>ERZ795053.5090-NODE-5090-length-13788-cov-4.710042_pt1 | contig 13788 bp, 8 predicted proteins | sample MGYA00375137_ERZ795053 | MGnify/ENA primary metagenome ERZ795053 (study PRJEB30182, sample SAMN05720284) | activated sludge metagenome | isolation source: Anaerobic digester | place: Hong Kong | collected 2014-12-17 ... | reverse complement strand
AAACGGCAATGGTAATCAACACTGTAAGCAACCAGCTTACGGTATAACGAGCGGCGGTACTAAGATCAATCAAATCTTCGACAGCCACCACATACGTTGCCAACGAGCTACCCAGGCAGGTAATAATAAGTCCAGTCGTCCAAAACGGCTCCAATAGGGAGAGGTATAGTCCGTAACCAACCAATAAAAAAAGCGTGGCGATGAGCAAAAATTGAATTCTATTACGGTGAGCCGGACTTTGCGTCCGCAGTAGCTGGAGTTGAACGGTCAAAAATGATAATCCGATAAAGCCGGCGGCACAAATGACACATAATATAACTCCTACATTAGCCGGAAAAAGCCAACCGTAACTCCAGGTATAAACCGATGGCGGCAAGCCCAGCCACTCATAATCGAAGCCGGTGGCAAAAAGGATAACTGTGGTGGGAATAGCCCACACCCATCGATTGGGCCACGACTGTTGCAGAAATGTTCGAGTAAAAAGCCAATAAATCGCGGCAATGACTACCAATCCATAAGGCGCTAGCCGCACCAGAAATGTGCCATTAGAAATATGGCCAACAGAAATGACTACCAGGTTAATATTCCAGAGAATAGTCAAATTTAAATAAGCCACGAACAAGCCAAAGGCTTTATCTCGGTGTATTTCATGGCTGGAAATAACATAAATGGTCAGGATCAGGTGAGCCAGAGCGACCCCAAACGGCACCACTACCTGGCTCGGTAATATGATTGAGTTAAACTGCATGCCTTGCCCTATTTTTCGGGATGATCCGGTTCCTTAACAATTTCCGCAACATCAGGACAATCTACTTAATTGACCAATTGCGCATTGCTCATTTTATCCCACCCGGCGCAATACTAAAATTGTCAATTTGTACTATTTTGGGGCCAAGTCGTGGAAAAGACAAACCGCCGTCTAACTGCTATTTCACAAAATGGAATCACGCAGTTGACGGCGGTTTTTGGTATCTTAGGCAAGGCCGCTGACTAGAGGCAGGCAACCACCCCAGCATTTGTCTTGAGGAGTAGCCTCACAAGTGCGACTCCTATTTCTTAGTGTTCCTATCTTTCCTCTTATATCTAAAGAATATTGCCAATGCCACACCAACGCCCACCAAACTCCACAAACCCACAACTGTCGGGCTAATAGGGGCAGATACAGCCTTTAGCCCAGTTTCCGGCAGCAACAGAACCGGTAACGCTGGTGTTGGTGTTGGCGGCGCCGGGGTGGGGGGTACGCTCACACTAGGCGGCGAGGATGTAGTGGAACTAGAATCATCATCATCGTCGTTGTTGTTTTTGGATTTACTGGTGCTGGGTGTGGGGGAGGGACTCGGGGCCGGGGCCGGAACCAAGACCTGGGCCTGGGCTACTTTACGGGGACCGCCATCAAAATCGAGGGTGGCCTGATTGACGATATTGAACGGCCGGGGAACTGCCAGGCCGTTAACCGTGGCAACCACGGACAACGTCACCGACTCATCCAGGTCGAGCGTAGGAATATTGATGGTGATGGTCGTAATCGTGGTTTGGGTAATGCCAGACGGATGGCCGCTGATCGAAATGACCTCGGAGTCCTCACTCCCGTTAGCGATAACGCCGCTTGGCACGGACGACAGGCTGTACGACACATAATTATATTCCTGCGGCAATGGATCGGTCAGGATGACATTTGTAGCCGGTACAGTTGAACTCGAACTGGGGTTAGAAACGGTTATTGAGAAGTTGACCGTGTCACCGATATCAGCCTGAGTCGGAGTAACACCCTTGGTAATCTGCGGATCGGCCGTGCCGAGGGGGGTGTTGTCGCTGGTCACATTGTTTTCGGGCGTAGGATCGGGGCCTTTGGAGCCATCATCGGCGATGGAGGCGCTGTTGTTGATCAGGGTGACGTTAGGAGGCAACGGGTTATCAACATCAACCGCAAAAGTAACAGACCCGCTACTGTTGCCCGGTACGTCTCCCAGAGTCAGCGTGCAAGCCGTTCCAACACAGACCCAATCGATTGAACTGTCAGCCGCGTTAAAGGTAGTGTTGTCCGGCACCGTCTCGGAGATGACCACGCCTGTAGCCCCGGTATTGCTGACGTTAGCATAGTCAAGAGTATAGACCACTGTCTCGCCAGCGCCAGTGGTAATCCCACCGTCCGATTTGACCAGGGTTAAATCGGGGGGGATAAGCGTTTCGTCGGTAGCCTGCACCGGCGCATACGGGTTGCCCAGGGGATCGGAGTAGTTGAGGGTGACGGTATTGGTTAAGGTATCGCTCGCGTCGGCATCGACCGTAACGATGATATTGAACGAACCGCCTTGCCCAGGCAGCACATTGTCACCGACCACGACCGTTACCTCGCTGGCAGACGTTGGCGTGCAGGTGCTGCCGGGGTAGGCGGCTTCCAATGCCGCAATATCACAACTTTGGTAAGTGAGGCCATCGGGCAGAGTGTCAACCAGGGTGACATCGGTTGCGGTGCCGGGGGTTTGGGTGGCGTCTGACACATTGGTAAAGACGATCGTGTGGGTGATCGTTTCGCCGGGAGCCACAACGGTTTTGCCGTCACTCTTGTCAACGACCATCACCGGCGTACCCGGCTGGACGAAGTAAATCGGCTCGCCTTCCTGCCCTTCGAAAATGTACTGATTGTCTTCCGGTATACAGACTACAGCCCGCCACCAGCCAATCAGGCTCGGATCGATATCAAAGATATCGCCGCCCCGAGTGCTGGCATCACCATTATTCCATTCGGTTCCACCGGAAACCGTACCATCGATTTGAGAGCCGTCCGGCAAATAATAGGTGAGACTACCGGCACTGTCCATATCAAAGTTATTGAGGGTCAGAGGTGAGGTTAGGCCATCGACAAAGAAGAAGAAATCTTGACAAGGTTCGCCGGCGCCTAGATGCTGAAAGCTAGACTGGACCAGGCCGATCTCTAACTCATCGCCCGTACCGGGCTGACCATCCGGGTCGTCAATCTCATTACCATTATCGAGCAGCGCCGAGGTGGCCGGAGAAATCCCCGAACAAGCACCTCCGTCACAATCTTCATCGTTATTCACTTTTAATCGCCAGGCGTTATCATCATCGTCTGCCGTAAAAGTTTCCAGGGTATAAACGCCACAACCAAAATTCGTGGTCGAAATCGTAGCTAATTCAACCCATAACCCGTCGGAGCCGCCGGCTGGCGTGTAAACTTGTGAAGCCACAACAGTACCATTAGGAGCAGTCAGAGAAAATGTCGTATCATCATCAGAACCACCCCGCTGCTCGTCGACGACCGGAGGTGGTCCGGCAAATGTTCCACCGGTTGACTCCGGATCAAACAAGGCAAACGTAATGGGTAAACTGTCAGGCCAGCTACATGGCACATTAATTTCCACAAAATGGCTTTCATTGGCCCCAGCGATGTTAGTGTAGAAGTCACCAATATTGAGACCGGCATTGGGGCCGGTCGTTTGTAAAAATGCCTCCGAGTCAGGCGCCGGCAACTCAATGGCGTAAGCCACTCCCATCACCACGACAAACCAAAGTAGAACAATGAGTAAAATTTTTAGCAGTCTGTAAGTAGGGCGTTTAGCCATCCGTTTATTTGACATATAAATTTCTCCTCCTCGAGCCTAATTTTTGAAATCTAATTGGATATTACACTCACTCTAGAACTGGGAATTTTCACCTATTCGCCTATAGGTAATTGACTTCCCCTTGTAGGTTTATTCCTGTAACTGATTTACACAAACTTATGTCTTAACCCCAGATGCTGTCTACAGATGACCATCCATCAAAATCTCGAAAATTAAGCACCTCTATGACCACCCAAGTTGACTATAAGTCACTAACTCGAGACCTCAATCGCCAAGGCAATGGAGGGGCACCTGAATTTTATTATTATGCTTTGTAAGGGACAACTAATGGATGCCGGTACAGAGGAAATGTGGCAGGTAACGGTTAATGTAACCCGGCGAAAATTTTACAGGAAAAGCGTTATTCTGACAAAATAAGTCTGAACCCATTCCTCCCCATAAAAGAGCCATAACAAAGTAAACCACTACACAATACTATTGACCAACCCTCTCAACTGATGTAAACTGAATGTAGAGTGGCGTAGCGGACACATTGATTGATATGTATCCGCTTTTTCTTTGGAGGTAAGCCATGTCTAAAGTAAAAGTGTCTTGGCGAGCCAATTTATTTCAACCCGATTGGCCTGGCTTTGACTTTATTTTCTTTGACTGCGACAGTACCCTCAGCACGATTGAGGGTATCGATGAATTGGCCCGTCAAAAGGGTAAATTCGATGAGGTCAAACGCATGACCGACGCGGCCATGGAAGGTGAAGTTCATTTGCAAAATGTTTACGATCGCCGCCTGGAGTTGCTGGGACCTACCCGGGCTGAAATCAGAGCGATTGAGCGCCATTACCGCCAAACAGTTGTGCCTGATGCCCGCGAGGTCATTGAGGCTTTAAAGTTCTTTGACAAAGAGCTTTTCATTGTTAGCGGTGGATTACTGGCTGCTGTCCGACCTTTTGGGGAGTGGCTGGGCGTATCTCGTCAAAATATTCGGGCCGTAAATGTTCGCTACAACCGACTCTCCGGTCGGTGGTGGGACTACCAACAAGATCGCTGGGGGCAGCGGCCCGATGTAGAATATCTAGATGCCGAAAAAACTCCCCTGGTTGAGTCTCAAGGGAAAGCGGACGTGGTGCGCGATTTGCTGCCGGCTCGACCGGGGCGCTCGGTCCTTATCGGCGACGGAATGAGCGATCTGGCGGCGCGACCGGCGGTAAATTTGGTCGTCGGGTTTGGCGGCGTCATTACCCGCCAAAATGTCGTCAATGAAGCCGAAGTTTTTGTTAAAAGCCAAACTCTGGCACCAATCTTGGCCTTGGCTCTATCCAGTAGCCAGAGCAATCAGGCTCGTCTTTCGCCTTACCACGCTCTTCTGGATAAAGGCTGGGGTTTAATCAAAAAAGATGAGGTGATTTTTCAAGACTATGCCGTCTGACCAGTGAGCCTTACGACCATGCTCTCTTATTTTTTTCGAGTAAGTCGTGAAATTTGTTACAATAGATGATTGGTTGGATAGATGGTTGGTTGGTTGATTTCAACAAACTAACCAACTACCTTAGCTAACAAACTATCCCCCAATTTCACAGGAGTAAAGATAATGACCTACAACATCCTTATTACGGACGAGTTATCTGCACAGGCGATCACGCTGCTGGAAAACGCGCCCGACGTGACGTTCGACACCGTGTATCGACCGTCACAAGACAAATTACAAGAAATTATTGGCGATTACGATGCCGTAATCATTCGCAGCAGCGTTAAAATCGATAAGGCCGTTTTGGCGAACGCCGCCAAACTCAAGGTGGTCGGGCGCGGCGGCGTTGGGGTGGATAATATAGATATTGGGACCGCTTCGCTACGAGGAATTGTGGTACTCAACACACCGGGGGCGAATACCATCGCTACCGCCGAACATACCGTGGCTATGCTATTAGCCTTGTGCCGAAATATCCCCCAAGCCGATCATTCATTGCGCGATCATCAATGGACCCGGAGTAAGTTTTTAGGCGTACAACTTTATCGGAAAACGCTGGGCATTGTAGGGCTGGGTCGAATCGGTGGTCAGGTTGCTCGCCGAGCCCAATCTTTTGGTATGACTGTCTTGGCCTACGATCCGTTCATTAACGATGAGGTCGCCCGCGAATTGAAGGTGAATCTGGTTGAGCTTGACGAATTGTTTGCCCGCTCCGATTTTATTACGTTGAATGCCGCCCTGACCGCCGAAACCAAACACCTGATCAATAAAAACACCATCGCCCGCATGAAGCCGGGGGTGCGTCTGGTCAACTGCGCCCGTGGGGTCCTAATCGACGAAACGGCCCTGGTCGAGGCCCTGCAATCCGGCCATATTGCCGGGGCGGCGCTCGATGTGTTTGGCGAAGAGCCGCTCTCTGACCACAGCCCCCTGCGTGATTTGCCCAACGTGGTGTTAACTCCCCACATTGCGGCCAGTACCGTCGAAGCTCAGGACGATGTCGGCACCCAGGTGGTTGATCGAGTGTTAGCGGCCCTGCGCGGTGAAGATTTCCGCAGCGCGATCAATATGCCGGTGGCCGATGCCAGCATCTTTAAGGAGTTGGCCCCCTACCTGCGGTTGGCCGAAAAACTGGGCAACGTTCAAATGCAGTTAGCCGAAGGGCCGGTCAAACGCGTTGAGGTTGAATTTCAGGGCGACGAAGTCAGCGATCACGTCAAACCCTTGACCGTGGCTTTACTTAAAGGGATGCTTGACCCCGTCACCGATACGCCGGTCAACTACATCAGCGCGCCTCATCTGGCAATGCAGCGGGGGATCAGTGTCACTGAGACCAAAGGGCTGCCTGATCTCAATTACGCCAATTTGCTCAAATGCCACGTCATCTGGGACGGCGGCGAACGCTTCATCTCCGGTTCGCTGCTGGGCAATGAGTCGCCCCGGGTGGTGCAGATCGATGATTTCAAGCTCGATGCCCAGTTAGAGGGCCTAATTTTGGTGATGGAAAGCAAGGATGTACCTGGCGTCGTTGGCCAGGTAGCTACCCTGCTAGGCAAGCACGGAATCAACATCGCCGAGTGGCGGATGGGCCGAGCCGGTCCCTGGGAAGGCTCCCCTACCTCTATCAACATTTCCTTTATTAATTTGGATATAATGGCTTCGCCGGAAGTGCTTCAAGAGTTGGGTCAGCTTGAGCGTGTTCTCAAAGTTACTCAAATCCAATTGTAACATTCAGGTGGCTGGCACTTTGATACGAATAAAGAGTAATGAAGTACCAGCGACCTGTAAAATTGTAATATCCATCCCAATTTAGAGAAAAGAGTATCTTTATCATGGATAAAAATGGCAATTCCCCGTCCCTAAAAATTTTAATCACGGACGATGTTTCTGCTGAAGGGCTAACGTTATTAGAACAAGCCGCCGATATCGACTTTGATCTGGTCAAGGGGCTGACCCCTGAAACACTGGCCCAACGCATTCCGGGCTACGATGGTCTAATTGTCCGCAGCAGTGTCAAAGTGACCAAAGAAGTGCTTGAAGCCGCCGACGCGCTCAAAGTCATTGGCCGGGCTGGAGTCGGCGTTGATAATATTGACATCGACACCGCCAGCCTGCGCGGTATTGTGGTGATGAATACACCTGGCGCCAACACCATCGCCACGGCTGAGCATACCGTCGCGCTGCTGCTGGCGGTGTGCCGCCTAGCGCCCCAGGCTTATATGAGTATGAAACAAGGCCGGTGGGACCGAAAAAGCTTTACCGGCGTCCAATTGTATCGTAAAAAAATGGGGATTATTGGTATGGGGCGGATCGGAATGCGGGTGGCGGCGCGCTGCCAGGCGTTTGGCATGGACGTCCTCACCTATGATCCCTACCTTAGTGATGAGGCCGCTCAAGAACTGAAGGTCAAATGCGTTCCCCTGTCCGACCTGCTGGCCGAGGCGGATTTTATTGCCCTCCATGCCGCGCTGACGCCTAATACCGAACGTATTATCAACGCCGATGCTATCGCCCAAATGAAGAACGGCGTCCGTATTGTCAACACCGCCCGCGGTGCGCTGATCGATACGGAGGCCCTAATCGATGGCCTTCAATCGGGTAAAATAGCGGGGGTCGCCCTCGATGTCTTTGTCGAAGAGCCGCTGCCGACTGACAGTCCCCTGCTGGAGATGGACAACGTCATCGTAACGCCCCATTTGGCGGCCAGCACTGTCGAAGCCCAGGCCGATGTGGGGACGCAAGTTGTGGCGCAGTTGATCGATGCGCTGCATGGTGTTGACTTTCGCAATGCGCTTAATATGCCCTTCAGCGACGCTGCCCTGCTGCGCAGTATGCAGCCTTACCTGGGCCTGGCCGAAAATTTAGGCAGTATCCAAGCTCAACTAGCCGAAGACACCATAGAACGCATCGAGGTCGAAATAAAAGGCGAGGACATCAGCGACCATATCAAGCCCATTACCGTGGCTATCCTGAAAGGGCTGCTAGAACCTCATATGGAAAAAGCCGTCAATTACATCAATGCCCCTTATTTAGTTGAGCGACGAGGCATCAAAGTTTCCCAAACTAAAGGGCTGCCAACCCCTGACTATCCCAACTTAATTTCCTGTCGTATCGAGTGGAAAGGCGGCGGCAGTCGAACTATTTCGGCCACATTGTTCAATCACGACGAACCCCGACTGGTGCAATTCGACGGCTATCGTCTGGACGTGCGGCCGGAGGGCACCATCCTGGTTTTCCACAGCTACGACCGCCCCGGCTTTATCGGCCGGGTGGGGACGGTGCTGGGCGAGTTGGGCATCAACATCGCTACCTGGCGCACCGGTCGAACCGCGCCCGGCGGCATGGCAGTGTCGTTTGTCAGCGTCGATAAAGATGTGCCGGATTACGTACTCAACTTGCTGCAAGAGTTCGAGTTAATTAATCGCATTCAAAAGGTAAAGCTGTAATCAGGACTGTAGCTGTAAGTTTTTGTCGCTACTTAGCGTCTAACGGATAGAACTGAATCATGAAGCGGTCAGCCCTTAGCTGTCAGCTATCAGCTTTTGATTTATTTTAGCCAATATTTGGGTAACAACGGTATATTGATGGCCCAAAGTTAATTTTTGTTGTAAAGCTGACCGCTGAAGACTGATAGCTGAACGATTATCTAAACTATTCTAACAGGATCAGAGAACAATGACATCTAATAATGGCAACGAGATTCGTAAGGTTATTATCGTCGGCTCCGGCCCGGCCGGCTTGACCGCCGCTATCTATACAGGCCGAGGCCGGCTTGACCCATTGGTTATCGAAGGTTATCAAGCCGGTGGGCAGTTGATGACTACCACAGAGGTTGAAAATTTTCCCGGCTTCAAAGACGGTATTATGGGGCCGGAGTTGATGATGGAGTTTCGGGCCCAGGCCGAACGCTTTGGCGCCGAATTTATTACTAAAAACGTCACCAAAGTCGATTTGACCGGCGACATCAAAAAAGTATGGATTGGCGACGATCTTTACCTGGCCCGAAGCGTGATCATCTCGACCGGGGCGTCGGCCAATTTGTTGGGCTTAGAAAATGAGAGCCGCCTGATGGGGCGCGGCGTAAGCAGTTGCGCCACCTGCGACGGCTTCTTCTTCCGCGATAAAACCATCGCCGTGGTCGGCGGCGGCGACAGCGCTATGGAAGAAGCCACCTTCCTGACCCGCTTTGCCAGCAAAGTCTACATCATCCACCGCCGCGAAGGCTTCCGCGCCTCTAAAATTATGCTCGAAAAAGCCGAAAACAATCCCAAAATCGAATTCCTCACCAACACCATTGTGACCGATGCGTTGGGTGAAGACGCGCTGACCGCCGTCAAACTGCAAAACACCCAAACCGGCGCCGAGTCGGAATTGCCGCTTGACGGGCTATTCATAGCCATCGGCCATACGCCCAACACCCAGCTTTTCGCCAACCAAATTGAAGTGGATGAGAAAGGGTATATTCTAACCTCTCAAGATAAATCCCACGTCACCGCCACCAATATTCCGGGCGTATTTGCCTGCGGTGATGTTCAGGACAAACGCTATCGCCAGGCCATCACTGCCGCCGGCAGCGGCTGCTCGGCCGCGCTAGACGCCGAACATTATCTTGAGTCACTGCCTGAACTCGAAGAAGTGAGTGAACCGGTCGCAGCTTAAACAGTTCACTTTGAATAGAAATAAAAAACCTCCCAAATCGTTTGATTGGGAGGTTTTTTTTACGTTGGGACAAAATTTGCCCCGAACAAATGGCGGGTATACACTACCGCTATTAATTAACAAAAGAGTTCAATACCAATTTGACTATTTATTCCGTCCCGTCGCTGATATCCATTCCCCGGTAAACTTGCCAATTTTAGAGAGCTAAGATGCAAGCATTCGACGGTGAACATCCATCTTCCCCAATTTTAAAGCTCCAACCGACCCGAACAAGCTGGCCGGCTCCATCCGGCGTGCCGGCCAAACCTCAGGAAACTGATGACGAGGCTTTAATCAATCATGTTACGGCCGGCTCGCAGTCTGAGAGTAAACAAGCGCTCGAAACGATTTACCAGAAATACCACCAAGATGTCTGGCGTTTTGTCCGAAGCAAAGTCTCCTCGTCCGGCGATGCCGACGAAATTTCGGCAGCCGCGTGGCTGGTAGTTCTGGAAAAGATTCGCGATTTTACCTGGACGGGTGTTCCCATAAAATCCTGGCTGTTAAGCATCGCTCATCGTAAAGTGATGGAGTATTTCAATAGCCCTCACCCGTTATCCCTGGAAAAACTCCACGAAGATTATGACCAGGCCCTCTATTTCATCGCCAGCCAACTCAACCTGTTCGATCAGCTAGAACCACGCGCCCGAATCCCAACCGTCGTAAAAAAAGAGGCGGACAGCCTCTTACACCGAATGATCAGACGGCTATCAAAAAATGAACGCCGCATCATCATGCTGATTTATTTCGAGGCCGTTGAGAATGCCACCGAAGTGGCCCATCGATTAGGCATGAATAAGAATACCGTTCGCGTTTATCACAAACGCGCCAAAGACAAACTGCGTGGTTTTCCCGAATTGAAACGCCTGGTAGAGAGGGTTGATGAATAATGTATGAGTTGGAACCGGACCATCGAGAAAAAGATTGGGCAGACTTGGGTGACATTGTCGGCCAACGCTACGAGCGCAGGCTAGCGGGTGAAAGCGACGCTCGATCTAGCCTAAGTCTTGGCCGTTATTTGCAGGCATCGCGCCAAAATGCCGGTTTATCTGTGGCGGAATTGGCCCATCGAGCCAAAATCCCTACAGCCACGCTGCTGGCGTTAGAGCAAGGGCTTTTTGTGGCCGCCGACATTCAGCCTAAATGGCTCAAGCGGTTGGCTGCTGCGCTGGGAGAAAATGTTGAAGATTTCCACATCATTTTGGGTTCTCAAGCTCATACCCGCCCCTCGATCATTCGCCAATTCTGTGATTGGCCGCTCGGTTTCACCCAAAGACGTTCGACGAATAAATCTCGCTGGTCGCTTATGCCCATTTATGCTCTAGGATCAGCGCTAGTGATTTGCTTGGCTACCGTCACCTATATCAACTATGCCCTCTATTCCTCGCCGTCCCAACCATCCGAACCAATCGATCCGTTTATTCATATCAGCTCCGAACGCCGGCTCAACATGGTCAAAGCCGAAATCCTATTTAAATATCAAGTTAACAGCTTGCGCCCCGATCAACCTGGAAACTCTATACATTCCTCTATCCAATAAACGCTTCCAACTCCACAAACTCCCCCACTCATTAACTCTACAAACTCATATACTCACATCACAAATAATTTGACCAGCCCTTAAAAACGTGGTAATCTCGGAACCCACACTTATGGCGAATATATTTTTGACCAATACCAACACGCAACCAAATTGTAACACCTATCTCATATATGATTAATGTGACCTCATCGATAGGGTGGTTCTCTCTAAAGCTTTACCCATAATTGATAATGAAATCTAGGGATTAACCGGCTAGCAGAGGCGCTAAGCCAACGTAAACCTTATTTAAGATGAAAGTCGTAGTTGGCTAGTTAGCTGGCCCCGATCTATTTTTAGGAGGTGATACCCATAAAAGCCCTTAACGGGGATTGGAAAATGATCAATTGATTACCCAATATCTTAACGCTTTGTTCACTGACCTTAAGGAGGAGTAAATTAATTATGAAGCGAAACCTATTTTTATTTATTAGCGCCACCGTGGCCCTAATGTTAATGGCCGCCTGTGGCGCTGCTCAACCGCAACCTGCCACTGAGTCCGAGCCGGCGCCGGCGACAGAAGAAGCAGCAGCAGAAGCAGCACCAGCAGAACCGGCTGAAGAGTCTGCTGAAACGACGGAAACCGAAGCTGAACCGGCCGAAGAAGCGGCCGAAAGCGCCGAAACCATGCGCGGTAGCGGCGATACCCTGAACATTCTCTATTGGCAGGCCGCCTCAACCCTGAACCCCTACCTCTCCGGCGGCACCAAAGATATTGAAGCCGCTTCTGTCATACTGGAACCGCTGGCCCGCTACGATGAAAACGGCAATATGGTTCCCTGGTTGGTCGAAGAAATCCCGACCGTTGAAAACGGCGGCGTAGCTGAAGACTTAACCAGTATCACCTGGAAAATTAAAGAGGGGATTCTTTGGTCTGACGGTACCCCCTTTACCGCCGAAGATGTGAAGTTTTCCGCCGAGTACTGCCTTAACGAAGAAATGGGCTGCAACGCCGTTTCTTACCTAACCGATGTTGAAAGCGTGGAAGTGATTGATGATCTAACCGCCAAAATCAACTTCGGCGTTCCCAAGCCTTTCCCCTACGGGCCATTTGTGGGCGCCGAAATCCCTGTTCTGCAAAAAGCGCAGTTTGAAGATTGCATGGGCGCCAAAGCCCAAGAATGTACCGAGCAGAACTTCGCCCCCATCGGCACCGGCGCCTACAAAGTGACCGATTTCAAGGCCAATGATGTGGTTGTTTACGAGATCAACGAAAATTACCGCGACCCGGACAAGCCGTACTTTAGCCAAGTTATCTTCAAAGGCGGCGGTGACGCTGCTGCCGCTGCCCGTTCAGTGCTGGAAACCGGCGAAATGGATTATGCCTGGAACCTGCAAATTGAGCCGCAAATTCTCGATAGTATGGCTGCGGCCGGTAAAGGGAAAGTCGTTACCGCTTACGGTACCTCTGTTGAGCGTCTGATGGTTAACTTCACCAACCCCGATCCGGCCCTGGGTGACTTGCGCTCGGTTTGGTCCGAAGCAGACCCCAACCCCCATCCATTCCTGACCGACCCGGTTGTGCGTCAGGCGCTATCGATGGCCATCGACCGTGAAGCGATTGCCACTCAGCTTTACGGCGCCGGCGGCAAGCCGACCTGTAACGTGCTGCCGGCTCCGGAGGTTTACGCTTCAACGGCCAATGATGGCTGTCTAGTCCAAGATATCGAAGGGGCCAACGCCCTGCTGGACGAAGCCGGTATTGTTGACTCCGACGGCGACGGCATTCGTGAAAAAGACGGCGTACCGCTGCAAATTCTGTATCAAACCTCCACCAACTCCGTTCGCCAGAGCACTCAGGCCCTGGTCAAGCAGTGGTGGGAGCAAATTGGCGTTGGCAGCGAACTGCGTAACGTCGACGCCGGTGTTTTCTTCGGCGGCGACCCGTCCAGCCCCGATACCTTCCAAAAATTCTTCGCCGACATCGAAATGTACACCAACAACTTCAGCGGCACCGACCCCGAATCCTACATGGCCAACTGGCTCTGTTCAGAAATCCCCACCCCCGACAACCAGTGGATTGGCAACAATATGCCGCGCTGGTGTAACGCCGATTACGATGCCTTGGTGGCTCAAATGGCGGGAACGGCGGGCTTGGAAGACCGTGCCGAGTTAGCCAAGCAGATGAACGACATGCTGATGCAAAATTTCGTCATGATCCCGCTGGTTCACCGGGGTGACGTATCAGCCCACAGCGTTACCATAGACGGGGTTCGGATGAACACGTGGGACTCAGAATTGTGGAACATCGCCGACTGGACCCGCGTAGAACAGTAACGGCACAATAATAGAAAGGAACAAAATGGACTGTGGCCTAGGCCACAGTCCATTTTATAAGGTGAGACTATGGGTAAATATTTAATTCGCCGTCTCTTAACCGCTATCCCCACGCTAATAGCCATCAGCTTTGTCATTTTTGCCATTCTCGACCTTGCCCCCAGCGACCCCACCGGCAACCTGCCGTT
>ERZ795053.5088-NODE-5088-length-13794-cov-5.211224_pt1 | contig 13794 bp, 12 predicted proteins | sample MGYA00375137_ERZ795053 | MGnify/ENA primary metagenome ERZ795053 (study PRJEB30182, sample SAMN05720284) | activated sludge metagenome | isolation source: Anaerobic digester | place: Hong Kong | collected 2014-12-17 ... | reverse complement strand
GTACAAAGACCATCCGTGAATTAGAAAAGGGTGAGTTGGTCAATGGTACCGTTACCCGGATTTTGCCCTATGGTGCTTTTGTGGACATCGGGATCGGTCGTGATGCGTTGTTGCACATTCGGGAAATGAGCGAAGGCTATGTAGCCCGTCCTGAAGATGTAGTCAGTGTTGGCGAAGAGTTAGAAGCGCGGATTATTGAGTTGAGCCGCCGTCGTCAACGGGTGGACCTAAGCATCAAAGGGCTGCGCCCTGAACCCGAGGCTGCAGTCATGCCGGAAGAAGAAGCGCAGAGTGCTGAACCTGAGGCCTCTGAAGAAGAGGTGGTCGACGAATTTGCCGATGTTGAAGTGCTGTCACCGATGGAATTGGCCTTTAAGCGAGCCATGGAAGCAGAAGGCATTGAAATCAAGGGCACTGGTAAGAAGAGCAAGCGCAGACGGGGCAAGCAAGGGCGTAGCATCCAGGATGAGATTATTGCTCGCACGTTAGGTGTTGTCTCTGAAGATTAAGAGTCTATTCTGTTGTTCTGTTATAACCCCACTTGTGGGTGTTTGCCGATAGCGTGCAAAGGAACGGCAATTAGAAAGGGCGGTATAGCACGAATTGTGTAAATCGCACTTGGCTCAGAGAGTGGATTGGCACTTTACACAACTTTCGGCGTATTGCCTTAAAAAGTGGCAGGATGGATTCTAAAATACTATCCTAATGGTCAATAGTGATCTATGGTGAGGGTGGCAGCAGATGCTGTCGCCCTTTTTTGTTATCTGCCGGGTTGTTCATAAGATCAACTGTTTCGCAATCGGCCGCGAACAATTTACAATAGAGGTCATCAACCGGCGTGTCTCGGACGCGGCATCGGTGGGTAAGCCACAAAGCGCGCTCTTGATTTGACATACAGAAAGGTGAAGCATGGAGCTACAGGGAAAAACCGCGCTGATCACGGGCGGTGCACATCGGGTGGGGAAAGCAATTACCAAGATGTTGGCAAAGGGCGGTGCCAATGTGATCGTCAACTACAACCACTCGAGTGGTGCTGCGGTGGAAACGGTGGACGAAGCAAAGGCGCTGGGTGTGGATGCGCTCGCCATCCAATGTGATGTGGCCAATCTTGCCGCCGTGATGGGCATGGCTGATCAGATTCGAGAGCACTTTGGCGGCGTTGACATAATCGTTAATTCGGCGAGCTACTTTGGCAAAACGCCCTTTCCCACTACCGATCCCGACACCTATGCCATGTGGGAGCAGGTTACACGGATTTCCATCGATGGCCCGTTCTTCGTCTGCAATACTCTCGTCCCTTTGATGCAACAGCGAGGTGGGGGAGTGATCGTGAATATTGTTGATCTCTCTGTCTGGTTTCCCTGGCCCGGATTCATGGCCCATGCTGTGGGCAAGGCCGGCTTGCTTGCCCTGACACAGTCCCTGGCGTTGGAACTTGCCCCAACAATCCGAGCGAACGCAATAGCCCCAGGGCTGATTGAGCCCCCGCCGGGACGTAGCCCAAAAATGATTGAGGCGGCGACCAAGCGCAATCTCTTGCAACGGTGGAGCGGTGGCGATGCTGTCGGCCATGCTGTTCGCTACTTGATCGAAGCTGATTTTGTCACGGGTGAAGTATTGACTGTCGATGGTGGGGAACGGTTTGTGGGGAAGGGTCCATAACGCCTGTTGAAGGGTATGCGCGCATAGAGACTATAGATGGCGTTTGCATTTCCATGTTGTAGTAACGATGTCAACGGAGGAAGCAATGGTAACACGTGAAGATCTTGAGCGGCGCGAGGATGCGTTTCTCGCGCCGTATGGGATGCGAAGCAGCGAAAGCCGAGGGCGCTTGTATCCCGAAGAGGAACATGCTTATCGCAGTGCTTATCAACGCGATCGGGATCGGATCATTCATACAACCGCTTTTCGGCGGCTGGAATACAAAACGCAGGTCTTCGTCTATTCGGAGGGTGATCATTATCGAAATCGTTTAACGCACAGCATTGAGGTCGCGCAAATTGGTCGCACTATTGCCCGTACACTTGGTGCAAACGAAGATCTGGCAGAAGCGATCTGTCTTGCCCACGATTTGGGGCACCCACCGTTTGGTCACGTGGGGGAGGCGACGCTCAACGATCTCATGGCGGATCACGGCGGCTATGATCACCAGCGACAGACCTATCGCATTCTCACTGAGTTGGAGCAACGCTATCCCGATCACCCTGGCCTGAATCTCACTTACGAGGTGCTGGAGGGTGTCGTCAAGCATGACACCGACTATGATATTGTGGATGCCCGCGACTACACGCCGGAAGAACGAGGTACCCTGGAGTGTCAACTGAGCAATCTGTCCGATGAGATCGCCTATAACACCAGCGATCTGGATGATGGCTTGCGCAGTGGAATCTTGGAGCCGGGCGCGGTTGCCGAACTGGGCATTGCGCGCAAAGTGTTGGATAGCCTGGGGGAACCCTATTCGGCCAATTTGCGTCACAACGATTTACGCTACCGGTTTATTCGCCGTCTGGTCGGCATTGAGGTGAGCGATGTCATTGCGGCCACGCAACACAACATCGCAGAGGCCGGTATTCAATCATTGGCTGATCTGCGCAGCTACGGCAAAAATGTGGCCGATTATTCACCAGAGATGCACGAGCTGAATACCGAACTGAAGCGCTATCTCTTTGACTGTTTCTATCGGCACTATCGCGTGGTGCGAATGGCAACGAAGGCTGAGCGGCTGCTCTGTGACCTTTTCCGGGACTACGTCGAACAGCCGCTGCAGTTGCCCACGGAACTGCGCGAGCGGGCGAAGCAAGATGAGAACGCGCTCTACCGCATTGTCTGCGATTACCTCGCCGGCATGACCGACCGCTATGCGATTCAGGAGCACAGACGGCTGTTCGATCCGGAAGAACGGGCGTAGAGTTGGTGCTACGATTTCTTGTGAACACTCATATCGACGCGTACTGAACCAAACATGCCTTTGCCGGGGCCGCTCTCCAGATACTTGACATCGACAATCGTACAATCGAGCAGCAGATTCTGACTTTCGAGTTGAAAGTGGACACCAGGTTGTGGTGTAAAGGAGCGCGGGCTGTCTGTCCGTTCTTTGGTAAATGCCTGTTCCAAATTGTGGTCAACCGCATATTCACTCAGGAGGATACGCGTTTGGTTACCCATATTTTTCTCATCGGACTTATCAAAGAGCCAAACTTCAAGCGCCGCAACATAGCCGCCGTTGGGTTGTACGACACCGTTTTTTTCAGCCGTTCCCATACCAAACTCGCCGATGTATTTGTCCACATCCGGGTCAACAATCGGTTTTGATTCGTCATATTCTGCAATCCCCATCTGGTAGCTAAGGGTGTGCTGGTCGATCAGCTGGTGACGGGGACGTCTTGCCGCCGGCGATGCCTGAGGGGGGCGACGCTCCCGCTGCCGGTTTTCGTTGATAGCCGGTTGGGGGGAAGGGCGTGGCGGGAGCTGTGGCCTGCGGTGTTGAAATGATTCGGGATCAACGGTATCGAGTTCCTCTTTGCGAAAACTGGTTCGTGCCCCATCGTGCCCGGCGCGTTCATTGGAGTGGGGCAACGGCCGAGGATGCTCATTGTTATCGGCCTCCTCGTCCTCGTCCTCATCAGACGTACTGTATTCTTCATCCTCCCACTCGTCATCAGCAAAATCGTCGTCCTCTTGCTCCTGGTATGCCGCAAAGCTGGAAGTACGCTCAGCCATCAACTCATCGATGGTCTTCACCTTGCCGTCATCCGGGACGTCCCACTCAGCTTGCGCGGCTGCATCGGCTGGTGAGGTAAAGCCGCGGTCATGGATGCTATCAATCGTAAAGTGGGCGGGATTGGATTCCTCTGACTCAGGGTGGAAACGATCGTAGGCATCCTGCGGTTCCTGCTCGAAATCCTCCCACTCCTCATCCTCATCTTCCTCTTCTACGTCGCTGTCATAGGCTCCAGCGTAGAGGTCAGCGTGATCATCTATGGGAACCACTGCTGGCCCACTGCGATAGTCACTGTCCCATTCATCGCGCTGCCACGTATCCTCTGGCTGCCAATTGCTTTGCTGCCAATTCTGAGGGGTTGTGTGCCAGTTGTCGTCATCCGTTTCATGCTCAAATGCCAGATCCTCACTCTCCGAGACATGGGTAATCGGGGGGACATGGGTAATCGGGGGAGCGTCTTTGCGCTGCTTTGAAGCGCGATCATACTCTTCCGATTCAAACTCATCGACATCCCTCTGCCGGCGAATTATGTTGCGGAGCCGTTCTGTGATCTGCTGAATATCCAGTATGCCGGCTGCCCCCATGAGGTAGATGCCTCCGGTTAGAAGCAGAATGGCAGCTAGCAGCCAAAGCAGCCACCGCGACCATGAAATATTACTACTGGTCGTGTTGGAACTCGTCGCTACATTCGGCGTAGGCGCGATCTCTGTTATCTGCGTGTTGGCCGCGTTAGCTTGCGTTGATTGGGTATTGGACCCCACCATCTCTCCCGATGCACCGGCAGAATTTTGCAGATCTGGTGGGACAAAGCCGAGTGAATTGGCCAGGCGCCCAATGTTGCTGATGCGGATGGCGCGTTCAGGTTGGTTGCTGGTTTGGAAGTAGCGAATGGCATTCACAAACTCGCGGTTGAGGTCGCCTTCGAGGGCACCCAGACGTTGCCGCGCATTGGCCGCAGCCTCTGGGGTATCATAGATGACAAAGGCGTCGGCGACGGCTGCAATGTATTCCGCTTTACCGGCTTGGTCCAGATCCCGTAAAGTGCCGCCTTGCCATTCCACCGGCCAAAGGCCCCAACCGATCCAGAGACCAAGGGCAAGACCGATCACAGCGCCGATTGCAAAGATGACGGGGGTGGGCAGGAATGACTTCGCATTGTTCATAGGTTTACGTCTCTTTACTACCCTCTGGCTTAGTATCTATCCGAAACTTCGGTTGTGGCCAGCGAGAACAGAGATGTTTCGGATAGATACTCATGTTGTTAGCGAATTTTGCTTATAGGAGCTCTGTACGCTTCTGTGTTTGCAGCGTTTCAACAATTTGTTTGACTTTTTGCATCTCTGACTTGTGGCCGATCAGGAGTGCATCACCTGTATCAATCACAGCCAAATCATTGACACCAATCAGCGCAATGAATTTACTCCCATAAATGATATTGCCTCTGCTTTCAATGGTCAAAGTTTCACCCTTAGCAATGCAGTTTCCATCGGAATCGAGTGGTAAAACGTCGGCCAATGCGTCCCAACTGCCCACATCGTTCCAGCCGGCGTCAAGCGGCACCATTGCCACTCGTTCGGCGCCTTCCATGATGCCATAGTCGATACTGATATTGGGCATGGCTTCCCAGGCTGCTTCAAACTGTTGTTGCTCATGCGGCTGACCAAAGCCCGCCACAATTTGCTGCAGCGCCTGGTGGACAGCCGGCAATTGACGCTCGATCTCCGCCAGCATCCGATCCACGCGACTAATGAAAATGCCACCGTTCCAGAAATAGTTCCCATCTTCAAGAAATGACTGTGCCGTTGCCAAATCTGGCTTTTCCAGAAAGCGTTCCACTTGATAGACGGGCAGCGCACCAGGAACTGCCTGTGCAATAGCTTGGCTGCGCTTAATGTACCCATAGCCCGTGTGGGCAAAGGTGGGGGTGATTCCCAAAGTGACAAGATAGCCTTGGGCGGCGGTTTCTTTCGCAACTTGCAGGGCCTGTTGAAAAGCCTGGATCTGGGGAATAATGTGGTCTGCCGGTAAAAAGGCGACAACTGCCTCTGGATCCTGTTGATAGAGATGTGCACAGGTGAGCGCAATCGCCGGCGCCGTGTTGCGGCCACTCGGCTCAATCAGGACTTGATGACTTGCTAACTGGGGCAGTTGTGCTGTTGCCAAATGGGCAAATTTGCGCCCGACTACCACATAGAGTTGGTCATCCGGCACAAGCCCGCGGAGCCGTTCTGCGGTCGTTTGAATGAGAGTTTGGCCCACACCGGTAATATCGGCAAACTGTTTTGGCTGTTGTTGGCGGCTGTGGGGCCAAAGTCGCGTACCACTGCCGCCGGCCAGAATCGCTGCGTACATCGCTGTCTCCTACTGTTGTGCGAATCGCTCAAAAATCCAGACACCTCTTCATGCAGGTGCTAGAACAATCCGGCAGAAATAAATAGACAGATAAGTCTCCAGTTTCCCAGAGAGAAGCGCTACTGATTGCTGCCAAGGGATTTGCTAGTAAATGCTGGTACCTGCATGATGGTTGGGTTACCGAAGGACGTAATTCATGCCGCCGACATGGCGAACCATACCTTTGAGTTCCATCATCGTTAACGTGCTGCTGACCTGCGCTGATCCCCATGCCAGCCGGCGGACAAGGTCATCGACATGAGCGGGTTCATGGGAAAGGTTGGCAAGCAGTTCGCCCTCCAGGGGATCTGTCGGCACAGATTGGCGGACGGCACGCTCTATATCAAGTCGGACAAGATCAAGATGATCCAATACATCATTGACGGAGAGAAACGGAATAGCACCTTCACGGATCAGCGTGTTGCAGCCGAGACTGCCCGGGTGCAAAATACTTCCTGGGACGGCAAAGACATCACGCCCTTGTTCTGCGGCAAAGGTTGCCGTGATCAGCGAGCCACTCTGAATACCGGCTTCGACCACCACAGTCCCTCGACTGAGCCCACTGATAATGCGATTGCGCGGTGGGAAATTGTTTGCCTCCGGTCTGGTGCCGAGCGGATATTCACTGACAAGCGCCCCCTGTTTTATGATCTGTCGTGCCAGTTCGCGATTTTGTGCTGGATATAGTTGATCAACTCCACTGCCGAGTACGGCGACTGTGCGTCCGCCGGCCTCAAGCGCAGCTTTATGGGCTATGGCATCGATGCCGAGAGCCAAACCGCTGACCACGGTGACGTTGTTGCGGGAAAATTCAGAGGCCGACAGGTGTGCGATCTCGCGCCCGTATGCACTGGCGCGCCGTGTCCCAACAATTGCGATGGCTAGGTCATCTTCCGGCTTGAGGTGACCACGTACATAAAGGACAGGGGGAGGGGCATCGATCTCACGTAGGTTGTTTGGATAATCCACATCATCCCAAGTGAGTACAGTTACCTCGCTCTGTTCTACCTGTTGCCACGCCTTTGCCAGATCCAACTCGCGCCGGGCTTCAAGCAAATTCGCCTGGCTGCGGCGGTCGAGGCCCGCCTTTTGCATCTGTTGAATCGACGCCCGCCATGCAGCATCGACAGAGCCACAAAGATTAAGTAATGCGGCAAGCCGCGTGGGTCCAATACCGGCAACTTTGTTGAAGCCAATCCAGTAGGCTTTCGGGGGAATCGTTGTAGACACTGCTCTACCTCAAAATACAGATGAACCTGTGTAAATCTTAACACCCTAGTACAGGTTGGCGTAAATATGTGGACAGTGATCAGTCAGCAGTAATCCGTTTATGCGCCCACTGACAACTGTCTACTGACTTCTGCCCACTGGTACTAGGGTTTGGCGAAACTTGTTAGGAAAGCAGACCAGGGAGCAGGCGCACAGTCATCCGTTGTTCATCCGGCTCTACCCGTTGGACAACGTCGGCAATGGCCGGCAACAGCAATTCGTCTGTGCCATCGCTGCTATCTTCTCTTTGCAGTACATAAACATCGTTGGCTCCAGTGTACAGCACATCGGTAATTGTGCCAAGTAGCTGGCCTTCTTCTGTTTGCACTGTCATGCCAATGATGTCATGAACCCAGTAGGTGTCCTCATCTAATAGAATCGCATCCTCTTCGGCCACAAAGAGCCACTCGCCCCGCAGAGATTCGGCGTCATTTCGATTGTCAACCCCTGCCAATTTCAGAAGCATCATCTGCTTATGGGGGCGTGCCTGTTCGATAGTCGCCTCGTGCAGTGATGTGCCGACAAAGAGCACAACTCCCGGCGCAAAGCGTTCAGGAAAATCGGTGTGCGGTTCGACGCGAAGTTCGCCGCGCAGGCTGTGCGCAGCAGTGATACGTCCCACCGCGATGTAGCCGTCAGGCACCACCACCTGCTCGTTGCGATGGCGATAGATCGTATTCGCTTGCACACCCTGTGTGGGTTTTCCCCCACCTTTTTGCTTGCTTTCTCTCATTTCAGTGTTTTTCTCTACAAGTGATGCATCATGCGATAAAAAAACAGCGGAAGCATCTCCCGCTGTTTTCCTTGAACTGTAATAGACCGCCTGCTACCATTGCGTACCCACTGGGCGAATGACCTACATCAATTTGCCCTGCAAGAATCATGAATGGGCAGCTGTCACCAATGATAGGCCTCGACACATTCATAGAGCTACAACCGAATTTCGAGGTGAATGCTTAATCAATATCAAGCATTACTTCGCGATGTGAGTCACGCGCCGACACACGAAGGAGTGCCCGAATAGAGTTGGCTACGCGACCGTTGCGCCCGATGACGCGCCCCATGTCTTCTTGGGCAACCCGCAACTTGAGAATCGTCGCATAGCGCGTCTCTTTGCGGTGAACTTGGACAGCGTCCTGATCTTCGACAAGCGACTTTGCGAGAAATTCGACTAATTCTTCCATAATGAATTTAGGCAGCTACTGCTTCAGCTTCGGCCGTAAAGGGAATGGGCTTGTTGTTGCTGTCAAGTAAGTTGGCCTTGCGCAACAGGCGGGCCACGCTGTCCGAAGGTTGTGCCCCGACACTAAGCCAGTGGGCCGCGCGCTCTTCTTTTAGCACGACACCGGAATCATCATTGGCAGGATCATAGGTGCCAATGGTTTCAATAAAGCGACCATCGCGCGGTGAGCGCCCATCGGCAACCACAACCCGATAAAAAGCTTTTCTTTTCGCTCCCATGCGACGTAGACGAATACGAATCACAGTCTTTGCTCCTTTAATCAACCTGTTTTGAAATCAACTACAATTGCGGAATTATGTACTAATTCATCCCACCAAACATATTCATGAGATTGCCCATGCCCCCACGCCGTTTCTTGCCGCCACCCATGATGCCCATTTGCTTCATCATCTTTTGCATGTCGCGGAACTGCTTCAAGAGCGTGTTGACATCATTCACCGTTGTACCGCTGCCACTGGCAATGCGCCGGCGACGACTCGCATTGAGCACATCCGGTCGTTGCCGTTCCAGGCGTGTCATACTGCTGATAATGGCCTCAGTCTTTTTCATGCTGCCTTCGGCCATCTCCGGATCAACATCCTTCATCATCTTGCTGACACCCGGAATCATGCCCAGGAGATCGGTGAGAGGACCGAGCTTCTTAATCTGCTGCAACTGCTGCAAAAAGTCTTCAAGGTTAAATTCACCCTCGCGCAACTTCTGCTCCATTGCCGCGGCATCTTCCTCAGTGATATTGCTCTGGGCACGCTCAATGAGCGTCAGCACATCGCCCATCCCAAGAATCCGGCTAGCCAGTCGATCCGGTTGGAAGGGTTCCAGATCGGCAAGCTTTTCGCCTGTACCAAGGAATTTAATCGGTACACCTGTGACTTCACGAACGCTAAGCGCTGCGCCACCACGTGCATCGCCATCGATCTTTGTCATGATTAGGCCGGAAATCGGCACCCGCTCATTGAAGCCTTCTGCAACGTTGACAGCTTCTTGACCGGTCATGGCATCGACCACGAGCAGAACTTCGGCAGGTTTGGCAATGAGCCGCACCTGCTCCAACTCCTGCATCATTTCTGTATCAATTTGTAAACGTCCAGCCGTATCGAGAATTACGACATTGTACGCTTTTTCGCGCGCCAATTTAAGCGCATTTTTGGCAATTGTTGAGGCGGCGATATCGGTGCCTTCGCTATGCACCGGGATATCAATTTGGCGCCCTAAGATCTCCAGTTGTTGAATCGCCGCGGGGCGGTAAATATCTGCGGCAACCAACAAGGGGCGTTGACCGGATTTGCGCAAACGCAAGGCCAATTTGCCGGCCATCGTCGTCTTACCGGCGCCCTGCAAACCAACCAACATGATGACATGGGGTGGTTGACCAGAAAGATCGAGCGCCGCTGGTTTCCCCAACAACTCGATCAACTCTTCGTTGACAATCTTGACAACCTGCTGTGCCGGCGTCAAGCTGTTCATTACTTCAGCGCCAACGGCACGTTCCTTCACGCGCGCGACAAACTCTTTGACAACTTTGAAGTTGACGTCAGCCTCCAGCAATGCCAGCCGGACTTCACGCATGGCGACATTGACATCGTTTTCGCTCAATTTGCCATGTTTCGCCAGATTGTCAAAAATGCCTTGTAGTTTATCGGTCAGTGTTTCAAACACAAGCCCCTACCTGTAATCATGTAAATACAGCGTCTAAATGCATTGCGATGTCTACCACAAAGGTGGCATGCCACCTTACCAAGCCACCTTACCAAAAAGAAACGCCTGCACAGTCCAACAGAGTAAATGTTACCACTTCTCTGTGACTACACCTGCAGGCGTAGATCCGCTCTATATTATACCGCGCAATCGGGTGTTCAGTCAAATGTGAGCGCTGTTGGGGTGCGTCCAATTGGGGGATTGCCGAGAAGGACTCACGAATGCGTCCGGCACGATGCCGATAATGTGGGTACGCACTCGCGCTGAGAGGATTTGTTTTATGGAGAACTATATTGGTCAACAGGATGGCAAACTCACGCCAAGCTCGCCAAGTGCTTGGCGAGCTTGGCGTAAACTGATTGATGTCACTAAAAATACCAGAAATGAATGACTTGAAGCGCGGTTCTCACTAGCCGCCGGTGAGTGGCGAGCGATTGGCCGCGGTCGGTGTTGCTGTCGGCAAGGCGACGGTGGGTGCGGCGACAACTGGTGTTGCCGTCGGCTGGGGCACTTCAGTCGCCGTTGGCTGGGGATCCACCGGTCCACTGTCGGTGGGATTATCGCTCCCGCCGCCCGACGCACCGATCACTTCGTTGGAATCGCCGCTGCCGTCCTCACCGCTGTCACCTTCACCGTTGCCAACAGTGGTTGGTGCCGGTGTACTAACCACTGTTGGCGTATCGGCAACCGCTGGTGTCCCTGTGGTTGCTGGGAGGGCGGTTGCTTCGTCAGTCGTCGCTTCGCTGGTTACCTCCGGCGTAACGGTATTGTTGGGGGGCGCCGTTGCTTCGGGCGTCGGCGTCGTTGTTCCATCGGGCGTGATCAGTGGAGTTGCCACTGCCGTGTCATCCGGTGTGACTGCTGGTGTCGGTGTCATCGTGGGCGCAACAACGGTGCTTGTGGGCGTGTTACCTACCGCGATAGTCGCCGTCGCCGTTACCGCTACAGTCGGAGCAACCGTTGCTGTTGCCTGTGTGCCAGTCACCGTGACCGTTGCCTCTGGCGTTGCATCGTCGACTGCTGCTGTTGCTGTTGTGGTTGCCGTTGCGGTAACCACAACCGTCGGTGTTCCCTCAACAGGCGCCGTGATGGTCAAGGATGGCGTCAAGTGGGTCGTGGAGATCTCCGTCAAGATCACTGCCAACGTGGGTGTCAATGGCGGCAACGTTGGTGTTGATGTCGGTCGTGGGATGCTCGGCACCATGATCGTCTGACCGGCGCGCACTAGATTGGCGTTCTCGATGCAGTTGTACCGGACCAGATCGTTAACACCTGTGCCGGTTGCCGCCGCAATGACCGAGAGCGAACTGCCGGCTGGGATCACGTAGGGAATCCACCCAGCCGGTGCCGCATTACAGCCGGTGACAACCGCCGACGTTGCTGTTGCGTCAACAATTGGCTCCGGCGCCGTGGTTGGAATGACGACAGGCGATTCGATTACCGTGACAGAGATTGCCTGATAACGGCTCGGTCTCATGTTGCCATTGGCATCAACGGTTTGAGGTACAATTTGATATTCGATGGTAACCTGGGCATCCTGAACTGGCATCCCGACAAACTTGGTTTGCAGTACGGTTGACGATTCAAGTGACTCCTGATAGCCAAGATCAAAGGTCATTTCGCCGGCCTGTAACTGTGTTTGACCAATGCTGACGACATAGAGATCAATCTCTGCCTTGCGAATGCTCTGTTCTTCCGTGGCACGTTCTTCGGCTTTTTTCGTGTCGATTGCCACTTCTTGGGTGATTGCTTCGTAGATCTGTTGGCGATCCTTTGGTGCCGCCAATGTGAGCTTTTGGGCATAGACCCAAGTCTTTGCCGGGTAGGTGACATCGCCGGGAACGGCAGCCTGCGCGACACTGACCACGCTAAAAGCGCCAAGCCAAATCGCAATGACCAGAATTGCCAATGGTGCCAAGCGCACGCTCATGGGAGAGAGGCCTGCCACAAACGCTGCCCACCACGTCGCAAGCATTTCACCAACTGTTTGCGTCGGTTCTTGATGGCGCACGGTTTGGGAAAGTGCGGGTTTTACCCCAGGTGCCTCTGCCTCCGTCATGGCCGCCTTGATCCCTGCGGCCTCACGTAGAAACGCTTCTTTGGCCCGTTTGCGACGAGCGGCCGAAGGTCGGGGAATATCAATTTCCTGAAGATGGTGCGTGGCTGCTACGATGGTCAGCAACTCACGGAGATCGGCTCGCTCCTCTTCCGGAAAAGCTGCCAAAACGCTTTCTAATGCTTCACCGGATTCCAGGCGCTCCACTGCCGACACAAATGTATCTTCGGGAGTATTGGGAACTTGATTTGAATCAGCCGTCATAAGAAATACTTACAGTCAATTGGGGCGCTTGCCGACACGGGCTTATAGCAGCATAAGCTCGGCGAGCAACCACGCCATCGATAAACCGATAAGGAAAAAAGAAAAGAGTCCTTCGTGTTGTAAGAGCTGCCGCAACGTCGCTACTGCACGATACTGAAGGGCCTTGATCGATCCCTCCGTCTTGTCCATCATGGTTGAGACTTCACTAATGCTATAGCCTTCCAAGAAGCGCAAGCTGATCACTTCGGCCTGTTCATCGGTCAGCCGTGCAATGGCCGCCCGTAAGCGTGTCGCATTCATATTGGCTTCCGCAATGACGACAGGATTGTGATCGCTCGAGACGACACCCATTGCTTCTTCTAAATCGGATTGCTGTTGGCGATCGCGCTGTCGGTAGTAGTCGATCACTGCATTGTGGGCAATACGATAAAGCCAGCCGGAGAAGGAGCTATGCCACCCTTTGCCGTTCCGAATTGCTTCAAGCATCTTCAGAAAGACTTGCGCCGTGAGATCCTCTGCCAACGTATTGTCGCCGGTGCGTCGATAGATATAGCTATAGATCCGCGATTCATAGCGATCATATAGTTCACCCAGTGCGGCTTCGTCAAACGTGGCCGCACTGTTGAGCAATTCTTCTTCTGTACCATCACTGATGGACACTGATCCGCCTTCTTGGGCGGATGAATTTTGTCTGCTACTCATAACGACGTAAATCGCTTCAAAAAATTACGGCCATTTTGCAACTTCATGTTGGATAGCCGAATTTGAGGTCTTTCCTTGAATAACCTTCCGCAGATTTGTCGGCTAGTTAAGTTGAAAACCGACTACACGGGATGCGCTACGTACTATAGGTATTCAGAAAAAGATTCGTGGCACGATCATGAGGCATATAACATAGAAGCACCACGAATCTTTTTCTGAGAAACTATAGTAGCAAGCAATCACCTGTTTCACGGGCAAATATGAATTTTGGAGAACGGCCCCAGGGACATGGGTTCGATGTGTGTGGCGTCAGCGTAACGTTCTGTTGCGTACCGTATGCAGCAACTTTGGTTGCCGTCGATCTGCGGCTGTACAAACTACCTGATATTTCAGGAGTATCATCTGACCGTAAGTATGACTTAAGATGAAGGAGATTGCAAATAATGAACCGTT
>ERZ795053.5087-NODE-5087-length-13795-cov-38.530786_pt1 | contig 13795 bp, 17 predicted proteins | sample MGYA00375137_ERZ795053 | MGnify/ENA primary metagenome ERZ795053 (study PRJEB30182, sample SAMN05720284) | activated sludge metagenome | isolation source: Anaerobic digester | place: Hong Kong | collected 2014-12-17 ... | reverse complement strand
CGGGCGCATTCGCCGACAGCATCGAGGCCGGCGACGATGTGCGGGCGCTCTTCAATCATGATCCGAACTATGTGCTGGGCCGCTCTCGCAATGGCACGCTGCGCCTGGCAGAGGATGAGGTCGGGCTGCGGGTGGAGTTCGAGCCACCCGACACGCAGCAGGCGCGTGACGTGGTGACGCTGATCGAGCGCGGCGACGTGAGCCAGATGTCTTTCGCTTTTGCGGTGCTCGATGAGAAGTGGCGTATCGACGAGATGGAGCGCTACGTGCGGCGCATTTTGCGGGCGAAGCTGTACGACGTCAGCCCCGTGACCTATCCGGCCTATCCGGCGACGGATGTGGGCGTGCGGGCGGCGGACGGCTCGCCGATGTTTGGGGAGATTCCGGAAATTCCGGCCGACCTGGTGCAGGGGCGCCAGGCGGCTGCCGACGGCGACCAGGCGCAGGGGCGCTTGGAGGTGCTGCGGCTCCGGTTGGCAGTTGCAGAGCGAGCGTAGGCGCACGGCGCCACGCCAATAGCCAGTGAGGTAGGAATCATGGCAAATCGTATTGCAGAGCTGCGCCAGGTTCGTGCGCAGCGCATCAGTGAGGCCCGGCAGTTGCTCGACGCGGCAACCGCGGAGCAGCGAGAGCTGACGGGCGAAGAGCGCACGGCCTGGGAAGCGGCCATGGCCGATGAGGCACGGCTGCACGACCAGATCGACGCAGAGGAACGCACGGCACGCGCCGAGGCGACGCTGGGTACGTTCGACCGCATGGCCGAGGACGAGGCACGCAGCGGCAAGCCTGGACACCGCTTCCAGGCGCGCTCGCTCCAGGCGCTCAACGGCGGCGCGGCGTCCGCAGAGTGGCGCACGCTGCTGGGCACGATGAACCAGGAGCTGCGCCAGGCATGGTCGCAGTACATGTTCACCGGCGAGAAGCGTGCGCTCCAGGTGGATCTGGACACGGCCGGCGGCTTCCTGGTGACGCCGTTGCAGGTGGTTGACCAGCTCATCAAGGCCATCGACGACCAGGTGTTCATCCGCCAGCATGCGACGGTGCTCGCCGTGCCCAATGCCGACAGCCTGGGTGTGCCGACGTTGGACGCCGACCCGGCCGACGCCGACTGGACGGCGGAGCTTGGCACGGGCAACGAAGACAGCACGATGGCGTTCGGGCGCCGCGAGCTGCATCCGCACCCGCTGGCCAAGCGCCTGAAGATCTCGCGCACGCTGCTGCGCAAGGTTCCGAACTCCGAGGGTCTGGCCATGCAGCGGCTGGGCTACAAGTTCGGCATCACGCAGGAGAAGAACTTCCTGACCGGCAACGGCAGCAATCAGCCGCTCGGTGTCTTCACGGCCAGCAACTACGGCATCAGCACGGGCCGCGACGTGGCCACGGGCAACAGCGCGACGGCCATTGCCATGGCTGGGCTGATCAACGCCAAGTACGCGCTCAAGGCGGCCTATTGGTCGCGGGCGCGCTGGATCTTCCATCGTGACGCGGTCAAGCAGATCGCACTGCTGCGCGACGAGAGCGGCGGCGCCGGCACCGGCCAGTTTCTCTGGTATCCGTCGGTGCGCGACGGCGAGCCGGATCGGCTGCTGGGTCTGCCGATGGATGTGAGCGAGTACGCTCCGAACACGTTCACCAGTGCGCTCTACGTGGGCATCCTGGGCGACTTCAGCAACTACTGGATCGCCGACAGCCTGGCGTTGGAGATGCAGCGGCTCGTCGAGCTCTATGCCACGACCAACCAGGTGGCCCTCATCGGCCGCATGGAGTCGGACGGCATGCCGGTGCTCGAAGAGGCGTTCGTGCGCGTGAAGCTGGGTTAAGAGTTGCGAGTTGCGAGGGGCGAGGGGCGAAGGTCCTTCTCTCCTCTCTCGCTATCAATAGGAGAACAGAGACATGAATCTCTTCAAGAACGTGAGTGTGCGTGAGGTGGGGGCGCCGGTGGCGGCCGCTGCCAACACGGACAGCAACAGCGACCGCATCGACATGAGCGGCTTCGAGGGCGTGATGTTCGTCTGCCCGATCGAGGACAGCGTGGCGACGGGCGTGGCGACGCTCAAGGTGGAGCAGAACACGGCCGACAGCGACAGCGGCATGGCGGCCCTCTCCGGCGCCAGCGCGGCGGTCACGTGCGCCACGAACGACGACGTCAACGGCACGCTGCTGGTGGTCGATGTCTACCGGCCGACGGAGCGCTATGTGCAGGCTGTGCGCGTGAGCGCCACGGCGAACATTGCGTTCGGCACGGTGACGGCCATCCTCTACGGCCCGCGTGAACTGCCGGTGGCTGAACACGCGACGATCAGCGACGCGGCCGTCGTGGCCAGCCCGGCCGAGGCGTGATTGTAGGCAGGGCAGGGGGCTTCTACGTTGGCCTCCTGCCCTGATTGGAGCAAGTGATGCAAGTGCGAATGGTGACGATGGCGGCCGGCCCGCTGGGCGTGATGCAAGCGGGCGAGACGGTCGAAGTGACTGAGGCCATGGGCGCTGCGCTGATTGCGGTCGGCGCTGCGACGGCGGTCGATGTCGAGAGCGTTGCCACCGTCGAGCATGCGGTGGCAACGCCCATCGAGACGGCAACGGCGAAGCGAAAGCGAAAGTAGCATGATCGGTAGCTGGACGCTGGTCACACCTCCAACCGAAGAGCCCGTCACGCTGGCGGAGATCAAGGATCATCTGCGGGTGAGTGGCACGGCGGAGGACAGCCTGCTGACGCTCTATGCGCAGATGGCGCGTGAGGCGGTCGAGAATGAGTGCTGGCGCGCGCTGATGCCGCAGACGTGGGATCTCCATTTGCCCGGCTGGCCGGCCGGCGGCGTGATCTGGATTCCGCGGCCGCCATTGCGATCGATTACCAGCATCACCTATCGCGACGAGGACGGGACGGCTGCCACATTTGACGCTGCCAACTATCGGGTGGATACGGCGACGGAGCCGGGCCGGGTGGTGCTGGCGCCGGGCGCCGACTGGCCGTCGGTGGCGCTCGATTCCAGCAATCCGATCACGGTGCGTTTTGTGGCCGGCTATGCCGATGCCGGCGACGTGCCAGGCATGGCGAAGGCAGCGATCCTCCTCCAGATCGGCGAGATTTACGCCAACCGGGAGGCGGTGATCGTCGGATCCACGCCGCAGGTGACGCCGGCGGTGCAGCGGGTGCTCAATCTGCTCAAGGTGCGGTACTGACCATGCGTCCGATTGCGGCCGGCGAGTTGTCCGAGCAGGTGACGATCCAGCGAGCGGCGATGACGCGCGGCGCGGCGAATGCCGAACTGTTGACCTGGTCGAACGGGGAGACGGTGTGGGCGAAGGTGACGGAGCGCGGAGGGCGTGAGCCGCAGTTGGCGGACCGGCCGGTGATGCTCATCAGTTACGAGGTGGTCATTCGGGCCGGGGTGACGGTGACACACAGTGACCGGCTGGCGTGGGGCGGCAAGGTGTTGGCGATCGATACGGTGACGCCGCTGCCGCGAGGATATATCACGCTGCGGTGTATGGAGGTTGAGATCTGATGGCACGGCGTAACGCTGTCAGGGTCAAATTTGAGGGATTAAAAGAGGTCGAGCAGAGATTGACGGCGGTGGGACTGACGCTGAAGTCGCCGGAGGTTGTGCGCGAGATTCAGCGCGGCGCCGAGGTGATGGCGGCACGAGCACGCACCAGGGCGCCAAGCGACACCGGCAAGCTGCGACGGGGCATCTATACGGCGAGCACGGAGAGCTATCGCTTCTCGCAGCTCAGTCGCAACGGAAAGCGCATTAACAGTCCGCTGCGCTATCCGCCGCGGCGGGGACAGGTGGTGGTCGTGTCCTCTGTCTTCTATGGCCTTATCGTCGAGCGGGGGCGCAAGCGGCGCCAGGGCGTCGGCCGACAGAAGGCACAACGCTTTTTCCGAGTCAGCATCCGCGAAACGCAACCGACGGCGTCGGCTTTCATTTTGCGCCGGCTACAGCGGTTGATTGAGGAGCGTTGGGCGGCGGCACGATGATCGAATCCTCTCTGGTGGCCGCACTGTTGGCCGATACGAGCGTGACGGACCTGGTCGACGACCGCATTACGCCGGTGGCGGTGCGGTTGGAGGCCGGGCTGCCGGCGGCGACCTTCGCCCGGCAGAGCGGGTCGAGGGAATGGTCGTTCGATGGCGCGGCCGCCGCCGCAGCAACGGTCTACGTGTTGTTGACGGCATGGGCGTCAGAATGGCCCGACGCGCGCACGCTGGCCGATACGATGCGGGCGGCGCTGGACGGCTATAGCGGCGGCGACATTGTCGTGGCCAGTGTGACCGACGGCGCAGATACCTATGATCGAGATGCCGATCTCTTCGGCTGCGCGATCCTGGTGCAGATTGAGTTCGAGGAGGCATAGAGATGGGCGTCAAGGCATGGCGTGGGCGATTGCTGCTCGATGAGTTCGATTTTTCGCTGGATACGTTCGGGGCCTCGCTGGAACTGACCGTCGAGTCTGATGAGGCGGGCAATTGGCAGTCGCCAGCGGCGCAGTTGTTCCCGACCGAGAGCGGCGGGATGTTGACGACGACGGGCTATTACACCGGCCCGGACGCCGGCGACATCTATCAGGAGATGAAGGCACGGCGCGGCACTGAATCACCGGCATGGGTAGCCTGGCTGTTTGACACGTCGGCGCTGGGCAATCCCGCCATCGTGCTTGACTCGGCCTGGGCCAGCAACATCATGCTCAACACGCCGGTCAAGGAGTTGATCAAGTTCGACGCCAAGTGGGAAGGCATCATCGCCAACGGGCTGACGCTGCTCGACGGCGCGGTGACCGCAGTCGGGAACGGCACGGTGATCACGCTGCCGGCGGCGGGCAGCGCGGGCGGCACGGCGTATCTGTTCGTGCGAGCAATCGACGGCACGGCGGTCGATGCGCAGGTGTCGATTGAGTGCGATTCGGTGGTCGGCATGAGCACGCCGACGGACAAGGGAGCGATCCAGTTCTCGGCAGTGGGGGTGTATGAGCTCGCACTGACGGGGACGGTTGAGGAATACGTCAGAGTGGTCATCGACGACCTGGGCGGGGCGACCGGCTTCACGGCCGCACTCGCGTTGTGCGTGGATGGCGTTACCCAGTAGGAGATTATCGAGATGTCGCGTACAGCAGCCAAGGAAAATGTCGGGTTGACCTACAACAGCGTCGACCTGCGCGCTCATCTGAACTCGGTGAGCATGGAGGACGTGGTCGAGGTCATCGAGTCGATGACATTTGCATCGACCGCCATCGAGAAGGGGGCGGGCGCTCCGTCATTCAAGATCAGCGTGGGCGGCCCGTGGAGCAAGACGCTGCACCAGGCCGTGGCGCCGGACACGCTGACGCCGCCGACGACGCTGCGCACGCTGGTCTACTATGTCGGTCCGTCGGGCAGCCGCGTGACGCGCACGTGGACCGGCTCGGCGACCGTCGGCGCGTTCATCAGCAACTACAAGATCGATGCCACCGACCCGAAGGGCGACATCGTCTGGACGGGCACGCTCGAGCTTTCCGGGTTGCCGGTGGAGAGTTAGCCCATGACGCGGACGGTGGTGGTGCAGTCGGAGATCGAGGGATATGAAGAGTGCTTCGTCGAGGTGGCCGACGGCTGGACGGTGCGCGAGCTCAACGAGCTTTATCGCCAGGAAACCTGGCAGGCGCTGTGGCTGAAGAAGGTCGTGGCGCTGCGCATCGATACGGCGAACGGTGAGGTGTTGACGGAGCCACAACAGGTGATTGACCGGCACGAGGATCTCGACGTTGGCATCTACCGATTTGTGAATGATTCGCTGATGGCCGCGGTGGGTTATCTGGCGACGTTGGGGGGAGCGAAGAGGCGAGTCTCATCCGGCGCCACCGGCTCGCCAGCGACGCAGAGGACGCCGACGACGAAGTAGACGACGAGCAACGCCGCGACGTGGGGGCGGCGTTGGCAGCGGTCCCCGCCGTGTTCTGGGATGCGTGGCTATTGTCGCGGTTTCCCGGCCGCACGCTGGAGGAGCTGGAGCATGTCGATATTCTGCGGCTGCTGCGGGCGCGTCGTGTGCAGATGATCGAGCAGGTCGAAGAGCTGCGCAAAGAGTCCCGGCGAAGCGACACGCAAAGCAAACTGGATACCGCCGCGTGGGCGGCAATCAAGCGACACGATAAGCTGCTCGAGCGGTTCGAGGATTAACGAGTATCGGAATATAGCATGGCCGGAAACGCCAACCTAATCATTTCGATTACAGCCAAGGACGGGACATCTTCGGCCATTCGCAAGGTGAAGATGAACCTGGGCGACCTGGAAAAATCTTCCGGCGACCTGGGCGATTCCGTCGGCGGGCTGGGCGATATTTTCGGCAGCACGCTCGGGAAGATCGGCGCCGGGATTGGGGCGGCCTTCGCCGTCGAGAAAATGGCGTCGGCGGCCTTCGAGCTGGGTAAGGTCGGCGCGGCGGCGGAACGCACGCAGGCGAGCTTTGCCAGCATGGCGGCGGGCGTGGGCTCCTCCGGCGACGAGATGCTGGCGGCCATGCAGCAGGCGACGGCGGGCACGGTGAGCAACAGCCAGTTGATGCTGGCGGCCAACCGGGCCATGATGCTGGGCGTCTCCGACAACGCCGACGAGATGGGGCGATTGATGGCGGCGGCCATCGAGCGCGGGCGGGCGCTGGGCGTGTCGTCGGCGCAGGCCGTGAACGACATCATCACGGGCATTGGGCGCATGTCGCCGCTCATCCTCGACAACCTGGGCATTGTGGGCGCGACGAAGTCGATCGACGAGTACGCCAAGAGCCTGGGCAAGACCAGCGAACAACTGACGGACGTGGAGCGCAAGCAGGCGCTCGTCAATGCGGTGCTGGCGGGTGCATCCAGTTCGGGCGTGGTGATCGACGACGCGGCGGCCTCCTTCGAACGCATGGATGCCAGCGTCGCCAATCTGAAGGAGAATTTGGGGCGGCTTTTCGCGCCGACGATGGCGCAGGTGATCGGCGTGGTGGCGGATAGGGCCGGCACGCTGGCCGACAACCTTGACGACGTGGACAAGGTAGCGCGTGTCGCGGCCATCGACAAGGAAATCGCCGCGCTACAGCGGCTGATCGATTCGCGCCGGGAACTCGCCAGTCTGCCGCTGACCGACCGCAACGCCAACCAGCGATTCGACCCGTATCCAGGCCAGACGCCGCCCGAACCCTCGCGGCCGATTGATGCCGAATTGCAGGCCATGGAACAGCAGTTGGCGGTGTTGCAGGATCGGCGGGCAATTGAGGCGGGGCTGGCCTTTGGCCTGGCCGAGTTGCAGGCGCAACAGGAAGCTTACACGCGCAGAGTGTGGGATAGTGCGGCGTCGTGGGATGCGTTCAAAACGCAGGCACAACTGGCGATCGAGGCGACGCTGGCATCGACTGACCAGATCGTGCAGGGTGCGCAGGGCGGGCTGGCGCAGATTGCGCGCAGCATGATCGAGATCCAGGGCGGCGAGGCGGCGGTCGGTTGGCTGCGCGGCGCCAATGATCAACTCGAAGTGCAGGTTGGCCGATGGGCTGCCGCTGGTTACTCCGTGCAGGAGATCACCAGCGTGCTGTTGCCGCAGTACATCGACAACCTGGGCAAGATCGTCGACGCAACGCAGGCGGCCTACACGGCGACGGCGCAAACCGTCGACATTGCGCCGGTCGTCAACAGCGTGGCCGGCAGCCTCAACAACATGGCGCAATCACTGGCAGCCATCAAGGGCACAGACAACGCGCTGGCGTGGCTGGAAACGGCCAAGGGCCAGGTTGGCGAGATGGTGGGCAAGTGGCTCGAGCAGGGCTACACGATCGAGCACATCACGGGCGTGATTCTGCCCAACTATATCGCCGGGCTTGACCAGATCATCCAAAGGGAGATTCAGGCGGCGACGTTCGGCGAGCAGATCGGCATTCGCATCGCCGGCGGCCTCAACGTGGCGATTGGCGCGGCCAATACGCTCGTTGGTGCGCTGGGGTCGGCGCTGGGATTTGCCGTCGATGCGATCAACGGGATTGCCAATAGCGCAATGCCCTCTCTCAACAGCCAGGCGTCGCAGTACGTCGAACAGATGGGGCCGTCCGGGGCGCTGGGGTGGCTGCAAGAGCAGAAGGCGGCGACAGAAGCGCAGATTGCGGCCTGGATGCAGGCGGGCTACACGGTTGACGAGATTCAGAGCGTCCTCCTTCCGGCCTACCTCTCACAGATGAAGGATGTCAACAAGACGCTGACATCGCAGGCCGGCGGCGTTTCTGCGGTGGCCAGCGAGTTCGACAGCCTCAAAAGCAAGGTGCAGGGCATCATCGACCAGTCGACGACGCTCGACGTGGGGCTGAACCCGGCCGACTTTCTGCCGCGTGAGGATGCGATCAACGAGAACGCCAGGCGGCTGGCGGCCATCATGCGCGACGGCATCGGCAATCAGGAATGGCTGGAGGAGTTCAAGCAGGAAGTGCCCGGCCTGTGGGAAGAGCTGTCGACGAGCGGCGACCCACGGGCGGCCGCAGCCAGAATGCTGCAAGACTTCCAAGCCGGGCTGCGGCCGGAGCTGCTGGATAAGGAACAGATCAAGGACAGGGTCAGGAAGATGATCCTGGGCGACCAGTCGTCGGCTGACCTGGCGAATGAGATTGCGCAAGAGCTGTCGGCGGAGCTGGGCGTGAGTCTCCAGCAGGCGCAGGCGGCGGTGGGCGGCTACATGGGCGGCGGGCTGGGCGCCACCGTGCCGTTGGAGCAGGCCGGGCCGGACGGTGCGCAGCCGGCGCAGAATTTCGTAGCCAAATGGACGTCGACGGTGAATGGCCTGCTGAATGACTTCAACAGCAGCGGCGTGCTGGCCGGCAATGCGTTCGGCACTGGGTTTATGAGTGTGCAGGGCGTCTATATCGACCAGTGGGCAGCGGCGCTCGTCAGCATTGTGACGGCGGGCGTGCTGGCCAATATGGCGGCGCAGGCAAGCCGGACGGGGGCGCGCTAATGGTCAACGGTCAATGGGGTGAATCGTGGCGGTGACGACAGCCACGCTGGGCGGCGTGACGCTACCGGATGTCGCCGACGACGGGTTCGACGAAGCCTACGGCTATCGCGGCGCCGACCGGGAGATGCTGGATGGGTCGGTGCACACGGCGCTGGTGACGACCACGGCCAAGCGGCGCTTTGAGCTGCGGTGGCGTGAGGTGACGGAGAGCCAGATTGCTACGCTCCAGTCGGCATTTGCGACGGTGCGCGATGGCAACGCTACGTTTGTCACGCCGCGCGGTGGCAGCTACACGGTGACGCGCGACGTTGGATTTTTCGAGCTGGACATCAAGTGGAAGTCGCGGCGGCAGGTGATCAAGGCGACGAGCGTGACGCTGAAGCTGCGCGAGGTGTAGATGACATCTGTTGCCGATACCTTTGATCGTGCAGACAACACCAGCCTCGGCGCCGATTGGGCGGAGGATTCCGGTAATTGGGCGATCGTCTCCAACAACGTGCGCAACGGCACGACGGGGAACAGCTATCGCAAGCTGCGCTGGGTAGGCACCGCGCTCGCCTCCGCCAACTATAGCGTCTCCGGCACCTACCGCAGCGGCTCGTCGAGCATTGGCATTGGCCCGGCCGCCCGCTGTGTTGTCTCGGCCACGGTGAGCTATTACGCGCTCATCATTTTTGGCGGCGACGCGGCCTACCTGATCTACATCAACAACGGCGCCGAGACGGTGCTCGACACGGGCAGCGCCATCACGGCCAGCACGAATTACGATCTGCGCATCGAGGTCGACGGCACGACCATCCGCGGCTACGTCAATGGCGTGCTCGATATGGAGGCCACGCACAGCGCGCTGAGCAGCGGGTCGCCTGGCGTCGCCGGCTATGGCGGCAACAACAGCAATACCTATTGCGCAACGTGGGCCGCGGAGGATCTGGGCGGCGGCGCCTCACAGATCAACGTAACGGACGCCGGCGCCGGCGCAGACACGCTGGCCGGGCTGGCAGTCGGGCTGGCGCTGGCCGATAGCGGCGCCGGCAGTGATGCGTTCGGCGCGGCGGCCAGCCTGGCCACCAGCGACAGCGGGACAGCCGCCGATGTGCTGGCGCAGTTGCTGGCCAGCCTGGGGATTGGTGACAGCGGCGCCGGGGTCGACGCTCCAGGGAATATCGGCGCCGGCCTGGTCGTCGGGGATGCAGGGGCCGGGAGCGATGCACCGGGCAACATTGCGGCCAGTGTGCCGGTTGCCGATAGCGGCAGCGGGGCGGATGGCCAGGCCATCGGCGTGACGTTGAGCATCGCCGACGGCGGCGCCGGGGTCGACAGCCTGCTCTCGCTGATTCTGATTGCCATCGCCGACAGCGGCAGCGCGGCCGATGCCCTCTCCGCTATCACGGCGACAATCGGCGTGAGCGACAGCGGCAGCGGCGGCGAGTTGCTGTCGGTGGCCGTGGCGGTGAGCGTTGCCGACGCCGGCAGTGCGGCCGAGGCAATCAATCTGCTGACCGCGGCGATCAAGAGCATCACGGATAGCGGCGCCGGCGTGGATGCGGTCCTGTCGCCGGCAGTAAGCCTGGTTGTGCTGGATGCAGGCACGGCGCTCGATGCGCAGACGGCGGCCGTCACGCTGGCGATAGCCGACAGCGGCGCCGGCGGCGATGCCCTCTCTCTCATCACGGAAGTGTTGCTCACAATCCTGGAGAGCGGCGCCGGTTCGGATGCGCTGGCGATCAATGTGGCGCCGTTCGGCGTGTCGGACAGCGGCGCCGGGACGGATAACACCGGCATCGCGGTGACGCTGGCGCTGAACGATGCGGCGGCCGCCAACGATGCGCTGCTCGCCAGCGTGCTCGCCGTGGTGACAGACGTGGCGGCCGGCAGCGATCTGCTGGGCAGCGTCACGGTCAATGTGCCGGTGGTCGATGTGGGCCAGGCAGCCGACGTGCTGGCGCTGGCGGCGGAGCTGGCGGTGGCGGACAGCGGCGCCGGGGTCGACGTGGCGGTGCACTTCGATTCGGCCGTGCGCATCGTGCAGATCGTTTTCGTCGTGCTGCGCCGTTCGCTGCTCTTCGCCTGGTCGGCGCGCTCGCTCGGGTTTGGATGGACAATGCGCACGGCCGGCTTCGTCCGCACGCAGCGCTCAGAAACGTTCGGATGGACAACGCGGACCGTCGAGTTCGCATTGAATGTGTAGGAGACACAGATGATCAAGGACAAACTCACCTATCGCACGCACTGGACGATCCGCCGCTTTGCCGACGACGCAGCATTCCGCGCCGGTGTGCCGACGGCGGTCATCGATGCCAACGGCGTCGAACTGCCGGCCGTGACCGAGATCGACGGCAACCTGCTGCTGAATGAGGGCATCCAGTTGCTGCTCGACCTGCTGATTGGCGCCGGTGGTACCGCCTACAACAACGCCAACAGCTACATCGGCGTGGGCGACACCAACACGGCCGAGAGCGCCTCCCAGACCGGCCTCCAGGCGCCGACCAACAAGCTGTACAAGGCCATGGAGTCGAGCTACCCCAGCCGCGCCAGCCAAACGGTGACCTGGCGCGCCGTCTTCGGTTCCAGCGAGGCCAACTACGCCTGGAACGAGTTTACCGTCGCCAACGGCTCGTCGGATAGTGGCACGAACCTGAATCGCAAGGTCAGCGCGCAGGGCACCAAGGCAAGCGGCCAGACGTGGACGGTTGACGTGGCAATCACGATCAGCTAGGAGCCAGCATGGAGCAGGTAAACGAGCGCAGTACTGCCTACCTGACCGTCACGTTCAAGGACAAGGCCGGGGCGGCCCAGCAGCCGACGGCGGCCAGCTATCGCATCGACGACGTCGCCACCGGAACCGAGATCCGCGCAGACACCTCATTGACGCCGGGCACGAGCGTCGAGATTACGCTGACGCCGGCCGACAATGCCGTCGTGTCGCCCCGGTTGGAGGTTGAAAAGCATGTGGTCACGGTAGCCGGCACCTATGGCGAGAATGACGCGGTGCGGGCGCAGTACGTCTATGAGGTGGTCAACCTACAGGCAGTGACATAATGGCGGTACGGGTCGAGTCGGCGCGGTTGTGGGTCGACTGGGATTTCGACGGGACATATACGAACGAATCGGCCTATCTGTTCTCTGCGTCGGGTGACATGCGCCTGACACCGCCGGGAGCGGGGCAGGTGGCCGCGTCCGGCATTATCTCGCAGATGCGCCTGACGTTAAGCAACCCGTCGGGCCGGTTCAGCCCGCAGCGCACGGACGGCGCGCTTTACGCGTATATCCGCGATGGAAAGAGCTATCATGCGCCGTGCTATCTGGAGATCTCCGTCAACGGCGGGTCCAGTTGGGACCGGGTTTTTACCGGCGTGCTCAAATTGCCGCAAGAGACGACGCTGACCAAAGATCGCACGCCGGGCGTGACGTTCGATGCGCGCTCGCTCGAGGAGCTCTATCTCCAACAGCGCGCCAGCGTCTATCAGTCCACATTCGCCGGGCAACACGACATCGGCTACACCGAGAGCGACTTCATCAACACCTGGCTGCAAACCATCGGCGTGCCGGTTGGCGACATCATCCGCGACGCCGGGCTGTTCGTGGTGCCCTGGGCGTGGCTCGACGACGAGAGCGCCATCGAGGAGTGCTGGCGGCTGGCCGCGGCGTGTGGCGGCCGGCTCTACTGCGACCCCGACGGCGATTTCCGCTATGAGAATCTGGCGCACTGGCAGGTGGCCGCCCGGTCGACGACGACGCAGTTCTCGATTGCGCGCAGCGCGATGGACGACTTCGAGCTGCGGCTCGACGACAGCGACCTCTACAACATCATCACGGTGGAGGCGTCGCCGCGTGCGCCAGGTGGCGTCGACGTGATTTGGGAGCCTGACGATCTGCCGCTGGTGGCGCCAGGAGCGACGACCACAATCACGGCGCGATTCGACACGGCGGCCTATAGTATCGCCGGGCTGCAATTTGAGGCGGCGGACGATGGCGGCAACAGCCAGACGGCCAATGTGACGGTGACGCCGACCTATTACGCGCAGCGCGCCGACCTGGTGGTGGTCAACTCGAGCAATGTGCGGGTGCGGCTCTATCCGCTGCGCATTTTGGGCGTGGCGCTGGTTGGCGGGCCGGAGATTGAGGAGCGGCGCACGTCGGCGGCGGATGGCAGCAACCAGGCGTTTTTCAGCACGCGCGGCGCCAGGACGTTGAGCGTGCGCGGTAACGCCTACGTGCAGAGCCGCGCTCACGCGGCGACGTTGGCGCAGTATCTGCTCGATCGCTGCGAGTATCCGCGACTGATGGCGCTCGCCAGCGGCGTGCCCGGGCAGCCATCCATGCGGCTCGGCGACCGTGTAGAGATCACCGATGCGCCGACGATGAGCGGCACCTATACCGGCTACGTGACGTCGATCGCCTGGGACTTCGACGGCGACGGGTTTCGCCAGAATGTGGAGGTTGTCCAGGCGGCACAGATGTTTCCGAACGACGATGAGTATTTCATCCTGGGGACACACACGTTCTCCAGTAATCGGTACGTGTTTTACTGATGGCGCTGATCGACATCTTTCCGCCAAGCTGGGCGGCGGGTGAGCTGCTCTCCGCTGCCAAGGCGAATCAACTGAGCGATGTCGTCAACGGCATCAAGGGGGCGGCGATGGCGCCGACCTCCGTTTTTGTGCGCTCCGGCAATGACACGATCTGGTACATGCGGCGCCACGGTCGCTATCTGGCCGTCGACTTCACGACGGCCGGCACGAGCTGCACGACCCGGATCCTGGTCAACGGCCAGACGGAGTACAACAACGGCACGCTCTACCCGTCTGGGCACACGGAGACATTCGATCTGGATGCGGTGAC
>ERZ795053.5085-NODE-5085-length-13796-cov-6.531257_pt1 | contig 13796 bp, 10 predicted proteins | sample MGYA00375137_ERZ795053 | MGnify/ENA primary metagenome ERZ795053 (study PRJEB30182, sample SAMN05720284) | activated sludge metagenome | isolation source: Anaerobic digester | place: Hong Kong | collected 2014-12-17 ... | reverse complement strand
GCTCGAGCCGGTGCCCGGCGGCTGGGAGCTGGCCTGGGCGATGCCGCCGGTCGACCGGGTGGAGTACCAGTTCACCGCGCGGCACCCGGCGCTCGGCGACGACCGGGTCTTCCTCGTCGACCCGCGCAACCCGATGCGGGTCGACGGCGCGTTCGGCGAGCACTCGTGGCTGCCACTGCCGGGCTATCGGATCCCCAGCTGGCTGTCGCTGCCGTCGATCGAGGCGCACCGGGTCGCGCACACGATCACCGAGACCCCGGTCGGCGATCTCGACGCCGTCGTCTGGTCGCCGGCCGATGCCGAGCACGACGAGCCGCTGCCGCTGCTGCTCGCGCACGACGGACCCGAGCTCGACCGCTTCGCCGAGCTGACCCAGCTCGTCGGCGGATTGGTCGCGCTCGGCCGGCTGCCCCGGATGCGGGTCGGACTGCTCGCGCCCGGCGACCGCAACCCGCGCTACGCCGCCAATCCTGCGTATGCCGCCGCGCTCGCCGACCACGTCGTGCCGGCGCTGTTGGGCTGGCACCCCTCGCCGGTCGCGCCGGTGCTCGCCGGGCCGTCGCTCGGGGGGCTGGCCGCGCTGCATACCGAGTGGTGCCGGCCGGGCACCTTCGCGGGGCTGCTGCTGTTGTCCGGGTCGTTCTTCACGCCCGAGCTCGACGGGCAGGAGAGCGGGTTCGCCTTCTGGGACCGGGTCACCGACTTCGTCGCCGAGGTGTATGCCGCCCCGCTCGACGGGCTGCTCGCGAGCCCGTCCGGCAGCGCACCGGCGCTCGCGATGGGCTGGGGGACCGCGGAGGAGAACCGGCACAACAACGCCGCGCTCGCGGCATACCTGGGCAGCGCGGGGCTCGATGTGCGCGTGGCGCAGGTCCGCGACGGCCACAACTACACGTGCTGGCGCGACCTGCTCGACCCATTGCTGCCCGAGCTGCTGCAGCGGGCCTGGGGTCACCCCACCTGATCCCGCCTCGGTGGAGGTATGCCGCCGGGTTGCCAGGCGGGTGGAATACCTCCGATCGGTGGTGGCAGGCTGAGCGCCCATGGAGCGGATGCACGTCGAGCTGCCGATGCACGGGGTCGATCCCGGTGGACCCTTGCCCGGCGTGGTGATCCGCTACGGGCACTGGGGGCGGCCGGTCATCGTCTTCCCCAGCGAGGCGGGGCGGGCCTGGGACTACGAGAACAACGGCATGGTCGAGGCGGTGCGCCCGCTCATCGAGGCGGGGCGGATCAAGCTCTACTGCGTCGACTCCGCCGACGCCCGCACCTGGTCGGACCGCTGGCTCTCCCTCGAGGAGCGGGCCCGCCGGCATCTGGCCTACGAGGCGTGGGTGACCGGGCCGGTGCTCGACCTGATCCGCGCGGACTCGCCGGATGCTCCCGCGCCGGTGCTCACCGGCTGCTCGATGGGCGCCTACCACGCGGCACTGCTCACCCTGCGGCGCGCCGACGCCTTCCCGGTCGCGATCTGTCTGTCGGGGTCCTACGACCCCACGGCCTGGCACGCGTGGGGCGACGCCGGCGACGCGGCATACGCGTGCAATCCGACGTGGTTCGTGCCCGACCTCTACGGCGACCACCTCGACTGGCTGCGCGGTCGCGCCGGGATCGTGCTCACCGTGGGCCGCGGCGCGTGGGAGACCCACCCGACCCGCGCGCTGCCGTCGAGCCGGCACTTTGCCGGGCTGTTGTGGGACAAGGGGATTCCCTGCGAGCTCGACGAGTGGGGTGACGACGTCTCGCACGACTGGTGGTGGTGGGAGCGGCAGATCGCCCACCACCTGCCCCGGTTCTGCTGAGGCGTGTCGGGAATCGCGCTGCGGGCTCCGGGCTTCGGGTCGGGGGTGCCCAGTCGCCGATCGTCAGATCAGTCGACGATGGGCAGCTATTCCGACGATCGCCGTCCGGGCCAGTCGCCGATCGTCAGATCAGTCGCCGATCGTCACCGCTATGACGCCAGCGCGGCGGCGAACAGCGCGAGCACGCGGTGCGGGTCGGCCAGGTCCGCCCAGGTGAGCCGCACCACCCGATAGCCGAGCGCCCGCAAGGCATCCTCGCGCCGCTTCTCGCGGACCAGCGCATCCCGACCGTCCGCGCCGGCGTACTTCACCGCCCCGTCGAACTCGACGATGATCCGCGAGGACCGGAAGAGGAAGTCCACCCGGGCGATGACCGTGCCGGAGCGGTCGGTGATCGGCACCTGGACCTCGGGATGCAGCCCCATGCCGGCGAAGACGAGCTTGGCCCACGACTCACCCGGCGACTCGGACCGCCCGTCGACGAGCGGCAGGATCGTCGTCAGCGCCGGACTCGGATGGCTCTGCGCCCGATCCCGCAGCTGCGCCATCGTCACCAGCTCCCGTCGTCGCGCCCCGTCCGCCGCGACGAGTGCCGAGCGCGCGCCGGTGGTCCGGGCGACCTGGGCGATGGCCAGGTCGGCGGGCACGACGAGCACTCCTCGGGTATGCCGCACCTGCTCCGGCGCGACGCCGCCATGAATGAGCACCGGCGGCCGGGACCGGCGCTGCCAAACCCCGCCGGCGCGGCATACCTCGATCGGCCCGAGATCCTCCTCGAGGACCGGACAGCCCCACAGGGCGAGCGCCGTGTGGTGCGAGCCGACGAGGCAGCCGGTGGGCTGATCGGCGCAGAGTGCCGCGCTCGGCAGCAGCGTCGCGCGCGCCTCGAGCAGGTGCTGCTCCGTGCGGGTCGCGGCCGAGTGGCGCGCCGCATCGACGAAGCACCCCGGCCGCACCCGGCGCAGCACTCCCGAGCGGACGAGCAATCGGATCGCGACGTCGTCGAGGCCCAGCTGCCGCAGGTCGAGCATCGTGAGGGCGCCGTCGTTCACGGCGAGGCGGGCGTGCAGGGCGGTCCGATCCATGGGGTCCACGATGGCCGCACTGAGGACCGTGTGCGAGTTGTCCACAGACCAATTCACGGCAACCACGGACTCCGCGCGGTTCGGCCGATCGGGTGAGCGGGCGGCATACCGACGGCTCGTAGACTGGAGTGTCGCCGGTGGGGGCCGGCGCGCTCGGGGACCGCCTGTTCGACAGCCAAGGACTCCGATGACCCTCGCGCTCCCCAGGGACGCCGTGACCACCGCCACCTCAGCGCACGCCGAGCGCACCGACCTCGCCGACACCGCGATCGTCGTCGACGACCTCGTCGTGCGCTTCGGGGCGGTCGAGGCGGTCGCCGGCGTCAGCCTGCAGATCCCGGCCGGCGAGGCGGTCGCGCTGCTCGGGCGCAACGGCGCCGGCAAGTCCACGACGATGCGGGTCCTCGCTGGGGTCATCCCACCCACCTCCGGCCGGGCCACGGTCGCGGGTCACGACGTCGCCGCCGACCCGATGGCGGTCAAGCGGGTCACCGGCTACTGCCCCGACGTCGGCGGCCTCGCCCCGCGCGCCACCCCGTGGGAGCACCTGCAGCTCGCCGCCACCCTGCGCGGCCTGCGTGGCTGGGAGCCGCGCGCCCGGCACCTGCTCGAGCGCTTCGACCTCGGCGGCGTCGCGCACCGGGTCACCCAGGGCTTCTCGCACGGGATGAGCCGGCGCACCTCGGTCGTCCTCGCGGCCTTCCACGAGCCCGAGGTGCTGCTCCTCGACGAGCCCTTCGACGGGGTCGACCCCCGGGGCGTGGAGGCGACCCTCGAGGTCGTGGCCGAGGCCCGCGCGCGCGGCGCCTCGATCGTCGTCTCGACCCACCTGCGCGACCTCGCCACCCAGGCCTGCGCGACCGCGGTCGTGCTCCGGGGCGGGTCGAAGGTCGCCGCGGTCGACTCCGCCGAGCTCGTCGGCGAGGGGGGCGAGCGTGTCTATCGCGGCTTCCTCGACTGAGCGCTCCACGCTCTCGTTCGGTATGCCGCCCGGCCCGCTCGCGGGGCTGGTCGCCGTGCTGCGCTTCCGGTTCCGGTCGCGGGGGCAGGGGCGGGTCCGCCGCCTCGTCGGGCTCGCGATCTTCCTCGGCTTGAGCGCGCTCATCGCGATCGTCCCGGCTGTCGGCGAGCTGCCGCCGCCGCTCGACCACTACGGCCTGGACGAGCTGCGCCCCTATCTCGACGGGCTGCTGCCGGCCTTCCTCGCCGTCGGCCTGCTGTCGTCGGTGACGACCGGCGGCGGTCGCGAGGTGCTCTCCCGCGACCAGGCCGTGGCCTTCCCGATCTCGCCGGCGGTCGACCACCTCGGCGCGCTCGTGCTGGCCCCGCTCAACCTCGCGTGGATCGTCCAGTCCTGGCTGCTCGTCGCCATCTCGTCCTACGCCGGCGGCCCGCGCGGCGCGCTGCCGGGGGTGCTGCTCGCCCTCGCCTGGATGCTCGTCGCGACCGCCGTCGCCCAGGCTCTCGGCTGGGCCGTCGAATGGCTGCGCCGCGGCCCGCACGGCCGGCTCGTCGTCGGCGCCGGGGGAGCGCTGCTGCTCGCCGGCGGCGCCGTCCTGCAAGCGCGCGGCATCCTCGCCGAGCTCGCCGCCGCGTCGCCGACCGGCGGCCTCGCGCGTGAGCTGCTCGCGACCCGCGCCGACGGCTTCTCGGGCCATTGGGCGGCCTGGCTCGCCGGGCTGCTGCTCACCGCGGCCGTCGCTTCGCTTGCCGGTATGCCGCTCGCGGCCGCCGTCGCGCGGCGCCCCTCGCGGGACGTCGAGCGGGCCGACGCCCGCGTGCACGCTGCTCGTCCCGACGCGCGCACCCCGCTGGCGCTGGTGACGCGACTGGACCGGACCGGTGTGCTGCGCTCGGTGCCGCTGCGGCGTGGCCTGCTCGTGCTCACCCTGCTGCCGGGCCTGGGCGCTCTCGTCATGCCGGCCCAGTGGAGCGTCGTCACGGTCCTCGTCGGGCTGGTCGCCTCCGGTGCCGCGCTCCTCTTCGCGGTCAACGCCTGGTGCCTCGACGGCCGCGGCCAGCTGTGGCGCGAATCCCTGCCGGTGGCACCGTCGCTCGTCTTCGACGCACGGACCCGGGTGGTCGCCGAGCTGCTGCTCGGCTGTGTCCTCGTCACCGTCGGGCTCGCCGCGATCCGCGCCGGCGCGCCGAGCGTGAGCGAGCTCGTCGTCCTCGCTGTGGCCGTCGTCGTCTGTGTCGGCCAGGTCACCGCGACCGCGATGTCGTGGTCGACGCACACCCCGCACCAGGCCGACATGCGCAGCTCGCGGGCCATCCCGGCGCCGCCGGTCGTGATGATGGGCTACTCGACGAAGCTGTCGCTGTCGACGACCCTCACCTGCATGGTGCTCGGCACGCTCGGCGCGACCGGCCACCCCGGCCTCGCGATCGGGCTCGCGGTGCCGATGCTCGCCTGGTCGGCCGCCCGGCTGCTGCGCGCCCGGCGCGCCTGGGCCGACCCGCAGGTGCGCGCGCTGGTCACCGTCGTCGTCGCCGCCTGACCAACCACGTGAACGCCGCCTGAACGACAGGCGGGGCGGCGGCATACCCTCTGGCGTCTCGGCGTGCCAGGATGACGACACTCGACGCCGAGAGGAGCTCACCCGTGAGCCAGATCGCCACCGATCACCGCCGCCATCTCATCGGCCTGCTGCTCGGTGCCGAGGAGGACTGGCCGCAGGCGTTCGAGGCGATCCTGCGGCGGGTCGGGCCGATCCGCGCGGGCGGCACCACCCACGAGCTCACCAGCGAGCGGCTCACCATCGAGCCCTTCGACCTCACCGACCCGGTGCGCACCGAGCTCGTCATCGACCGGCTCGCCTACTGGTACTACCACCCGCGTGAGTGGCTCAAGAAGGCCGCGCTCGTCAACGGCACCTACCTGCTCAACAGCCCCTTCACCTTCCAGGCGATGGAGAAGCACAGCGCCTACTGCGCGATGCTGCGGCTCGGGCTCAAGGTGCCGCGCACCGTTCTGGTGCCCTACAAGAACCCGGTCGACAACGTCCGCTGGGCCTACACGTCCGCCAAGTACAACCAGGCCTTCGACCTCGAGGCGATCGCCGCCGACCTCGGCTACCCGCTCTACATGAAGCCCTTCGACGGCGGTGGGTGGCGCGGGGTGAGCCGGATCGACACCGTCGATCAGCTGCACCGCGCCTACGACGAGTCCGGCGAGATGCTCATGCACCTGCAGGCGACGGTGCCCTACGACAAGTTCGCGCGCGCGCTGTCGATCGGGCCCGAGACGATGGTCATGGACTTCCAGCCGGACAAGCCGATGCACAGCCGGTATGCCGTGTCGCACGACTTCCTCTCGCCGTCGGCCGGCCAGCAGGCGGTCGCGATCAGCCGCATCGTCAACGCCTTCTTCGGCTGGGAGTTCAACTCGGCCGAGATGCTCGTCAAGGGCGACGACGTCCACCCGATCGACTACGCGAACGCCTGCCCCGACGTCGCGGTGACCTCGCTGCACTACTACTTCCCCTGGGCGATCACCGCGCTCGTGCGCTGGTCGGCCTACTGCCTGGTCACCGGGCGGCGGGCGAGCGTCGACCTGCACACCGACCGCTACTTCGCGATCGCCGACGACCCCGACCGCAGCTACGACGAGAAGCTCGCGGCCTACCTCGAGCTCGCCGACGAGCACTTCGACACCGAGCGCTATTGGCAGTGGTGCGACGAGCACCTGAGGCACCTGCCCGAGCAGGTCCTCGACTGGGTCACCTCGACCGACTTCGACCGGCTGCTCAAGGAGACCGTGCGCGCCACCTATCCGGCCCACGAGCACGACCACTTCCTCGACCACTTCCACGGGCTGGTCGACCTCTGGGTCGTCGACGAGAGCGCCCGGCTGCGCGGCCTCGGCCTGCTCGACGACTGATGCGCCCGCTGCGGCTGGCCGGTGGAGCCGGCCCGTGAGCGACGTCGTCGGGCTCGACATCGGCGGGTCGAAGACGGCCGGGCGGCGGGTGCGCGACGGCGTCGTCGTCGGCGAGGCGGTCGCGGGCAGCGCCAATCTGCAGTCGGTATCGCGGGACGAGGCGCGAACCGCGTTGCGGGACATCGCCGTTGCGCTCGGGGTTGGTGGTGGGGCTGGTGTCGGGGCTGGTGACAGCGGGGTCGAGGCGGTCTATGCCGGGGCGGCTGGCGCGGACACCCCGGCCACCCAGGAGCCGGTCGCCGCACTCGTGCGGGAGGCCTTCCGGGGGCGACGGTCGCGGTCGGGCACGACACGTCGCTGCTGCTGCCGGCTGCCGGGCTGCCGAGCGGGATCGCGATCATCGCCGGCACCGGGTCGGTGGCCATCGGGGTCGGTCCCGACGGCACCACGGTGCGGGCGGGCGGCTGGGGGCACCTGCTCGGCGACGAGGGCAGTGGCTACTGGCTCGGGCGGATGGCCGTGCGGCATACCCTCCGGCGGGCCGACCTCGGCGAGCCGGTCGACGCGATCGGTCGGGCGACCCTCGCACACGGCCGCGTGACCCGCCCGCTCGATCTCATCGGCGCGTTCTACGACGGCGACGGGGTCGACCGCGAGCGCTGGGGCCGGCTCGGCGGCACGCTCGTCGCGCTCGCCGAGCACGATGCGGCGGCGGCCGCGCTGGTCGGCGAGGCGGTCGGCGACGTCGTAGGGCTGTGGCGCACCGTCGCGACGCGCCTCGAGATGAGCGGTCCGGTGCTGCTCTGCGGCGGGCTGCACACCCGGATCGCGCAGTATGCCGCGGCCGTCCGGGTCGGGCTCACGGACGCGGGTGCGCAGGACGTGCGGGTGCTCGAGGAGGAGCCGGTCGCCGGCGCCGTCGTCCTGGCCCGGCAGATCGACCCCGGAAAGCCGAGAACCCGCCTGCTCGGGGGGACAGGCGGGGTCTCGACCTGACCGATTCTTCCCGGTCTGTACCTGCGCCGGGACCCCCCGACCGACCAGCAATCTGCGGCCGTTCGGACGATCACCCCCCGGTCCTGTCGGACCTGTGCGCACGGCGGATTTGCCGTCATCATGGAGCGCATGTCGACCGTTGCCGTCTCCTCGCCCCTGGACCAGCTGGCCCAGCCCCTCGATTACGTCCGGGTCCGGGTGGCCACTCCCGACGACGGCTCCGGATGGCCGCCGGTGGCCAGTGAGGGTCTGTGGGCTCTCGACTTCGGCACCGGCCGCTACCAGATCGCCAACGCGCCCTACTTCGCCGACGGCCTCGCCCTCGGCGACGTCGTCGAGGCCACGGCCGATGCCGACGGGGTGCTGTGGGCCGGCGAGCGCGTGCACCCGAGCGGTCACCAGACGCTGCGGGTGCTGCCGCCCTCGCGCGGCTGGGACGCCGGTGACATCGAGGGCGCGCAGGGCTTCCTCGCCTCGCTCGGCGGTGGGCTCGGCGTCTATGCCGAGCCGCAGCACGAGGTGATCGTCATCGACGTCGCGCCGGGCACCGACCTGGTCAAGCTCAAGGCGCAGCTCGACGTCGGCCGCTCCAACGGCATGTGGCGGGTCGTCGAGGGCTCGGTCACCCCCGACTGGCACGCCGTCTGACCCTCCTTGGTCTTGGACTAACCGCCTCCCTGGGCATCTTTGCGGCAACGCTCGGCGTGTCGCGCCTGCTCCGGTATGCCGCGTGCTCGGCGTGCGATGTTCACTCGGCGTGCGGTGGTCCGCTCGGCGTGCGATGGTCCACTCGGCGTGCGATGGTCCACTCGGCGTGCGATGGTCCGCTCGGCGTGATAGGCGACCGGGGTTAGGGTCAGTCATGCCAGTGCGCGCCGCCCGAGCCCTCCGACGGGTGCTCGCAACGCTCGCCGCCGTCGTCGTCCTCGGAGCGACCCCCCCGGCCTCGCCGGCCACCGCCACGGCCCGCACGCCCCTGGTCGCCGCGCCCGCGGCATACGACATCGGCACTGAGGCGGTCCGCGTGCCGGTCGGCCCAGAGCCGGACGGCAGTGCCGTCACCCTCGACGCGATGCTCTACCTGCCGCGGCCGGCCGCGGCGCCACCCGGCTCGGCAGTCGGCCCCGCAGCGCCGGCAGCCCCGCGCCCGGCCGTCCTGCTCGCCCACGGCTTCGGCGGCAGCCGCGCCGACCTCGACGGTCGGGCCCGCGAGCTCGCCGCCGCGGGCTACGTCGTGCTCGGGTACACCGCGCGCGGCTTCGGACTGTCCGGCGGTCGGATCCACCTCGACGACCCGGACTTCGAGATCGCCGACGCGCGCGCTCTCGTCGACCTGCTCGCCCGTCGGCCCGAGGTCGCCCGCACCGACGCCGGCGACCCCCGGGTCGGCGTGCTCGGCATCTCCTACGGCGGGGCGCTCGCCCTCATGCTCGGTGCGACCGACCCCCGCATCGACACCGTCGTCGCGGGCCTCACCTGGCACGATCTCGCCGAGGCCTTCTTCCCCAACCGCGCCGACGTGCCGCCGGACTCACCCGGCCCGTTCAAAGCCCTGTGGGCCAGCCGCTTCCTCGGCGGCACGGCGCTCCCCGGGCTCACCGGCGCCACCGGCGTCCCGGGCTCCTCGACCCCGTCGGCCACGCCGCGCCAGACCGATGTCACGGCCCCCGAGCCGCCGAGCCGCCAGGCCGGCCCCGGCGCCCTGTGCGGCCGCTTCGACCGCACCGTCTGCCGGCTCTTCCTCGCCGCCGCCGAGACCGGCACGCCGAGCCCTGAGCTGCTCACGCTGCTCCGCGCGCACAGCCCCCGCCCCCTGCTTCCCGGACTGCGCGCGCCGACCTTGCTCGTGCAAGGGATGACCGACACCCTCTTCGGGATCGAGCACGCCGAGTCCACCTCCGCCTCCCTCGCCTCCCGTGGTGTCCCGGTCGCGCGCCGCTGGATCGACGGCGGTCATGACGGCGCCAGCAGCACCGCTGAGCTCGACACCGCCGCGATCGACCGCTGGCTCGCCGAGCACCTGCCGGTCGACGGCAGCGCGCCCGCCACGGGGCTCGGCAGCACCCCCGAATTCGCTTACGCCGCACCGCTTCCCCGCCGGCAGACCGTCGCGCCCCTGTATGCCGCGTCGCCCGCCCCGCCGTCCGTCGTCCGCGCCCCCTTCGCCACGTCGGCCGCGCTTCCGCTGCTCACCCCACCGGGTGGTCAGCCCGCCTCGGTGACCGCGGTCGGTCTGCCCGGCTCGGGCGGCGGCGCGGCATACCAGCTCGCGGCACTGCCGGGGCAGTCGGTCGCGCTCGACACGGTGCCCTTCACGGAGCGGGTCGAGGTCGTCGGCCCACCGCGGATCAGCCTCACGGTCACCTCGAGCGCCGAGCAGGTGACCCTCTTCGTCAGCCTCTGGCAGGCCACCGAGGGCACCCAGCCGACCCTGCCGCGCCGGCTCGTCGCACCCGTCCGGGTCGCGGTGCAACCCGGGGTCCCCACCCAGGTCGACATGGCCCTCGCGCCAGGAACCTGGACCTTCGAATCCGGCTCGCGCGCAAGGGTTCTCATCACGTCTACCGACATCCTGTATGCCGCGCCGCGCACCGCCCGTCTCGACCAGATCGAGCCGGCCGGGCCGCTCGTGCTGCCCGTCGTGGCATCGACGCGGATCTCCGGCGCGAGCGACCTCGACACCGAGTCGATCGGGGTCGCCTCGGCCATCGCAGTGCTCCTGCTGCTCGTCACCGGTTGGGCGCTGTGGCGTCGACGAAGGCAGCGTCGGCTGCCGACCCGCCCCGACCTCGCCGACATCCCGCTCGTCGTCGACGGGCTGGTCAAGACCTACGCCGACGGGCACCGGGCGGTCGACGACGTGTCGTGGCGGGCCGAGCGCGGCCAGGTCGTCGGGTTGCTCGGCCCCAACGGCGCCGGCAAGACGACGACCTTGCGGATGGTCATGGGCCTCATCGCCCCCGACGCCGGGGCGGCCTATCTCGCCGGGCGACCGGTGCACCCCGGGGCCGACGCCCTCGCCGACGTCGGCGCGCTCATCGAGGGACCGGGCTTCCTGCCACACCTCACCGGCCTCGAGAACCTGCGCGCCTATTGGGCCGCGACCGGCCGCGACGAGGCCGCCGCCGACCTCGCCGAGGCGCTCGACGTTGCCGCTCTCGGTGGCGCCATCGACCGGCCGGTCCGCTCCTACAGCCACGGCATGAAGCAGCGACTCGGCATCGCCCAGGCGATGCTCGGCCTGCCCGACCTGCTCGTCCTCGACGAGCCCACGAACGGCCTGGACCCCCCGCAGATCGCCGCGATGCGCCCGATCCTGCAGCGGTATGCCGCCGCCGGCCGCACGGTCGTCGTGTCGAGCCACCTGCTCGCCGAGGTCGAGCAGACCTGCTCGCACGTCGTCGTCATGCACGCGGGTCGGGTCGTCACGACCGGCCGGGTCGCGGACCTGGTCGACTCCTCCGATACGACGGTCGTCGAGCTCGCGCCGACGACCGCGGTGGCCGAGGTGACGACGGTGGCTGAGCGATTGCGCTCTGTCCCAGGCATTCTCGATGTCGAGGTCGTCGACGACGAGGCGGATCCACGGCTCGTCGTCACCGCCGGTATGCCGCGTGCCGACGTCGTCCGCGCGCTCACCGAGGTGGGTGCGGACATCGTCGGTGTGAGCAGCCGCAAGCACCTCGAGGAGGTCTTCCTCGGTGTGATCGCCGATGCCTCCGCCGGCCGCGAGTCGTCGAACGACGGTGCACAAGAAGGGGATTCGGTGACCGAGCGACTGCGTCAGGTGCGGGCGAGATGACGGCGACCACGCGGCATACCCGGTCGAGGCTGTCGTTCGGCACCGAGCTGCGTCGTCAGCTCGGGCGGCGCCGCACGGCCTGGTCCTTCGGCCTGCTGCTCGCGCTGCCGCTCGTGCTCGTCGCGGCCTTCGCCATCGGCCGGTCGAGCGGTCCGCCCACCGGGACGCGCATCTCGGACTTCGCCCAGGAGGGCAGCGCCAACTTCACCGTCTTCGCGCTCATGTCGGCCGCCGACTTCCTCCTCGTCGTCATCGCCGCGCTCTTCGCCGGAGATGCGGTGCCGAGTGAGGCGTCCTGGTCGACCTTGCGCTACCTGCTGCTCGCCCCGGTGCCCCGTGCGCGGCTGCTCACGAGCAAGCTCGCCGTCGCGGTCGCCTCGATCACTGTCGCCGTGCTGCTCTACGTCGGCTGGTCCGTCCTCGTCGGAGGCATCGCCTACGGCTGGGACGCCTTCACCAATCCCGCTGGGGGAGTGATCGGGTGGAGCGACATGGCGCCGCGGCTGGCGGTGGCGGCGGCATACGTCCTCGTCACCGTCCTGCAGGTAGCGGCCCTCGCCTTCCTCTTCGGCGTGCGCACCGACGCGCCGCTCGCGGCGGTCGGCGTGGCCGTGCTCGTCGCGATCATCTCGGCGATCCTCGGGCAGGTCGAGGCGCTGGGCGACCTGCGCAACGGACTGCCGCTGCACTACCAGCGCGCCTGGCTCGACCTGCTCAACCCGCAGGTCGACTGGACCGCGATGCGGCACGGCGTGCTGTGGTCGACGCTGTATGCCGTCCTCTTCGTCGCCCTCGCCTACCTCGGCTTCCGCCGCAAGGACGTCCTCTCCTGACGTCCTCTCCTGACCTCTGACGTCCCCTCCCGACGTCCCCTCCCGACGTCCCCTCCCGACGTCCCCTCCCGACGGGGCCCTTCTCTGCGGAACGACGCCATGGCGTCGTTTCGACTGGGTGGCGTCGATATACCGCCGCCACCCACCACGAACGACGCCATGGCGTCGATTTGCAGGGCCCTGCGTGGCACCTGCGGCCCCGGTTGGGCAGGCCGACCGAGTGAGGGTCAGGCGGCTGGGGAGTAGGCCGACCGAGTGAAGGTCAGGCCGCGGCGTCCTCGAGCCAGGTGTTGCGCCGTTGGGGCCGCACGCCGATCTCGGCAAGCCGAGCGGCCAACCGATTCGGGTGGGCGCCGACCGCCCAGTCCCAACGCACGAAGCCGGCACTGCACCGGCGCAGGCGATCCTCCCGTTGCTTCTCCCGCCAGAGGATCTCGGACGCATCACGCGGACTCGCGTCGTCCGGGATCCTGTACTTGCCTTTGCCGTCGGCTTCACCGATGCGTCCGTCCCAGTCGAAATCGACGTGGCCGATGAATCCCTCGGCATCCACGTACCGCCGCTGCAGCTCCGGGCGAGGCAGGTTGAGCTGGAACATGTGCGCGCGGGACATGCTCTCGAGAGCCGACTCCGCGCGCGCATCGGCAAGTGCCACGACGAGCCGGGACCGCCGACCGCCCTGGGCGTACGGCGGGACCGTCGCCACCTCGGCTGCGAGCTCGTCGGGAGTGCACAGGCCGACCCGCAGCGCATGATCGGCGGCCGCTAATCCCGAGGCAAGCGTCGTCGTCCGCGCCAGGTCGATCACCGTGCGCGCCGGAGCGGTGACCCAGAGGCCCTCGACCTGGGCTGTCGTGCTGGGCGCACCGATGTGCTTGCGGATGAGGGCTGAGCCTCGGATGCGTCGGTCGGGGACAAGCGCGTCGACCGTCGTCGGCCAAGCATCGATGCGGGGCAGACCAAGCAGTGCTGCCGCCGCGGCGTGCGAGAAGACCAGGGCCTGGTCGTCCGGACACTGCATCGCCGTCGCGTGGACGAGGGCTCGGTGCCGATCGTTCGGCGTCAGCGAGTCCCACTCGGCCTGCTCGAGCCAGACGCCGCGTCGGACTCGCACGAGGCCCGCGCTCTGACCGGGGACGATCCCGTCCTCGCGAAGGGTGCGACCCAGCCGAAGATGCGACGGGTCGAAGATCTCACGGTGACTGCTCGACATGGGCCAAGGCTTCCACGACCGAGCGCCTTTGCTGCGGTTGTCCACAGGGGCCAGGAACTTGTCCACAGGGCGGCCCTCATCGAGCGGGCCCGTGGCCCGCAGTCGGTGACGGCATGCCTCCACCCGAAACGACGCCATGGCGTCGTTTCGACTGGGTGGCGTCGATATACCGCCGCCACCCA
>ERZ795053.5082-NODE-5082-length-13799-cov-6.284706_pt1 | contig 13799 bp, 16 predicted proteins | sample MGYA00375137_ERZ795053 | MGnify/ENA primary metagenome ERZ795053 (study PRJEB30182, sample SAMN05720284) | activated sludge metagenome | isolation source: Anaerobic digester | place: Hong Kong | collected 2014-12-17 ... | reverse complement strand
ACCGCGCCCCGCGCGGGCAGGTTGGCGCCAGAAGTTCGGATGGGGTGGTGGCGGCAGGCGGCGCGGGCGTGGGAGGGCACCGATGAAGGCGCTGGTGTTCAAGCGCAAGCCGGGCAAGTACGTCGCCGCGGGCATCGCCGGGCGGCTCAGCGCGGGCAAGGGCGCGGCCGTCGGACCCCTCAGCCTGCGCGACGTCGACGAGCCCGAGCTGCCCACCGACGAGTGGGTGCGCCTGCGCCCCCGCCTGGCCGGGATCTGCGGCTCCGACCTCGCCACCATCGACGGCCACAGCAGCCGCTACTTCGAGCCGATCGTGAGCTTCCCCTTCACCCCCGGCCACGAGGTGGTGGGCGATCTCGACGACGGCACCCGAGCCGTGCTCATCCCCGTGCTCTCGTGCGTCACCCGCGGCATCGATCCGGTCTGCCCGGCCTGCGCCGCCGGCCGCACGAACCGCTGCGGGCGCATCGCCTACGGCCACCTCGAGCCCGGTCTCCAGACCGGCTTCTGCGCCGACACCGGTGGCGGCTGGTCGGGCGAGCTGGTGGCCCACCCGAGCCAGCTCCTCGCCGTACCCGACACCTTGACCGACGAGCAGGCCGTGATGGTCGAGCCCACCGCCTGCGCCGTGCACGCCGCCCGGGCGGTGCTCGGCGGCGGGACCGGCGACGCGCCGTCGACGATCGCCCTCCTCGGCAGCGGCACGCTCGGCCTGCTCACCCTCGCCGCCCTGCGAGCCGAGGGCAGCGACGCCCACGTGGTCGCCACCGGCAAGTACCCCCACCAGAAGGCGCTGGCCACCAGCCTCGGCGCCACCCAGGTCGCGTCGCCCGGCGAGCTGGGCCGGGTGGTGCGCCGCCTCACCGGCGCCTGGCTGTTCGACGATGCCAGCCCGCACCGCGGCCAGCTCTCCGATGGCGTCGACGTCGTGGTCGACTGCGTCGGCTCCGAGGCCAGCCTCACCCAGGCCCTCGAGGTCGTGGCCCCCGGCGGGCGGATCGTGGTGGTCGGCATGCCCGGCCACACCAGCCTCGACCTCACCGGCCTGTGGCACCGCGAGACGTCGATCGCCGGCTGCTACGCCTACACCCGCGACGACTTCGAGGCCGCCCTCGCCCTGGTGGCCGCCGCCGACCTCGGTCGCCTGGTGAGCGCCACCTATCCCCTCGCCCGCTACGAACAGGCCATCGAGCACGCCGCCAACGCGGGCGCTCGGGGTGCCGTCAAGGTCGCGTTCGACCTCCGCAAGAAGGACCGCCGCTGATGCCCCGTCCCGGATTCGTGCTCGACGTCGACAAGAGCACCCCACCCGTCCTGTTCCACCACGGGGAGGGCTTCCGCCTCGAGAAGCTGCCGGCCGACCGCAGCCGGGTGATCTACCCGGGCGAGCCGCTCGAGCCGCTCGACGACGTGAACGCCGCCATCCAGGAAGCGCTCCTGAACCCGGTGGGCGACAGCCAGCCCCTCCCGAGCCTGCTGACGCCGGGGATGAAGCTGACCATCGCCTTCGACGACGTGTCGCTCCCCCTCCCGCCGATGAAGCGCCCCGACATCCGCCAGCGGGTGATCGAAGCGGTGCTCGACATGGCGGCCGCCGCCGGCGTCGATGACGTCCACCTCATCGCCGCCCTGGCCCTGCACCGGCGCATGACCGAAGACGAGCTGCGCCACGCCGTCGGCGACCGCGTGTACGACGCCTTCGCCCCGCACGGCGCCCTCTACAACCACGACGCCGAAGACCCCGACAACCTCGCCTTCCTCGGCACCACGAAGCACGGCGAGGAGGTGGAGATCAACAAGCGGGCCGCCGAATCGGACCTGCTCGTCTACGTGAACATCAACATCGTGAGCATGGACGGCGGCCACAAGAGCACCGCGACCGGCCTGGCGAGCTACCGCTCCATCAAGCACCACCACAACGTGCACACCATGCAGCACTCGAAGAGCTTCATGGACCGCCACAGCTCGGAGCTCCACCACTCGAACTGGCGGATGGGCAAGGTCATCAAGGACGCCGGCGTGAAGGTGTTCCAGATCGAGACCACGATCAACAACGACACCTTCGGCCAGGAGGGCGCCATGTCCGTGCTCGCCAAGCGCGAGTGGGAGTGGAGCGCCAAGGACCGGGTCGCCTTCGTGGGCATGCAGCAGGGGCTCAAGCGCCTCTCGAGCAGCACCCGCCGCAAGATCTTCCAGAGCCACCGAGCTCCGTACGGGGTCACGTCGGTGACCGCCGGCGAGATCGAGGCCGTGCACGAGATCACCCTCCAGCACTGCTTCGACCAGCACCTCGTGGAGGTCGAGGGCCAGACCGACATCCTCACGATGGGGCTGCCCTACATCTGCCCCTACAACGTGAACTCGATCATGAACCCGATCCTGGTCATGTGCCTGGGCCTCGGGTACTTCTTCAACATGTACCGGGGCAAGCCCCTGGTGCGCGAGGGCGGCGTGCTGATCATGACGCACCCCACGCCGTGGGAGTTCCACCCGGTGCACCACCCGAGCTACATCGACTTCTTCGAGCAGGTGCTGTCCGAGACCACCGACCCGAAGGTGATCGAGGCCACCTACGAGCAGCAGTTCGCCGAGGACGAGTGGTACCGCCACCTGTACCGCACCAGCTACGCCTACCACGGCGTCCACCCCTTCTACATGTGGTACTGGGGCAGCCACGCCCTCCAGCACCTCGGCCGCGTGATCATCGTGGGCGGCGACGTGCGGGCCGTGAAGCGCCTCGGGTTCAAGAGCGCCTCCACCCTCCAGGACGCCTTCGAGATGGCCGAGGACGTGGTCGGCCCCCGACCCACCATCACCCACCTGAAGAACCCGCCGATCGTCATGGCCGACGTGAAGTGAGCTGCTGACGATGGTCGATCGCAAGGGCGTGGAGAAGGCGGCCCGGGGGCTGCAGGCGGCGTGGGCGAAGGCGCCCTCGCCCCGCCAGCTCGCGGCCAAGGCCGAGTTCCCGCTGCGCGCCCCCACCGTGCCGCTCACCGTCGAGCCGCCGAAACCCGAGCAGAAGCTGCTCGGCGGGTACGACTCGGCGTGGGCCCGGAAGCTGCCGGCCCGCTACGCCCGGTTCTTCGCCACCGAGGGCCTGATGCGCCCGATCATCGCCGGGCTGGCCCAGCCCGAGCGCCGCGGGCTCGACCGCCTGGCCGACCTCGAGGGCGCCGCGATCTTCGCCGCCAACCACCACAGCCACCTCGACGCCGGGCTGCTGATCACCTCGCTCCCCGAGCCGCACCGCCACCAGGTGTTCGCGGCGGCGGCCGCCGACTACTTCTTCGACACCCGGGTGAAGGCCACGGCGTCGGCGCTGGTGCTCAACGCCATCCCGATCGAGCGCACGAAGGTGGGCCGACGCTCGGCCGACCAGGCCGCGGAGCTGCTCGACGACGGCTGGAGCATGGTGATCTTCCCCGAGGGCGGCCGCTCCCCCGACGGCTGGGGCCACCCCTTCCGGGGCGGCGCCGCCTACCTGGCCATCCGCTGCGGCGTGCCGGTGGTGCCCGTGCACCTGGCCGGCACGGGCCGCATCCTGCCGAAGGGCAAGAGCCGCCCGACGCCGGGTCGCACCGTCGTGACGTTCGGCGACCCGATCCTGCCCGCCGAGGGCGAGCGGTCACAGGCGCTCGCCGAGCGCATCGAGCGGGCCGTCGCCGCTCTGGCCGACGAAGCCACCTCGGACTGGTACGCCGCGCGCCGCCGGGCCGCGGCGGGCGAGACGCCGACGCTCACGGGCCCGCAGGCCGGGGCGTGGCGGCGCACCTGGGAGTTGACCGCCAACCGCAAGAAGCCCTCGACGACCTCGAAGCGCTGGCCCGAGCTCTAGCCCGCGCCGGTCAGGGCTCGGTGGTCGACGGCGCCGAGTCGATCGCCGCCCCGCCGCCCGCCCCGCCCTCGTCGGGCGCGAGCGTCGTGGTGGTCGCGCCCGCCGGCGGCGAGGTCGTCGTCGTGGTGCCCTCCACCAGCGGGCGACAGGCGTTCATCGCCTCGCGCACCTTGTCGGCGGGGTCGTCGGTGCGGTTCGGGTCGTCGACGGGGGCGCCACCGCCGCCGCGCTCGGCCAGCTCGGCGATCTGATCGTCGGAGAGGTTGTCGACGAGGGCGTCGGCCGCGCAGTCGGCCGCCTCCGCCGAGAAGCCCGAGGCCTGCAGGGAGCGGGCGATCTCGTCGCGACCGGGCGCCTCGGTGGAGCAGCCGGCGAGGAGCGCCAGGGCCACGGCCGCCCCGCCGAGCACGGCGCGTCGGAGCGGTCGGCGGCGGTCGGCGGCACGGTGCACGAGCGGCGAGGCTACCGGCCCGCTCAGCCCGGAGACGAGCAGGGGTCACCGCCGCACACGTCGATGATCGTGGCGTCCTGCACGAACGAGAGCACCAGGGCGAGCGCCTCGGGCACGTCCGAGAGCTTCCCGTGCGGGTCGTCGCCGCCTCGGTTCGGCAGGTTCTCGGTGGGCGGTGTCGGCGTGCCGAAGTCCCACATGACCAGGCCTGAACCCTCGGAGGGCAGCTCGATCGGCTCGATCCCCCAGAACGGCTCGACGTCGGCCGATCGGCCCTCGGCGAGGGTGGGCGCCCGCCGGCCGATCTGGAGGGTCCGAGCCAGCTTCTCGGTGGAGACGTTGGCCACCTGGTGGTCGCCGAACGCCTCGAGCAGCAGCACGTGCTTCGCCGGCACCCCCTCGAACGGGTCGCGGGTGAGGTGCTGGGCGTAGCCGGCGTTCTCGCCACGCTGCCAGAGCTGCTCGAGCAGGTCGAGCACGAGCGTCTGGTCGAGCTCGTCGGGGTAGTTGGCCTCGACCTGGGGGAAGAACTCGTCGAAGTCGATCGAGCGCCGCAGCAGCAGGTTGTAGCCCAGGCCGGGCACGGCGAGGATCACCTGCGTCCAGTCGTCGGTGAGCGAGGAGGCGACGCCACCCAAGATGCCGCCCTGGCTGGCGCCCAGGAGGGCCACCTGGTCGGTGTCGATGGTGGGCCGGCCCTCGGCGTCCTGGAAGGCCGGGTCGCTGGCGAAGCCGTCCGGGCTGCGCAGCAGCCGCCCGAGCAGCAGGAACGTGAGGTGGCCCTGCTGGAGGCGGTCCGGGACCGTGCGGAACTCGCTGAGGTCGCTGAAGGACTCGACGATCGGGCCGACGTCCGCGGCCGACATGCCGAGGTAGTCGAGCCCGCAGAACGAGATCCCCGCCGACGCGCCCACCAGGCCGATGTCGAGCGTCTCCTGGCGGGTGCCGAGCAGGCCGTGCCCGTAGATGATGGTCCCGGCCGGCTCCTCGGCCGTGGCCGCCGCGGGCAGGGTGCAGAAGAAGTCGACGGTCATCGTCCCGTCGGCCGTGGGGATGCCGTCGGGGTCGCCGTCGTTCGCCAGGACCGTGCCGGGCCCGCCGTCGCCGGTGAGGTACTTCGGGGCCTCGAACGTGCCCTGCACGATGCGCGCCGCGCCCGACGCCTCGTCGGAGGTCACCTCGAACGGCGGGGCCCCGTCGTCGCCGAGACCGGCGCGGGCTTCGGACCACATCGATCGCAGTCGCCCGGAGATGCTGTCGGCCGAGCCCACCGTGAAGCCCCACGCCACGTCGAGCGACGTCCGATCGACGCCCGCGGCCTCGAGGGCCTCGAGGACGAAGGCCGCTTCGGCGTCGGGGGCCTCGACGCGCTCGGCGAACGCCGGCGACGGGTCGATCTCGGCGCCGGTGCCGTCGACGAGGTCGCGCAGGCCGACCACGAAGCGGTGGCCCTCGGCGAGCGCCGCCGCGGGCTGCACGAGCAGCGCCTGCTTCGCAGGATCCTCGGCGTTGGCGTCGAGCTCGGCCCATGCCGCGACGCGGTCGCCCGTCGTGGCATCGACCAGCACGAGCGCGCTGTCGTCGTCGAGCGACGCGCCGATGTCGGTCACGGGCGGCAGGCCCGACCGCACCGGATCGACGCCGGGCACCACCGTGATGAGCGACGACGCCGGCGCGAAGCCGTCGTTGCGGTCCCATTCGGCAGGGTCGATCGGCGCGCCCTCCACGTTGGCCGGCATGCCATCGGCGGGGAGGTCGAGGCGGCGCCCGGTGGAGGTCGACGGATCCGCCCGGGTGAACCGGTCGTTGGGCCAGGGCAGCAGGCAGGCGGCCGGATCGGCCTCGTCGCAGGAGCCGGTGCCAGCTGCCTCCTCGGTCGCCGCCGCCGTGGTCGTCGTGTCCCCGCCGGCGTCGCCGCCATCGCTGTCGCTCGTGCACCCCGCAGCCAGCAGGCCCAGCACGGCCAGCACCACCCACATCCGTCGCGCCACGTCGGCCCTCCCCGTTCCCCTCGTCCGATGGTAGGCCGACCGTCGGCGACGGGCGTCGACCGCCGACCGGCCCCGCTAGGTTCCCGCACCGTGAGCAGCGCGATGAGGGGCCTCGCCCCGTGGGTGGTGGGGCTGGCGATCGTGGGCGGCGTGGCTGCGTGCAGCTCCGACAGCAGCGACGGTGGGGGCGGTGACGGTGGGGTGGCCCGCCCACCGGGCGCGGCGCTCTTCGAGGCCAACTGCGCCAGCTGCCACGGCGCCGACGGCAGCGGCGGCCAGGCGCCGGCGATCGGCGCCGGGCTCGCCGCCGCCAAGTACGACGCCGCCCAGATCGCCGGGTTCGTACGCGACGGCAAGGGGGCCATGCCGGCGCTCGGGGACCGGCTGAGCGCCACCGAGATCGACCAGGTCGTGGCCTACGTGCGCGCCGACCTCGGCAACGAGCCCGACGAGACCACCACGACCGTGGCGTCGACAGGCGATCGCGGCGACCTGTCGGGCCTGCCTCCCGAGCTGGCCGATGCCGACGGCGACTGGCCGACGGCGAACGGCGACCTGGGCGCCACCCGTGCGGTGCTCGACTCGCCCATCACCTCCGAGACCGTCGACCGCCTCGAGCTGGCCTGGTCCTACGAGGCACCCGGGGGCGGGACGTTCGGCAACTTCACCACGACGCCGCTCGTGATCGACGACACCGTGTACATCGGCGACCTCACCACCCGCGTCCGAGCCATCGACCGCGAGACGGGCGAGGAGCGCTTCGTGGCCGGCGACGACGCCGCCATCTTCGGCCCCACCGGCGTGGGCGCCGGCTACGGGCGGCTCTACGGCACCAAGGCCGACGACGACGGCCGCGGCGCGGTGGTCGTCGCCTACGACGCCACCGACGGCGAGGAGCTGTGGGCCACCGACGTGGGCGGCAACGGCAGCGACGTCAACGTGCAGCCCGTGGTCTACGACGGACTGGTGATCGCCTCGACGTCGGGCTACGGCGGCGGCAGCCGGGCCACCATCTACGCCCTCGACGCCGAGACCGGGGCCATCGTCTGGGACTTCCCGGTCGTCGAGGACGACGGCCTCTGGGGCAACCCGCAGCTCAACAGCGGCGGCGGCGTCTGGTACCCGCCCACCATCGACACCGAGCGGGGCCTCGCCTACTTCGGCACCGGGAACCCGTACCCCTTCCCGGGCGCGACGGGGTTCCCGAACGGCTCGAGCCGCCCCGGCGACAACCGCTGGACCGACTCGATCGTCGCCCTCGACCTCGCGACCGGCGAGCTGGCCTGGGGCCACCAGCTCATCGCCCACGACATCTTCGACCGCGACGCCATGATCACCGGCCGGGTCGACGTGGAGGTCGACGGGGACGAACGCTCCCTCGCCATCTCCACCGGCAAGCTCGGCCTGGTGACCGCGCTCGATGCGGACACGGGCGAGGAGGTCTGGCAGACGTCGGTGGGCACCCACGACAACGACGAGCTGACCGAGATCGACGGTCCCACGCTCGTCTACCCGGGCTCGCTGGGCGGCGTGCAGACGCCGATCGCCATTGCAGACGGGACGATCTACGCGTGCGTGATGAACGCGCCGACGCAGTACGAGGGCCCCGAGGAGACGAGCTACGGCTTCACCGTGCAGCTCGGCACGGCCGACAGCCAGCTCGTGGCCATCGATGCGGCCACCGGCGACATCGAGTGGGACGTCTCCCTCGACGGCGACGCCTTCGGCGGCGCCACGGTGTCGGGCGACCTGGTGTTCACCTCGACCTTCGGTGGCACGATCCTCGCCATCGATCGGGCGTCGGGCGAGACGGTGTGGTCCTACGATGCGCCCGGCGGCATCAACGGCTGGCCCGCGGTGGCCGGCGACGAGCTGTTCGTCCCGGTCGGCACGTCGGATCCGCCCCAGCTGCTCGCCTTCCGCCTCGCCGAGGACTGACATGACGGCCACCACCCAGCGCAACGCGCCGACCTTCGACGAGCTCGAGCGCTACCGCGGCGAGCTCACCGGGTACTGCTACCGGATGCTCGGCGCGTCGTCGGAGGCCGAGGACGCCGTGCAGGAGACCCTCACCAAGGCCTGGCGCAACCTCGACCGGTTCGAGGGTCGGTCGTCGCTGCGCACCTGGCTCTACCGCATCGCCAGCAACACCTGCTTCGACATGACCGGCGCCGTGCAGCGGCGGGCCCGGCCGATGGACCTCTCCCAGCCGTGGTCGCTCGACGGCTCGTTCGGCGAGATCCTGCCGGAGGCCACCTGGATCCAGCCGGTGCCCGGCGCGTCGATGAGCACCTCGACCTGGGGCGCCGAGCCGTCGGCTGCGGTCGAGGATCGCGAATCCCTCCGCCTCGCCTTCATCGCCGCCCTGCAGTTCCTCCCACCCAAGCAGCGGGCCACCCTCATCCTCCGCGAGGTGCTGCAGTGGCCGGCCGCCGAGGTGGCCGACCTGCTCGACACGACGGTCGCCTCGGTCAACTCGGCCCTCCAACGGGCCCGGGCCACCCTCGACGAGCGGACCGATGCCGCCGGAGCCCCGGGGCCGATCCGCGCCTCGAGCCTCGACGAGGAGCTGCTCGAGCGCTACCTCGATGCCTTCCAGCGCTACGACATCGACGCCCTCACCCACCTGATCCACGAGGATGCGGTGCAGTCCATGCCGCCCTACGAGCTGTGGCTGCGCGGCCGGGACGACATCTTCGCCTGGTGGCTGGGGCCCGGCGCCGGTTGCCGCGGATCGACGCTCCTGCCCACCTGGGCCAACGGCAGCCCTGCGTTCGGCCAGTACAAGCCGAGCGGGCCCGATGGCCGCCTCGAGCCCTGGGCGCTGATCGTCGTCGAGGTCAGCGGCGACCGCATCGCCGAGATGACCTTCTTCCTCGACACGGCCACGCTGTTCCCGCTCTTCGGCCTTCCAGACCACCCCGACGACCGGGCCTGAGCGCGACGGCTCAACTTCGGTGCGCTCGTGCCGATGGGCGCGCGTGATCGACCCCAAGGAGAAGCGCATCGGGCGCCGACGGAACATCCCGTCGCTGCCGATGACCTGGTGCTCGAACCCTCGGCGAGCCCCACGCTGTCGTGATGACAAGCGCGTCGACGGCCGCATCGTCGAGGTGTCGGTCACGGGCGCCGGCATCATCGCCACGACCCTCAAGAAGGCGAGCGTGGGCGACACGGTGGTCATCCACTGCCTCGACCACATCTGCCCGGTGGTCATCCGCCGCATCGAGCTCGACCTGTACCCGGGCGAGAGCTACTACGGCGTCGAGCTCCTCGACGGGGCCGGATCGCTGGCCGACGAGCTGCGCCGCCGGTTCCTCGACAGTGCGCCGGGCGCCGCCCTCCCCGACTTCCTCAGCCGCTGAGCGGTCGGGCTCATCGCGCCCGCATCCGGTTGTTGCGCGCCTGGTGCTCGACCTCGGCCAGCCCGAGGTGCTCCAGCAGTGGCGGGATGTACATGCCGAAGCGGCCGCGGAGGCCCTTCTTGCGCCCGTACCACCCACCCACGGGGTTGTCGGGCGATCGTCCCCACGCCTCGACGGTGCCGTCCTTGGCTGGCTTCTGCTCGTCGGCCGACCCGAGGGGGACCCAGTCGCCGGCGGCGACGAGCATGGCGTGCAGGTCCTCGATACAGCGCGCGTCGTAGAGCAGGATGGTCTTGCCCACCGTGCACACGAGCACGTCGATGCCCTCGCGCACGTCGCGGTGGAGCGTGTAGGTGGAGCTGAGCGGTGGCGTCTGCAGCACCCAGGGGTCGTCGGGCGTGCCGGTGCCGCTGCTGGTCGGTTCGGTCATGGGGCCTCCCTCGGGCCGGTGGTCGCGTCGGTGTCGAGCAGCGCGCGGAAGGGCGCGGTGACCGCAGCCCAGCCGCCGGCGGTCCGTTCCCGGCGGGGCGGACCGGCCTCGCCGAGCGCCTCCCAGCCCCGCTGCTCGATGCGGACGGCCGTGCCGGCGTCGGTGCCCGTGAAGGTGACCTCGACGGTGGTCGCCTCCTCGGGCGCGAAGAACAGGTGCCAGCGGTAGACGAGGCGCGCCGGCGGCTCCCAGACCTCGACCGTGCCCCACGGGTGCTCGCGCCCGTCGGCACCGACCTCGTAGATGCGCCCGCCGGCTCGGGGCTCGAACTCGATCCGTGCCGGATCGCCGCTGATCGTGTGCGCCTTGGGCCACCAGGTGGCGGTCCGGGCCACCCACGCGCCGAAGGCGCGGGCCGGCTCGGCGCGGACCTCGAGCTCGACGACCAGCGGGGCGATCGGGTCAACCACCTTCGTCGCCACCCAGGTCGTCACCGAGGTTGTCAGCCACCACGGCGAAGCGCGCCGCGGCGCCCGACCACACCTCGGCGAAGAACGCGGCGACCGCCTCCACGCCCTCGGCCCGCAGCGCGTACACGTGGCGGGTTCCCTGGCGCTCCTCGGACACGAGCTGCGCGCCCTTGAGCAGGCGCAGGTGGCGCGACACGGCGGGACGGCTCACCGGCAGCTCGTCGGCGATGGCCTGCACCGACCTCGGCCCACCCCCGAGCACCTCGAGGATCGCTCGCCGAGTGGGGTCGCCGAGGGCGTCGAGCACCGCCTCCGCCCCTGCGCTCCCGGCCCGATCCACGCCGCAACCGTAACACGCGGGTTACGGTTGCGGCGGGCCGTCGCGTCAGGCGGTCGGATCGCTCGGCGGGTCGGGCGGCGATCCTGCGACGGCGGCGTCGTCCTGGTACATCGCCCGCTGCTGGCGATCCCAGTTGTTGAAGACCCGAGGGATGAGCAGGCCGAACCAGAGCCCGGCGAAGATCATGACGCCGGCCCCGGCGTAGACGATCGGCTCGTCGACCGACCCCGAGATCTCGTTGTCGACGCGGCGGTCCGACCAGCTGACGATCTCGGCGAGGCTGTGGTCGAGCGCCCACTGGCGATGGTCGGTCTGCATCAGGATCAGGGTGCCGACGCCGTAGGCGAGCATCAGCAGCCCCACGATCCGGAACACCGTCGCGGCCCTCATCTTCCCCACGGCCCCATGTTCGCACGACGATCGCCCCGTAGCCTCGGATCCGTGCCCGCCGCCTCGCCCACCGGACCCGCACTCGATCTGGTGGTGGGGCGCGCCGAGGTCCTGGGCGGCGTACCCATCGCCCGGCTCCTCCCCCGTCGGCCCCGGCGCACCGTCGGCGCCTGGTGCTTCCTCGATCTCATGGGCCCCACCGACGCCGCCCTGGCCGTCGGCCCCCACCCCCACATCGGCCTGCAGACGGTCACCTGGCTGCTCGAGGGCGAGGTCGTGCACCGCGACAGCCTGAGCGTCGAGCAGCCGATCCGGCCGGGGCAGCTCAACCTCATGACGGCGGGCCACGGCGTCGCCCACGCCGAGGAGGGCGTGGGCGGGCCCTTGCGCGGCGCCCAGCTCTGGGTGGCGCAGCCCGAGGGCACCCGCCACGGGCCGGCGGCGTTCGAGCACCACGAGGACCTCCCGCGCGCCGAGGTCGGCACCACGGCGATCACGGTGCTGGTAGGCGAGATCGCCGGCGCCCACTCCCCCGCCCGGCACGACACGCCCCTGGTGGGCGCTGAGCTGCGACTCCGAGCGGGGCGGACCGAGCTCCCCCTCGATCCCTCCTTCGAGCACGCCATCGCCGTGCTCGACGGCGGCGTGGTCGCGGCGGGCCGGGCCGTCGACGCCGGGCAGCTGCTGCACCTCGGCGACGGTCGTTCGTCCGTCGAGCTGTCCGCCGACCAGCCGGCGGTCGCGCTCCTCATCGGCGGCGAACCGCTCGGCGAAGGGCTGGCGATGTGGTGGAACTTCGTCGGCCGCTCCCGCCAGGAGCTCGACGAGGCGGGCCGTGCCTGGGAAGCCCGCAGCGAGCGCTTCGGCGCGGTCGCCTCGTCGCTCGCCCGGGTCCCGGTGCCGGCCCGCTGAGCGTCTCGCCCCGATCGACCAGGATGGCGCGATGGGCATCTACCGCGAACAGGTCCTCCCCCGACTCGTCGAGGTGGCGTGCGGCGGCGCGCAGATGGAGCGGTGGCGGGCGCACGCCGCCGACGGACTGACCGGCACGATCGTGGAGATCGGCTTCGGCTCGGGCCTGAACGTCCCCATCTACCCGGCCGAGGTGACCGAGGTGCTCGCCGTCGAGCCGGCGCTCGTGGCCCGCGACCGCGCCGCCGGCCGCATCGCGGCGAGCCACGCCGAGGTGCGCCACGTCGGGCTCGACGGCCAGCGGCTCCCCATCGACGACGATGCCTGCGACGGGGCGCTGTCCACGTTCACCCTCTGCACCATCCCCGACGTCGAGGCCGCCCTCGCCGAGCTCGTCCGGGTCCTCAAGCCCGGCGCACCGTTCCACGTGCTCGAGCACGGCCTCGCCCCCGACCCCGGAGTGGCCCGGTGGCAGCAGCGGCTCGAGCCGATCCAGCGGCGGGTCGCCGACGGCTGCCACCTCACCAGGGATCCGGTCGCCCTGCTCGAAGGAGCCGGGTTCACCGTCGTCGAGCACCGCAGCGGGTACGCCCGAGGGCCGAAGCCCTACACCTACATCACGACCGCCAAGGCCACGGCGCCGAGCTGACGGCGAGGTGACCTTCGCCCCTGCCATCGGCCGCGAGATGGTCGTAGACGGGAGCCAGAGGCACCCGACGAGGAGGTCGGCGATGAACGTGACGGTCGACGAGCTGATGCAGGCCCCGGTGATGACCATCACCAAGCACGAGACGGTGGGCCACGCCCGCACGCTCATGGCCGACCACCACGTGTCGGCCCTGCCCGTGGTGGGGCCCGACGGCGCACCCCTCGGCATCGTCACCGCCACCGACCTGCTCGATGGCCACGGCCATCCCGACGGCGCCCCGGTGAGCCAGGTGATGTCGACGTCGACCTACACGGTGCCCCGTCGAGAGGGCCCCCACGTGGCGGCGAGGATCATGCGCAACCACCACCTGCACCACGTCGTCGTGGTCGACGACCACCGCGTGGTGGGGATGGTCAGCTCGTTCGACCTGCTGAAGCTGGTGGAGGACCACCGCTACGTCGCCAAGGGCGCACCGACCCCGGCACGCCAGGCCGGCGGGCGCCGCTAGCTACTCGCCTTCGTCCCATCCGGCGGCCACCATGTCGTCCATGGCGCCGCCGTCGAGCACATCGAGGCCGAGGTCGCGCATCTGGGCGGCCGCCTGGGCCGAGCGGTTGCCGCTGCGGCAGTAGACGACGTAGGCGCCGTCGGCGTCGAGCTCGGCGATCCGGTCGGTGAAGTCGGCATCGGCGAGGCCGATCCGCTCGGCGCCCAAGATGTGGCCCTCGTCGAACTCCTCGGGGGTGCGCACGTCGATCACCGTTCGGCCCTCCTCGAAGGCGATCGCCGCCGAGGCCTCGCCCGGCGCGGGCGAATCGGTCGCCGCAGCGTCGGGGGCAGCCGACCCGTCCGATCCGTCGGAGCTGCACGCGGCGAGCGGCAGGACCACGGCGGCGAGCAGGGCGATGGCGAGGGCGATCGGGCGCTTCATACCCGGGAGGGTATCGGGTCAGGCGGAGGCCG
>ERZ795053.5081-NODE-5081-length-13800-cov-9.081993_pt1 | contig 13800 bp, 16 predicted proteins | sample MGYA00375137_ERZ795053 | MGnify/ENA primary metagenome ERZ795053 (study PRJEB30182, sample SAMN05720284) | activated sludge metagenome | isolation source: Anaerobic digester | place: Hong Kong | collected 2014-12-17 ... | reverse complement strand
GCTCGTTCGCCGGCGCAAGCAGACGGGATCGACCGATGGCCCGTCAACCCTCGACAATCCGCGGCCGGAGCGGCTGACGACTATTTCCCGACCGCCCCAGTTTCGCCGTTAGGCCGCTGACGCCGCTCATGCGTCGTGGCGGGCGACCGCATGGTGGCCGGATTACACAGGCCTTTGTGAAAGGACTCCCCCGAGCCATCAGGCCCGATGGGATCGGAACTCTATCAGCGGCCAACCCCAGCGGCCCGCGCCGTCGCCTCTCGTCCCGCACGGGCCAAGGTTCCGCAGCCCGATCGACCCATGGCGATCGGGCCGCGCCGGCCCTGCCCGGGGGCTGGCGCGCAAGGCGCAGCTCCGGGGCGCGGGCAAGGCCGGCCACTGGTTCTCGCCGATCGAGCTGCACGTGCTGCCGAAGCTCGGGCGGATGCCGATCGAGGATCTCGACCAGCGGAGCATCAAGGCCGCGCTCGAGCCGATCTGGCATGACAAGGGCGAGACCGCCCGCAAGGCGATCACCCGGCTGAAGCTGATCCTGGAGCATTCCGTCGCCATGGGGCTCGCCGTCGACCTGCAGGCGACCGACAAGGCGCGGGTGCTCCTGGGCAAGTCCCGCCAGCGGAGCCGTCACATCCCGGCCCTGCCCTGGACGGAGGTTCCGGCCTTCTACGCGACGCTGGCCGAGGGCAGCATCTGCCACCTGGCCCTGCGGCTCCTGATCCTGACGGCGGCGCGGTCGGGCGAGGTCCGCTTCGCCCGGCTCGACGAGATCGAGGGGGCGACCCGGGTGATCCCCGGCGCGCGCATGAAGGCCGGCGTCACCCACCGGGTTCCGTTGTCGGAAGAAGCGCTCGCGGTGATCGCCGCGGCGGAGCCCCAGAGACGGGACGGCCATCTCTTCCCCTGCGTCCAGCGCGGCGTGATCAGCGACGCGACCATGTCGCGCATGATGGAGCGCCGCGGCATGGAGGCGCGCCCGCACGGGTTCCGCAGCAGCTTCCGCGACTGGTGCGCCGAGGCGACCGAGACGCCGCGCGAGGTCGCGGAGGCGGCGCTTGCCCACTGCGACGGGACGAAGACCGAGCGGGCCTATCGCCGCACCGACTACCTCGACCGGCGGCGGGTCCTGATGGAGCGCCGGGCGCGGTTCGTGACCGGCCGCGGCGCGGCGGTGATCCCGCTGAAGGCCGGGGCAGCGGGGTAGGTTTCGGTCATCGGGCCAACGGCCCCGCCACGAACCAGGCCTGCGAGGCAGGGAGAACCGACCCTCTCGCTACAACTTGCGGAATCGCTCGACCGGGGCCTTCCATACCCGCCGGGCAGGCAGCCCCTCCCCGCGCATCCAGGCGAAGCGCGGCGTGCTCGCCATGATCGTGCCGATGAGCCGGAGGTTGACGTCATGACCAACCCCGACCCTGAGAAATCCGGGGCCGCGCGGCGATCTGTAAAATTCTAGCTATCTGAACTCCGCATTCGCGTGCCGACGAGGACGACCCGATTCGAATGGTGCGATTACCAGGAAGCTACCCCCGCTGCACGGAGTAGCTTGATTACACTTTCTCCCGCCCCCGCCACCGCCGAATCGCAGGCGGACCGCCTACTCCGGCTGTCCGACGTCGTCGAGTTGATGTCGTTGTGCCGGGCGACCGTCTACCGCATGGTCGCCACCGGCAGCTTCCCCGCCCCTGTGAAGATCGCCGGCGCGTCCCGCTGGCGGGCGAGCGAAGTGGCGCGCTTCATGGAGGCCCTGGCCGCAGGGAGCAGGGGGCCCCGCAAGTGACCGTGGTGGCGAAGAGCGCGGAGGCGATGCCTCCCTTTGTCCGCATCATCACGCAACGGGTCCCGTGACCGAGCCTGAAGGAACGGCCGGAACGCTCGGGGCTTCGTCCCCGCCGGGACGCGCATCGTGAGGACACGGGCGAAGTGCTGGCCACCGGCAGCACGCACCCGATGGCGGAGTCCTGCCTTGTGCTCACGAAGCGCGGCGTCTCCGGCGACACGCTGGTGACGATGCGCCATGCGGACAGCCCGCACGACAGCTTCAAGCCGGCCCCCGTCCGCATCGGGGCGCGGGAGCGGAGAAGCTCGCCCGGAGGCGCGCGCAGGCCGCGGCCATTCGTGAGAGGAAGGCCAAAGGCCGCCGCTCGGATGGGGAGTCCGGCGATGATACCTGACGCGGGCAATATCGGGGCCGACGAGGCCCTGCGGCTCCGCCAGCAGCGGCCGGACCGTGCCATCGCCAGCCAGGCCAGACGGGACCGGAAGCATTTCCGGCGTTTTCCCGGCCGGCGGTGGCTGCTCCGTCATCCCCATCAGGCGGAAGTCGGGGAGAACGCCCTCGCGGGCCGGCTCCCCGAACTGCATCCTGGCTGGACCTGGTTCATGGCCGTGCGGAGGGTCGGGCTGGCCGACCTGGTGCGGAAAGTCTGCGCGGCCCCCAGACAGATTGCGGCCAACATTTTCCGACCACGAGATCGAGCAGTTCCTGCTTCCGACGGTCGTCGCCGATCTTGAGGAGATCGACGCCCGGTATCCGGCGGTGCGACCATGAACGCGCAAGCCGGCATTCCGGACGAAGGCCCCGCATCCCCCTGTGCCGACCCCGCTGCCGTCCGGGACCATGTTGACATGCTCCACGACCTCGCGCGGCGATCTGGCACCGCGGGCGTGCTGGTGCTGTGCGGCTATGGCGAGGATCCTGCCTCCGGCCGAAGCCTCAGCCCGCGCGTCGCCCACTTCGACATCGGTGACGTGGACGGCATGGTAGCGGCCGCGCTCGCCATGGCGGCCGAGCCGCACCGCAACGTCTATGCGCCCTGGGCGATCCTGAGCCAGGACCTGACGGTAGGCGGTCGCAGCAAGCGGGAGGACATCCGCGCCGTCCTGGCGCTGATGGTTGATCTGGACGCCGACAACGGTCGGGGCGAGATGCCGTTGCCCTGCCCGGCTCCTTACGTGCTTGAGAGTTCGGAAGGCAACTTCCAGCCGGTCTATCCCCTGATACGCGCCTTGACCGTTGCGGAGTCCGAGCCGGTCGCAAGGTCGCTCGCAGCCTGCTTCGGCGGCGACGGTGCGACGAAGGACGTTGCGCATGTCTGGCGCGTGGCGGGGACGCCGAACTGGCCGAATGCGGCGAAGCTGAGGCGTGGCCGTCCCGCCACCCCGCAGCTGGTCAAGGTGGCCACGCCCTGGTCCGGCCGGACTGTGGACGGCGGTGCGCTCCTGAAGGCCTGCCACGGCACTACGGGAGGGGAGCGTGGCTCCGGGAAGCTCTTCGGCCTCGACATCGACCTGGCGTCGGTCAGTCTGGTATCGGATGTCGACAGGGCAGCCGTCATCGCCGAACTGCGATGCCGGGATAATGCACTTACCCGTGACGAGTGGGTGCGGCTGACCCTCGCCGTCAAGGAAACTTGCGGTGAGACCGAGGAGGCACGCGAGGCCTGGCTCGACTTCTCGGCGCGTTGGCCGGACCAGAAGCCCGGCGAGCCGGAGCGGGTCTGGGAGACGGCGCGTCCGACGGGAGGCGTGGGCGTCGGGACGGCAATGCACCTGCTCCGGACGCAGGTGCTGCGGGGGGACGGAGCCGGCGCAGGCGGGACGGCGGGTGCGGGCGTCCCGGCGAAAGCCCCTGCGCGCGAGTCCGGCTATTGCGGTCTTCTGCCTGCGCGCGATTTCATGGCACGTATGCGTCCGCCCAGCTACCTGGTGGACGGCGTCCTGCAAAGGGGGATGCTCCATACCATCATGGGGCTGACGGGGCATGGCAAGACGACGGCTGCCCTGCTTATTGCGGCCTGCATCGTGACCGGGGAGCCGTTCTGCGGGCTTGAAGTTCGCAAGGGATCGGTGCTGTTCCTGGCGGGCGAGAACCCCGACAATGTCCGGACGCAATGGCACGCCCTCTGCGCGTATCTCCGGATTCCGCCGGACATCGAAGGGATGTACTGGCACGAGGGCTCGTTCGCGCTGTCGGCTCCCACGGAGCCGCTGATGGCCGACGCCGCGGCCACTCCGGACCTCCGACTGATCATCGGCGACACCCTGCAGGGGTTCTTCTTCGGCGAGGATGACAACGCCAACCCCGAGATGCTTGCCGCCGCCCGCGACTTTCGCGCCCTGACGCGGCTGGAATCGCGGCCGACGGTGCTCGTGCCGGCGCATCCCACCAAGAGTGCCGGCAAGGACGGGCTGGTTCCGCGGGGTGGTTCGGCCTTCCTGAATGAGATCGACGGGAACCTCACGATCTGGACCCAGGACGGCGTCGCCAGACTGCACACGCAGGGCAAGCACCGGGGAGCCGAGTTCGAGGCGATCAAGCTGGAGATGATCCGCATCGAGCCGCCCGGACTGGAAGACGAGAAGGGCCGCCAGATGCCCGCCACGGTCGCGCGTCCTCTGCTGATGCTGCGGGAGGAGGAAATCGTCAAGCGCGCCATGACCAATGAGGATCGGGCACTGGCCGCGATTCATTCGAATTCGATCATCTCCAAGCATGGGTTGGCCGATGCGCTTGGCGTTAGCCCGAGCTCTGCCTTTCGCGTGATCGTGAGGCTTCGGGAGAAGTTCAAGAGGATCAAGCGGGAGGGTCACGGCCACGTCCTCACCCGCAGTGGCAAGGCCGCGCTCGATCATTCGAGGGGCGCGCGCTAGCACGGTTGAAAGCGATCCACGGGGCGAACCATGTGGTTCGGTTCGGTTCGCCTGAACCGGCAGCCGAACCGGTTGAACCGACAGGCCGAAGAAACGGAACGATTTCCGCAGCGTGGCGGAAGCGAAACCGAACCGGATAGCGAATCCGAGTTCATCCGGCTCGCCCGCCCCGTCCCTTGGGGACGGGCGGGCGTGAACCGAACCGGAATACTGGGAGCTATGGCCCCTCCGCCTTACACCAGATCGGTGCGAGGGTAGCGGCACTTCCGTACCGCACTCTCGACGAGGCCGCCTGCAGAGGCAGATGTCATGGCGAGCGCGCAGCCGCCACTGCCGGCCAGGATGTCCCGCACGATCCGCTGGATCACCCGGTCGGCGTCTCTGGCCGTGCCGGGTGCCACCGCGATGCCGAGGCTGCGGTGCACGGGGACGCGCTGACCGTCCGGGGTGGTCTGGAAGCCGCGGGCGTACCAGACGCCGTTGCGGTTCTGTCGGTGTATTCCCATGATGGGGCTCCTCGTGTCGGAATGCGAGGGCGGGAATTCCGCCCTCACGATCGGCGCGGTCAGTCCGACAGGATCTTGCGCCACTCGAGCGTCTTGCTCTCGGCGAGGCCCCAGAGGAGTTCATCGGTCATCAGCACCCACTTCGCCTTGGCGAGCTTCGCCGGCATCTTCGGATCGTCGAGGGCGACCTCGACGGTCCCCTCGCCGGTGCGGAACTCGATGCCGAAGCCGTCCCTGATGATGGTGTACTCGTAGGCTTCAGTGCCCCCATCCCGGTCGATGAGATCGAACAGGTCGATCTCTCTGTCGGCGAAATAGAAGCCGGCCAGCAAGTTGGTGCCGGCGTGGCGCAGGACATAGGCAGGCATGGCGTCGCTCCTTGATGGATTGCACGGCGAGCCCGGGCCGGTCCGCGGCGGTGCCGCCGGTCGGATCGATCCGTCTCGCCGATTACAAACCCCTTCGGGGTTCTTCCTGCGCGGATGCTCGTGGTGTCGCTGTCGGAGATGACGGGTGCCTCCACCACAGACCGGCACCCCAGTCGCCGTCGTGCTCCGACGGGTCGGGTTGGCCGACCAGGAAGTGCCTGTGATCACGTGCGCCCAGGAGCCCGGGACGACCCGCCTCCCTGTTGTGTGGCACCTTGCGCGGGTGAGGTTGAAACGTTCCGGCTGCGGGTCTGGCTGTTGGAACAAGTGTGGTGGTCTAGGCAATCCAATGGCTTACTGGTCGCCATGACAGCATGTGTCACAGCCGGCACCCCGAAACGCGCCGTCCCCCGGGGGGTGGGAGCGGACCCGCCGGCGCGTTTCCGGGAATGCTACCTCCCCAGCCGCAGGAGCACGCGATGCAAGATCCAAAATGTCCGGACAGGGATGCGCTGCAGGCGACCGCCCCAGTGAGGCGCGACTATCCCTCGCAGATCGCGATCCATGCGGCGGCCGGACCGCGCGGCTGGGAGAAGCCGCCCGGGTCCTGCGGCAACCTGCGATCGCGGCACCGGGAATGGACCTGTCTGCACTGCGGCCGGCGCTTCCGCGGCAAGGTCAGGGACCGCGTCGCCCGCAACCCGGCGCTGGTGCGCAAGTACTGCGGCACCGCCTGCTCGGCCGCCGCGAAATCCGCGGCCGCCGCCGCCCGGCGCGCGGCCGAGGATGCCGGGGAGGAGAAGCGCCGCCGCAGGGCCGACCGCAAGCGGGCCTGGCGGGCCGAGAGCCCGGCCCGGCTGGCGCAGATCGCCGAGTCGCAGCCGCTGACGCCGCAGCAGAGCGCCAAGCTCAGGGGCCACATCGTCACCGCCATCGGCCTGCAGCTTCCCCAGGCCCACGCCGTGGTCATGGGAATCCACCAGTGGACGCCGACGCAGGCCAGGGTCTTCGCGCTGCTGCTCGACAAGGTGCTGCCGAACCTGAGCGCCTCCTACGGGCTGGCCGAGACCGCGGCAACGGGCGTCGAACAGATGACGCGGGAGGCGCTGGAAGCCGTCGCGGCCGGGATAGGTGGCTTGGGCGACGGGGCAGGCCGCGAGGCAGAGCGCTGAAGTCGGGCGGAGGGACACTAGTCGAAACAGAGGCTGGTTGAGGGCGGGAGGATGGATTCTGCGGGATGACTCCCTTGCAAGGATCGACCCATGTCTCGCCAGGCCGTCGCCGCCCTCTCCCGGAGGCTACGAGGCCATGTCGGCCTCGGCGAGAGCCGGCCGGAGACGTTGTGCACGTTCTTCGTCGGCATGGTCGGGGCGCGCAGCGTCGGCCTTGACCTTATCGCCACCGAGACCGGAAGCAGCGCTCTGGTCGCCTCGACCTGCCGACGGTTACAGCGCTTCTTCCAGCACGTGGATTTCGGGCCGGACCGGGCGGTGCGGATCGTCGCGCGGCTGGTCGGATCGTCCTCCGCCTGTACGCTTGCGCTCGACCGCACGACCTGGAAGGTCGGGACGCGCGCGACGTGAACCATCTCGGGCTCGCGGTGGTGGTCACCCGAAGGTTTCGGGTTCCGCTGTTCTGGACCCTGCTCGACGGACCGGGCACCAGCCTGAAAGCGACCCGGATTGACCTGATGACGCGCTGTCTCGCGCATTTCCCTGCGTCGACCATTCGAGGCCTGCTCGCGGATCGCGCGTTCATCGGGAACGAGTGGCTCAATTCCCGCAACGATGACAATATCGCCTCGCGATCCGCCTGCGCTCCGATCTGCGGGTGACTACCCGCGACGGCTGCGACCTTGCCCTCTACGCCCGGCTCCGCCGCGCGCGACGAAGCCCCGCGACGCGCCGCTCCTGAACTTCGCCGTCAAGCGCCTCGGTACGGAATGGTTGATCGTCATCTCCAATCTCCCCGCCGCCTACCGCAAGCGCTGGGCTATCGAGTGCATGTTCGCTGACGCCAACCCGAGGACAACAGCGCCGCCCGAAACCCCCGGCAAGACCTATCCCCGCGGGCACGGGGGAACCGCCTTCGGGATGTATGGCTCCCCTTGGTCGACGGGCCTATCCCCGTTGGCACGATTGAGCCTCGCACCTCCTTTGAACGCATCCAAGGGAGGGGGGCCCATCCCCGTGGGCACGCGGGAACCCGCGACAGAGCCCCTGCTTCGTCATTGCCGTGGGGCCTATCCCCGTGGGCACGGGGGAACCCCGGTAGGTGAAGACACGCTCGTGGACTCGAGGGGCCTATCCCCGTGGGCACGGGGGAACCATCGTGCACCTGACCTATCCCAACGGGGTCAAGGGCCTATCCCCGTGGGCACGGGGGAACCTCTCGTCGGCAAGGGTATGAAAACACAAAGATGTCAAAGAGCAAGCAGGCGAGTGATGCGCGGGGCTATTTCCGCTTGACGAGCAGGACGCCGTCTGCATCGACGATGACCCTGGGCGGCTCGCCGAGCGTCTCCATCCGCAAGGCGCCGACGGCGGTCCTGTCCCTCCAGACCAGCACCAGCGAGCCCCTGCCAAGGGCCGTCCACCAGTCGGTCATGACCGCCCAGACCCGGTCACGCTCGGCTGCCGTCATGTCGGGCGCGACATACGTGCCAGGCGCGATCTCGAGCATGACCGAGGCCAGGAACCCTCGGTAGCGCGCCTCGACGTCACGGGTCACGATCATCGTCAGGGTCATCAGGGGTCGCGTCCTTCGATCAGGGCCTTGATGCGCTCGATCATCGCCGGGATGATGCCCTACCGCGAGAGCGCCTCACCGGCCAATCTCCGCGTGATCCTCTCGACGTTCTCGGACGGGTGCGTGCCCGCGTGTTTCGCCGCCTTGAAGGCGCAGGGGATGGTCACGCTGTCGCGATAGAGATCAGCGATGTCCAGGACGAAGCTCTGCCCGGGGTCCTCGTGGATGAAACCGAGCTGCGGGATCGTCGCAGTGGCGCAGACGGCGATGGCAGCGGCGGCCTCGACGCCGCTCGCGGCATGGTTCAGGGCCTGGTTGGGAAGATCCGCGGCGAGCGGATCGCCCCGGTCGTAGCGCCGGCCGCGCCAGGCGATGCCGATGCGACTGGCATGCAGGGCATAGGTCTCCTTCATCCGCGCGCCCTCGATCCCGCGCAGCACGTTCAGGTCGGCATGGGGCAAGACCTCGCCGAGGCGCGTCGCATACATCCGCCGCGCCGTCATGATGCGCAGATCGTCATCCGCCCAGATCCGCGCCTGAAGGCGGGCAAGCCTCGAGCGATCCGGAATCATCGGCGGCGCTGTATAAAGTCGCACGCCATCCTCCCCGACCGCCGCGAGTGCGGTGCGGGCATGGGCTAGCAACCGCAGCGCATCGTGGCTGACCGTCGGTCCCGGGCCCAGGAGGATGATCGAGACCCCCTGCAGCGGGATGGCATAGTCCCCGGGTGTCAGCGCATCGGATGCGGTGGTCTCGCCTTGCAGGAAGGCAAGCGTGCCGTCCCGCGCCGTCAGAGCGCCCCGCGCGAGGTAGAGACATCCCGCCCGGTCGGCATGGGGAACCCTGGCACTGTCGAGCCCCAGCCGTCCCTTCAGCACCGGGCGCGGCCCTGGGCCGGGCGCAGCAGCAGCATGCCGTAGCCATAGGCGCGGTGGCGACCGACACCCCTGGCCAGCAATCCGGCGAAGCCCGTCGGATCGAGGATGCGCAGCGTGCCGTGAACGGTGGCATCCGGACCTTCGAGGCGTCGCCCATTGCGACGGATCTCGCGGCGTTCGAAGCCGGCGAGGCGGGTATGCTCCGGGAGCATTTCCGCCGCCGGGGCGAGGCGCGCGGCCAGCCAGGACAGGTAGACGTCGCTGCGCGTGGCGGCCCCTTCGCGCAGCGCGGCGGCGAGGAAGGCGTCGACCTCGGCCCCCTTGCGGAAGCTGAGCTGCGCCCCGTCCACCGTCTGCCCGGCCAGCGCGGAGGCGAGCCTCACCATGGGTCGCATGCGCAGATCGAAGCCGAGCACCTGCCCGGCCTTCCAGAGCGTCTCCGGGCGCGGCAGCGAGCGCAGCTGCGCAAGGTCGATCACCTCGGCATGGGCGGGCGTGAGGCTGGCGGTCGCAGCCTTGCACAGTCCCGCGGCGTCCTGGCCGGCGTAGGCATAGAGGGTCCCCCGCCTGGCGCGCGGGGCGACCATCAGGCGAAAGGGCTGCAGGACTGCAGGGCCGAAGACTTCGCCCAGCAGGTGGTGCAGCGCCATGCCCTCGTCGAAGCCCCCCGCCAACGCCCTTCGCCCGGCCCAGAGGTGAAGGCTGCGCAGCTCGAGGGGCAGTTCGACGAGATGCAGGCTCATGCGATCCTGCCCGCAACCACGCGCCTTTGCCCCGCATGCAGGCCCGAGTGCCAGTTGCGCAGGTCGGCCGGATCGATGCCGGTGCCGGAGCCGGCCGCTCCGTTCTCCGGCCAGAGGGCGGGACCGCTCAGCCCCAGGGCCAGCAGCGCTGCATGAACCGACGGGGCCTCGACCCAGCCCGCGAAGAGCGGCCCCGAGGGCAGGCAGGACTTGCGCCCGATGAACAGCGGCCGTGCCGGACGCTCGAGTGCTTCGGCCAGGGCGTCGAGGGTCGGGCCATCGCCCGACACGAGGCGCAACACGACCCGGCAATCGTGATCCGCCAGATAGTCGCGCCGGCGGCGATGCGGGCTGTCATAGGTCGCCCCGGCACGTCCTTCCGGACGCCCCCATGTCGTCCAGCCGCGATCCCTGGCCTCGAGCCTTGCGTTCTGGTTGTCGGTCAGAACCCGGCCTGGCCGCGGGTTCAGGGTGCCGAACACCATCCGGTCCTGCAGGGCCTGATGCGCGGCCCGGTCCTCGCGCCGCCAGCCGAGCGCATTGGCGAAGATCCCGGTCAACGCCGAGGCCGAGGGGAAGTCGCGTGTCGGCCCGACATGATCGATCGCCACCCCGCCGAAAGCCACAAGCGGTGCCGCCAGGCGCAGATGCAGCCAGCGATGGGTCATGCGGCGACATCCGCCAGCCGTGCGGGCAAGCCCTGCACGAAGCCCGCCAGATCGGCCAGGCTGCCGCGCGCGGCCCCCGGCAGATCGCCGTTGGCCAGCGACATGAACCGACGCTCCTCGCCCGTGGCATAGGCGGCGTCGAGGGTGGCCAGATGGGCGGTCAGCTGCTCGACGGCCACGGGCGCGCTTGCCGGACAAGGGGCGCGGAACGCCTCGGCCAGCGAGCGCGGCTGGCGGTCTCCGGCCTCGACCAGCAGGAAGGAGGCACGCGAATAGGGCGCGGTCGAGCCGAGTTTCGCTCCGGGCGAGACCTCGGCGATCAGGTAGAGCAGGTAGTGCAGCACATCTCCCGCCAGCCGCGCATCCCCGCCGAGATTGGCCAGAAGTCCGGGGATGTCGACCACGACATAGCCATAGTAGAGGCCCGAGGTCAGCTCGGTTTCCTGGATGGTATCGGCCCCGGTATCTTCGTCACGAGCCAGATCGTCGGCAGCGATGAAATAGTCGCTCTCGGCTTCCTCGGCATGGACGGTGAAGGCATGGGCGACATGGACCGGGGCCTCGATGTTCGCCTTCGGATCCGAGGTGACCATGCGCCCGAAGAGCGCCCCGGTCAGCCCGCCGGGGAGTCTCGCGCCCTCCGACAGCGCCTTGAGGTTCGCCTTGTGGGACTTCAGCCAATCCTTCGCCAGTTCGGCGGCGTTCTTGGCGTCGCCTGCGGCCTCGGCGACCAGCCGCTGCGCCTCGGCGGCGAGATACGCGACCTCGACCTCGCCCAAGAGCAGGTTCTGGCGTGATTTCTTGTCAGTGCCCTTGTCACCATAGACCGCGACCAGCAGAGCGTCGCGGATCGGCTTCAGAACGCTCTCATCGACGCCCTGCTCCCGGTCGCCAAGCACCTTGCGGTCGATGATCTCGCGCGAGCGGAAGGCGGCGTCAGCGCCTTCGATCCGGTCGAGCCCATGGGGATCATCGGCCAGCCGCCAGTGGCGCTTCAGACACTGCGAGCTGATCCGGGTGCGCAGGGTGCCGCCATAGGGCAGACGCTTGGCCAGCCCGGCATCGTCGCGGTTCAGCAGCGCCGCCGTATAGGGGGCCAGGAAATGTACCTGCAGGAAGCGGGGATCATTCATCGGCGGTCTCCGGGGTCCGGGTATGGTCAAGGCGGTTGTAGTAGTCGCGGGCCAGGTCGTTGCCGCCGCGGCCGAGGACAATGCGGGCGAGACCGACGACGCTGAAATGCGGCCTCTTGGGTGCGATCGTTCGGATGGCGCGTTCCAACGCCTCGGCACGGGGGTCGCCGCGGGTCGCGAGGAGGCGAGCGAGCCGTATCTCGGAGAACCCGGCATCGGCCAGCACCGCGCCGAGCGAGCGGGCCTGGTCGTGGATCGAGGCCGTGGCACTGGCCGGGGTCAGAAGCGCGATCAGCCGCGTGAAGCGCAGCCAGTCCTGCTCCTGCGGGCGGGAAATGCCCAGACGGGACGCCTGACGCCAGAACACCGGCGCTCCATCATCCCCCATGCGCCGGGCGTCCGCCTTCTCGCCGGGGCCGGCCGCCGCCAGTGCCGCGGCAATCGACAGCGCCCGGCGGGCGGTCTCATCCGGTCGTTCAGACATCGTTGGGCACCTCCACCTTCAGCTTGGCCACCGCCCTGGCCAGCGCGCGCTCCAGCGCCTGCCGTCCGCGGACCTCGGCCCGAGGGCGCATCAGGCTGGCGCAGGGAATGCCCGGAGCCGCGGTGCGGAACTCGTCGCGGGCATGAGCCGAGAGGGCTTCGAGAAACGTCCGCCGCAGTGGCGTGAAGCCGCTGTCATGCGTGACCGCCATCCGCGCCCAGATTTCGGGGAAGAACATCGCATCCGCATGGCGGCGCAGCGCCTCGCGCGCGGGTTGCGTGCGGGCGTAGTGCGGCTTGGCGACCTTCTCCCGATCGCCTCCCGCCGCGAACACGGCGAGACCGTTGCGCAGGGCGAGGTCGATCGCGGCAATGTCTTTCAGGATGCCATCCGCCACCTCGGCGGGGCGCGCCCCGAACATCTGCGCCACCATGGCCTTGGGGACCGGCACTACGCGCGAGCGGAACCCGTCGGTCTTGGAGTTTCCGCGCGAGAACGCCTCGGCGACCAGCAGCATCGGCGCGGCTTTCTCGCCGGGCTGGAGCTGTGCAAGCCGGGGCACCGACCACTCTCCCCTGTAGAGCAGCGTCACCAGCAGCTCGTGCGTCCAGTCCCGCTCGGACACCGGAAGTCCTGCGACAGCCGCCTGAGCCGGGCGCGGTGCAGGATGCTCGGAGATCAGCGCCCAGTCCGGGCGGCCGCGAAGGGTCAGCGCCCCGGGGGCGAGGCCGATCTCTCGCAGGCGTATCCGGGCTCGATCCCGGGCCGTCTTCCAGTAGTCGGCGCGAAACTCGTGCTCGAAGGGAAAGGCGCGGCGATCCGAGCCGACCCAATCCGCCAGGGTCAGAAGCCCGCAGACATGATGCAGGAACGCGGGCTCGGGCGGCGGTGCCGACCCTTCGGTGATCTCCGGAAACCACGCGAGAAGCGCCCGGCCCATCTGCGCCTCTTCCGCGCGCCAGTCGTAGTGCGCCAGGACAGGAAAGGCCTGCTTGGCGATGCCCCGCTCCGATGGTTCTGAAGATACTGGCCGGCCATGATGGGCGAAGAGCGCGTCGAACCATTCCGGCAGGCGCGTCGCAATCGGCCAGCGCAACAGATGCGCGACCGCCCCGTCAAGCGAATGCGGTCCGCCATGAGCAGTCCACAGCTGGCCGCATTCCAGATGACTGCGCAGCTGCAACCCGGCATGGTCGGCCCATCCCTTCGCCTGGAAGCCGGGGGCGAGCTTGCCGATGTCGTGCAGGAAGGCCAGGGCCGCAAGGCAGCGGATCTCGGTTTCTGCGAGGGGGCGACCCAGCGCTCCCGCCGCTCGCTTCCTGATCAGGGGATGCGCGAGCAGCTCGATCAGCACGGCGGCCACATCGGCGGAATGGTGCGCAAGATGATGGAACGTCCGCGTCTCCAGATCGCATTTTCCCCATGCGGGCCTGGGATTGACCATGACGCCCATGCATGCCCTGCTCTTGCCGCCCTGCGAGCCATTGGGCAACAAACCCATCATCAATGACAAGTGCTCCGCGCGCGACGCTTCGCTCACATGCCTGCCCTTCGTGAGGTGCCGGGCGAAGGGCCGGTCGCCTGGACCGGGAACCCTGTCGAGCACACCTGCCGTGTGCTCA
>ERZ795053.5080-NODE-5080-length-13807-cov-5.205716_pt1 | contig 13807 bp, 14 predicted proteins | sample MGYA00375137_ERZ795053 | MGnify/ENA primary metagenome ERZ795053 (study PRJEB30182, sample SAMN05720284) | activated sludge metagenome | isolation source: Anaerobic digester | place: Hong Kong | collected 2014-12-17 ... | reverse complement strand
TCTACACAACCGAACACACTCTTTCCCTACACGACGCTCTTCCGATCTCCTCAACTGCGTGGCCAACTGGCGGATCCTGCAGGAATCGGGGTTCAAGAACATCTTCATCCAGCCAGCGGCTGGTGACTCCGGGGCGGCGCTGGGCACCGCGTTTTACCTGTACAACTCGGTGCTGAAGAACCCGCGCACGTTCACCATGCACCACGCCTACTGGGGCCCGTCTTTCACCGACGCCGAGATCAAGCGGGCGCTCGACGCGACCGGGATGGCGTATCGCTACGTCGATCGCGAGGAGGATCTTCTGAACGAGACCGCCGGCATGATCGCCGAAGGCAAGGTGATCGGGTGGTTCCAGGGGCGGCTCGAGTTCGGGCCGCGGGCCCTGGGAGCGCGCTCGCTCGTGGCGGATGCGCGCAATCCACAGATGAAGGACATCATCAACGCGAAGGTGAAGTTCCGCGAGGCGTTCCGGCCGTTCGCCCCGAGCGTGCTGAAGGAGCGGGCCCACGAGTACTTCGAGATGCCGGAGGGCATGGACGCGCCGTTCATGCTGCTCGTGCCCCGGGTGCGGCCGGAGATGCACGCGGTGCTGCCCGCGGTGACGCACCAGGACGGCACGGGCCGGGTGCAGACGGTCACCGCGGAGCACAACGGCCGGTACTACCGGCTGATCCGGGCCTTCGCCGAGCGGACCGGCGTTCCGGTGGTGATCAACACGAGCTTCAACGTGCGCGGCGAGCCGATCGTGTGCACGCCGCGCGACGCCATCAACACCTTCGTCAAGACGGGCATCGACGCCGTCGTGATGGGCAACTTCATCGTTACGGAAAAACCCAACGAGGTCGACTACGCCGCGGGGATGCGGCGCAGCATCGCACTGGAGGCCGGCTCGCTCATTTCCTGAGCGTGCGACCGGCCCCCAGTCCGATCCCGCTGGTTCAAGGGGTCAACGGCGCGCCAGTTCGTCGTCGGGCGCGCGATGCTTGGGGCGCAGTTCGAAATACACGTCGTTCTCGTTGGTGAGCTTCACCCGCACGTCGGTACTGTTCGCGACGCCGTGCGGCAGCACGCGGAGCTGCCACCAGAGGTACGGCCACAGCCACATGCCGTTGGCCAGCGACACCTGCAGCAGGCACATACCCGCGAGCAGCGCCGCCAGGGGCGCACGGCAACCGCTGCGCCGGGGCCGCGGCGGGCCGACGTCGAGGCGCACGGACGGTGCCGAGGAATCGTTGAGTTGTCGGGCCAGATCGAGCATTTTCTGTCTCCTTCATTTCGAGGTTGAGCCGGCAGCCGACGGGCTGCGGCGCACTGATCAAGGGTTGCCGCCGACGAACGGCCGCCGGCGGCGGTCTGATGCGCCTCTCGGCGCCTGCCTGTTCAGGGGAGGTCAGCCGCTCCCGCCGCGAGCCATCCGGCACACTGCGTGCGCTTTGGCTGGACGGTACGAAGGCTGGTCAGCGCTGCTGCTGCCAGAACTGCTGGTGCGAGCGCTGCTGCTGCCAGCGCGGGGTGCGGGCAAGGCTCGGGCGGTCAGAGTGACCTGACGACGGGTTGGTGTTGCTCAGGAGCATGATCAGCCTCCTAGATGGACCGCTGCGATCGACGCATCCCGCCGTGTACGCCGGGCGGGCACAGGGCCAAAACCGATCCGCGTCACCGCACGATCCGAATCCAGCATAACACCAAATCCGACTCATGCAAGCCTAACTGTTTGCAATTTTATGTTAACTCATCTATGTATAATGTCTATTGTTGACCATATAACGATTAACCATCGGTTCCCATGCTGATAATGAGGTTACCCAGGACCGATAACTTTGCCGCGAGTCCCACGGTTCCAGGGAGATTCCAGCTCGCGGAAACGACTTGAGCTGGTGGCTGCGGACTGTCCGGCATGCTGCCGCTGGCGCCGCGGGTCAGTCGCGGCTCAGGGCGACTGGCTGGGTTGGTGCATAGGCCTGGCGCTGGGGGATGTCCAACCGGTTGAACGGCTGATAGTCAGAGATGCTGCCGACGCGGGCGAGGCGGAACCACTTGCGGAGGAGCTTGCCGCCGGAGTCAGCGAAGTATTCGGTCTGGAAGCCGACGCCCTTGGAGTTGGAGGAGAAGTATTTGAGGCCGGTGATCTTGCCCGCGTCGTCGCGTTTCCACTCGATGAAGATGACGGAGTGGCCGGACTTGTTGTTGCGGCTGAAGTCGCAGAAATCTCCTGCCCGGGCCTGCGTCCAGTCCTCGATCGGGCGGCCGAGGCCGTAGGCGGCGATGCCGCGCTGCGGGCTGTCGCCGGGTCCTTCGATGTACCAGAGCTGGAGCAGGTTGAAGAGGTCGGTGAAGCACATGCCGTTGAAGTCGTCGGGGACGAGTCCCTTGGCCCGGTTGCGCAGCTTCATCGCGCGGCAGAAGACTTCGAAGGTCAGGCCGCAGCAGTAGCTGCAGCGGGAGCCGTCGGGATAAGCCTTGGCCACGACGCGGCCCTGGTACCAGATATCCTCGGTGACGCCGTTGTAGATGTCGTACTCGAGCGGCTTGCAGTGGTAGGGGTAGGAGCCGTCGGTGGGATAGGCCTCGATTACACGCAGCACGTAGGGATTGAGGGCGCCCTCGGCGTCGTCGGTGACGGGCTCGGCGGCGGCGAGGTACTTGCCGACCGGGCTGAAGCCGCGTCCGTCGACGGGGTAGCGGCGCAGCGTCGCCGACGGCGTTGCAGTCGACTGAGCCGCCATCGATTGCGATTTTTCAACCGCGCACGGCGCACAGCCCTGTCGGGCGTGCTGCGCGCATCCGCCCGCAAGCGCCGCCAGCAGGGTCACAGCCAAAGCGAGGGTCAGAATGAGACGCCGTGATGAATCGGTGGTCACGCCTGGGTCTCCTTGCCGGGTTAGCGTCGATCGCGTGCCATTCTCGCTGATCGGGCGGGCCGGCACCACCCCCGGCTCGCTGCGGGTTTACCTTTGGCGCGGGGGTGTTGTCCCGAATCGGTGAGGGTGCTGGACAGGCCGGCCTCAGCAAGGAGGCGGCGACGCGTCAGTTGGCGCTGCGGCGGAGCGCCCTGACGGCGTTGATGAGGCGGTCGATATCGTACGGCTTTTCGAGCCGCGGGCAGTTGGCGAAGCGTTCGGGGAAATGGGAATCGTCGTAGCCGCTGGCGAGCAGGAAGGGCACGCTTCCAGACTGCAGATGATCGGCGAGCGGGTAGACGTCCTCGATATCGAGGTTGACATCGAGCACGGCGCAGTCGGGCGCGTTGTCGGCGAGCGCGTCGAACGTGCGGGCCAGGGACGGAAACGGTCCGACGACCTGAGCGCCGGCGCTTTCCAGGGCGCGCTGCACCAGCAGCGCCATGGGGAAGTTATCCTCCACGACGAGCACGCGCAGGCCCACGAGAGGTTGATCGCCGCTGTCGTGCTGGATCATGGGAAAACCTTTGTTCCGCAAAAGCCCGACCAAGGACACCGGCGCGGGGCCGGCGAAGCAGCACAACAGACCGAGCCGCGCTGCGAATCCACTTATAGCAGAACGGACAATCACAGGCAACCGATGCGCGGCTAACAGTGTTGTCATAGACGCCTTTGATTGGCGTCACGCGGCCCCCTAGAATCCGCTCGGCGCGTGGGTCGCCCTGGCGCCACGCCCTTCCCGATTGGGCTTTGTGCGACGAAATCACGAGCGACGAGGTACACCACGCATGAGCAAAGCGCGTACGACGACAGCGTCCATCCTCAAGTCCCACGAGAAAGAGCTCGTCGCCGACTGGCAGAAGGAACTGGCCAGCGCCGGCTCCGCAAGCGACGTGCGCATCGGCGAGCGCGCCCTGCACGCGCAGATGAGCGAGTTCATCGGCCTGCTGCGCGACGCCGCGCAGCACGGCGACCTCGTCGACGTGGACCGCACCGCGTGGCAGCCGATGCGGCAGTTCCTGCAGGAAGTCAGCCGGTCGCGGGTGGCGCAGGGCTTCACCTCGGAGCAGACGGCGCTGTTCATCTTCTCCTTCAAGAAGCCGCTGTTCGTCCGCCTGCGCAAGGAGCTCGGCGACGACCCGGAAACGCTGGCTGCGGAGACCTGGGCCGCGACGCAGTTGCTCGACCGGATGGCGCTGCTCGCCATGCGGTCTTACCAGCAGAGCCGCGAAGAGGTCATCGTCCGCCAGCAGGAGGAGATGCTCGAGCTGTCGACGCCGGTGGTGAAGCTCTGGGACGGCGTGCTCGGCCTGCCCATGATCGGGACGCTGGACAGCGCGCGAACCCAGGTGGTGATGGAGACGCTGCTGCAGCGGATCGTGGAGACGGGCGCGGAGATTGCCATCATTGACATCACCGGCGTGCCCACGGTCGACACGCAGGTGGCGCAGCACCTGCTCAAGACGGTCGCGGCGATCCGGTTGATGGGCGCCGACTGCATCATCAGCGGCGTCCGCCCGCAGATCGCGCAGACCATCGTGCACCTCGGCGTGGACCTGCACGACGTGACCACCAAGGCGACGCTCGCCGACGCCCTGGCGCTGGCCCTGCAGCGCAGCGGGTGGACGGTCGAACGATCCAGCGGCCAGACGCGCTGACGGAGCCGGCATCATGGAACGCATACCCATTCTGCAGATGGGCGAGTTTCTGCTCGTCACGATCCAGGTGGAACTGAGCGATCAGGTCGCGTTGACGCTGCAGGACGACCTGACCGAGAGGATCCGCACGACGGGCGCCCGCGGCGTGCTGATCGACATCTCAGCGCTGGAGCTGGTTGATTCGTTCATCGGGCGGATGATCGCGAATATCGCGGGCATGGCGCGAATCCTGGACGCACGCACGGTCGTCGTGGGAATGCAGCCAGCCGTCGCGATCACGCTGGTGGAGTTGGGTTTGACGTTAACGGGCGTGCACACGGCGTTGAACCCGGATCGGGGCATGCAGTACCTGCGCGCAGCGCTGGCTGAGGAGGTCCACGGCCATGGACGCCTCGGATAGCCGCACAGTCAAGCTCACCACCGAGCAGGACGTGGTCAGCGCGCGGCAGGCGGTGCGCCAGCTCTGCCAGGAGCTGGGCTTCAGCTTGGTGGAACAGACCAAGACGGTGACCGCGGCGAGCGAGCTGGCCCGCAATACCGTCACGCACGGCGGCGGCGGGGAGATGCGCCTGCAGGTCGTGCGCAACGGTACGCGCCGGGGCGTGCGGTTGACGTTCGAGGATCGCGGCCCGGGGATGCCCGACATCGAGAAAGCCATGTCGGACGGATGGAGCAGCGGCGACGGCCTGGGTATGGGCTTGAGCGGTGCGCGGCGGCTCGTGAACGAATTCGAGATTGAGAGCCAGCCGGGCGAGGGCACGCGGGTGTCGATCGCCCGCTGGAAGTAGGACTTCGATGAAGGCAGCCGCCATGTCCCCGTTTCACGCCGCAGTTGCTGTTGTCGATTCCAGTGCCGTCGGGCAGGCCCGGCGACTGGCGACGCAGGTCGCGGATGAGGCCGGGCTCGACGAAACGCAGCGCGGCAAGGTGGCGATCGTTGCGACGGAACTCGCCAACAACCTCGCGCAGCACGCCCGCGATGGCGAGCTGTTGCTGAATGCGGGCGTGGTGCGGGGGCGCGGATGCGTGGATGTGCTCGCGGTCGATCGCGGGCCGGGCGTGCCGGACGTGGGGCGTTGTCTGCAGGACGGATACTCAACGGCAGGGACAGCCGGCACCGGACTGGGGGCTGTGCGGCGGCTCGCGGCGCGGTTCGACATGTACTCGCGTCCGCCGGAGGGCACGATCGTTTTTGCACGCATCATGGGCAACAACCGATCCGACGCGGATGGCGGTCGTTTTGAATGGGGCGTGGTGTGCCGGCCGGCGCCGCACGAGATGGAGTGCGGGGATATCTGGCGAACCGCCGAGCAGGCGGAGCGGCTGGTCTTCATGGTGGTGGACGGGCTCGGGCACGGGCCGCGTGCCGCGGAGGCGGCGCGGGCGGCGGGCGCAGTATTCGACCGGGATCCGTTCACGTCTCCACGGGCGCTGCTGGATGAGGCGGACGTGGGCCTGCGGAGCACGCGGGGCGCCGCGGTGGCGGCGGCGAGCATCGACCTGACCACGGGCATGCTGTCGTACGCCGGTATCGGCAATATCGCGGGCGTGCTCTACGGGCGAAGCAAAGACGGCAGCCGGCGCGGATTGGTTTCTCACAATGGCATCGTTGGCCAGAAGATGCGTACGGTCCAGGAGTTCGATTTCGCGTGTGGCGGACCGAACCTGCTGCTGATGCACTCCGACGGGCTGCAGAGCCGCTGGTCGCTGGACGCGTATCCGGGCCTGGAACAGCGCCACCCGGGCGTCATCGCGGGCGTGCTCTACCGCGACTTTCGCCGGGACCGGGACGACGTGACGGTCGGCGTCGTGCGGATCCACGCCAGGGAACGCCGCGATGAGTGACGCCGCGCGACAACCCGGCAGCGAAGAGCAGCGGCTGCGGAGCGCACTCGCCGAGCGCGAGCGGCAGATTGCGCAGCTCAGTCGCGAGCTCACCGAGACGAACAAGGGGGTCGTGGCGCTTTACGCCGAGCTCGACGACCGGGCCGTCGCGCTGCGTGAGGTGTCGGAGCTCAAGAGCCGGTTCCTCTCGTACATGAGCCACGAGTTCCGCACGCCGCTGGGGGCGATCCGCAGCATGGCCCGGCTGCTGCTCGACCGGATGGACGGACCGCTCTCCGCCGAGCAGGAGAAGCAGGTGCGTTTCATGGATGGTGCAGCCGCCGACCTTACCGAACTGGTCAATGACCTGCTCGACCTGGCGAAGATCGAGGCCGGCCGGATCAGCGTGCACCCGGTGTGGTTCCACATGGCGGAGCTGTTCGCGGGCCTGCGCGGCATGTTCCGGCCGATCCTGACGAATGACCGCGTCGAACTCATCGTCGAGGAACCGGCGGACGTGGACCGCGTGTATACGGACGACAAGCGACTCACGCAGATCTTGCGCAACTTCATTTCGAACGCCTTGAAATTTACCGAAGAGGGCGCGGTGCGCGTAAGCTGCCGGCACGTCGCGGATGATCGGGTCACGATCTCCGTGGAGGACACCGGCATCGGAATTGCCCCCGAGCACCAGCGCATCATCTTCGATGACTTCACGCAGGTGGACTCGCCGTTGCAGCGCAAGCTGCGCGGCACGGGCCTGGGCCTGGCGATCAGCCGGAAGATCGCGGATCTGCTCGGCGGCGTTGTAGGGATGACCAGCACGCCGGGCGAGGGCTCCGTTTTCTCCGTCACGATTCCCATCTGCTACGGCAATGCGGAGGATGTGCCGGCGACGGAGGAGGCTACCGATGCCCGCTGAGAAGCCGCCCATCCTCGTCGTCGATGACAACCCCGCCACGCTGTACGGGACGGTGCGCATTTTGCGCGCCGCCGGCTGGCAGGTCGTCGAGGCGAGCACGGGTGCGGAGGCGCTGGCGGCGGCGGAACGTGGCGTCGAACTCGTCGTCCTGGACGTCAATCTTCCGGACATGGACGGCTTCGAGGTCTGCCGGCGATTGCGCGGTGTCAAGTCCTCCGCGCATACGCCGATCCTGCACATTTCGGCGACCGCGGTGGAGGACGCCGACCGGGTGCAGGGCCTGGAATCGGGCGCCGACGGGTACCTGGTGCGCCCGGTTGAGCCGCCCGTGCTGCTGGCGACGGTGCGCGCGTTGCTGCGTGCCCGGCGGGCGGAGGATGAGCTGCGCGAGAGCGAGGCGAAGTTCCGCGCCGTGTTCGACAACGCGCTGGCGGGTATCGCGCTGTTCAACGAGGAACTCGAGTACATCGACGTGAATCCCGCGATGTGCCACCTGCTGCAGGAGGATTGCGACTGCCTGATCGGCCGGAACGTGGCCGACGCGGTGCCCGCGGAGCAGCGCGCGCGGATCGCCGAGATTCGGCAGTTGCTCAAGGAAGGCCAGACGTGGACCGGCATGTTCCCGCTGCGTGCGAAGGACGGCAGCACGGTATACCTCGAGTGGAACATCTCCCGGCACACGCGGCCCGGCGTATGCCTGGCCATGGCGATGGACATCACCGACCGGCTCAAGATCGAGCAGGAGCGCGAGCGGCTGCTGGTCGATGCGCAGGTCGCCCGGGCGGAAGCGGAAAATGCCAACCGGTTGAAGGATGATTTCCTGGCGACGCTCTCGCACGAGCTGCGAACGCCGCTCAACGCGATGATCGGCTGGGCCCAGTTGTTGAGACGCGGGGCCACGTCGGAGGACGACCTCGCCCAGGGGCTCGATATCATCGAGCGCAACGCGCGCATCCAGGCGCGGCTGATTTCCGACCTGCTCGACGTGTCGCGGATCACCAGCGGCAAGCTGCAGCTCAACCTGCAGACGGTCGCGCCGCGCACGATCATCGCCTCCGCGATCGAAATGTCCCAGCCGCTGGCCGACGCGAAGTCAATCCGTATCGAGCAGTGCATCCCGGAGAACGACGGCGCCGTCACCTGCGACGGCGCGCGGCTTCAGCAGGTCCTCTCGAATCTGCTCAGCAACGCCGTCAAGTTCACGCCGGAGGGCGGACGGATTACCGTGACGCTCCGCGCCGACGGCGCAGCCATCGCCATCGCGGTGACGGACAACGGCCGGGGCATTGCGCCCCAAATGCTGCCGCACATCTTCGAGCGCTTCCGCCAGGCGGAATCCGCCAGCACGCGCGAGCAGGGCGGACTCGGCCTCGGCCTGACCATTGCGAAAAGCCTAACGGAGGCCCACGGGGGCGTCATTCGCGCGGACAGTCCGGGCCTGGGCAAGGGCGCGACCTTCGAGATCACGCTCCCGCAGGCGCCGCCGGGCGGCCGGAGGGACGCCCCGGAGCAGGCGGATCGGTTGTCCAGAGCGCCGGCCGCGCCGGCGCTGCGCGACGTGCGCGTGCTCGTAGTCGAGGACAACCCGGACGGTTGCGAACTGTTCCGCCGCATTCTTGCCGACGCCGGCGCGGCGGTCTTCACCGCGAACGCGGTGCAGCCCGCGCTCGCGGCGATCGACACGTTCCGGCCCGACGTGCTGGTCAGCGACATCCGCATGCCCGGCCGCGACGGCTACGACCTGATCCGGGCGATCCGCGCCCGCGACGACGCCTTCGCGAAGCTGCCGGCTATCGCACTGACCGCGTTCGCCCGCCTGGAGGATCGCGACCGGGCCCTGCAGGCTGGTTTTCGCAAGCATCTCACCAAGCCGGTGGACGAGGCGGAGCTGCTCGACGCGGTGGCCACGCTCGCGCAGCCGGCGCTACCCGGCTGACGCCGGCGCAGATCCCCTCGGCGAATCCCTCAGTTGATGAAGCCCTGCTGGCGGTAGGCGTGGATCTTGTTGTACAGCGTGCGCAGGCTGATGCCGAGCTCGGCCGCGGCTGCGGGCTTGTCCATGTCGTGTGCGTGCAGTACCGCGAGGATGTGGTCGCGTTCGACCTCCTCGACCGTGCGGGCGGAGCGTTCGCCGTCCACGTCGACCGGCAGGCGGATCGCCGGTTCCGCCTCCGCCACCCGCCGCGCGGACTCCGCGAACGCCTGCTCCCTTTCGGCGGTGCGTTTGCGCTCCAGCACGCGGGCCAGCACGCGGTCGATGTCCGCGAGGCTGCAGGGCTTGGTGAGGTAGTCCTCCGCGCGATTGCGGAGTGATTCGACCGCGGTTTCGAAGCCGCCGAAGCCGGTGAGGATGACGACCGCGACGTCGAGCTGTTCGGCGCGGATGCGGGTAAGCATGTCCATGCCGCTCATGCCGGGCAGGTTCAGATCGAGCAGGACCACGTCGACGCCGGCCTCCACCTCGGGCCAGGCCTGCTCGGCGGACGGGCACCCGATGCTCGTGTGGCCCATCGCGGCGACCTCACGGACGAGCAGTTCGCGGAGGCGGGCTTCATCCTCGACGATGCAGACGCGCAGCATGGCGGGGTCGGGCGCACTCATGATTTCGCACCGGTCAATGCAGGTAAACTCAAGAGGAAGCGGCTCCCTCGGCCCGGACCGGCGCTGTGCGCGGTCAGCGTGCCGCCCTGGCGCTGCACGATGGCGTGACTGATGGAGAGTCCCAGGCCGTGGCCCCGGCGGCCCTTGCCGGTCGTGAAGAACGGCTCGAAGACGCGGTCGAGCGTTTCCGGCGTCATGCCGCGGCCGTTGTCGATCACCTGCAGGGTGACGTCGCCGTTGTCGCTGCCCAGGCGCAGCTCCACGCGGCCGGTGGCGGGGTCGGAGGCTTCGACGGCGTTGACGAGCAGGTTGAGCACGACCTGCTTGAGCTCCTGCTCGGACGCGGACACCACGAACGCGTCCGCCGGCGCCGTCGGGCATTCGATCCGCGTCTCCTTGCAACCCGGCCAGGAGCCCAGCAGTTGCACGCACTCCGCCACGACCGTGGCCAGCGAGACCGGGCCGCGGTTGGGGTCGCCCATCCGCGACAGATCGAGCAGGCCCTGGGTGATCCGCTTGCACCGGAACGCCTCGTCGCGAATCGCCTCGAGATCGCGTGCCCAGGTCTGCGCTTCGCCGTTGAGGCTGCCGTCGGCACCCAGCCGCCGCAGCAGGGACTCGGCGCAGCCGCTCATGATCGCGAGCGGGTTGTTGATCTCGTGGGCGACGCCGGCGGCGAGAAAGCCGACGCTGGCGAGCCGTTCGGCGACCGCCAGTTCCTTGCTCTGCTCGGCGACGCGCTCCTCGAGGTTGGTGCACAGCGCCTCGAGTTCCGCAGCCATGTCGTTGAAACCCTGCTTGAGATCGTGAAATTCCCGATCGCCGGTGGGCGCGAGCCGTACCGCCAGGTCACCCTGGGCCAGCCGGCGCGTGCCGACGAGCAGCTCGCGCAGCGGGCGGACGACGCTGCGGTAGTGCAGCACGCTGAAGAGCAGTCCGGCGCAGGTGGAAACGAGCGCCAAGACAAAAAGCAGCCAGGTCGTGGCGCGGAAGCGCGCCGCGGTCCGCGCATGCACGGCCGCCACCGCGTCCTCGATCTCGTCGGCCAGGCGATCGAGGGTCTCCGTCGCGCCGCTGAGGTCGGCGTGAACCGCCGCGGCCCAGCCGGGCTGCGGCGGTTCGGCCTGCAGCCGCCGGGCGGCGCGCTCGAGCGCCGCGAACGTGCTGGCGCCCAGTGACTCCTCCGCCGAAGCGTGATGCGGCCCGAACTCGGTTGGCTGGCTCTCTTGGTATTCTCCAAACTGGGCGAGGCCGGCGATCGCGACGTTCAACTCCGCGAGCACCGCGCCGCGGTCGCCGCCCGCGATCGCCCGGATCGACTCCTGCAGGTGGCGATCGACGCGACGCACCTCGCGCAGCTCGTCGAACTCCTCGCGCGTGCTCGCGGTGAGCCGCTGCAGGGCGAGCATGGCGGTGACCATGCCGCCCCCGGCGGCGAGCAGCGCCGCGGTCAGCAGGATGGTCTTGAATACGATGCGTCGGGCGAGCGTCATGGTGTTCGGGGCGTGCGGCATTGCACGCCAGTATTGTCGGGCGGGATGCACGCGCGGGAAAGCGTTGCAAAATGTGCAAAGCAGCGGTCGCGCCGCCCACCCGGTCGTATTCTAGCGTAGCCAGCCTGTGGACAGAATGCCGACGTGGGCGTCGGCCCCTCGATTCAGGGAAAATCAGATGACGACGCGAACGACTCTCGCGCTCGCCGGCGCTGCGGCGGGCCTGCTGATCATTATCGGCGCCTGTGCCGGTCCGATCCCGCTTTCGCAGGCGATCTGGCCGCAGCACGACAAGGAATACCGGCAGATGCTGGCGGCGGACCCGCAGAATCCGCAGGCGGCGTGGTACGCCTGGACCGCCGCACGCGAGGGCATCACCGTGGACGAGGCCCGGGCTCGCGACCAGGAACTCTCCACCACGCACAACCCCTACAGCGCCAACCGCGACGGAGCGGCGGTTAGCCGCGGTGCGGTGATCTACCGCGCCATGTGTCAGCGGTGTCACGGCGCCGACGCGCGCGGCGACGGCGGCGACCTGCTGCCCGGACACGCCCCGCGCGACATGCACGCGTTCGGTTCGCGCTTCGCCGCGACGATCCACGGGGGCGCGCCGCGCGCGTGGTTCCGCAAGATCAACGCGGGCTTCGGCGACGTCGTGCAATACCCCGACGGCTCCAGCACCGCGATGCCCGCGTTCGGCGACACGCTCGCCCGCGCACAGATCTGGCAGGTGATCACCTACCTGCAGAGCCTGGACATGTACCGCAAAACGCCGCCGGCGAGCAATAACTAGCCATCCTGAGGGTACAAGAACGAGAGGACGAAAACATGACCGCAACCATGACCATGACCGACCACGACATCGTGCAACAGACCGTGACGAGCGACGCGTTTCGCGTCGAGACCGCGTACGTAAAGCGCGGCGGGATCGTCATCTCCGAGAAACCGCGCCTGTTCAAGCGGATCGACGACCGCTTCATCCGCATGATCTTCCCGGTGACCAACCCGGAGGTGGAGGATGGCCTCGTCGTCTGCATGGTGTGCCTGTGGGACCTGCAGGAAAACCTGAACGTCTACGCCCACTGCATCAGCGCCGGCCCGGGCACGAACGCCCAGTTACGGGCGCTCTACTCGCCGCTCAACCAGGTGAAACCCCAACCGGGCACCGCGGGCGACAAGGCCATCGCGAAGTTCGTCGCCTGGAAGCAAGCGTCCTGGGGCAAGTTCCTCAACGAGGAGCTCGAGCTGGGCACCGCCGAGGCCTCGCGCCGCTGGCTGGCGGCGTTCTGGAAGGCGCTCGACCGCATGTACGGCGGAGGCAACCTGCGTGACTAAGCGCTCGCGACATTCCGCGGCCCGCGCCGCCGCAGCAGCCAGCCTGGCCACAGCCCTGCTCGTCATCACCGGCTGCGCACCCGCACGCTATACGGAAGGTGTGACCTACGAGGCCGAGCGGCAGGACGTGCGCGACGCAGCCGCCACGGCGGTCCAGGGTCACGGCGAGCTGCGTTTCGACGCGCCCCTGCGCGCCGATCTGGACGACGCGCTCGCCGCGAATGACCTCGCCACCATGCGGCAAGCCGGGACCGAAGTCCTCCGCTCCGCCCATGCCCTCGCGGACCGCACCGCGCAGGGTGAGCTCGAGCGGATGCCGCCGGAAGGGCTGCAGTGGCTGGCCAACCACTACCGGATGTCGTCCGCGACTGCCGGCCCGGACGCCCTCCGTGCCGCCCTGAAGGAACACTTCGCCCAGGCCAGCCAGAAAGCGCTCGCGAAGGACCTGGCAGCCGTTGATGCCGCACCCGACCGCGCCGCCCTGCACAAGGTGCTCGTGGATATCCGCAAGCGCATCGCCCCCGCCGCCGGAGATGCCGGCCGGCTGGGACGCGTCCTGCTGACCGCGCCGCTCTACGTACCCGCGACGCTCGGCGCCGAGATGGCGGACAAGGGCGCCACCGAGCGCTCCACGACCGCGCAGTTCGACCATACCCGCGTCTACTCGCCCGGGACGACGCCGCCGCCCACTCCTGCAGAGTTGCAGGACGCCGACGTCGCGACCCTCGCACGTATCTATGCGCCGGTCTTCGTGCAGGAGATCAACCCGCAGGCCGACTATCCCGCGCGCGACGATCGCATCGGCCGCGTCTATCTCACTGGTTCACCGACGGATATCACCGTCAAGATCGACGACGCGGATCCGGTCGTCTACTGGGCGCACGCGACGGCGCGCGTTCGCGACCAGCGTTACGACCAGCTCATTTACGTCGCGTGGTATCCGGCACGGCCGGCGCTGTCCGCGGGCGATCCGCAGGCCGGGCGTATCGACGGCGTGGTGATTCGCGTGACGCTCGACAGTCAGCGGCGGCCCGCGGTGTACGAGTTCGTGCGCACGTGCGGGTGTTACCACAC
>ERZ795053.5075-NODE-5075-length-13814-cov-6.660222_pt1 | contig 13814 bp, 8 predicted proteins | sample MGYA00375137_ERZ795053 | MGnify/ENA primary metagenome ERZ795053 (study PRJEB30182, sample SAMN05720284) | activated sludge metagenome | isolation source: Anaerobic digester | place: Hong Kong | collected 2014-12-17 ... | reverse complement strand
CATTGTCGACGAATTGCGTCAGATCAAATGTGCGCGACATGTCGGCGGACGCACGGCCACTTGCTGACGCGCGTGGCTCGGTCACAGAGTCCCCCGTTTTTTGGCGATTCGTCATTCAATGAGAATGCCCGCCGCTTGGCGCGACGGGCCTTGGTTTCGACTTAAGACTCAACGACGACTTTCAGACGATCCGCTTCTCCCCGCGTAAAACCGAGCCGCGACCGTCAGGGAGTCGGTCGCGCGTCGCCGAGCGCCGCGTTCGCGCTTCATTCAAGGCGAACAGCTCGATCTGGAACCGGTCGGCGGCGTCGGTATTGAAATCTGCTCGCAACGATCCGATCGCATTGTCGACGAATTGCGTCAGATCAAATGTGCGCGACATGTCGGCGGACGCACGACCACTTGCTGACGCGCGTGGCTCGGTCGCGGCGCCCCCCGTTCTTTGGCGATTTGCCAGTCAATGAGAAAGCCCGTCGCATTGCGCGACGGGCTTCGTATCAATTGCTTATCAATTGAAAAAACAGTCTCTGTCAGACGATCTGCTTCTCCCCGCACTCACCGCAGAACTTTGCGCTCGCGGGCGTCTTGGCGCCGCAGTTCGAGCAGAATCGCGCCGTCGCCGCCGCCGCGCCGCAGTTCATGCAGAACTTCGCGCCCGCCGGCACACTCGCGTTGCACTTGCCGCACGTCGTCGCGCCGGCCGCCGCGGCCGCGCCGCCGCCGCCGCCGCCCTGCGCCGCCCCCGTACTCGGCGCCTGCTGCGCGCTCTGCATCGCGTTGGCGATCATGCCGGGCATCATCGCGCCCATACCGACGCCCATGCCCATTCCCATGCCGGCCGAGGCGCCGCCGCCGCCATCGTTCTGGGCCGCGTCCCGCATCGCCTTGGCCGCCTGCATCTGCATGTAGCGGTTCACGTCGCCGATCGCGCCCATGCCGGCGCGCTCGTCCATCGCCTTCTGCACTTCCTCCGGTGGCGTGATCGCGCCGACGAACAGATCGACGAGCTCAAGGCCCAGCCGCTGGAAATCGCTCTGGGCGCCGCGCTTCGTGGCCACGGCGACTTCGTTGTAGTAACGCGGCAGGTCGAGGACCGTCGTCATCGTTTCGCCGAGCACGTCCGTCAGTCGCGCGACGATCTGATCGCGCAGATAATCCTCGATCGACGAGGCCGTCAGGCAGCCCTGCGTGCCGACGAGTTCGCCGACGAAGAGCTGCGGGTCGTTGATCCGCATCGAGAATTTGCCGAAGCTGCGCAGTCGCACCATCGACAGCTCGGAATCGCGGAAGGCGATCGGCTGCTTTGTGCCCCATTTCAGGTCGATGAATGTCTTCTTGCTGATGAAATAGACCTGCGCCTGGAACGGGCTCTCCTGCCATGGGATCGTCAGCAGGCGCGTCAGGATCGGAACGTTCGCCGTCGTCAGCGTGTAGCGGCCGGGACCGAACGTGTCGTGGGCCTTGCCGTCCTTGAAGAAGACGGCCTCCTGGTTCTCCTGCACGATGAGCTGGGCGCCGAGCTTGATATCGGCCGAACCGCCCGGCGGCTCGCGATGCACGAGCGTGTCGCCGGTCTCGTCAAAGAACTTGATAACCTCGAGTCGAATGCCCATCGCTTCAGCTCCCGTCTGTTGCGGCCCATCTCGTCGTCGCCCGCCCCGCAGGGGGCGAATTTCCCCATTATGTACCCTAACGTACGCCCGCGACAAACCACAATTACAAAAAGACCCCGATTCTCAAACGAATCGGGGTCCGGGTTCGATCAGGTCGGCGATGCGGTCCTTACTGACGCCTACTGGCCGTAGGCCTTGTCGAGAATTCGCGTGATGACAACGTCATCCTTCAGGCGCCATCGCGGTACGACCTTTCCGTTGACATAGACCGTCGGAATGCCGCCGCGATAGAGCAGCGTGCTGCGCGTCTCCCTGGTCCGCTTGCAGCCGCGGGCGTCTTCCATGATCGCGGCCTTCACTTCCGAGGAATCCATCTTCTTCTGGAATGCGTTGGCGTCGAGGCCCATGGCGTTCGCCTGCGCGACAACAGCGTTGAGCGTCAGCTTGCCTGTCTCCTGCGCGTAAACGAATTCGTGCATCTTCCAGTAGGCGTCCTTGCCGCCCATCTGGCCGGCGGCCTCGGCGGCGCGATGGCCGATGCACGACTTGTCGAAGATCGTGCGGCTCGTCACGTCGTTGCAGGACTCATCCACGGGGAAGTGGCGGAAATTGTAGCGGGCGTTCGGCTTGTCCCTGATCCATGCGCGGATCGCCGCGTCGCACTCGCGCGAGCCCGGCTCCTGGTAGTCCGCGTAGATATCGATCTGAACCTTCGCGTTGTCCGGTCCCATCGCGTAGGTCGTGTTGTCCTCGGGCAGACGGATCGCGCGCTGCGCTTCCCAGTCGCTGACACATTTCATGGCGCCGGGCTGCGGATCGTCGAACTCGGGCCCCATGCGGTCCGGCTTCTGCGCCAGCGCCAACTGCGCCGCGCGCACCACAGCGTTGTTCGCGAAGACACCCTGCACTTCGACGCCGTTGATGAAGACCATCGGCGTGAAATGAAGGCCCAGCCAGATCGCGTCATTGATGTCGCTCTTCACGAGATCGAGCGTCGCCTGGCCCGTCATCGTCCGGATGAATTCCGCGTGGTCATACCCCATCTTCTGGAGCGCGGCCGGAAGTGTGTCATCCGTGAAGGAGCCGGATTCGCCGAACAGCCACTCGTGCATTTCCCAGAAGCCGTCGTTCCCGCCGAGGATGCCGGCGGCTTCCGCGGCCCGCGCCGCCCAGCAGGCGTTCGGATGCATGTTGTAGTTTTCGAAGTTCGGATTGCAGTCCTTGCACATCGGGAAGTGCTTGATGCTCAGGGAGACATCCTTGTTGTTCTCCTTGACCCATTTCATCACTTCACCCTCGATGCGCTTGCAGTCGGGGCACTGATAGTCCGTGATCATCACGATGCGGACGCGCGCCTTCTCGGGACCGAGTCGATAGCGCCCCGTGAACGCGCCCTTCCACGGCTTGGCGTTCGGGTCCTTCTCAGTCGTCTTGTCCGAGCTGTTTGCGGCGCCGCCGTCCGGGCTGGTCATCGGCCGGTTGGCCGCGTCCCGCCGGGCCTTTTCGTCAGCCTCCTGGCGCCGTCTCTTCGCTTCGTCTCTCTGTTTCTCAATCTGCCTTTGCAGCGCGTTATTCGTCTCTTCGAGCTTCGCCTCTTCCTTCGCCTGAAGCGCCGCCCTGGCCTGGTGATCACCGATTCCCAGGCCCGCCGACGCCAGGGCGAAGACGACCGCCAGCGCCCCGACAGGTCGCCAGCCGGGCGATCGGCCGTTTCGTCGATTCGTTTCCAGCAATCCGAGGAAGAGTAAGTTGCTCACGTGCGCTCCCAGACAGTACTTACAGATCATCATCTTGTAGAAGATGATGACGATGAAAAAGATCGACACCAGCGCGCCGAATCGAACGACCCAACGCAACGACTTCGACACGCCCCGCCGGCTGAGAAGCCAGGCGACGAACAAACCCACGAAATACGCGCAGCCGAGGAAGGAGACGGGCCAGACGTAGCCGGCCGGGATCTTCCCCGTCGGATCCATCCGGCCGAGCGGGACCTTCCCGAAGACGCTCGCGGCCGCCTCGGCGCAGCCCTGGCCCTTGCCGCAGCCGGGCATGGACGTCGCGTCGAAATGGCCCATCACGAGGATAATCGTCATCACGACGGCGAACGCCAGCAGGACCAGACCCGTGACATACCGGCCGGTCGTCATCCGGGCGTCGTCGGTCGTGGCGGCCTCGGCGTCCGCGTAGTCAAGTTGTGCCGTCGTCGTGGAGGTCATTCCTTCACCCCGATCGTCCAGACTGCGAGTGGTGATTCCCGAATTCACAAGATGATAAACTCGGCGGAATGCGGCGTAAAAGTCATGCGCCCTACTCGGACGAACCGCGCCGGCGTCGATCCGGGTTTCCGCGCCGCAAACCACGCATGGCAACTTTCTGGTTACAAAGCAGTTGCGCCATCTCACGCCGCCCGAATCCGTGGTATACTGTCTTCAGAGCGGAGCGGGCCAGGCGATCGCCTGTCGGGGAAACCCGGCGGGAGGAAAGTCCGAACTGGTCAGGGCGCGGTGATGGTTAACGGCCATCGGGAGCGATCCCAGGGAAAGTGCCACAGAAAACACACCGCCGATGGGCGCCTCGGCGCCACAGGTAAGGTTGAAAAGGTGCGGTAAGAGCGCACCGCGCGATTGGTGACAATCGCGGCAGGGTAAACCCCACCGCCAGCAAGCTCACATAGGCGGCGAGTTGGTTTGCAGCGTCGTTCGCGCGAACGCTGCAGGCCCGCGAGGCGGCCCGTCTCGCACCACGCCGCGGGTAGAGTGCTAGAGGCTGCGAGCAATCGCAGTCCCAGAGAAATGGTCGCCGCCCGCTGTTTGGCAACGAACAACGGGAACAGAATTCGGCTTACCGGCCCGCTCCGCTCTTTTCTTAGTTCGACAGGTCGTCGGAGGGTGGCATGCTTGCCCTCAAAAGGCAAGCATGCGGAAGTCGCGACGGCGTTTGATAGACACGGCAAGCGTTTCCCGATGCCGTCCTGGTACGAGATTCCCTTCTCGTACCCCTCCCCGCAGGAATCCCTTCCTGCACCCGCAGCGTACCCACTCCTCCAGAGATGCCACGCGGTCGTCAAGGCCCAAAGGTTTGCTCGCGCTCGTATCGTCGCGCCCCCACCACCAGAGGTGGTGGGCCACCCAGCCACCCGGCGCCCGCTGGTACGAGATTCCCTTCTCGTACCCCTCCCCGCAGGAATCCCTTCCTGCGTCCGCGGCGTACCCGCTCCACCAGAGTCGCCGTGCGCTCGTGAACCTCCAACGGTCTGTTCGCGCTCGTATCGTCGCGCTGGCGCCACCGGAGGTGATGGGCCACCCGGCGGAGGACACGCACACCATTCAATACAGCAAGCGCGTCGCCGGCGCCTCACCACATTCCGAACATCGGACCCGATGACCACGAAGGTCGAATCCACAAAAAGCACAACGCCCCTGATCGAGACGGCGCCGCATTCGCCGACGCCGTAAACCCATCCTCCACAAACAAAAGGCCGGCGGCATGAAGGTGAGCCAATACGGCAGCGTGATCCAGGACCTCGACCAGCGATTTCCACCCGTGGACTCGAGATGAACTCCCGGCGCCCAGAAACGGGCCACGCCACACATCAAAAGATCGGATTCATCCTCTCCACGACGGCTTCGCTGCTCGACAGTCGCAATTTCGTGGGTGACGGAACGACGAGGACCGTGGGCGTCATACCACGACCAGACAATCGCCCCGTCGTGCGAAATGATGTTGTGTCGCTCCGACGCCGAACTCCACTCCCACGATTCGATTGTTGCGCAACTTACACAGGACAACGACCCCAGCGTCCCCAACGCGAGGACTGAGACGGCGAACGTGGCGACACGAAATACAATGAATCGATCGCTGTAGATACGGCCTGACATCAAAGGCTCACTCTCCCGATCTGTTCGAATCGCTGGGTCGCACGCGTCGCTGGTACGAGATTCCCTTCTCGTACCCACCCCCCGCAGGAATCCCTTCCTGCACCCGCAGTATTCCCATTCCCCCAGAGTCGCCATGCTCACGTCAAGCTCCAACGGTCTGCTCGCTCTGGTATCGTCGCGCCGGCGCCACCGGAGGTGCTGGGCCACCCGCCGTCGGGGGGTGGCATGCTTGCCCTCAAAAGGCAAGCATGTGGAAGTCGAGAAGAAGCTCAGTAAGCGCGGCAAGTTGCCGGAGTTGCCGGTACGAGATTCCCTTCTCGTACCCACTCCCCGCAGGAATCCCTTCCTGCATCCGCGCCAAACTCGGCAGAACACATACGCGCGACCGACTCCCTCACGGTCGCGGCTCGGATGGCCGGGGCAAAACACCCGCCTACTCGCTTTAATACCCTCAATGCCAGACGCCACCGCCAGCCCGTTCGATCGCAAGCCCACGGAGCGCGCTTACGCCGCCATCGGCTACGCGCTCATGGCCATCGTCGCGGCCATCTTCTGCTACCTCCGATTCATCCCCACGGATCGCGCCATCGCCTTCCGACTCGTCGTCACGATGCTGCTCCTGATGAACCTGCTCTACTGGCGCCTGGCCGATCGTCGGCTGAATCGATACGTCCTCGATCCGATGCGCAGCCGCGCATGCCGCACCCTGCTTGCCGCCTTCATCCTCCTCATCAACATCCCCGTCGCCGACATGGTCCTTCGCGGCCGAATGCCCGGCTATCTCGTCACGCTGCCCAGCGCCTATCCCGACGCCGTCGTGATGTGGCATCTCAGCCTGGTGGTACTGCTATCCGCGATTTCGCTGGCCCGGCTCGTGGTCGTTCTGATCTGCCGTGTGGGTGTGTGGATTCGTCGGCGCCCGTCATCCGAGCCGACGGCGCACACCGCAGCGCCGACGAATGGCCCCGCCGATCGCGCCGGGGCGCGTGACGGCGACAGTGACGATCCCATCTCCCCCGCCGACCCCGGTCGCCGCCGCTTCCTCCAGACGGCCTGCGTCAGCCTTCCCGCCATGGCCCTGCCGATGGCCGTCGTCGCCGCACGCCGGCAGGAAAACGCCCTGCTCGTTCGGCGACTCCCCCTCCCCGCGCCCTGGCTGCCGGATCGCCTGCGGGGCCTGACAATCACCCACTTCAGCGACCTGCACGTCGGTCGCCACTATCGCCCCTGGATGCTCCGCAAGCTGGTGGACATTGTCGGCGACCTGAACTCCGACCTGATCCTCGTGACGGGTGACATCGTCGATGTCTCCAACGACATGCTGCCGCCCGCAATGCGCGCCCTCGGCCAGATGCGGGCGCCCTATGGCATGTTTCACTGTATTGGGAACCACGATCAGATCGACAATCGCGCCGAGTGGATCGCCGCGATGCGGGAGCGCTTCGACCTGTTGATCGACCAGCGCCGCAGTATTGAAATCGGGGGCGAGCGCCTCACGATCGCGGGGCTGGACTTCGCCCGGCGGGACCTCTCCGAGCTGAACGTCCCGAGCCACGCCTATCACGCCCAGGAAACGCTGCTGGGACACGATCCGGCGTCCGACGGTCCGGTCATCGCCCTGGCCCATCACCCGCACGCCTTCGACGCCCTGCGTGCTCGCGGCGTACCGCTCACCCTCTCGGGGCATACCCATGGCGGCCAGCTCATGCTGACGGCGCCGGAGTCCTCGCTGGAGATCGGCGCCGGAAACGCGCTGTTCCGCTACATCCGGGGCGTCTACCAGCGGGACGCGTCCTCCCTGTTCGTCAACGCCGGCGTCGGCAACTGGTTTCCTCTGCGAATCAACGCCCCCGCCGAGATCGTGCAGATCCAGCTCGTCTAGCCACCGCAAAAGCGCAACATCTGCGCCCATCGAAAGATGCAGTCACGCCACCCAAGGCTGACGTAACTTTTTGTAATCACAGTGATAATTGACAGCCCATCGCGCTAATCTAGAATGCGTGGCTCGCCCGAGCTTCGGGTCGCCAGGACTCTGTGGCCCACTCGCCGTTAGATATTTTCGTTCAGCTTGAAAGGCCCGGCATGTTGTTCCGCCGCCCCTTCGCGATTCCACTGACGCTCGCCACTCTGCTTCTCTCAGCATCGATCGGCGCCGCCCAGAATGACATGACCCCCGTCGGCGCCGCCAAGCCGTCGACACTGACGATTTCGCCAAAGCCCGGCGCAGACTCGCGGGCGATGCCGGAGTTCAACAAGTTCGATCGCGGCGCCCCCGCCGGTCTGCCGACCGGCCGCCGGGATGAGACCGTGACGCTTGATACGACGATCTGGTATCACCTGCCCGATCCGATCAAGGCGCCGCAGGTCCTGGACAAGCGGCTCGCGATCACGGAATTCGGCCAGGACCTGATCCGACGCGAGCACGAGGAGATCTACAGCACGACGAAGGCCCTGATCCGGGAAATCGATCGGCCGGACAAGATCCGGCTGTCGCTGGACGACTGCCTCCGTCGCGCCGTGACGAACAACTACCAGATCAAGAACGACGCCTACGCCCCGGCGATCAGCACGGCGCAGATCGTTCAGGCGGAAGGCGCCTTCGATCCCGTCTTCTTCTTCAACGCCAATCGCAATAACACGGATCGGCCCACGCCCTCGGCGCTGCAGCCGTCGGCGACGGACACGACCGCCTACCAGACGGGCATCAGGAAACTGCTGACAACGGGCGCGACTGTCACGTTGACGGAAGCGATGGCCCGCGTGGACAACCCTGGGTTCACCTTCCAGACGCTGAACCCGTCGTGGACGCATAACTTCATCGCGGAGCTTCGCCAGCCGATTCTTCGCAACTTCGGCGCCGACATCACGCGATCGCAGATCAACATCCGCAAGCACGAGCGGCGGATCAACGAGGAGCAGTTCCGCGGCACTGTCACGGAGATTCTCTCCAATACCGAGCAGGCCTACTGGCAGCTCGTCGCGGCCCGTCGCAACGTCGTGATCGCGGCCGAGATCCTCGCCCAGGCGAAGCTGACCTACACGCAGGTCAAGGCCCGCGAGGATTTCGACGCCTACCAGGTCCTGCTCAAGCAGAGCGAGGCGAACCTCCGCGGTCGCGAATTCCAGTACATCGACGTGAAAAACAACGTGCGCAACGCCGAAGATCAGCTGCTCAACCTGCTGAACGACCCTGAGCTGCCGATGTCGGCCGACTTTGAAATCGTGCCCGTGGACGAGCCGATCGTGACGGAGATCATTCACGATCGATTCGACGCCGTCGAAACGGCGCTCGAGCGACGCCCCGAAATCATCCAGTCGCGCCGCGCCGTCGATATCGCCCGCATCAATCTCGGTATTTCCAAGAACCAGGCGCTGCCGACACTGGATCTCGTCTATCGCGCGACCGTCAGCGGTCTCGGCGCCAGCAGCGACAGCGCGTTCGATCAGATGACGACGAACAACTTCATCGATCAGTACGTCGGCGTGGAATTCGCATGGAGCTTCGGCGAACGCGCCGAGCGGGCGGGCATTCGCATCGCGGCCTTCCAGCAGTCGCAGGCGGTTCTCTCGTACAAGCAGGCGCTGGACAACATCATCACGGACTGTCGCGTCGCCCTGCGAAACCTGACGGTCAACTACGAACAGATGGGCCCCAGCCACAAGGCGCTGCTCGCCGCAAACGAGAACCTGCGATCACTCCAGGAACGCCAGGAGCGCAAGAGCCCCGCCGAACTGGACGCCGTCTTCAACGCCCAGGCGAGACTCGCTGACAGCCGCAGGGCGCTGCTCCAGTCGGCGATCGACTACAACATCGGTCTCGTCAACGTCGAACGCGCGAAGGGCACGCTGCTTGAATACAACAATATCTCCCTCGACGAGGCGCCCTGAGGCGTAATCTCCGCGCGGAGCTTATAATCCGCGCGGCGCGCGCCGATAGCGATAGGTGGAACCGGGTATCGCCATCGTCAACATGGACAGGCGCCGGCGGCCATTGGCGTCGCCCTCTTGATCCCCGTTCCCCCGACGCGAGATAATCCGGCGCCCATGCTCCTTGCGACTTCCAATTACTGGACCATCGCGATTGCCGCGTTCATCGTCGGCGCGGGCGGACTTGCCGCCGACAGGCGCCTGCCGAATCCGCTCGGCCTGACGCTCTTCTGCATGGGCCTGACAGTCGCCGGCGCCGTCTGGGCGCTGGAGAGCATTCGCGGAGAGCAGATTCGGCTCGACGATCTCTCCGTCGCGCTGAGTGTCGCGGCGTTCGGATGGACGCTCATCGGCGTTTTTTCCCGGGACACATCCAGCCTCGGCGCCAGACTTCGCCCCGCGACGTTTGCGACGGCGCTCGTTGCGGGTGTCGGCGCCGGCGGTGTGCTCGCATTCACAATGGCGGCCGCCATCTGGCTGCGCGTGCTTGAACCGGACGCCGCCGGCTCGGCCCTGAACGCCGAGGGACTCATCGCGTTTGCCCCGCTGAGCGCAGCGATCGTGCTGGCGATGTCGGCCAGGCTGAACAACACGCTGCCGACGGCGCTATTGCTCGTCGCCGCCATGACGGCGCTGTGGGCGAGCCTGATGATTCCGGCCGTCGTCTGGGGCGCCGACATACCGGCGGCGATGCGCTTTCCGCTGCAGCCCCGCTGGTGGACGTGGACGTTCAACTTCCAGGCGTGGCTGAGCGCCATCATCGTTGGAGGGGCCGTCATTCAGGATCGGTATTTCCGGCGACGGCGCGCCGCCGCGTGGCCGGATCGGCTCGACGTACTGCTGGAACCCTACTCCCGCTGGCCGGCTTACATCCACCTCGAAGCGACGCTCGCGGCGCTGGTTCTGGTGCTCGGCGTGTTTCAGATCATTCGGCCGGCGCATCCCGGCGGGCGCCTGCCGCTGGCGACCTGCGCCTGCGGTTTATCGTCGGGCGTCGCCTGTCTCTACATGACGCATCGCCGATGGAGCGGCAACACGGCGCTGCTGGGCCTGACACTGCTTTCACTCGCCTACGCCGCCGCGGTCTGTGCGATCGTCTCGCTGCTGCCCGACGAAAGCGACGCCGTCGAATACGCCAAGCGCATCCCGATCACGCTGAACGCGTGTCTGTTCGGTCTCTGGATCGCCATCGCCCACTGGCTGTGGCTGGCGCGGTTCTGGGATCAGCAGCTGCTCGAAGGAAAGCCCTGGACGACGGCGGGGCGCATGATTCCGTACGCGCAATCGTGCGCGATGTATCTCGCGGCGCTCTGCGTCGTGATCGCGTTTCAGATGGCGATCTGGCCGGAACGCGCCCAGTACCCGGACGCCGACGACGGTCTCTATCGCATCCTTTTCGGCGCGCTCGCGCTCGTCGTGCTGACACGACTGACGGCGCGCGCGGCGCGGCGGCTCGACAGCAGCGTCTTTGCCAGCGTCGCCGTCGCCTTCGCCGTTGCGCTCGCCATCTTCACGATCGTTCGACTGCCGCACAATCGCGGCCGCGGATGGCTGATCCAGTACGCCCCCGTTCTGCTCGCGGCCCTGACGCCGCCGCTGCTGCTGTTGGCCGAACGCCTTGAAAAGAAGCGAACCTGGCGCGTGTTCGCCGCGCCGACGTGGTTTCTGTCGCTGCTGTTCATCCCCGCCATCGCCATCACGCAGCTGCTGGGTTCGCTGCGGCTGGCGGAAGGATGGATCCAGCCCGTCACACTGCTGACACTCTCCGCCACGTATGCGATCGCCGGACTCCGGGAACATCGACGCGCCTTCCTCGTGCTGGCCGCCGTTCTATTCGTCGCCGCGTGCCTTCAGCCCTGACGGATCGCGGGCGCTTGTTTGCGTCGAGGCCTTTCCCTAAAGTGAGCGTTTCGAAGGTAAGACACGTCACTGACGAGCGATCCCCAACGCGCCGCCCGGCCTGTCGCCGCTGACCGAACTGAATCGTCGCGATTCCGTATAGGAGCAAAGCGCGATGAACGTCGACCGCGTCCGCCGACTGCTGCAACTGATCACCCTGCTTCGATCCGGCAAGGCCTTTGGCGCCGACAGGCTGGCCGCCGAACTCCAGATTTCGCGGAGAACAGTGTTCCGGGATCTGAAACTCCTCGAGAGCGCCGGCGTTCCGTACAAATTCGAACACGACGAGGGCAACTACAAACTCGAAATGAGCCTGTCGCTGCCGCCGACGCAACTGAACATGGATGAGGCGCTCGCGCTGCTGCTGGCGACGCGGGTCATGATGTCATCGGCGGCGCACCCGATGTACCGCGCCGTGTCCGACGCGGCCCTGAAGATCGAAAGCGGTCTGCCGGGCTCCGTGCTGCGGCATTGCGGCGCCTGGCTGGAGGGGCTCGACGTTCTGCCGGAGCCGATGTCGTCGATCGAGAGTGTCGCGGATCTGTTTGCGGACCTGCAGGCGGCGCTCGCGCGGCGGGAGCGCATTCACATCGTGTACGACTCGGTCTACGACGGCGGCGAGATTCGGCTCTTCGTCGATCCGGCGCGTCTGATCTTTGCGACGCGCGGCTGGTATCTCATCGCGTGGAGTCATCCACACAAGGCCTACCGAACGTTCAAGGTCGACCGAATCCTGTCGGTGGAGTTCACGGGGGATACCTTCGAGCCGCGAACGGATTTCTCCTTCGAATCGTATTTCGGAAAGGCGTGGCGCATGATTCCCGACGGTGTCGTTCACAAAGTGCGCCTGCGCTTCGACGCCGAAGTCGCGACGTCGGTCGAGGAAGTTCAATGGCACGCGACACAGAATACCTATCGCGATAAGGCGGGGCGGCTTATCTTCGAGGCTGAAGTGGATGGCCTGAAGGAGATCGCGCCGTGGATCCTGGGCTACGGGGAGCACGTGGAAGTGCTGTCGCCAGACGAACTGCGTGACGTGATCCGCGCGAAGGCGGCGCGGATCCTCGCCAACGCGCAGCGGGTGGAACGGGAGGCGAACGCTTGAGAGCGATTGTTCAGCGTGTGGCGTCGGCCAGCGTCGATGTGGAAGGCGAACGGATCGCGGAGATCGGCGCGGGGTTGCTGATTTACCTCGGCGTCGGCCACGCGGACGACGCGAAACACGCCGAGTATCTCGCTCAGAAGATCCGCCACCTTCGCATCTTCCGGGATGATGAAGGCAGGATGAATCGCGACGTCGTCGAGGTGGGCGGCGCGGCGATCGTCGTGAGCAACTTCAGCCTTTTCGGCGATGCGCGGAAGGGCCGTCGGCCCGCCTACACGGCGGCGGCGGCGCCCGATCGCGCGGAGGCGTTGTACCTCGATTTCTGTGAGCGGCTTGGGGCCACGGGGCTCGCCGTGCAGCGTGGCCGATTCCAGGCGATGATGGACGTGGCCGCCGTCAATGACGGACCGATCAACCTCCTGCTGGACTCGGAAAAACTGTTTTGAGGCCGGCTTTCCTGTCGAAAATGAACGTGGGGCGCTCCCGAGATCAGGGGTGACAACAGTACGGGACGCGCCTAAAATAAGCCGCGGAGACACGAGCCGGCTCGCAACCGATCGTCACGCCCCATGCCGGATGACTCGCCGGTTGTGATGACACGGCGCCGGGTCTCCAAGTGTCATGTCAGGGAATTGCGTCCCGGTCCCAAGCAGAAACTCCCAACCGATCGCTGAACACGTGAAGTCAGTCGGATGTCGGAAAGGCGCTTCAGCCGGACGTTGACTCTCTGATCGGAGATACACAGACGAGCAAGGTTAAGAACGACCATTACCGAAAGCCCGTTGTCGGACTCGCAGGGGGAATCGGCTCCGGAAAAAGCACCGTCTCCGCAATGATGGAAGATCTCGGCGGCGGCATCATTTCCTCTGACCGACTTGGCCACGAAGAACTGCAGGCGCAGGATGTGAAGGCGACGCTCCAGAAGTGGTGGGGAGATGTCGTCCTCCTGCCGGACGGGAATGTCGACCGGAAGAAGGTCGCATCGATCGTCTTCGCGGATCCGGCGCAGCGTCATCGACTTGAGGCGCTGTTGCATCCGCGGATCGCCGTCAGGCGCCGGGATCGCATGGCGGAACTGGCGGAGAAGCCACGTATTCGGTTCATCGTCATCGACAGCCCGCTGCTGTACGAGAGCGATCTTGACCTCGTCTGTGATGTCGTGGTCTTTGTTGACGCCGGGATTGATGCGCGTCGGGAGAGGTCCGAGAAGCATCGTGGATGGCCCCAGGGGGAACTTGAGCGACGAGAAAAGTCGCAACACCCTCTGGACATGAAACGGGCCAGAGCCGATTATGTGTGTCAGAACAACTCCAGCCTGTCCGACCTGCAGCAGCAAGTTGACCACATTGTGAACAGTATCCTGTCGGAGTTCAGCTCAGTCTGAAGGTTGAT
>ERZ795053.5070-NODE-5070-length-13826-cov-22.699296_pt1 | contig 13826 bp, 13 predicted proteins | sample MGYA00375137_ERZ795053 | MGnify/ENA primary metagenome ERZ795053 (study PRJEB30182, sample SAMN05720284) | activated sludge metagenome | isolation source: Anaerobic digester | place: Hong Kong | collected 2014-12-17 ... | reverse complement strand
GTCATGATCGCCATCCGCGACCTGGACGGCCAGGAACGCATTGCGCTGGCGCACAGTGGGATCATCGTCTACACCATGCGCGATATCGACGAGCTGGGCATGGCCACGGTGGCGCGCCGCGCGCTGGCGCGGCTCAACCGGCTGGAACGCATCCACGTCAGCTTCGACATGGACGCGCTGGAGCCGTCCGTGGCGGCGGGCGTCGGCACGCCGGTGGCCGGCGGCCTCACCTTTCGCGAGGCGCACCTGCTCATGGAGATCCTGGCTGAATCGGACAAGGTCTGCTCGCTGGACATCGTCGAGGTCAACCCGATTCTCGACGAGGGCAACCGCACCGCGGAGGTGGCCGTGGAGTTGACGGCGTCTCTGCTTGGGCAGCAGATCCTGTAAGCAGATTTGAAGAATGGAACGCGGATGCGGCGGATTGGGCGGATTCTCGCGAATCCGAAGGTCTGATTTGTGCTTGACAGACGAGGCGGATAGCGTCACAATCAGATAAGTTCTCCCCATCAATCCAACAAGGAGTTCCCCATGCTCGATGCCGTCGACCTCACGCAGTCGTTGAAGAAAAGCGCCTACAAGCCTGTGCGCAAGGCGCAGCTCGAACGCATCTTTGACCTTTCGGAACTGATCTACGAACAGAAGCGGCCGGTGATCATCGTCTTCGAGGGTTGGGATGCGGCCGGCAAGGGAACGACCATCCGCCAGCTCACGCAGCGGCTCGACGCGCGCGGTTACAAGGTGCTCGCCACGCAGGCGCCGCGCACGCACGAGCAACGCAAGCCGTGGCTCTGGCGCTTCTGGATGAACATCCCGCGCCACGGACAGATCGCCATCTTCGACCGAAGCTGGTACGGCCGCGTCCTTGTCGAGCGCGTCAACGGCCTGACGCCCATGGCACAGTGGATCGCCGCATACGAGGAGATCAACGGCTTCGAGCGCACGCTCGCCGACGACGGCACGATCTTCCTCAAATTCTGGCTCCACATCAGCAAAGAGGAGCAACTGAGCCGCTTCATGCAACTGGCGTCGGAACCCGAGAATGCCTGGCGCGTCACCGCCGAGGATTGGGAGAATCACCGCCGCTACGGCGAATACCTGGCGGCCGTGCGCGACATGATCGACAAGACGAGCACCGCCATCGCACCGTGGACGGTTGTCCCGGCCACCGACGGCGACGTGCGGCTCTACACCGTCTGCGACGCCATCATCACGCGGCTGGAGGCTGCACTGGGCCTGGAGGCGTCGAGCTATCCGTCGATCGACGCGTTGGTCGCCGGCAAGATCAAACCGACAAAGGCCAAGAAAGAGAAGTCCAAAGCGAAGAAGAAAAAGAAGAAGCCCGCTAACGCCGATGCGCGGTCAGAGGAAACGATCGCAATTATCGTCGAGGAGGAAGCGCCGGCTGCCAAGAAGACAAAGGCGGGGAAGAAGGCCAAAAAGGCGAAAGGCGAAAGCGCGGCTGCCGAGCCGGTCGAAATCCCGGTCGCGGTGGCGGAAGAGTTGCCATCGCCCGAACCGGTCGCCGTCGATGGCGGCGCGCCGCCGGCCAGGCGCCGCAAAAAGACGCCTGCTGTTCCCGCAACGAATGCCGACGCGGAGGTGGACCATGCTTGAGATCATCGACCTCACCCAGAAGCTGGACAAGGACGAGTACACCCGCCAGGTCGATCTCTACCAGACGCAGATTCGCCTGCTGGGCTATCACCTCTATCACCAGCAGCGGCCCTGCGTCATCGTCTTCGAAGGGTGGGACGCGGCCGGCAAGGGCGGCGCCATCAACCGCCTGACCGAGCGGCTGGACCCGCGCGGCTATGTCGTCCATCCCATCGCCGCCCCGCGCGGCGACGACGCCGACAAGCACTACCTGTGGCGCTTCTGGCGGCGCCTGCCCGATCGCGGCAACATCGCCATCTTCGACCGCAGTTGGTACGGCCGCGTCATGGTCGAGCGCGTCGAGGGCTTTGCGCGCACCGAGGAGTGGCAGCGCGCCTACCAGGAGATCAAGGACTTCGAGACGCAGTTGGTGGACTTCGGCACGATCGTCATCAAGTTCTGGATCCACATCGGCAAGGATGAACAATTACGCCGCTTCGAGGAACGCCAGAACCGGCCCAACAAGGCATGGAAGTTGACTGACGAAGACTGGCGCAACCGCGACAAGTGGGCTGTCTACGAACAGGCCGTCGAGGATATGCTCATCAAGACGACGACCGCGCACACACCGTGGACGGTGATCGCCGGCAACGACAAGTACTTCGCACGCGTCCAGGTGCTCAAGACGGTCGTCGACACCCTCAGCAGTGAGATGCATGTGGACATGACGTCGGAGGCGGCGTTGCGCCTGCCGTCGCAGGCGGCGCCGGCGCCCGTCCCCGAATGGGCGCTGACCGAAGCGAAGCGGCTCGGCATCCCCGTGCCGAAATAGCGCGCTCCGACCCACACAACGCAGTCTAGAAATGGCAGAGCGGCAGGATGATCCTGCCGCTCTGCCATTCTCCTTTTTCTCCTCCGGACGAGCCGGCAACGGGGAGCGTTGCCCTGGGAAAGACCCGCGGGAAGGGGCGTAATGCTCGCTCTGGCTACTCTCTGCGCGGCCACGCCGGGTCGCGGAAGCTCTGAATCTCTAGCAGGTAGCCGTTCGGGTCGCGCAGAAAACAGTGGTAGATGTTGTACGTTGGATTGAGCGCCGGCGCCTTCTCGAAGATCACGCCGCGCGCAGCCAGCCGGCCATGCCAGCCGTCGACATCCTCCGTAACCAGGGTGACGATGATGCCCGTCGGCGCTTCGGGCGCTTCGGCTCGCTGGCAAAAGCCGAGGAAGCCGTCGGCGCTGACGCGATAGATACGGCAGCTTCCTTGATCAAGCACCAGGGAGAGACCGAGCACCTGTTCATAGAAGCGCGCCGTCGCCGCCAGATCGAGCGTGTAGAGAAAGGTCACCTGCTGGTCGAAGGGCGCATGCTCCATCGTGTCTGCCTACTTCATCTGTTCGTAGGCATACATGGCGGCTCCGACGATGCCCGCTTCGTTGAGCAGTTGCGCGACGACGACCTCGGCATTGCGGCGAAACTTTGGGGCGAATTTGTTGAACTTCTTGCTGACGCCGCCGCCGATGATGAAGACGTCGGGCGAAAAGAGCAGTTCCATCAACGCCAGGTAGTGGTCGACGCGCGTGCCCCACGGCCCCCACTTCAGATCCTCTTCCTTGCGGATGCGGTCGGAACAGTAGTGCTCGGCGATCAGCCCCTTCATGGGCATGGGCACGTGGCCGAATTCCGTGTTCGGCAGCAGCTTGCGGTCGTGAAAGATCGCGCTGCCGATACCGGTGCCAAAGGTCAGCAGGATGACGATGCCGCTCGCCAGGTCGCGGCCGGCGCCAAAGGTCATCTCGGCAACGCCCGCGGCATCGGCATCGTTGAGCACGTAGACGGGCTGGCCCGTGGCTTCCGTGAAAATGGTCTGCGCCGGCGCATCGATCCACAACTTGTCGACATTGGCCGCCGTCTTGGTGACGCCGTGCGCAACGATTGCGGGAAAGGTAACTCCGACCGGCCCCTGGTAATCAAAGTGGCGGACGATGTCGTTGACCACCGCGGCGACTGCCTCCGGGGTCGAGGGCTGCGGCGTTGCGATGCGATGGCGCTTGGTGGCCATCTCGCCCTTTTCGACGTCGACCAACGCTCCCTTGATGCCACTGCCGCCAATGTCGATGCCAAGCGTCTGCATATGATTTCTCCCGGCGCATGTACGATTGAGAGGATTAGCCACTAAAGTCTACACCGCGATCCAACTCTCGGACAAGTAACTGTCCGGCAGGGCGACAGCGTGGTATGATTGCCGGCTATGAAGACCGACAGCAACCAATCACTCCTTACTGTGCACATCCCCCCGTCCGATCTCACGAAACGGGTCGACCAACTGCGCGCGCTGGTACCGTCGAATGTCCGCATCACCGTAGCGCCGGACGATGCCCAGCCCGCCGACTGCCACGTTCTCGTCCACGGCACGGCCAAGGCCGAGTGGCTCGATGCCAGCCCAACCCTGCGCGCCGTGATCGTACCCTATGCCGGCGTGTCGCTGGAGATGCAGCAGTTGCTGCAGCAATATCCAAACGTCGATCTGCACAACCTGCACTACAATGACGTCGCCACCGCCGAATTTGCGCTGGCGCTCATGTTTGCTACGGCCAAGTTCGTCGTGCCGCTTGACCGCCTGCTGCGCCAGGGCGACTGGCGCCAGCGCTACACGGGCGCGCCGTCGCTGCTGCTCTCCGGGCGGCGCGTACTCATCTTGGGCTATGGCGCCATCGGCCGGCAGATCGCGCCCGTCTGCCAGGCGCTCGGCATGCAGGTGCGCGGCGTGCGCCGCCGGGTGCCGCACGCGCCCGTCGAGGATGGCGTCGAACTCTTTGCCGCCGACCAGTTGCCTGCCCTCCTGCCCGAGACGGACGTGCTGATCTGCGTCCTGCCGCAGACGCCGGAGACCGTCGGGCTCATCGATGCGGCGGAGTTGGCTGCCCTGCCGAAGGGTGCCATCGTCATCAACGTCGGGCGCGGCCCCGTTATCGACGAAGAGGCGCTCTACAACGCGCTGCACGCCGGGCGCCTGGCCGGGGCGGGCATCGACGTGTGGTACACCTACCCGCACGGCGAGGAGGAGCGCGGCCACACGCTGCCCTCGCGCTTTCCGTTCCACGAGTTGGACAACGTCGTCATGAGCCCGCACCGCGGCGGCTGGCTGGAAGCGGCGGAGGGGCGGCGCCTGCAAGAGCTGGCAACGCTGATCACGGCCGCGGCCAACGGCGAGGATGTGCCGAACAAGGTCGACAAAGTGCTGGGCTACTGACAGAGTTGCCCGCGACGGGGTTTCACCATGCCGGCCACCACGCCCGCGCCCACCCGCAAGATCATCCACCTCGACCTCGACGCGTTCTTCTGCGCGGTGGAAGAACTGCACAATCCGGCGCTGCGCGGCAAGGCGTTCGCCGTGGGCGGGAGGCCGGAGAGCCGCGGCGTAGTCGCCTCCTGCTCCTACCCGGCGCGCCGCCTCGGCGTGCACTCGGCCATGCCCATGGGTCAGGCGCTACGCCTCTGCCCCGGGCTGCTCATCGTGCCGGCGCGGCACCGCGCCTACGCCGCCATGTCCCGCCGCGTCATGGCCATCCTCCATGAAGTGACGCCCCTGGTCGAGCAGATCTCCATCGACGAAGCCTTTCTCGATGTCACCGACCGCGCCGAGAAGGCGGTCGACCTGGCGCGGCGCCTCCAGGCGTCGATCCGTCGCGAGCTGGACCTGCCCTGCTCGCTAGGCGTCGCCACCAACAAGCTCGTCGCCAAGATCGCCAATAACGTGGGTAAGGCCGCCGCACGCGGTGACGGCCCGCCCAACGCGCTGCAAGTTGTCCCTCCCGGCGCCGAGGCTGATTTCCTGGCGCCGCTGCCCGCCGATGCCCTGTGGGGCGTCGGGCCGAAGACCGCCAAGGAGCTGGCCGCGCTGGGCATCCACACCATCGGCGACATCGCACGCTGGCCGGAAGCCGACCTGATCAAGCGCTTCGGCAAGCACGGCCAGGACCTTGCCCGCCACGGCCGCGGGATCGACGACCGTCCTGTCATCACCGAGCACGAGCGCAAGTCCATCAGCCAGGAGACGACCTTTGTGCGCGACGTCACCGACGGCGACGTACTACGCGCCACGCTGCGCGAGCAGGCGGCCGAGGTGGCGCGCTCGCTCCGCCAGGAGCAATTGCAGGGCGCCACGGTCAAACTGAAGTTGCGTGCGCAGGACTTCACGACGCTGACGCGGCAGACCACCCTGTCACATCCAACCGACGATGCCCAGGTGATCGAATCAGCAGTCATTGAGTTGCTCGACAAAGCGTGGGATCGGCTGGCGGTGCGTCTCATCGGCGTGGGCGTAACCGGGCTGAGCGATGCCCGCCAGCTCAGCCTGTGGGACCAGCCGGACGAGCGCCAGGAACGGCTCTACGACGCCGTGCGCGAGCTGCGCAAGCGCTACGGCGACACGTCGATCCGCCCTGCCAGCGACCTGGGCCGCAAACGGCCGGCGGGCTGACAAGAGCCGGCCTTCAGTCAACGGCTTCCAGGCGCGAGCCGCCGGCCGTGTCCTGCACCTGCCAGCCGCGTGCATGAATCTCGTCGCGCAGCCGGTCGGACTCGGCCCAATCCTTGCGCCGGCGCGCCTCGTCCCGTTCTTCCACCAACGCCATCACCTCTGCGCCGGGAATGCGCGACTCCTGCCGCGCACGGCGTGACGCGGCCACGCCATCCGCCGTCGCCTGCCACACGACAGGCGGTATTCCGTCGCTTGCCCCGGGCAGGCGGAACGCGCCGAGCACGTCGATGGGAAAGGTCGTGCCCGCGGCAAAGATCCGGCGCTCCTCGCCGTGACAGACAACCACGGTACCGACGCCGTGCACGGTGCAGCGCGCGGCGGCCGGCTCGATGACCAGCGCCGTGTTCTCGTCGATGCCCACGATGCGCCGCGCCGGATCATCGGGCAGCATGGCCAGCAGCCGGCCAAAGCGCTCCTGGCCCAGGTAGCAGCGACTCGTATCGAGCACGTCGCCGCCGTCGTTGTTGTTCCAGTGCGAAACGAAGATCAACGAGAGACCGAAATCGCCAAAAAAGTCGAGCCCGGGCTTCCAGTGCAGATCTTCGCCGACTTTGTAGATTTCATAGATGGGCAGCGTCTGGCGGCTCATGGCGAGGGTGGCGGCGCTGGCGAAAAAGAGAGTCGCACCCAGGCGGTTCATGGCGCGCAGCACGTGCCACGCGTACGTCTCGCGCAGGTGGCGCACCGTGTAGGTCGGGCTGCCCGGCCCCATGAGCAGGAAGTTGGCATTGTAGAGCGCGCCGACGATCTCCGGGTTGTCCGTGCTCAGCACACCGTCACGCCGCCGCGCCGGGACGATGGTCACAGCGGGCCGGAAGTTCTGCAGCCGCTTGCGCAGGTACACGGCAATCTGCTCCGCGACGTAATCGGAGTTCGGCTCAAAGCCGGCGGGCGTCTCCAGGATCGCGACGCGCACCTCTTCCTGAAGCTGCGTGAAGAGGCGGTGGTAGATCTTCTGTGCGTTCGGCGCCGTCTCGCCCGAGCCAAGCAGGACAATGGGGCCTGGCTGGCTGCTCATCGCGCACCGCCCTCCGCCGCAGCCGGTTCCTCCAGCAGAAACGCCGCCAGTTCGGCCGGGCGATGCACATGGATGTCGTGCGCCGTGTCGGCGAACCAGTGCACGCGCACGTTGCGTAGACCGGTCTCAGCCGCCGCCACCTGGACGTGCTTGACCGCCATCCATTCGGGGTTGCCCGCATCCTCCGCTACCGCAATGGCGACGGGGCGCTCGACCAGCGGGTAGAGTTCGGCCGGGCGCTGCTCCCACAGCGAGCGCAAGATGAGCATGTGCCGGTCGAGCGTCAGCCACGGACGCACCGTGCCGTCGGGCAGCGCCTCGAAGTTCGCCAGCGTCGCCTCGATGCCTTCATCCGGCCATTCGGGGTGGAAGGAACGGATGCGCTCGGCGAGCAGGGCGCGCGGCATTCCGGTCAGATCAGGCGGGCGCAGGTCGACGGCGATGCGATCCCAGCTTACGCCGGGCCGCGATTGCAGATCCAGGAAGCCGCCGTCGACGAAGACCAGGCGATGCGCACGCCGGGGATGCGTGGCGCCAAAGGCCAGCACGACGTTGCCGCCCCACGACTGCCCGGCCACGACCGGCGCGTCAAGCTCCAGCGCGTCGAGCAGCCCCGCCAGGTCAGCCACGACGGCGTCGAAACCGTAGCCGCTGTCGGGCTTGTCGCTGCGTCCGTGCCCGCGCTGATCTACGGCGAGCACGCGGTGGCCGCGTGCGGCGAGTTCGCGCGCCACCGCCGACCAGGTCGTTGCATTGCTGGCCAGCCCGTGCAGCAGCACAAAAGGACGGCCGGCGCCGGGCCACTCCAGTACGTGGAGCCGCATGGCATCGGCAGGCGAAGGCTGGACCCACCGCTCGTGCGGCGTCGTCAACCAACTATGTTCGGCAGCCGTCAGGTCACCCATGAAGCCAACGCACCCTTTCTCGTTATCTGGTTGCTCCCCTGGCCTCGCTGCCGGCCGGCACGCTGTACGTCAGCACGACACGACCAGGGTTTGCAATTGATTTGCACCTGCAATAGCATTGGCAGGTAGGGGGAGTGATAGATGGCAGGCACCGAGCGACTGATTGATACTCTCAAAAGCCGCGGCATTCGCGTGACGCCGCAACGTGCGATCATCCTTGCCGCAATCGAGCAGATGCCGGGCCATGTCACTGTCGAAGAGATCTACGACAGCGTGCAGCGGGTGAACAGCTACATCAACCTCGCCACCGTCTATCGCACGCTGGACCTGCTGCGCGAACTCGACCTGGTGACCGAGGCCGACATGGGCACCGGCGCTACCCACTACGCGCTTCACACCCACGGCACCCACCACCATGCCATCTGCCGCACATGCGGCCGCTCCATCGAATTCTCCGACGACCTGCTCGAAACGCTGACCAACGACCTGCGCACGCGCTATCGCTTCGTCGCTGATGCCAACCATACCGTCATCTTTGGCTGGTGTGAGGCGTGTTTGATCGATCCTCCGCCCGCCACCCAATAGCCTGCTTCGTTCTTTCCGGCTTCGCCTACGCTCTTTGCATCGCCAGGGACATGCAGCCCGCTCTCGTGTCGGCGCCATTGCAACGCTTCCAGCATAGCGCGCGCCCACCGCGCGTTCTGTGAGCACCCATTGATTCTTTGCTTTGTAAGCATTCGCACTTGCAATTATTTGCACCAGCGCGAACATGGTGCGACAATCTTGCGCCCTACTTCAGCGCATCCAAAAGGAGATGCCGAACTATGAAAAAAATTGCACTTTCGCTCGTCGTTGTCGTCGTGCTGGCGCTCGCCGGCTGCGCGCCGGCGGTGACGCCACCAGCCGCCAGCGAAGCTGCCGGCGCCGCTGAGCCGGGCAAGCTGCGCATCGTCACGACGGTTTCGCCCATCACCAACATTGCCTACAACATCGCCGGCGATCGCGCCGAGATCGTGGGGATCGTGCCCGAGGGCGTCAACTCGCACACCTTCGAGCCGGCGCCGTCCGATGCCAGGCGGCTGGCCGATGCCGATATCATCTTCATCAACGGCCTGAAACTGGAGGAGCCGACGCTCAAGCTGGCCGAGGCGAACGCCGGAGACGGCACCGAGATCGTGCTGCTCGGCGACAAGACGATTGCGCCGGAGGAGTACGTCTACGACTTCTCCTTTCCCGAGGAAGCCGGCAGCCCCAATCCCCATCTGTGGCCGAATCCGTTTCATTCTTTGAAGTATGCGGAGATTATCCGCGACACGCTCACGGCGCGCGACCCGGATAATGGCGAGTACTATGCCGCCAATTACGAGGCATTCGCTGCGCGCATCGCGGCGCTGGACGAGGCCATCAAGCAGACCGTGGCGACTATCCCGGAGGAGAACCGCAAGCTGCTGACCTATCACGACTCATGGGCCTATTTTGCGCCGCTCTATGGCATGACCGTCATCGGGGCCATCCAGCCGTCCGATTTTGCCGAGCCGTCGGCACGCGAGTTGGTGGAGATCATCGACCAGATCAAGGCGGAGTCGGTGCCGGCCATCTTTGGGTCGGAGGTCTTCCCGTCGCCCGTGCTGGAGCAGATCGCACGCGAGACAGGCGCCACCTATGTCGACGACCTGCGCGACGACGACCTGCCCGGCCAGCCCGGCGAGGCCAGCCATTCGTACCTTGGGCTGATGGCGGAGAACCTGCGCGTCATGGCGGAGGCGCTGGGCGGCGACCCGTCAATCATGGCGCAGTTCGACACCAGCAACATCCCGGGCGAAGATGCTGCTGTTGAGCAAAATCAGTAGGAGAGAAGCTGAGAAGCAGACCGCCAGGGCACGAAACACACGAAGTTGCACAAAGAGGCGCCTGGCAGCGGCTCACTACAGCTTCCTTCGTGCCGCTTTGAGCCCTTTGTGACTTTGTGGCGGAGTTTTCAAGAAGTGCGGTTGGGCGCTTTCCTGCGCCCGAAGGGAAGTTCATGGAACCACTTGTAGAATTGCGCAATGTCTCGTTCCGCTATGGCACGGCGCCCGTGCTGGACGATGTCTCGCTGCACCTGCATCGCGGGCAGTTTGCGGCGCTCGTCGGCCCCAGCGGCGCCGGCAAGACGAGCCTGCTCAAGCTGGTGCTGGGCACATTGCAGCCAAATCAGGGCGATGTCGCGATCGACGGCAAGTCGTTGCGCAACCAGCCCGCACCGCACGTGGGCTACGTGCCGCAACTGGAGACCGTCGACTGGAACTTCCCGGTGACGGTGGAGCAGGTGGTGCTCATGGGGCGGGTGCGGCGCGATGGGTGGCTGCCGTGGCACAGCCGGGCGGCCAAACGCGAGGCGCACGCCGTGCTGGAGCGGCTGGAGATCGACCACCTGGCCGGCCGGCACATCCGCAACCTGTCCGGCGGGCAGCAGCAGCGCGTCTTTCTGGCGCGTGCGCTCATCGCCCAACCCGAACTGCTGGTGCTCGACGAGCCGACCAGCGGCGTCGACATGCGCACGGCGGAGAATGTGCTGCACCTGCTGGCCGACCTCAACCGCCAGGGCATCACCATCCTGATGACGACGCATGATCTCAACAGCGCGGCGGCACACGTGCCGTGGGTGGTCTGCATCAACCGCCGCGTGATTGCCGAGGGCGCGCCCGAGGATGTCTTCACCGACGCCGTCCTTAGCGAGACTTACCAGGGCGAGATGATGGTGATCCGCCATGATGGCATGATCATCGTGCACCAGAAGCCGCACCATCACACACACCGCGACATTCTGCCCGACCCGGTGCCCGGCCATCCGGCGCCGCGCACCGCCGCACGCAGCCCGGAGCCGGCCGAAGCGCCCGTCACGACGGAGGTGCCCCATGCAGTGGCTGGTTGAACCCTTCCAGTACGAGTTCTTTCGCACCGGCATTGCGGTGGCGATGCTGGCCGGCGCGCTGTGCGGGCTGCTGGGCGTCTACATCGTCCTGCGTGGCATGAGCTACATCGGCCACGGTCTTTCGCACGCCATCTTCGGCGGCGCGGTCGTCTCCTTTGTCATGCAGTGGAACTTCTACCTGGGCGCCGGGCTGTGGGGGTTCCTGACCGCGGTGCTGATCAACCAGACGGCACGGCGCACGCGCATCGGCGCCGACGCCGCGATCGGCGTCATCACGACGGCGAGCTTTGCCGTGGGCGTGGCGCTCATCAGCCGCTACCGGCGCTTCACGCAGTCCTTCGATGCCGCGCTCTTCGGCAACATTCTGGGTGTCACGTGGGATGAGGTCGCGGTGGTGGCAGGCATCACCGTACTCGTGGCAGCGGTCATCCTCGTCGCCTACAAGCAACTGCTCTTCACCACCTTCGACGCCGAGGTGGCTCAGGTCTATGGCGTGCGCACGCAGTGGATCGACACGCTCTTTGCGCTGGCGCTGGCGGCCGCCATCATCGCGTCCATGCAGGTGCTGGGCGTGACGCTGATTGCGGCGGCGCTGGTCATCCCGGCCATCACGGCGCGGCTGCTGACCGACAGCTTCGACCGCATGATGCTCTACGCCGTGACGATCGGCGTCCTCTGCGGCGCGCTGGGCATGTACGTGAGCTTCTACGTCGACATTGCCAGCGGCGCCACGATCGTCCTGCTGCAATCGACATTCTTCGTCTTCGCCCTCATTGTCAGCGGGTTGCGCCACCAGGCAGGCCGGCGGCTGGCACACGTTCACGTCGACTGAGTGGAACAAAACCGATATGTCGCCCCTGTCTTGCGTCGCCGCGCGTGGCGACGCAAGACAGGGGACTCCGATCTTCGCTACTCGTTCATCTCCACACTTTCTGCTAGAATAGAGCCACTTCGCATAAACACCGGATGGATGATTGCCGGGGCGCGTGCCGGGAATTGACCGGCGCATTGAAGCGCAGCCGGAAACCCATAAACAGAAAGGAGAAGAGATGCCCACACCGGTCGAACGGCTGCGCGCCCACCTGACCGCAGTGTATGGCAGCGCCCAGACCGCCGAGATTCTCGAGAAGGTGCGCCCGCGCCTGGCAGCCTTCAGCGCTCCGTCAACCGAGCCGGCAGGAGAGCGAGTCAGCGAGCGCGACGTCATCCTCATCACCTACGGCGACCAGATCCAGGAGTCGGGCAAGGCGCCGCTACAAAGCCTGGGCGATGCGCTGGCAGCGCTGACGGGCGACTTCCTGACCGGCGTACATATCCTGCCCTTTTATCCGTACACGTCAGACGATGGCTTCTCCGTGGTCGACTACAAGGCCGTCAACCCTGCCTGGGGCGACTGGACGGATGTGCAGCGGCTGGGCGGCAACTTCCGGCTCATGTTCGATGCCGTGATCAACCACATCTCGGCCGAAAGCCCGTGGTTCCAGGCCTTTCGCCGCGGCGAAGCGCCGTACACGAGCTATTTCATCACCGTACCGCCGGAGACCGATCTCTCCGCCGTGGTGCGCCCGCGCACGCATCCGCTGCTGACGCCGGTAGAGACCAGTGACGGCGTTGAGTACGTGTGGACGACCTTCAGCGCCGACCAGATCGACCTCAACTACGCGTCGCCGGCGCTGCTGCTGGAGATCTTCGACACGCTCCTGTTTTATGTCGAACAGGGCGCTCAACTCATCCGCCTCGATGCGATTGGCTTCATGTGGAAGGAGATCGGGACATCATGCCTGCATCTGCCGCAGGTTCACGAACTGATCAAGGCCATGCGCGCCCTGCTCGACGAGGTTGCGCCCGATGTGCTGCTGGTGACGGAGACCAACGTGCCGCACCGGGAGAACATCAGCTATTTCGGCGACGGCTACGACGAGGCGCAGATGGTCTACAACTTCACGCTGCCGCCGCTGACGCTGCACGCCTTTGCCACGCAGGATGCCACCGCGCTCACCGATTGGGCGGAGACGCTGGCGGCGCCCTCGGACCAGACCACTTTCTTCAACTTCATGGCCTCGCACGACGGCATCGGCTTGCGCCCGCTGGAGGGCATTCTGGCCCCGGACGCGGTGGCTGCGCTGGCCGAGCGGGCGCAACGCCACGGCGGCTTCGTCAACTACCGGAACAACCCCGATGGCAGCCAGACGCCCTACGAACTGAACATCGTCTACTTCGACGCGCTCAATGCCCCGGCGGCGGACGAACCGGTTGCCTTGCAGGTCGATCGCTTCATGGCCAGCCAGGCGATCCTGCTGAGCATGGCGGGCGTGCCGGGCGTTTACGTGCACAGCCTCTTTGGCAGTCGCAACTGGCGCGAAGGCGTGGCGCAGACAAAGCAGAACCGCACGATCAACCGGCGCAAGTTCCAGCGCGCCGATCTGGAGGCGGAGTTGCTGGACCCGTCGTCCATCCGCCATCGGGTCTTTCATCGCTACCGGCGGCTCATCGTGGCGCGCACGGGCGAGCGAGCCTTCCACCCGCAGGGCGAAATGCAGGTCGTGCGGCTCAGCCCGGCGCTCTTCAGCTACGTGCGCGTTGCGCCGGATGAGAGCATCCGCGTGCTGTGCCTGCACAACGTCACCGACAGCGAGCAGGTCGTGACGGTCGACCTGGAGGCACTGGGGCTGCGCGGGGCCGGCCCGCTCGTCGACCTGATCAGCGGCGAGGAGATCATCCCCGGCGGCACGACGATCGACCTGACGCTGCCGCCCTACGGCGTCTACTGGCTGCGCGGGGCGTAGACGCTCACTCCCTTCACCGGCTATTGCCGAGGCAAAAGGAGCCTCATTTATGGCATTCGAGCCCAG
>ERZ795053.5069-NODE-5069-length-13838-cov-4.781397_pt1 | contig 13838 bp, 11 predicted proteins | sample MGYA00375137_ERZ795053 | MGnify/ENA primary metagenome ERZ795053 (study PRJEB30182, sample SAMN05720284) | activated sludge metagenome | isolation source: Anaerobic digester | place: Hong Kong | collected 2014-12-17 ... | reverse complement strand
CCGACCAGCCGGCCCTGAGCATCGACCAGCGGGCCGCCGGAATGGCCGGGCCGTAGTTGCAAACCGGCCTGAATGAAGATTCGATCCGGGCGTGACATTTCAGGGGCCGGCCCAACATCGATCACCGGGCCGGCGCTGACCGCCCCGGCGACGCCCCACGGATGGCCCAGCGCCAGCACTAACTCCCCCGGCTGCAAAGCCGCCGAGTCGCCTACGGTCAACGGCTGAAGCCCCGGCGCTTCGATGGACAACGCCGCCAGATCACGCGCTTCGTCATAAGCGATAATTTTAGCCGGATATTTTTGCTCGTTCGGCAGGGTGACCGATATCGACCCTTGCCGAACAACGTGAGCATTTGTCAGAATGATGCCGCCCGGCTGCCAAACAACGCCCGCTCCGGCTCCGTTGCGCCCATTGCCCACTTTGACCAAACTGCGGCGGGTCATTTCTACGACCGCTGCCATCTCTCCATTTAATTGTTGAAGTAAGTTTGACATGACAATTTACCCTTAGGATTGTTAGCTGCGCTCACCGACCGTGACGGTCAGGTCTTGTAGTTGCCCACCTCGCACCACCCGGATCGAGACGGCCTGGCCGACGCGGTCGCCACTGAGAGCGGCTAGTAGATCGTCATGTTGGCGGATTGGCTCGTTTTCAACGGCAACGATGGTGTCTCCCAGTAGCAGACCGCCTTTTTCAGCAGGGCTGTCGGGTTCGACGCCGGCCAGTAGGAGGCCAGTTTCCTGACTTAACTGTTGGCGCAGGGTTTCAGGCAAGCGAACCGGTTGGGTGCTGATGCCCAGATAACCGCGCTTGATCTGGCCGTGGGCCAGCAGCGTCTCGACTACCTGACGGATGTTGGGGTTGGGGACGGTCAAACTAATACCGCGCAGCAGCGCCGAGGTATTCAGCCCGATAATTTGTCCGGCAGCGTCGATGAGCGGGCCGCCGGAAAAGCCGGGATACATCACGACATCGGTCTGCACGTAGTGATCGAGTTGGCTACCGCCGGGGGTGCGCCATTGGTCACCCAGGGCGCTAATAATGCCCAGCGTCGCTTGGGCCGATTTACCGGGTCGGCCCAGAGCCAGCACCAGATGCCCTACTTGCGGCCCCTGCGCATCAAACGTTGCCCAAGCCGGTGGGGTTAAACCTTTGGCCTCGCTGCGTAAAACGGCCAGGTCAGTGGTGGGGTCTCGTCCAACCAGGGTAGCCGAGACAGTTTGCCCGTCGGCTAGACCAATTTTTAGGTTGTCCTCACGCTCAACCACGTGATGAGCAGTCACAATCACGCCGTCAGCCGACCAGACGATACCGGTGGCCGGCAAGCGGCGGCGGGCGTCAACTCGAACCAAACTGGGTTCGACGCTCTTGACAATCCCGGCTAAATCATTCGATAAATTTTGCAGTATGGTACTCATCATATTCTCCTTGCTAGATTTGATGATTGGGAATTCGATGGTATTGTATCAAATCGGCGAGTATGGTACATCAGCGCTTTGGTGAGGCGTGACCTGGAAAAATGGGTAGGTAAGCGCCTGTAGTTTTGAGGGGTTATAAAAGAATTAAGCCCAACTGAGTCGCTCGGACCACAGCCTCAGTTCGGCTTTGAGCGCCAAGTTTGCTCATGATGGCGTTGACATGAAATTTTACCGTGTGCTCACTGATATCCAGGCGGCGCGCAATAGCCTTATTCGGTAGCCCTTGAGCCAGATGTTGCAACACTTCCAATTCTCTGGGCGTTAAAGCTTCAGCCAATTGGCCTAGCGGCGCCGGCGTCGCCAGCAGAGATGGAGTGAATTCCGGGTCGAGGGTAACCAAACCTTGAGCAGCGGCCAGAAGGGCCGCTTGTAGTTTGCCTAAATCCGCATCTCTTGGCAGCAGGCCACGTGCGCCTGTGGCCCAGGCCTCAGCCACGACGGCTTCGTTGGGCAGTAACAGCACCAGAGGCAAATCGCTCTCCTGGATATCGCTGAGCCGCTCCAACGCGGATGCAGGATCCCAGCCTAAATCATACAAAATAACGTCAGGAGAATAAACCTCTAAGTGGCTCCATAAATCAGAAGCGGTATCAACTTGTCCCACAATGATGAAATCGGATTGATGACTTAGTAAGGCGAACAATCCGGCTCGGGCTAATGGGTCGTCGGCCATGATCAAGAGGCGTAAGTTGTTTATCGTTGTTGCGGTGGCGCTCATTTTGGTCACACTTGAATGATGCGAATAAACATAACCTGCTGCGTGATATTCTTGCCTTGGAGATAATTTATATGTTATCATTGTATGTGGCCAGTAATGTTGGGGCAAAGTTACCTGGCCGGCTTCTAAGGGAACGTAAGAATTGGTCATGGTAAACGAGCAAAATGTAACTGAGCAAAACAACAATCCACCTGATCGGTTTAAGTTGGATTGGTTGGTTTCTAATCTGAGATGGCTGTGGTATATTTTGGCCGCCCTGGTCATTTTTGGCGGAAGCTATCTTAGTGAAGGGGTAACGATTAATACCCAGTTGTTGACCATTCTGGGTGTTGGAGTCGCTCTCAATTTACTGTACGCCGGTTTACTGTGGGCCGGATATTTTCCCAATTGGCTGGCGGTAGTTTCGGTTGTGATTGATGTTGGCTTTGCGATAGCGCTGTTGCTGTTGTTAAGTAGTTATGTTGAGTTCTTATTGCCCTTAGCTGTTTTTCCGGTATTAATTGCCAGCCTTCGTTGGAATGTCGAGGCTGGCTTGATAGCTGCTGTTCCTCTCATTATTATTTATGCCGCTCCGATTTTTTCGATTTATCAAGAAAGCGAAAATATTAATCGGGATGAGCTATTGCCCGTGCTGCTTGATTTTGGGATGAATGGCTTGACCTTACTTTTTGTGGGTATTTTGCCGGGCCTATTTGTTGACCAGCGGGTTAAGGTTGCTCAGGAAAGTGATGCGCGTGAACTTGAACAATTACGGGTGGCTAACAAACGCAGCAAAATCATCTCTGATTTAGCCGTGACCTTAAGCTCCACGCTCGATTACCGGAAGGTGCTGCGAACCGCTCTCGATTCAGCTTATGAGGCTATCTCCGCCGCCGCCGGCGATGACGAGTCGACTGTGGGGGTGGTGCTGCTGTTTGAAGGGGACGATGGCCGGTTAACCGTGGTCGCGGGTAGAAATATCGCTCGCAATTTACAGGGACGGAAAATTAGCGCCGAAGGGGGGCTAATTAGCCGAACCTTGGAAACCGCCGAGACGACGATTACCTATTCCGCGCAAAACGAAAAGGCGCTAACCTATTTCTCGCCCCGGTGCCGATCGGCCATCTGCGCGCCGCTGCGGGCCGGCTACAATACATACGGTGTTATTTTATTTTGTAGTACCCATCCAAAGCGGTATACCCAGGAACATAAAGAATTGTTGACGACTTTCTGTAGTCAGTCGATTATTGCCTTACAAAATGCCCAACTATTTGATGATGTGCGGTTTGAGCAGCAAAAAATTCTGGAGAAAGAGGCCGAAGCGCGCCGCAAGCTAGCCCGTGATCTGCACGATGGCCCCACCCAGTCAATTGCGGCTATTGCTATGCGCTTGAATTTTATCAAAATGGTGGTCCAGAATAACGATTTGGACAAAGCGTATGATGAATTAGTCAAAGTTGAAGATATTGCTCAAAGCACCACCAAAGAGATCAGAACGATGCTCTTTGCCATGCGCCCGGTTATTTTGGAAACGCAGGGCCTTGTTCCGGCGCTCGAACAGTATGCTAATCGTTTAAACGAAACTGAAGAGTTTAGAGTCAATATCTTGGAACGGAACTACAACGGCCAACTCAATAAAGAGGCTGAAGGTGTGATGTTTGCTATCGTTGAGGAAGCGGTGGGCAATGCCAAAAAACATGCTGAAGCATCGGAAATAAAGATCAGCATCATCGGCCGGGAAGATTCATTGCTGGTTGAAATTCGGGATAACGGCGTGGGGTTCGATGTGGATGCCACCACCTCTACCTACGATCAACGCACCAGTCTGGGCCTGATCAATATGAATGAACGGGCTGAGTTGGTGGGCGGCCACTGTGTACTTGAGTCGGCCCGAGGTAAAGGTACAACCGTAAAAGTGGAAATCCCTTACCACAACGTAAAGGATGCCGTCAGTTGAGCGAACCGGGCGGCTTGCTGGCTTTTTTGGTGGTCTCACTGGTTTTTCCTTTAGGCTGGAGCCAACTGAGACCAAATCAGGTCGACCATTCAGATAGGTTATATCCATTGACCGGTATGGTCCGTTTCTTATATTTTACCGGTATCCCCTATCTGGCCGTACTGCTAGGGCTGATAACCCTGGAACAATTAGGCCTGACCGGTCTAGCCTATTTCAATTTGATCGATTGGCAGGCTAACCTATTTTTGGAACTTCAACAGGCTGTGACCCTTTTATTGTTAAATTGGCTGCTCGATAGCGGTCTGGCTATAGTGGCCGGGGGATCAGCTTTGATAATATTGGTGGCGTTTCGGTGGGGGTTAGTACAGGCCGGGGTTCGTTGGCCGCCGCGTGATCTAGCAGTGGTTGATATTATTTACCTGGCTTTGCATTGGGCTTTTTATCGAGCTATTTTTTGGGCCGCTACGGGCGATCTATACTTGGGGGTAGTTCTGGGCAGCGCCGCCGTGATTTTAGAATGGGTTTTAATGGCCAAAATGCGAAACCAGACCCTATTGTCCCAGACTACGCTTCTCAATGCGGTGATCTTGATCTTAACCGCCGCCGCCTTTTTTTACAGCCCTAACCTGTGGCTATTGTTGCCTTTCCATTGGGCAATGGCCGTAGTGATGGCTCGTCCGGTTTATGTGCTTGCTCATTTGGGATAGCGCCTCTGCCGAACGGTCGTCGCGGTATAGCTTTACTCGGCAAAATCCTCTTTAGTTTCCTTCAACGTCACAAATGGATAACCTGCCGGCGATTCATCTTTCAAGAGATCATTAATTTCGGCGGCTGCCTCAAATCGATCACCGGTGGTGAAGATAAATGTGATCCGCCGCCGCTTTTCGGAGATAATTGGCGGCAGTTTGTGGTGTAGTGGACCGAGTGATAACTTGTAATACCAGGCGTTGGCCCGTTTGTGGTCGGGTTCGGTGGGTAACAAATCTTGGCGAGTCAGTAGTTCATGACCCAGAACTCTGGCATAAAAATGAATGGCCCAACGGTCTTCGCGGAAGATTTTGGTTTGGTAAAACGCCAACCAGTCGATATGAGGGGCCGGCTCCGGGGCGTGTTTGACGGGGATGCGATACCAACCTTCATCCTGAACTCTGCGCCAGTCATCGAGGTTGTTCATCACGGCTACAAGTACGCGGTCGTCGGGGTAGATTAGCAATATGGCGGCTCCTGGTACGAACGATTTAATTATATGATAACGGTATTAGCGGCTTGGAGCAACCCTAAATTTCCAATTTTTCTGGCGCAGATCAATTTCAATGGTGGGCGCAGGAGCCTCTGACCACCAGATTGGCTTTGAGAATGATCTCTCGGGCCGGTCGATTGGGATTTTTGATGCGCTGAAGCAGCAGTTCTGTGGCGGCTTGGCCGATTTCATAGGTGGGTTGTTCGATGATAGTAATCGGAGGGTTAACCAGAGTAGTCCAGCCCGTTTCGTCGAAGCTGGCAAAACCGATATCATCCGGGATGGCTACCTTGCTTTCGTGCAGCGCCCGAAACGCACCCACTGACAGCAGACCGTTACTGGTAAGGATCGCATCCGGCGGCTGCGCCCGGCTCAGCAATTCCTTGGCAGCCTGGTAGCCCTCATCTTCTCTGGCATTGACGTGAATGACCAGGTCAGATGAGGGCTGAAGGTCATGCTCTTTGAACGCTTTTAAGAACCCCTGGTGCCGCTGGCTGCCGGTGACGCTGTCCAAGCCGAACATCGCCCCAATGCGCCGGTGCCCATCGGCAATCAAATGCTCAGTCAGCCGGTAAGCCGCATCAATATTGTCGATTAACACACTGTCGATATCAACACCCTGGAGCCGGCGGTCGATGATCACCATCGGCAGGTCTAACTTAATTGCTTCAGTAAACGCGCTTGCAGTTTGACGCGTTGGCGCTATAATAACCCCAGCCACATTCTCGTCCTGCATGAGATCTAAATAGATATCTTCTTTTTTGGGGTTTTCATCGGTATTGCAGAGAAACACACTCAGTTCGTGGTCATAGGCCAAATCTTCTACGGCCCGGCTGACCGAGGTAAAAAACGGATTTTGGATATCAGCCACGATCAGACCAATCTTGTTCGACTTCTGAACCCTCAAACTGCGGGCCACCAGATTGGGGCGATAATTGAGCGACTCGACAGCCGCCAGTACCCGCTCTCGTACCTGGGGGCGGACATGAGGTTTGTTAGCTAGCACCCGCGAGACCGTCGCGGTGGAAACTCCGGCAATATCGGCAACATCCTTGATACTTGGCATATGGCTTATTTCCTTTTAATAATTAGATAATCGCTCATTTTTATTGTAAACGATTACAAAATGTTTGTCAAGAGATATTGGTTTTTTCTTGCAAAATAAAGTCAGTTTTAATTGTTTGGTCGTGTAGAAACGGTTTGTTCTGGTTGTTTACTTTGTGAGTCAGGTTGGAGATAGACTGTTGCGTGAATCAGGATTCTTTTAGCCTTAGGAAGACTGTAATCGTTTTCAAGTACGGTCGGGATCAAAATTATTGATCATAACCGATTTGATTTAATAAAAAATTTCGTGATTTAAGGATAGGAAATATCGAACAAGGAGGCGGATATCGAAATATTGGTTATTAGGCGCTGATTGAAGTTAGATAATAGGTTGACAGTGATCCTGTGTTGCTTCCAGGTTCTGTAGTAATACGAGAAAATAGCCAAAAAAATCTACGACTCACAACGACGAGAGGAGTGATTCTATGCTTATGAAAGATGTTTTGGGATTGATTTTAGGCGGGGGTCAGGGATCGCGCTTGTATCCATTGACCAAAAAGCGTTCAAAGCCGGCTGTGCCGTTGGGCGGTAAATATCGCTTGATTGATATTCCGATTAGTAGTTGTATCCATGCTGGTATCGAAAAAATAGCTATTCTAACCCAGTTCAACTCGGTTTCCCTCCACCGCCATATTTTCCGAACTTACCAGCGCGATATGTTTTCCCAAGGTTGGGTGCAAATTCTGGCCGCGGAACAAACGCCTCGGAGTACTGGTTGGTACCAAGGTACCGCCGATGCCGTTCGCCAGCAGTTAGTTGAAATTCAACGCTCAGGCACCGAATATGTGCTCATACTGGCCGGCGATCACCTCTACCGGATGGATTATCGGGCGTTTGTAGAATATCATGTTGAAACCGGCGCCGATATTACGCTGGCCGTCCAGCCTGTCTCGGCCGAAGATGCGCCTGGCTTTGGTATTCTCAAGCGCAGCGAAAACGGCGAAATTTTGAGCTTTACCGAAAAGCCCAAATCTGATGCCTTGAGCGGGCTGGAGAGCATTGACAATCCCCAAAAACCTTATTTGGGTTCGATGGGTATTTACGTCTTCTCAACCGAACTCCTCTCGAATTTGTTGGAAGCCCCCGGCGATGATTTCGGCAAAGACATCATTCCGGATGCCCTCTCTAACTTTAAAGTGATGGGGCATGTGTTTGACGGTTACTGGGCCGATATCGGGACCATTCGTCGTTTCTATGAAGTGAATTTAGAGATGGCTTCACCCCAACCTCCGTTTGAGTTTAATGTTCCTAACCAGCCCATTTATACCCACCCCCGTTTCTTGCCGTCTGCGGAAATGCATGGCGCCCAACTATCTCAAGTGCTGCTGGCCGACGGCTGTCGAGTGCGGGATGCCAAAATCAATAATGCGATCGTTGGGCTGCGCAGCCAGATTGGTTCGCAAGTGACCATCGACTCGTCGATCATTATGGGGGCCGATTACTTTGAAACCGATGAAAATAAAGCCGAAAATAGACGGCTGGGTCGCCCTGATATTGGCATTGGCGATGGATCGGTCATCGAGGCGGCGATTATCGATAAAAATGCCCGAATTGGCCGCAATGTTCATATCCGTAATATCCCAGAGCGGCCTGACTCGGAAACCGGTAACTGGGTAGCCCGTGAAGGGTTGATCATTATTCCTAAAAGCGCGGTAATCCCAGACGGTACCGAAATATAAATTGTGTGAACCGTGGGCTGTACTGTATCCTTAAAGCGTTCAGTTCACGAGAGACGCTTAGCGTCTCGGGGTTGCAATCTGTAGGTTGTAGCCAGGTAAACGATTTAATTTTTTAAACCCAAATTATTAAAAGAAAGAGAGAGAAATATGTCAGCTAGTAACGGTAAATTTGCTCCTGGTGTGATCACCGGCGATGGCGTTCAAGAAGTGTTTGCTTTCGCCAAGGCCAACCAATTTGCTATACCGGCAGTGAATGTGACCGGGACCGATACGGTCAATGCGGTCATGGAAACGGCCCGAGACGTCAATTCGCCGGTGATTATTCAATTTTCCAATGGGGGCGCGGTCTTTTTCGCCGGTAAGGGCCTGGGCAACGATCAGCAGAAAGGGGCCGTCGCCGGGGCCGTATCCGGGGCGCACCATATTCACCAACTGGCCGAACTTTACGGCGCCTGCGTTATCTTACACACCGACCATGCCGCCAAAAAACTGCTGCCGTGGGTAGATGGTATGCTCGATGCCGGCGAAGCGTTTTACAAAGTTCACGGCAAGCCGCTCTACAGCTCTCACATGCTCGATCTGTCAGAGGAACCGATTGAAGAAAACATCGAGATCTGCCAGCGCTATCTGGAGCGAATGAGCAAGATGGGCATGACCCTGGAAATTGAGCTGGGCGTGACCGGCGGTGAAGAAGACGGCGTCGATAACACCGGCGTCGACAGCTCGCGTCTGTACACTCAACCGGAAGAGGTCGCCTATGCCTATGAAGAGTTGATGAAGGTTAGCGACAAGTTCACTATTGCCGCTGCCTTTGGTAACGTCCATGGCGTCTACAAGCCGGGTAACGTCCAACTGCGGCCGGTCATTTTGAACAACTCGCAGGAATACGTTCAGGAAAAATTTGGCACCGGCGACAAGCCGATCAACTTTGTGTTCCACGGAGGCTCCGGCTCCAGCGTCGAGGAAATTAGAGAAGCTATCTCTTACGGGGCCATTAAAATGAACATTGACACTGACTTACAGTGGGCCTTCTGGGACGGCGTTCGCCAATTTTATGTGGACAAAGAAGGGTATCTCCAAGCCCAAATCGGCAACCCCGAAGGTGAGGACAAACCCAATAAGAAATTCTACGATCCCCGAGTTTGGCTGCGCAAGGGTGAAGAGAGCTTCAAAGCCCGGCTGAAACAAGCCTTTGAGGATCTCAACAACGTCAATACCTTAGGGTAGATGGGTATCATTTAGGATTGCAAGGAGGCCAAGAAAAATCTTGGCCTCCTTCTCTATAAATAGCTACAAAAAAACCCGTCAATGAAGACATTAAAACACCTCATAGAACAGCAGTCACAAAATAATAACTCCACGGCAAATGAAACCACGCCGTTAGATCTGATCGCTCTAACAGACATCGTTGATTTGGCGGTCTGGGCCGGGGAACTGTTGCTGGAAAACGGGTCAGAAAGCCGGCGCGTGGAAGAGACGATCCGTATTTTGGGCATTGGGCTGGGCTGTGATTGGGGTAATGTCTTAATTTCTCCTCATGCCATTGTCGCGACCCACACCAGCGGCGGCCAGGTTCGGACCACGATACGACAGTTAAAAAAATATGTGGGGGAAGTGAATATGACGCTGATTGAAGAGATCAGCCACTTAACCCACCGGGTCGAAGAGGGCAAGTATGATCGATTTAGGGTACGTCAGGAGTTAAACCGCATCGCCGCCTTGCCGGGCCAATATAAACGCTGGACGACGGTGTTGGCCGTGGGGATGGCCGGATCGGCTTTTAGCCAACTATTTGGAGGCGATTGGCCGGTTTTTTTAGTCACTTTTCTGTCGGCCGCCGTCGCTGTAGTTGTTCGGCAAGAACTGACCAAACTGGCTTATAATTACTACCTGGTCATTATGACCTCCGCCTTCGTGGCCGGTGGCTTGGTTAGCCTGATTAATTCGGTTCATGATATTGATAGACCAGATGTGGCTTTAGTTTCCTCGGTGTTGTTTTTGGTGCCGGGTGTGCCTTTTATCAATTCCATTAAAGATATGATCAAAGGCTACCCACTGGTCGGCTTGTCGCGCGGGGTTACCGCTGTGCTAACCATTTTTGCCATTGCTCTGGGATTGTTGCTGGCGATGCAGTTGGTGGGCCGGAATCTATTATGAGTTTGTCGATAGCCTGGTGGCCGCTGTTACTCAATTTACTGTGGGCCGGCGCGGCGGCGGTGGGCGTGGCTGTTTATTTCAACGTTCCCCTCCGAACGTTGTTGGGCTGCGCGCTATGTGGCGCTTCGGCCTTCACCACGCGGACCTTGTTGATGGATTCAGGCCAGTTCAGCATCGAATTGGCTACGGGGATGGCGGCTAGTCTGGTGACTATTTTAGGCGTATTTTTGGGCCGCCGGTGGCACGTGCCGGCCATCATCTTTGTCGTGCCGGGCGTCATCCCGCTGGTGCCGGGCGTCCGGGCATTCCAAACAATGATCGATATCCTAATCCTGACCACCGACGGTATCCAAGTTAATGACACTTTGCTCATCGATGCTGCCGTTAACAGCATCGAAACCACGCTGATAGTTTGCGCCATAGCCGGGGGAATTGCTATCCCCACCCTCCTCTTCCGACGTCGCCGCCCGATGACGTAATATGGTAACAAACGGTCGACATTGCATCAAAGCCTAGTTGTGGTATACTTTACTTAATCCACAAAACTTTAAGTCTGTCCTCGTGACCATGGGGTCGATGTGGCCACACCCCATTCTTAATGAAAATAAGAAAAGGAAATTGATCTGCTATGCAACATTTTCTCAGTATCGCCGACTATTCTCGCGACGAGCTGTGGAACTTCCTTCAAAAAGCCAAAAGCCTGAAAGATGAATTAAAAACGGGAGGGAATCAGCCTATTTTACAGGGGAAGATTTTAGGCATGGTCTTCCAAAAACCCTCTTTACGCACGCGAGTCTCGTTTGAAGTGGGGATGCTCCATTTGGGCGGAGAGGCGCTCTACATCTCCCCGGCTGAAATCCATCTGGGCATCCGCGAGTCGGTGCCCGATGTCGCCAGAGTGTTATCGGGTTATGTGGATGGCATTATGGCGCGTGTTTTTTCGCATGATCACGTTTTGCAATTGGCTCAATACAGCCGAGTGCCCGTTATCAACGGCTTAAGTGATTATAACCACCCCTGCCAGGCGCTAACCGATGTTTTTACGATCTGGGAATATTTTGGCCGGGTAGAAGGTCTAAAAGTAGCCTATGTCGGCGACGGCAACAATATGGCCAATTCGCTGATGACGGCGGTGGTTAAGTTGGGCGGTCACTTTAGCATCGCCACGCCGAAGGGGTACGAACTATCCCCCGACGTCTTACGCGACGGTCAGAAATATGCCGCCGACAGCAATGTAACGATAACCACTACCTATGATCCGGCGGAAGCGGTCGATGAGGCCGATGTCGTTTATACCGATGTCTGGACCAGTATGGGCCAGGAGGCCGAGGCGGCCAGACGGCTTGAGATTTTTCCCCCGTACCAACTCAACGCGGCGCTGCTGGCTAATGCTAAATCGTCCGCCATTGTAATGCACTGCTTACCCGCCCATCGCGGCGAGGAAATTACCGACGAAGTCGCCGACGGCCCTCAATCTTTAATTTTCCAACAAGCCGAAAATCGGCTGCATGCCCAAAAAGGCGTCTTAGCTTTACTGTTAGCGTGATAGTTTGACAACAAGAACTGTGAGGCGTAATCAATGGCCGGTGATCAACGTAAATTTCAAGAAGCAATGAAACATGCCGATCGCTTCAGCCAGGCCGGTCGATGGGCCGAAGCGATGAAAGCGTACCGCTTTGCTCTGGCGGAATTCTCAAATAGCGAGGCCGCTATTATGGGCTATGGCCGGGCGGCCTTGTTAGCTAATCAAATTGAATATGCTCGTCGGGCCTATATGCAAGTACTCAAAATCAACCCCACCAATTTGGATGCCTTGGGCGCTATGGCCGATATCCAGGAGCGCAGCGGCCAGTTGGATGCGGCGGCGGAAACCTACTTGCGGGTGGGCAATGTCCACGCTTCGATGGAAAATTATGACACGGCCATCGACTCTTGGACGCGCGCCACCAAGCTGGCTTCGGGACAAGTGAATGCCCACTTAAAAATAGCCGATGCGTTGGCTAAACAAGGAAAAATTAGACCGGCGGCCCGCGAATATTTAACTTTAGCCGGGATATACCAGCGCCGGGGCGACATCGCGCAGGCCACCAAGCACGTCGAAGCGGCCCAGTTGCTGGTGGCGGATGATCCGGGCATTGCGGCCGCGTTTGAATCGTTAAATACCGGCGCGCCCATCGATCCTCAAAAAATTGGCGAAGCGCCCGCTGCGCCGGAACAAATCGACACCTTTGATGATGAATTCTTGACCGATGACGGCTTTGATGACGATGACTTGTTTGGTATTGAAGATTTCGAAGCCGCGAACCGACCGACCGGCGGCTTAATCGAATCGGCGCGTCAGGATGCCCTGGCCACATTAGCCAATCTCATTTTTGAAGATGCCGATAATCCCCACACCATGACCATTATGCAGGGACTCGACTTGCAGAGCAACGGTAATGTCACCGAGGCGATTGATGTGTACCACCGGGCCATCAATGCTGGCGCGCATCAAGCGGCGATGTATTTTAATTTGGGCTTCTTGTACCGGGAACAGGGCCAACTGAATGAGGCCGCTGCTATGCTGGAACGGTCGGCTACCGAGCCCGCTTTTAAGGTTAGCTCATTGTTTATTCTGGGGTTGATCAACCAGGCTATCGGTAAGCTTGAAGCAGCAGCTAAATATTTTGTGGAAGCCTTAAAAGCGCTCGATTTACAAACCGTCAGCGGTCAGCGGTATTATGCGTTGGCCCAAACCTATGACAACCTGATCAGTAGTTACACCGATCAAATAAATGCGGACAAGTTGAACAAATTTGCCACCACTCTAACCCGTTTTTTTGCCAACTCTGATTGGGAGCAGCGCGTCTACGAAGCTCGCCAGCGCATGAACAAAGTGGCCGAGGAAAAAGATACTATGAGCCTGGCCGAGTTTCTGGAAACGCCGGAAACAGAGGTGGTTATTACCGCGTTGGCGTTAACCAGTGAGTATATTAAATCCACTATGCTCTCCACCGCCTCGGAAGAGTGTTTGCGGGCTATCCAAAAGGCGCCCTCGTTTCTGCCCCTGCACTCGCGTCTGGCCGAAATTATGTTGAAGCAGGATCGAGCCGATCAAGCGATTACCAAATATTTGTATATTGCCAATGTCTATCAAATGCGGGGGCAGCCGGATCAATCCGTTAATATTTACCAAAAAATCTTAAAACTGGCGCCAATGGATGTCACCGTTCGCGCCAAACTGATCGATCTCTATATCTCTTTAGATAACGGCGGCCAAGCCCTGCGGCAGTATATTACCCTGGCCGACTCGTATTACCAGTTAGCCCAGGTTGACCGCGCCCTTGAGAAATACAATGAAGCCCTCCGGTTATCAAGCGCCGGTGGCGATACCGAAAACTTGCGGGTCGAGATTTTAAGCCGGACCGCCGATATCTACACCCAAAGATTCGACTGGACCAATGCCGCTTCGGCCTACGATGAATTGCTCAAAATTGAGCCAGATAATGAGCGTTTCTTGCGTCGATTGGTTGAGCTTTATCTG
>ERZ795053.5068-NODE-5068-length-13838-cov-5.762388_pt1 | contig 13838 bp, 11 predicted proteins | sample MGYA00375137_ERZ795053 | MGnify/ENA primary metagenome ERZ795053 (study PRJEB30182, sample SAMN05720284) | activated sludge metagenome | isolation source: Anaerobic digester | place: Hong Kong | collected 2014-12-17 ... | reverse complement strand
CCACGCCCTGGCTGCCGGGGCCTGACCACATCACGACGCCTCCACCGACGCCTCGACAACCGCCGGGGCGTTCGTCCGGCTGGTCGCCGATCTCTTTGCTCCAGCTACCTGGGTCTGCAGTTGGCAGGTTGAGCCGGCATCATCGACGAAAGAGATTTGACATGGCCATGGCGGCAAGGCGGACCCCCGGCCAGAAACAGGCGTCCGCAAGCAGCCGGTTCAGCTCCTGCCCTCTCGACACTGTTGGCGGCAAATTTCCGCGATAAACTGACCAAGCATGAGTAATTCAGGCTCCCCAAATCGGCCGCTTGCGCGCTTGGTGGTCGAGCTCTACGACTGGATAGGGAGAGTCCGGGGTTCCGGCCTACTCCTACGCCGTGAAGGATTCGACGATCCCGCACAAGCGGTCCGCGCAGTGGATGAACTGGGGCAGTTTCGCGAACCAGCCAAGGCGATCATCGTGTGGCTGGAGTTGCACGGCCGAGATACGGATGCGGCGGAGGCGGACGACGCGATGGCGGGCCTTCGGGAGACCGCCCGGCAATACGACGCCGGCGAGCTTCAATCGCTCTTCAGCGAACGAAGCGATGAGTATTTCGACCCGCTAGATCAGCTCATCGAGGCTGCGTCCCGCGCTGCCGGACGGCTTGAGGATTTGGACGGGACAATTCCGCACACATTGTGGCGGGGGTTCGGCGATGCGTGACCCCTGGCCGGAGCACATTCGGCGGCTTCTTGACGCGTGCGCGGGCCAGCCGGCGCATCAGGTCTTGACGTCCGCTGGCTGGGCGGACTTGCGACGGCACTGCGGCGATCTGGCGATTGCGCTGGACTCGCTCGGCCGCCGCACGATCGCCCAGCGCGTCGACCGTGATTACGCGCGACTCCATGAACAGTTGCGCGAAGCTACCAATCCCGAATCGACTGCAGCCTCGCTTCTCTGCGCCGACGCGGTCGCCGAGCTCGCCAGCACTCTGGCGTCAATCCAGCGGTTTCAGGCCGTCGCGGGCGCACCGCGCGCATCTGGCCCGGCAGGGATTGCAGCCGCTTCGCAGAATCCCGGCAGTGAGCCGAAGCGAGCCCCCGAGGCCAGAAGGCCGCCACCCACGCTCACGGTTGCGGCATTCATCGAATGGACAAACTTTAGCCACTCGACGCTGAACAAATACGCCAGGCTCGCCAAAGTTCCCACTCCGCGCCGCGGTGAGCGAAACTTCCGCTACACTTGGGCCGACGCTCGGAAGATCCTGGAGACGATCATCGCGCAGGCGAGTGACAGGCGCATTCGCGACAAGTGCCGAACAGCCCTGAAAAATCCTCCGGAAATCACGCAGTAATCGCGTTGGCACGCATAAATCATGCCACCCCGGAATCTCCGCTAAGAAGCCTTGTCGTCGGCGTAAGTAGCTAAGGGAGGGACTGCGCGCGGCGTCCAGATCGCGCCGCAGCGAAGCTTGATGTGCCACGACCCGGCTGCTGAATCGTGAGGGGTGCTGCGAACACAGGCCGCGACCGATTCGCGACGTGCGCAGAATAGAGAGGCACGGGACGCAGCGCGCCGTGGAACGGATTTAACGAACATCCCGCATATGAAGCCAATCAGTAACCCGAGCCATCGAAAAAACGAACTATCAACGAGCCAACCATCGAATGAGCCATTCCGCCGAACCCCATCCGCGTCGCGTGGATGCAACAGCCGATCTTGAATGCGTTCCTTGAGCGCAAGCAGACGCATTCGGTTGAGTACTGCGGCCCGATAAACAGCAAGACGAAAGCCTGATCTCCAAACGGATACTCCTTGTGGATGGCGGGCGGTGACGCTTTGTGTCAGTAACCTGCCGCCCGTACTCAACCGATCGAATCAACCAGCCAGCCAACGACCAACGGATCCACTCAACCCATCGCCAGCCGGGATAAGGGTCCCGGGGCACTCCGCGCTTTGGCAACAGGAGTATCGGAATGGAAGTCGTGGTGGATGGGCGGGCGCAGACAGACCGGGTGGGCGCGTTCGCGTTTCGAGTCGTATTCGACAAAGGGGAGCTGACGCCTGATCAAGTCGAACACCTGCGGGCGCAGCGGGCCGAGGCAATCAGCAAGTGGCTGCTGGACCAGTGGCAGCGAGAGCAACGTCGGATCGCGGAAAGTAACTGACATGGTCACCATCAACGAACAGGACATCGTCCGTGAATACGACGACGGTGCCGGCTGGCCCGTCAACAACCGCGCCAAGGAACAGGCCTACCGCCGCGGCTTCGTCGAGGAGGCCCGGCGCATTGTGCGCGACTGGGCGCATCCACCCGAACCTCGGAATGCCAAACCTGGTCCTGGCCCGGTGTCGGTGCGGGAGCTGCTCGACAGCCGGCGGTGCGATCCATTCGGCGAGGTCGAAGCGGCATGGCAACTCCGTCGGCGTGTGCGCGAGCGCTTCACCGTGTACGGGCCTGGCGATGCCGGGCGCAAGACCTACCACCTGGGCTATCGCCCCGGACATGCCGTTGCCGCCGCGCGACTTCGCGGTCGCAATCACGCGATGGCGTTCGTCACGAACCTGTGGGAAGACCTGGAAACTGCCGACCTGGACATCTTCGATCCCAGGCTACTGTGCCCCTGGCTCCGGGCGGTGGAGCAGTGGGCGAGCGCGCCGATCCGGCCCAACGTGATCGTGCCGCCCCCCCACCCGATGGAGGTCGCCCCGCCAGAAGAATTCGTGCACGCCGAACCGGACGATGAGCCAGCGTTGCCACCCCCGACGCAGGGCAATCTGGTCACGCCGCCAACACCAGCGCCACCGCCACCGCCACGGATCAGGTTGACCCGGGCCGACCAGATAGAGATGCGCCCGCCGCACTGGCTACTGCGCGGCATGCTCGAACGCGACACGTTCGCGCTGATCTTCGGCGATCCCGGCTGCGGCAAATCGTTCCTGGCCATTGACTGGGCATGCCGGGTGGCCACAGGTACGCCCTGGCGCGGGCATGATGTCAGAAGCGGCCCGGTGGTCTACGTGGCGGGCGAAGGCCAGCAGGGGTTCGGCCGGCGCATCCGGGCGTGGAGCGAGCACCACGGCGTCAGCCTGGCCGACATGCCGCTGTACCTGGCCCCGGCGGTGGCAATTCCCAGCGCCACCGACTTGGTTGCGTTGGTCACTGCCATCGACGCCGGTGTTACTGCCCTGCTTGGGGAACCAATATTGATCGTACTAGACACCCTGGCCCGCTGCTTCGGCGGCGGGGATGAAAACTCCACCCAGGACATGAGCCGGTTTGTGTCGGCTTGCGACGCCATACGGCAGCGCTACAGCTGTACAATCCTGGTTGTGCATCACGCCGGGCACGGCGATAAGAGCCGCGCTCGGGGTGCCATCGCGCTGAAGGCTGCGCTCGACGCCGAGTACCGCCTGGCCAACGACACCGGGCTGCTGCTGACCGCCACGAAGATGAAGGACGCCGAAATGCCTCCGCCCCTCGCGCTGGAACTGGTCACGGTCGAACTCCCCGGGGCAGTGGACGACTACGGCAATCTGGTCACGTCGGCCGCCATCGAGGTGCTTGACGCCGACACCAGCGCCATCGTGGCCAAGGCCAACGCCGCCATGTCGGGCAGGCGCGGCAAGTGGCAGAAGATGGGCCTCGAGATCGCCAAGCGCCTCATCGGTGAAGGTGACGATGGCCAAGCCGGCGTCGCGGATTGGCACACGGCCTGTGAGACCGCTGGCATGCGGCAATCCACCCGGTACAGCGTCTTGGCCAAGCTGCACGACCGGGGGGTGATCAACGTCGATGGCGACACGATGAGCATCCCCTGAATGCCGCCTTCCAATATTCCAATTCCAATGTCCCCTATAGGGACATTGGAATTGGAATGGAAATTGGAATTGGGCCTGAAATTGGAAACTGGAAATTGGAATTGGAAATTGGAATCGAGATAACCCATTGCGAACACTGGGCTTGCAGCAGCGACGGCGGACCGGCATTGGAATGTTGGAATGCCAAATTGGAATCGACGCCCAATAGGTAGCCCAATAGGTACTTGGCGGCGCTGGTTTTTTGAGATGGCCGCCGAACACCCCGCGGACCTAATCAGAGTTTGTTGCGAAGCGTGAGCAATCTGCCGTAACGCGCAGGCGAGGGCACGGACGCCATGTGGACCCGCGAGATGTTACTGGCCGCCTGCTGGCAGCGGCATGGCGACCACCGGGGCTGCTATCGCCGCCGTTGCGCCACGTGCGGCGTGGTGTTCTACGTCGGGCGTCCCGAGGCCCGTTATTGCCGGCCGGCGTGCCGCCAGCGGGCCTACCGAAAACGCCGGAAGATGCGTCGTTTCCGGCCTTGATGTCTGGGGCAAAATGAGCCCTCATGGTCACCGTAAACCACGACCGCCGTCTACGAAAGGAGGGACACCCATGAGGTACACGCGAATCGACATCGAGGGCCTGCCCGGCCGCTACGCGGTGGCGACCCGCAGAGCCGACGCCGCCGCGATCGACGTGGAGGTGCTGCTGCCCGACGCGCGCCGCATGCACCACGTCCATGCCGACAGCAGCGACGACATCCGCAGCATGGCCGACTGCCTGCCCACCCAGTTGGCGGGCGACGCCGCCCGCTGGGCCGAGTACCTAGAACTGCTGCACCTGCTCAAGGAGGGCCGCGCATGATTGCCAGCAGCAAACCCATCCCGGCCGTCGCGTACCTACGCCGCTCGACCGACAAACAGGAGCAGAGCCTCGGGGACCAGCGCCGCGAGATAAAGCGCTGGGCCGGTGAGAACGGTTACGCGGTCATTCGCGAGTACTGCGACGACGCGATCTCGGGCACCAGTGCGGACGAGCGTCCGGCCTTCCAGCAGATGGTCGCCGAAGCGAAGCGCGGTGACTTCGCGTCTGTTATCGTGTGGAACAGCGACCGGTTCAGCCGGGGCGACGTCACGGAAACCGAGTACTTCCGCCACCTGCTTCGCAAGGCCGGTGTCACCGTCGCATCGGTTACGGAGGATTTCCTCAATCGCGACGGCATCGACGGCGATGTCCTGCGGACGGTCAAGCAGTTTCAGAATCGCCAGTACTCGATCAGCCTTTCCCAGAACACGCTACGCGGCCAGATCAGCGCGGTGATGGCGGAGTCCGACCCCGGACGCGCGGCACCGTACGGCTACGATCGCGAAATCCTCGCGCCCGACGGTTCGGTGCTGTTCCGCATCCGATTCTGCCAGGGACGCGTACGCGAGGTGTATGACAAGGGCGGCAAGCTGCAGGCGACGTACGCCAAGGGCCAGGCCCTCTCAAAGCCAGGTCGCGAATGCAAAGCCCGGTTGGTGCTGTCGGACCGGCAGCGTGTGCAGGCGGTCAAGGACATCTATCGCATGTGCCTCGACGGCATCGGGTTCGCCTCCATCGCCGCGATACTCAACGCCGCGGGCGTGCCCGCACCGTGCCGCGAGTTGTGGAACTTCACGACGGTCAAGGCAATCCTGGAGAATCCCACCTATCGGGGCGATCTCGTCTGGAACCGCAGAACCGAAGCGAAGTTCTACTGCCTGCGCAACGGCCGCACCGAACAGCGCCGGCGGCAGACGAAGGATGCCAAGGTGGCGCGCACGACCAAGGACGATTGGATCGTCGTGCCCGACGTGGTCCCGGCGATCGTCTCACGCGATGATTGGGAGAAAGCCCAGTTGATGGTCGCCAACCGCCGGCAGGCCCGCGGGGCAGCCGGCCACCGCAATCGCCGCTGGCTGCTGACCGGCGTCCTGGTCTGCGGAGAGTGCGGGCACAAGTTCTGGGGCGAAGCCCGGCACAAGGGCCGCATCGAGGGCCGGGCGCCGGTCATCACGAACTACTACTGCTGCGCCGGCCGCAGATCGCACGGCAAGGTCATCTGTCCGACGCCCGCCGCGCTGCGCAGTGAGCAGCTCGAGGCCTGGGTCCTGGAGAAACTGCAGGAGGTCGTTGTTGCTGACCAGGACGCGGTCGACGACGCGATCAACCGGTTCATTGAGTTGGCAGCGCAGCAGACTGTGGAGATGACCGACGCTGAACGCATCGCACGCGAGATCAAGCAAATCCAGGAACTGGTCACGGCGCTGACCATGAACATCGATCCAGCCAACCTGGCGATGCTCAACGACCGGCTCACGCAACTGCGTCTCCGCAAGGAGTGCCTTGAGCAGGAACTGCACGCGGCGAAACGATCCACCGCCAGGGACGACGCCACCTCGCTTCGCAAGTGGGCGGAAAAGCAACTGGCCAACCTGCAGGCTGCGATGGGCGGCAAGCGCAACGACCAGACGCGCGCCGTCATCGGCACCTACATCGATAGAATCACAGTCTGGCCCACGCAGAAACGCGGCGAAATGGTGCTCAACCCCGGCGCGCGGATGCTCTGGAAGCAAAACGACCGCCCCAAGGGACGGTCGCTGGCAAACCTAATCGGGGCGACTGGATTTGAACCAGCGACCTCTTGACCCCCAGTCAAGCGCGCTAACCAGGCTGCGCCACGCCCCGGCGCAATTGCTGCTGCGGGCAGCGTATCGGCATCGGCGACATCATGTCAAGGTGCGCGGCGTCACCCGGTGCGGCTGCCCGTGAGATATGCCGGACCAGCCTGCACAGCCCACCTCGTCATCCGGCGCGCACCGCAGCCCCTGTCAGCCAACACGCCCTTACGTCCCATATCAGCGGGCGGGGCCCTTCTGCGCCTCCGCGAAGTCCCGCAGGTCGACATCACCGTCGAAATCGCGGTCGAAGCCGCTGCAGGCGCTGTCGTAAGGCCCCAGGTCCGGACCGGTCATGCAGTCGTCCCAGTGCGGCTGGAGCGGCAGAATGCCCCAGAACTCGACGTCGTCGATGTTCCAGCCGCAGTAGGTGTACGAGGAGTCGGTGGTGCCCATGCCCCAGCGTACCCGGACCGCGCTCTGCCCGTCAGCCACCGCCGAAATGTCGAACGACTGCTGAACCCAGGCGCCATCATTGATCGCCGAGCCACTGTGCTCCCAGACCGTCGTCCAACTCGAGCCGTTGTTCGACACCTGAATGTTCGCGTGGTCGTAGGTCGACGATTCCACGCCCAGCCAGCGCCAGAACTTCAGCTTGGTGTTGGTCATCGCGGAGCAGTCAATCGGACTGCTCGTCAGGTACTGCACCGCACTCATGCTGTTGGGGTAATCACCGTTCAGGTTGTAGCCGTAGACCAGCGCGCCCGTGTGGCCCGACGTGGGATCCGGGTCGCCGTGCTCGCCGCCGTTGCCCGTGGGTTGGCCAAAGGCCCATTGCCCCTGGGTGGCCCATCCGGGATTCGCATCGAGCGGGAAGCTATGGACGAGCTGCGGGGGATTGCACTCCTCGGCGACGGCCATCTTGAGTGACCACCCGTTCAGCGTGCCCGTGTCCTGGTTGGCGTCATCGTACACCCGCAGCGTCCACACGCCGGCGGTCAGTTCGCCGTAAAAGTCAGACAGCGTCCCGGGGCCGTCCGGAATCGTGCCGCCCTGCTCATCGTAGGTCGTCACGATATTGTCGGTTTCCCCCCCGGTGTGATCGTGGAGACGAACCGTGGTCCCGCTCGGCGACGTGAGGTCCACTTCGAGGTCGCCGATGTAGGTGTGCGCGATGTCGACGCTCACGTTCAAGTCGGCGATGCAGAACATCTCGGGCACGGTGATCGTGCTGATCGTCGTACTGTTGTCCGCGATCGCCAGAGGAACGTCGGTGGCAGGATGGACGATGCTGCCGACCTCGAGCGCCACGGCGCGGGTCGTGTTCCCGCCGCCCCCGGCGAGGTTGGTGAAGGTGATCGTCCCGTGGTACACGCCGGGCGACAGCGCGGCGGCCGACGGAGCGATGGATGCCGTCACGACATCGGCGTCGCCGGTGCCCGCGAGGTTGAGCGTAAGCGGTCCGGCGCCGCCGTTCAGGCTGATCCAGGGCTGATCGGCTGCCACCTGCACAGCCACCGCCGTGGGCCGTTCGCTGGTGACGGTGTAGTCCATGGTCGCGGTGAAGGGCCCGCCCACCGGCCCGCCGGCGAACATGTCAGTCTGCGGCGTGACCGACACGCTGGTTTGGCCGACCTCGACGATGTGGGTCACCACCGTCGATTTGCCGTTGGTCAGGTCGTCGAACACAACGTCTTCGCTGTAAACGCCCGCGGCGAGCGTGTCGAGGTCCGCACCCGCGGAGACGGTCACGGTCGTCGAGCCGCCGAAGGCCGGCAGCGTTCCGGAAACCGGGATCTTCGCGCCGTCGAGCAGCAGACCGAACGAGACGGTCAGCGAGACCTGATAGCTGATCGGGCTGCTCGTCGGATTGGTCAGCGTGTACACCACGGACGGATTGGTGAACGGCCCCCCCTCGGCGCCGAAATGCAGCACCTCAGCCGCCGGTGACACCGCCAGGGCCGCGCCGCTGATCGTATCGACGGCCAGTGCGCCGGTGTTGCCCGGGTCGAGCCAGTTGCTCAGTCGCGAACTGGCGGTGCCCCCGCCGGTCCAGGAAACACTCAACCGGCCATAGTAGTCCGATTCATTGTTGCCGCAGGCCGCACCGCCGCCGTGCAACTGTCCGATGATGTGGTGATCCTGGTTGAACAGCGGCGAACCGGACGATCCTGGCTCGGTCGTACCCAGGTCCCAGTCGACGATGCGCACGTGCGTGCCGTCGCCCGGTGAGGAAGTGCCGAGATAGCTGCTGGTCACGGTCGGATCGTTCTCGAAGCTGATGCGCTTCTCGTCCGTGTTGGGATGGTGGATGGCCACCGCCGAGGTGGCGTTGGCGCCGGTCGCGTCCCAGCCCGCGAAAGATATCTCCCAGGCGGGATCGGGCGCACTGTTCAGTTCGATCAGTGTGAAGTCGGACGCGCTGCTGCTCGCCCGCCAGGTACTGCCGGTCGTGAACTCGCTGAGCGAGCCGTCGCCCGATCCGCCGCTCGCCCCGCTCCCGACGGGTCGACAGGTGGAGTTTTCGAAATTCCAGTAGATGACGACGCCCGAGCTGTTTCCGGAATTCACGCTGCAGTGGTTGGCGGTCAGAAAGTACGGCGTCTGGTCGTACGACGTGTTGTTCACCATCGCGCCGGTGCAGGTCCACGTTCCGTTCACCGTGTAGACGCCCACCGCCGGAATTTCCTCGCGCCACGCGTCCCCTTCCGGGCAGACCACGTCGACGTTGCACGAGCCGGAGCGCGTGCCGCCCGTCTCGCCGAAGAAGCGGTACCCGGGGTTGATGGACGTGAGCGTGAAGCTCAGCTCGTGACGCGCGTCGCGGGCCACGGCCACCTCGACGATGACTTCGTCAGTCAGCAGGACGGGAGTCCACAGCGCACCGTCCGCCGAGACGTCGGTGTACGTAAACGGCCGGATCCGTGCCGCGGACTTCGCGTCGTAGATGAACAGGCGGGCATCCTTGGGCAGGTGCATGTCCGCGAAGCCCAGGTTGAGCGAGAGGGCTCCGGGCGAGCCGATGCGCAGGCGCCAGAGGTCGAGGTCCTTGCGCGGCTGCTCCCAGTTGCCGTCGCGGTCCGGCGTGATCCAGACCGGTTGGGGCGCGGCGAAGCGCGGGGGCAGGCCTTCGGCGTCGCGCTGAGCGTCCTCGGCCTGAATGGCGTCGAGGTCCGCCAGGGGCGCCTCGATGAGTTTGAGTTGTTCAGCCGGTTGAACCGCCATCAACTCGGCGACGGGCTTGCGGCTCGCCAGTACATCCGCGATGGACCCGCGCGGTGCGTCCGCGCGGGCGGCAGCGGTTGCGACGAGAATCCCGGCACTGATCAGCATCAAAGACGTGAGCCGACGGTACATGCACGATCGCATTCTTGGCATCCCTTTCTCAACCTGCACGCCCAGAACCAAGGGGGTCCCCCGGCTGGTCGTGTGCGCAGTCGATATCGGGCGGCTTGCACATTTCGCCCGGCAGCCGGCCCGGTTGCGCTTCTTCCCGGTCGGCACGATGGATGTGGCAGATGAAACCCGGCAACTGACTGAACGGAAGCCCGTTGACAACCGCCATCGTCGTCAGCATAGCAGGAGGGTGAGCCCCGTTCAACGCGGAGTGACCGCGTTCCACCGATAACACTCGGAGCGTGGGGATGCACCCGGCGGCAATTCCAGTAAGATGTTTCCGGGTTGCGTCGCAGTGCGGTTGCATCCGCCCGCGCGGCGCTGAACAATGTTCGTTTCCGGACCTGGCGGGCGACGGGCGCTCGCCGGGACGCGATTGGGAAAACATAAAGTCATGGCCAAGCTCGGCGTCAACATCGATCACGTCGCTACGGTGCGGCAGGCGCGGCGGACCGACGAGCCGGACCCGGTCTGGGCCGCCGTCGAGGCGGAACTGGCGGGCGCGGACGGGATCACGTTTCACCTGCGCGAGGATCGCCGGCACATCAACGACCGCGATGCCCGGCTGTTGAAGCAGACCGTCGCGACCAAGCTGAACATGGAAATGTCGATCGCGGACGAGATCGTCGGTATCGCCGTCGAGCTCGGCCCGGAGCAATGCACGCTGGTCCCCGAGCGCCGCGAGGAACTGACGACCGAAGGCGGCCTCGACGTCGTGCGCCATCATGACCGGATCGGCAAGGCGTGTGCAGCGCTGCGCTCCGCCGGCGTCGTGGTCAGCGGCTTCATCGAGCCCATCGCGGACCAGGTGCGGGCCTCGGCGGATTGCGGCATGGGTGCGGTCGAACTCTGGACCGGCGCCTACGCCCACGCGGCGACGCCCGCGGAGCGGGCGCGAACGCTCGCCGAACTCAGGCAAGCGCTGGCGCTGGGGCACGAACTCGGCCTGGAGGTGCACGCCGGGCACGGACTGACCTATCGCAACGTTGCGGAGATCGCGGCGGTTCCCGGGTTTTCCGAATTCAACATCGGCCACTCGATTGTGGCGCGGGCGGTGCTCGTCGGCATGCGGCGGGCGGTCCGCGAAATGAAGACCTTGCTGGTGCGGCATGGGCCGCGGGAGAACAACTGATGCAGGCTGTCCCCAATGCGCGGCGTCTGGCCGTGCTGTTCCTGCTAACGAGCTGCGCCGTCGGGCGCGCCGAATTCAAGCTCACCGACAGCGACCGCATCGTGCTGTTCGGCGACACGGCAGTTTCGGAAGTCAACACGCTCGCCGTGTTCGACCAGTTCGTGCGGACCAAGTATCCCGACCGCAAGCCGCTCGTGTGCAATCTCGGCAAGCCACGCGGCGATGTGACCGAAGGGCCGGACCGGCTCGAACGCGAGGTCTACCCGCTGAAGCCGACCGAGGTCGTGCTGTGTTTCGGCCTCGAGGGCCCGACGCGCGAGGCGTTCAACCAGGCCACGCTCGACGCCCATATGGTGGTCATGAACAACATGATCGAGGCGCTGCGCGGCAAGGACATTCGCGTCGCACTGCTGACGCCGCCGCCGACCGACGACAAGCAGAGCCGCGGCCTGCAGAAGTTGCACTACCGCGAGAGGGTCGACAAGTACGCCGAAGCGATCCGCGAACTGGGCAAACGCGTGGACGCCCCGGTCATCGACTGGAACGCAGCCGTCGACAAGTACGTCAAGAACTTCTCGAGCAAGAAATTCCCGGGCTGGACCCGACACGGCGTCATCCCGTCCTGGTACAGCCACACCATGCTCGCGGACGTCCTCCTGGAGCACTGGGGCGCGGAGCCGCTGGACTACGAGATTTCCGCGGACTGGAAAGCGGGTACCGCGACCGCGTCGATCGGCACCGCCAAGGTCACGGAGCATGACGACAAGCATCTCCTCCTGGACCTGCAGGGGGTCCCCACCGTCGTCAACATGCTGGGCGGTCAGGGTATGGAGCCCCAGGACTGGCCGCTTTCGCGCTGGTTCACCTACCGCATGACGGTAACCAACGCTCCCGACAGCCAAGTCGTGATTTCCGCCGAGAACATGAAGCCGTTGACGCTGCCCGCCGGCGAACTGCAGTCCGGAATCGACGCGGCGACGACGGGCCCCCTGGTCAATCAACCGGCGACACTCGCGTTGCACGACGCCATCCTGCGCAAATGCTACCAGTTCACCCAATACCGGGTTTCGACCGAACAGCAGGCACCGGAACCCGAGCTCGCGGAAGGCTTCCGTCTGCTGCACGCGGCGCAGTGCGAACTCGCGCTCGGCGCGCAGCGCATCGCCTTTCGGATGCCCGCGCGTTTCGACGCCGAGATCCGTATCGACGCGGCGTCGGCGGCGCCCAAGGCGACCGCAGCCCCCGCGACGCCGCCGGGCGGACGGGCCCGCCCCGGAGCCAAGCCGCGTCGGCCGAAGCCGAAACCTTAGGCAGTTGGTGACTTTCTAGGGCGGTTGAGCATGATGGTCTCGACAGTTGGCAACACGTCCATGCGTCTGAGCCTAGTAGACAAAATCCTGCTGGTGGCGGCGCTGGCCATCACGGTCGCACTCTTCCTGACGATTGGCTGGATGGCGATCGCGCCGGACGATCCTCAGGGAGCGGTGAGTCTCGTCACCCATTCGGGCAGTGTGCTGATGGTGCTCGAGGCGGGCCTGCTGGCTGCGGTGACGGCTGCGCTCGCAACGGTCATGATCGGCAACAAGCTTCCGGACGTCGGCGTCCTGGCCGCCGCGGTCGGATTTGCATTCGTCAGCCTGCAGGGCGGAACCGCCGAGTACCTCCTGATTGCCGCAACGGGCGGTGATTCCGGCACGGAACGCGGCTTGGCCGCCAAGCTCGCGGTCGAGTCGGTGGTGTGGTTCGCGTTGCTCGTCGTGGCGATGCTTGTCGCCGGCGCCGTGACCCGCTGGTGCAGCAGCGCCCTGCAGCGCGTCGCCGGATTGGGTGAACCCGGATCGACCGGTGCAGGGCTGGAAGACCTGGCGATTACCGAGTGCCCCGGCCTGGCGCGTCTGATCGTGCCCGCTAACGTGAAGCCTCAGGATTCCGCGAACCGCTGGAATGGTGTGCGCACGACGGCAGTGATGGTCTTTGCCGGATTGGTGCTCTACAGCATTCTGGTTTCGGGAACGTCTCCACACATGATCCGGCACGGGCAGACCTGCTTTGCCGTATTCGCCGCATTTTACCTGGGGGGTTGGGTGGCGCGACGCTGGTTCCCGACGCGCACGGCGTTCTGGGGCATCCTGGCTGTGCCGATCACGCTGCTGCTGGGATACGGTTGGACTGTTTTTGCAGGTCGCGCTGCCGGCCGGTACACGCATCTGGCGAACATCCCGGGCAGCGATTTCCTCCGCGCCCTGCCGCTGACGTTCGTGTCGGTCGGCACGATTGCCGCGATCCTGGCCCATTGGTTCGTACATCCCGGAGAGGCGCGCGCTCCCCGCGATCCGGGTCCGTCCGCCCGCCGCCCGACGAGACGTCGCCATGGTTCGTAATCGCCAACCCACTTCCGCCAGTGCCTTGCATAGCTACCGAGCGATCCGGGAGACCGAGGCCTTCCTGATGGAGTATCTCCATCTACCGCATCTCGCGCCGCGCATCCCCGTCGTGCGCGTGGGGTATGGACGATTCCCGCCGGGACTCGCCGAGGACTTCTGGGGCAGCGTCCTGGAACTTGACGGAGCGCACTGATCGTGTCCCGACGAGTGGCCGCGGGGCGCGTCCCCCAGGACAAACCGCACGAAGGCCCGGGCAGATTCGCTCGCTGGTGGCCGCCGATTCTGCTGGCTGCAGCCACCATCGGCGTCTACGTCAACAGCTTCGGTGGCGCATTCCTCTTCGACGATCGCGTCAACATCCACGAGCGGGCCGCCGTCCATCAGGTCTGGCCACCCGACTGGCTGCACACCCAGCGACCCCTGACGGCACTGACGCTGGCCGTCAACTGGGTCACGGACGGAACGCGCCCATTCGGATACCACCTGGTCAACCTCGC
>ERZ795053.5063-NODE-5063-length-13848-cov-4.382585_pt1 | contig 13848 bp, 12 predicted proteins | sample MGYA00375137_ERZ795053 | MGnify/ENA primary metagenome ERZ795053 (study PRJEB30182, sample SAMN05720284) | activated sludge metagenome | isolation source: Anaerobic digester | place: Hong Kong | collected 2014-12-17 ... | reverse complement strand
CGTGATCTACTACGTCGGGCCGGTCGATCCGGTGCGCGATGAAGTAGTGGGGCCGGCGGGCCCCACGACGGCCACGCGGATGGACAAGTTCACCGAGGCGATGCTGGCCGAAACCGGCCTGATCGCCATGGTTGGCAAGGCGGAACGTGGGCCGGTCGCGATCGAGGCAATCAAGAAGCACCGGGCTGCTTACCTGATGGCAGTGGGTGGCGCGGCCTACCTGGTTTCGAAGGCGATCAAGGCGTCGCGCGTCGTGGCGTTCGAGGATCTCGGCATGGAAGCCATCTATGAGTTCGATGTGCGCGATATGCCAGTGACAGTGGCGGTGGATGCACGCGGCACATCGGTGCATCAGACGGGGCCCGCCGAGTGGCGCCAGAAGATTGCAGCAGGCTCGATTCCGGTGCGGGCCCGGTGACGGGGCGCCCGAAGCCCGACGATCTCGATCGTCGCTACGGTCTCGAGCCGGTGTTCGAGCCCGGCAACGAGGCCGCGGGGACAGTAGGAGATTTCGTTACCGTGGCCTGCCCGTATTGTGGCGAGCGCTATGGCATTGCGGTCGATACGTCAGCGGGTGGTCAGGTGCAAATCGAAGACTGCCAGATCTGCTGCCAGCCGATCGAATTCACGAGCGTCGTGGATGATGACGGCGCGCTGCGGTCGATCATGCCGCGCCGCCTGGACTAACGACTGACACACGCCGTCGGATCCAGCGGAAAATCGCAGACGACGCGGGTTCCGCCACGCGGGTCGTTGTGGATTTCGAGCGTGCCTGCCATCATCGAGGCGCGATAACGCATGATCCTGAGGCCCATGCCAGCGCCATTGTGATGGGGTTTGCGCACGGCACCGTTGCCGATACCGTCGCCGTCATCTTCGACTATCAGCCGACCGCGCACGCCGGCGCGAACCAGCGAGATATCGATGCGGCGGGCGCCGGAATGACGTGCGGCGTTGGCCAGCGCTTCCTGCGCCATCCGATAGAGATGCATCGCGACCGAATCATCGATGAGCTGCTGGACCGTGGCGTCGGCCGTACACCGCACATTGACGTTGTAGGTACTCTGCGAGCGGCGGGCGAGGTCCGCCAGCGCATTGGCAAGGCCGCCGCGATCGAACGTGATCGGCGTCAAGCCGCGCGCCAGCGCGCGCGTCGCGAAGATCGCATCGTTGACCAGCCGCGCGATCTCTTCGATTGGCGCAGACATGGCCGGCGCCTGTTGCGCCGCCCGGTTGGCCAGTCCGCGCAACAGCAGCGCAATCCCGGTCAGTTCCTGTCCAAGACCGTCGTGCAAATCGCTGCCGATGCGCTGCTGCTCGCGATTGGTGATCTCCAGAATTTCGCGCTCCAGCGACTGACGTTGAGTGACGTCTTGTATGACCGCGAGCCAGAATCTCTCGCCTCGTAGTGTCAGCGGCGAGACAGTGATCTCGAGGCTGCGCATCCTGCCTGCCGGGCCCGTGACGCGCACGGGGCGACTGATTGGCAGGTCGAACTCCTCGACGGCGCGCTTCAGCTCGTCGCTCGACAGTATCAGAGGTGGCTCTGTGGGGAGTTCGGTGAGGCACTTGCCGATGAGCGCCCCTGCGCCCACACCAAAAAAGGCATCGAACGCGGGGTTGGTCAGGCGGATCGCGCCATAGAAACTCGTCAGCACCACCCCCTCGCTCATGTTCGCAAAGGCGAACGCCTGGCTGCGCAGTAATTCCTCATTGGCGCGTCGCGTCGTGACGTCCTGTGCATGCGCGATGAAGCCACGCTGGTCACTGGAATGCGACGGCAACGGGCTGCTCTTGAGTTCCAGCCAGCGCAGCTCACCGCGATGATTACGCACCGGGATTTCATTGGTGACGGTCTCGCCGGCGAGTGTGCGCGCAGCTTGTTGTGCGCCAATCGGCACTGCTTCCGGCGGGATGAAATGACGCCAGCCCAGTTGGTTGAACTCCTCGACGCCACAGCCAAAGAAGTCCTTGGCGCTGGGGCTCGCCCAGGTGAATTTGACTTCCGCGTCAGCCGTAATACGGCCCTCGCAGACGAATCCCGGCGTCAGCTCGATCACGGTTCGATGCCGGAACTCGCTCTCGCGCAGTGCCAGCACGGCACGTTGCTGGTCCGTGATGTCAGTGGTGAAGCCCGTCATCCGGGCGAGCTTGCCGGTCTTTGGATCGAGGAAAGGTTGATTGGCGACTCGCATCCAGCGGACTTCACCGTCCGCGCGCACGATGCGCGCCGTGAACTCAACGCGCTCGCCACGCTGGTACGCAGCCATTCGCTCCTCCAGTGCTGGCAGATCCTCCGGCACCAGAAAACTGTCCGAGCCACGCGCCTTCAGCTCCTCATCCGACACACCGAAGATCCGCTCGGCGCCCACTACCCACTCGAGGATGTACTCGCCTGCCGGCGTGATGCGGTACTCGTGCATGCTGCCCGAGGCCAGCTCCGCGATCGCTCGATAGCGCGCCAACTCGAACAACCCATGGTTGGGATCCTCGGTGCCGGTGCCGAGCGTGTGTTCGAGTTGTTTTCTGGGTTGCACGGCACTCAGACTATAGGCGAATTCCCACCTTAGATCTCCACGGGAGCTGTATGCCTACCCTTATTGTGATGCAGGAAGCCGCCTTCCTGCCGTGGCGTCTGTATCAGGTGAGTCGGGGATTCGAAGTATTGCAGGAGCCGGCGCCTGCGCTGACCCTGACGACGCTCTATGCGTTGGTCGTGCTGTGGGTCATCGATATCGGCGTGCATTACACCAATATTCCGGCGACCTTGCGTTGGGACTATCATCCAGCTGACAGAGCATTCCCGTCGTTACGTGATCCGCGCGTGTTCGTTGCAGACGCGCAGGACAAGCCAGCAGCCAAGCACGCCAATAGTTAGGAGTTCGGTGTATGGATACTCAGAAAATACTCGACATGATCGCGAAAAATCCCGCCGCGGCGGGCGTGTTGGGCGGCCTCGCTGGCAGCCTGCTCGGTGGCGCGCTCACTGGCGGCAAATCGCGCGGCGGCAGTCTGCTGAAAACCGGCGGCCTCGCGGCGGTTGGTTATCTCGCCTACCAGGCCTGGCAGCGCCACCAGGCGAAGCAGGCCGGCGCCGCGGTGCCCGCGGCCGCGCAGGCGGGGGCGCTGGCGCAGTTGCCTGCGTCCATTCCCAGTGCTTTCGATCTCACTCAGGCTAACAACCCGTCGGCCGCCATGCGGGTCGTGCAGGCGATGGTCGCGGCGGCCAAGGCCGACGGCGCAGTGGATGCCAGCGAGCGGGACCGCATCCTGCAGCGCGTCGAACAGGCCGCGCTCTCGACGCCAGAGCGAGCTGCGGTGGCGCAGTTGCTGTCGCAGCCGATGGATGTTGATACCGTGGTGAAAGGCGCTACGACGCCGGAGCTGGCGGCGGAGATCTACGCGGCCTCGATGATCGCGGTGCATCCAGCAAGCCGGGCCGAGCGCGCGTACCTGGATATGCTCGCGGCACGGCTCAATCTCGAGGCGGGGCTGGTCACGGAGCTCGAGAGTGGCGTACTGGCAGCGGTTCAATAATGCAGCGGTTCTGTTGCGGCAGATCTTGCTGAGGTGTTACTTCAATCGCTCTACTTTGGTGCTGCGGCGATCTTCAGTCACCAATAGGTAAGAGCCAAGCAAGGCCTTCTTGATCGTGACGTTGTCGCCCGGCCGGATGTAGATCGATGCATCGGTTTCGCGCTGCTGCCACACCTGACCGTTGTCGAGCGTGATCGTGAACCGGCCCGCACGTGGTTGGTTGATGTTCGTCACCTTCGCCGAGAGCTCCTGCAGCTCGCCGCGACGCTCGTCAGTCGGCGCGCGTGAACGCTGTTCGCGTTGTTCTGCAGTGAGTCCGAAGCCTTGTTCGGAATTCGCAGGTATCGTTGTGGCACCGGTGGGCGTCGCCGGAACTGCTGTGCCCGCCGCCACCACGACGCCGAACAACCGATCATAACAACTGAGTCGTGCAACGCCGTCGGCAATCGTACGGCAGCGCGTCGCGGCCTCCACCGATGGCTCCGCCGCCCGCAGGGGCTGGTTAGCGAACCCCGCGCAAATGACGCTCGCCCCGACGAGGGTGGCGCAAGCTGCCAGTTTTGGCCTTCTCTGGATTCTCATACTCATATCGGATTATCCCTACGGCGAAGCGTGTGGCCTGCGCTCGTTCAGCTGGATAATCGTAAAGCCTCGTGCCGCGAACGTCGATTTGCGCGGCAGGAGCACTGCCAAATCAGGGTTTGTAGCATTTGCACCACGACTATTGTTGTTTTTTGGCCATTCCTATGCGGGGAAGACCTAGGCCAGCCATGTTAGCGCCGAAAAAGCCGCGTATATCATCGCGTCTTTGTTGTGGTTTTCCTATGACAGCTTGTGATACTGTTCGCCGCCTCAGGGACTAGACCGCCGCTTGTGCGTTAGTCACCGACTACGAAAATTTACTGAGGGATATTCAAATGCCTAAACACACGTCTGTGCGTCAGGCCGTTCGTCTCGCACTGGTGCTCGGTGCGTTGCCGGTCGGTTTGAGTGCAACCACCGCATTCGCCCAGGAGCAGGATGCTGCTGCTGGCGATGTCGCGGAGATCATCGTCACCGGTACGCGTATCCGCGCGCCCGGCATCGAATCTTCGAGCCCCATCCTCACCGTTACCGCGGATCAGATCCAGCAGTTCCAGACGCCGGAAGTCGGCCAGATCCTGAACACGCTGCCGAGCACGCTGATCGCGGACAACGGCAATGCCAACAACGGCACCGCTGGCGCAATCACGGTCGACCTACGCGGTCTCGGCTCACAGCGCAACCTGATCCTGATCGACGGCAAGCGCATCACGCCGTACAACTTCAACGGTATCGTCGACCTGTCGGTCGTCCCGACGGCGCTGATCGAGCGTGTCGACATCGTTACGGGTGGCGCGTCGGCGGTCTATGGTTCGGACGCCATGTCCGGCGCCATCAACTTCATTATGAAGAAGGACTTCGAGGGCATCGCGATCGACAGTAACTTCTCGCAGACCACCGAGAGCGACGGCAAGATCAAGAGCGCCGCGTTCACGCTCGGCACCAACGTGGCCGATGGCCGCGGTAACGTCGTGATGTCGGTGAACTGGTCGGAGCGCGACGGTGTACAGCTCGGCGCACGGCCGCTTGGTCAGCTCGGCATCGTCACCGAAGACGGCGGCGGCTATCAGGAATTCCTGAACGGCGAATTGCCGCCGCCTCCGGGCGCCGGCTGCGAAGGCACGGGTTCGGTCGGCGCCGGTGGTTCCACCACCACGGTGCCAACCCGCGTCGCGATCGCCGGCGGTCCGGGCCTTGGCCAGTTCCGTAACGATGGCACACTGGGCGCGAACTGCAGCGTGTTCAACTTCAACCCCTTCAACTACTACCAGACGCCGCAGGAGCGCTTTGGCGGCATCGCGATCGGCAGCTTCGAGGTCAACGAGCACGCCGAGGCTTATGGCCGTCTGAGCTACTCGAGCACCACCGTGCGCCAGCAGGTGGCGCCATCCGGTATCTTCGGCAGCACGTTCTTCACGCCGCTGGCCAATCCGTTCATCAGTGCACAGGCGCGCACGGCGATCATCACCGCGGCCAACGCCGGCGTGATGGCGGGCACAGTCACGACCACGGGTGCACTGCCCAACTGGAACGACGTCAACAACGACGGCGTGGTCGATGCGGGCGATGATCTGCTGATCTCCTATCGGCGTCGCACCGTGGAGCTCGGGGAACGTTCCACGACTTATGACAACAAGGCATGGCAGTTCCTGACCGGTATCCGGGGCGAGCTCGGCGCTGGCTGGGACTGGGACGTCTCGTACCAGCGTGGTGAGGCCACTCGCAGCAACGTGAGCGCGGGTTACACCAACGTTGCCAACATTCAGAACGCGGTCAACGCGGTCAGCACCACGACCTGTCGCACGGGCGGCTCAGCCTGCGTGCCGATCAACCTGTTCGGCGGTCTCGGCTCGATTACACCCGAGATGGCGGCCTACTCGGGCGCCACGGCGATTGAGAAGCAGGTGTACACCCAGTCGATCGTCTCGGCCTCGGTCAGTGGCCTGCTGGACCAGGTTAAGCTGCCGACCGCAACATCGGGTCTAGCGCTCAGCTTCGGCGCGGAGTACCGCGAGGAAGAGGGCGTGACGACGCCGGACGAGTGCTTGAAACTCGCGCCCGCAAGCTGCTTGGGTGGCGCGGGTGGTAACACTCTACCGATCGCCGGTGGCTTCGACGTGAAGGAGTTCTTCACCGAGGCGATCCTGCCGCTGGTCGATGATCGGCCGGGCATCCGCTCGCTCGATCTCGAGCTTGGCTATCGCTTCGCGGATTACGATCCATCGGGGACCAACCGCACCTGGAAGTACGGCCTCAACTACAAGCCGATCGATACCCTGATGTTCCGCGCGATGAAGCAGCGCGCGGCCCGGGCGCCGAACGTCGGCGAACTGGCGGCGCCGCAGGTGACCAATCTCGACAACGCCAATCTGGATCCTTGCTCGATTGCCAACGCAATGGGCATTACTTCAGAGTTGCAGGCACGTTGTATTGCAACGGGCATGACCGCAGCGCAAGTTGGCACGGTCGAGAATCTGGTCTCCGGCCAGGTGAACATCTTCACCGGCACCGATCTCGTCAACCTGCCGAAGCCGGAGTCTGCGGACACCTTGACCTTGGGTGTCGTGTGGACGCCGGTGTTCGACGGTGCCATCCGCAACATGGCGCTGTCGGTCGACTACTATGACATCAAGATCGACGACTACATCGGCACCTTTGGCTCGCAGGAGACACTGGACGGTTGCTATGTCGGCGGCGTGCAGTCGCTGTGTAACGCCATCCAGCGCGTGGGTGGTACTCTGACCCTGCCGGGTTCCGGCATCCAGGAGTTCACCACCAACCTGAAGTACCTGCAGGCCGAAGGCATCGAGCTCGACTTCTCGTTCGGGGTGGACATCGGCAACGCGGGACGGCTCACTTTCCGCACGCTGGCCAACCACTACTTGACGCAGGAGAGCCAGAGCAGCGACCTCACCGAGGTGATCGACTGCGCCGGCTTCTACGGCACGTTCTGCACCGCGCCGCTGCCGAAGACGAGCTGGTTGCAGCGCGTGAGCTGGGACAAGGGTCCTGTCGGTGTGTCGCTGTTGTGGCGTCACAAGGGCAGTTCGGAGATCGAGCCGGCGCAGTATGCGCCGCCGAACGACGTGTTCCCGGAGTTCCGCAAGATCGACGCGTATAACTACTTCGACCTGTCGGCGTCCTATGATGTCACGGACAACATCAAGATCCGCGCCAGCATGAACAACGTCACCGACGAGGATCCGCCGGTGGTGGGTAACGAAGCGGCCGACACGCGTTCCAACAGCGGCAACACCTTCCCGGGTGCCTACGACACCCTGGGCCGCGTGTATGCCGTCGGTGTGAACGTCCGGTTCTAAGCTTCTTGGAATATGTCGATTTGAACGGCGGGCTTCGGCCCGCCGTTTTTTTTGGGGCTTTTTCTTTCGCGAGGCGAACTGCGATAATCCGGCATCGTTTCTCTTTACGAGGCCGGATCGTCATGACGAGCATCAGCCGTATTGTTCTTTTCTCACTCGCCTGCACCCTGGCTGCTGCCGTCGCGCATGCTGCCGATGCCCCCGACACGTTCCAGGTGCCGCGCGTTGACATGCGCACCAGCGATTCTGCCGCTGTGCGTGAGCGTGCGGCCGCGGACTCGAAGCGCCGCATCGTGCTGGTGCTCTATGGTGATGATGCGGCCGCCCTGCAGAGTGTGCAGGACGCTGCTTTCGATGCCTTGGCGCGCAATCTGCCGGTCGACTCGATCCTGTGGGCGAATGAGGCCGCGGGACGTGGCGTGGCCGTGTACGGCATTGAAGGTGCACCTTTCGGGCCGCCGATCCCGCTGGACGGCGATCTCCGGCGCGCGACTACCGAGCGCATCAGTGAGCTGGCCGAGCGCCTGCTACTGCCGCCGGGTGCGGTGAAGGAACGCACGGCCTCGACGTCGGGCGAGGTGCATCCCGATGACGTGGTGCGTTGCCGGACGGTCAAGGAAACCGGCTCGCGATTGCGCGGCACGCGGGTCTGCACCAGCCGCCGCCAGGATCGCGAGATGGCCGAGGCGGCGCGCCGCGACGCCGAGAATCAGCAAAACCAGACTTACATTGCGCCCGAGCCCAGCATGGGCGGCGGTTGAGATAGCAGCGCCGTCGATGAGCCAGACGGTCGCCCAGCTCGCGAGCGCGGCCGGGCAGGCCGCCAACGCTGGGCGCTGGCAGGAAGCGGAGCGGCTGTGGCGGGAAGTCCGCCAGCTGGAGCCTAACAATCCGCAGGCGCTCTTCAGCCTCGGCATCCATGCATTGCAGCGCGGCGAGCGCGACGCGGGGTTGCAGCTATTGCAGGCGGCTAGCAAAGCGGCGCCCCATGACAAAGCCGTGCTGCTGACGCTCGCGAACGTGCAGCGCCAGCGCGGCGATGCGGCGGCCGAGCGCGAGGCGATCGATGCCGCGCTCGCGGTCGACCCCTATTTCATTCCGGCGCTGCTGGCCCGTGGCAACTGGCTGGAACGTCATGGCAGCGCCGCCGCCGCCGCCGCGACCTATCGCAATGCACTCAAGATCGCGCCGCCGGAGTCACACTGGCCGGCGGCGCATCGCGAGCAGTTGCTGCATGCGCGGGAGGTCGCCGCGCGTCATTCGAGGGAGCTCACCGCCGCCCTGCTGCAACGACTCGACGGCGTAAGCAGCGAGCTGCCGGCTGAGTCCGTCAGTCGCTGGCGCGAAGCGGCCTCGATCATGGGCGGCAGCTCGGTGCCTTACCGCTCCGAGTCGAATCAGCTTTACGTGCCGCGTCTGCCGGCAATCCCATTCTTCGATCCGGCCCAGTTCCCGTGGGTATCGGCGCTCGAGGCGAAGACCGACGTGATCCGCGCCGAGCTCGACGCGGCGCTCGCCACCCGCCGCGATCGTTTCAGCCCGTACATCGCCTACAACCCTGGCGATCCCGTGAATCAGTGGCGCGAGCTCAATCACTCGGATCGCTGGAGCGTGCTGCATCTGTGGCGCGCGGGCGAGCCAGTTGAGGAGAACCTTGCCCAGTGCCCCGCCACAGCCGCGGCACTCACTAAAGTGGATGCGGCGGACATCGGCGGACTCTGTCCCAACGCAATCTTCTCGGCGCTCGCGCCGCGGACCCACATTCCGCCTCACAATGGCGAGACCAACGCCCGCCTCGTCGCACATCTCCCGCTGATCGTGCCGCCACGCTGCCAGCTGCGCGTCGGCTTCGAGACGCGCGAGTGGCAGGTGGGCAAGGTGATGATCTTCGACGATACGCTCGAACACGAGGCGCGCAACGACAGCGATGAGCTGCGTGTGGTGCTGATTTTCGACGTCTGGAATCCGCTGCTCGCGCCGGAAGAGCGTACAGCCGTACGCACGCTCGCCGCCGCGGCGCGCGAATTCGCGCAGCGCTACGGCATCTGAGCGGCCGCCGGCGCTGCCGCGGCAGCGCTGACGGGCAGGTGTTGCGCCAGGAAACGCTCCATCTCGGTGAGCGCACGGGTGCGCGTATCGCTGCGCGATAGATGATGATCGTCGCCCGGTAGTTCGATCAGTTCCACTGCCCGCGACCGCTCGCGCAAGGCGTTCGCCATCAGGCGCGACTGCAGCACCGGGACCACCGAATCGTCGGTGCCGTGCAGCAGCAGGACCGGCGCGCGCACTTTCTCGACCTGGCGTGCCGGCGATTTGCCGGCGACGTCCGGATTGCTCGGTTTGCCGATGTGATCGTACCAGTAGTCGAGCGAGTTCGAGTCGCGGCCGGAACGTCGTTGGGTCGTGCCAAGCACGGTGAGCAGGTCTGACACGCCGTTGATGCTGATGGCACAGCGATAGAGTTCAGGCGTAAAAGCCGCGCCGGCGAGCGCCGCATAGCCGCCGTAACTTGCGCCTACGATGCACACCCGACGCGAATCGACGATGCCTTGCTCGGCTGCCCAGCGCACGCCGTCCGTGACATCGTCCTGCATCAGCTTGCCCCATTGCTGATAGCCGGCCTTGCGATGCGCTTCACCGAAGCCGGTGGAGCCGCGGAACTGCGGCTGCAGCACCGCGTAGCCGCGGCTCGCGAAGAACTGCGTCAGCCAGTCGAACTCAAGGTAGTCCCGCGACTCGGGGCCGCCATGCGGCAGCACGATGAGCGGCAGATTCTTCGGCTCGGTGTTCGCGGGCAGCGTCAGAAACGCGGGAATCTGGTAGCCGTCGCGGGCGGCGTACTGCACGCTCTGTACTTTGCCGAGCGGCGTATCGAGCAGCTCCGGATACTCCTCGCCGATGATGTCCGCCTTGCCGGTTGCGAAATCGATCAAGTAGTAGACAGGCACGTCCGATGGACTCGCAACATAGGCAAGTACCCGCTTGCCGTCGACCGAACGCGCCACCGTTCTCACCAACTTGCCGGGAAAGGCTTTCAGCAGCGCCGTCATCTGCTTCTCCTGGTCTTTGTCGAGCCAGCGAAACTCGTTGAGTGGCCCGCCGAGATAGGCGCCGATGGGCAATTTAGTGAAGGGATCCAGGCTGACGCGCATCACATCGCGACCCGGCTCTTCGAGCAGTACTCGTGGGGTCGCGCCGTCGAGCGGCAGGGCCCAGAGCTTGCTTTGCGTGCCACCCAAGGTGCCGCGAGCGTACAGGTAAGTGTCATCCGCCGAGACGCCGAGGATGTCGACGCTGTCGCGACTTGTCGCGGTGTAGATCTCGCGCCAGCCGCTGCCATTCTTCGCCAGGATGCGCAGACTCGACTGTTCCGGGTCCCAGTCGCTGCGGGCGACGACGTTGCCCGCAGCATCAATTGCCCAGTCGTAAGTGAATGGACTGCCGGAGACGAGCCGCTTGCCCTTGCCTGTCGTGGTGTCGACCGCGAAGACGGTGAGCAGCCACGATGAGTCGCGCCGCTCGCGCTTGATGCGCGAGTCCACAGCGAATGCGTTCTTGCCCGCCACGCGCTCGTGCGAGGACATGATTACTGTTTTCGGCGTAGTCACTTGCTTGCGACGGATGGTCGCTCGCGCGACGTAGTCCTCGCGCAGGGCGTCACCATCGAGCAGCAGCGTGCGTGCGTTGCCGCCCGCGACGTCGACCGCCTGCGTACGCCAGTACTCCCATTTGTCCTGCTGCTTGTCCGAGAACTGCCGCGTCTGGCTCACGGTGACGAGCACCGTGTCGTCGTCCGCCCAAGTGAGATCCCGCAGTTTCAGCACGCCGCCGACCGGAATCTTGCGCAGGGTCCGCCGCGTCTCCAGATCGAAGATGACGATCGAGAGCTGGTCCTGCGGCGCCTCGGCCCACACCAGCAGTTTACCGTTGGGGCTCAGATCCACGTCGCTGAGCGCCGGCAGCCGACCGAAGGCGGACGGGGGCGGCGGTGCCGCCAGCGTGACGGCGGCGGCGAGCAGCCACGCGGCGCTCAAGATCGCGGCGATCGCCGCTCGGGGTTGCATCAACTTGTCGAGTCGCATTTTCTACTCCGCCTCCCGGGCGTCCGGGCTGAGATGTTTGCTCAGGAATCGATCGATCGCGCGTAGTGCCCGCTTGTCATTCTCGGCGGTCCAGCCGCTGTGTCCGGACTTCTCCAGGACTAACAATTCGGTCGTGTTGCCGGCAGCGTCCAGCGCCTTCTTCATCAGTTCCGACTGCGACAGCGGCACGATCTGATCGACATCGCCATGGATGAGCAGCACCGGAATCTTGATGGCGTCCGCCTGCTGCGCGGGCGAGATGGGCGGCGGCGACATAACATCCGGAGGGGGAGATCGACACGTCGAGGAGATCGGGCTCGCCGAACAGGCTGTCGAGGAATCTGTCAGCCGTGTCGATCGACGACACGGGGGATGACGCGCTGGCGACCTGCGCGATCGCCAGCAGGCCGAGTACCAAAATCCCTTGTCGGGTTGCAGCCTGTGCCCGTTTCACTCGTTAGTGCCGAACAGCTCCCTTGTTGCGTGCAGCCTAGCATGTGGCGTTTCTCGCCATAAGCCCGCAAAGTCCCAAAGAAAAGGCCCGGCTCATCGCTGAGCCGGGCCTGGCCGAGAGGCGGTTTGACTAAAGCTGGCTAGTTCAGCACGCGCAGCACGACGCGGCGGTTTTCCTGCCGGCCTTCCGCAGTTGCATTGGATGCCACCGGCTGCCGCTCGCCATAACCGCGCGAGGCGAGTTCATTCGTGACGCCACCCGCTTTGAGGTAGTCGAGCACGGTGATCGCGCGCTGCTTGGAGAGGTTCATGTTGTAAGCGTCCGAACCCTGCGCGTCGGTGTGGCCGGCTACTTCGATCTTGAGATCGGGGTAGCGCTTCAGCACCGAGACCGCGCCTTCGAGCACCGCGGCGCTCTCAGGTCAAGGTGGCCTTGTCCAGATCGAACTCCACGCCCGGTAATTTCAGCTCTTCCTTGAAGGAGCAGCCGGTGGCGTCCACGCGGTCGCCCTTGGGCGTGTCGGGGCACTTGTCCTGACTGTCCACAACGCCGTCGCCGTCGGAGTCGAGCTCACAACCGTTCTCGTCGACCTTGGCACCGGCCGGCGTGTTCGGGCACTTGTCCTTGCTGTCGGCAACGCCGTCGCCGTCGGAGTCGAGCTCACAACCCGTGGCGTCGACGGTGGCACCGGCCGGGGTATTGGGGCACTTGTCCTTGTCGTCGGTGACGCCGTCGCCATCGGAGTCGAGCGGGCAACCGTCGGCATTGACCGGCGTACCCGCTGGTGTGCCGGGGCACTTGTCCAGGTCGTCGGTGACGCCGTCGCCGTCGGCATCACCCGGTGGCTTGGCGGGCGGCGTGCCACCCCAGGAATATTGCAGACCAAGGCCGGCCACATAGTCGACTGCGCTACGGAGCGGGTCGGCGGCGCCGAGGTTGCGACGTGCGCCGATGTCACCACGCAGCTGCAGATTGGTGCCTTCATCGCGATTGCCACCGATGTCGGCGAGTACGCCCACGCCATAGGTTGCGGTCAGCGAATCGATATCGAGGCCCGGTGAGTAGTTGTTGTTCACCTCGCCGATGCCGATGCTGATGAAAGGGTTGACGCGCTGCTCGCGGTAGAACACCCGCTTGGCAGCGATCGCGAAGCCCTGGATCTTGTGATCGACATTGCTGGGCGCGTCATGCTTGGACGTGAACACGGACAATTCGCCGTCCCACTTGTCGCTGAACACGTGGCCCAGGCTGAACGTGAAGCCAATGTCATCGTCGGCGCGGCGGGCGTCGTCGATCCACAGACCATTGATCTGCGGTGCCACATACCAGCTGCCAACGTCAGATCCCGCTGTGGCGACGCCGCACGCTGCGGCAGCCAGCCAGGCTGTGACTATCGTTCCGAGGACTTTCTTCATCGCGGACTCCCTTCGAGTGTTGCGAGCGCGCGCCGGATCGCTGCCAAGATGATTTGACAGATTCCAGACGGCGTCGAGGCGATGATAATAGCGTAAAACCACGCGGAAACGTACGTTTACCGGTGACTGTCCGCTGATTTCCATGGCTGCTATCGGCTAGTTGTGGTTTTTTGGCGACGATTAGTGTTGCGCCCAAGCGTCGGGTGGATTACGAGGTCCCCAGGCACAATTCCACGCCGCTCGGCCTCGCCGCCACGCAGCTCGAGCACCGCCAAGGCCGGCTGCCGCGGCGCGATGATCTCGAGCGAGTGCGGTGTCGTGCGTGCCCGAATCTCCTGCACCCGGCCGTCGGTGCCGATGAACAGCATGTCGAGCGAGACGTAGGTGTTCTTCATCCACATGCTGGCGATGTAGGGCTGCTCGTTGACGAACAGCATGCCGCGATCGGCGGGCAAATC
>ERZ795053.5062-NODE-5062-length-13851-cov-20.354451_pt1 | contig 13851 bp, 13 predicted proteins | sample MGYA00375137_ERZ795053 | MGnify/ENA primary metagenome ERZ795053 (study PRJEB30182, sample SAMN05720284) | activated sludge metagenome | isolation source: Anaerobic digester | place: Hong Kong | collected 2014-12-17 ... | reverse complement strand
CGTCATTTCATAACCGCAGTCATCACAGCGGCCGTCTCCGTCTGTGTCTGTATGCTCTCCAAAGTCTGACGCAGTATATGAGCAGTCGGAGCAACTGCCGGTTCGCTGGTGCTGCGTTTCGTTGTACGGCGTCCATTCGCTGTAGGTGAAACTGTGATTGGCGTATACGGTTGAGCCAACATACGAGCCGCAAGTCGAGCAATAGCTCCTGACGCTGTGCTGCGTTGAATCGCATTGTTCATACTTCGTTGTCAGCAAGTGACTGCCGTATTCGTAATAGGTTCCACTGTCGCCATACGAGCAGGTATAGGAGCGCCGATGCTGAGATAAAGAACAATACGTCCAGCTTCCGTAGGTGTACGGGCCGTGTGACGTGCCGGAGGAGACAACCGCTCCGCAATTTGAGCAGACCTCTTGCCAACGGCAGCTCGTTAACCATTGCGTGGTGGTAGAAGTGTGATAGCAGATTGTGGTGTCATATGCGGAGTTGTAGTAACCGCAGAGCGTGCAGCAGCCATTGCTGCCGTATGAGTGATTTCCGCTGACGATGATGCCGTCCGTCATGCCGCATGTCGCGCAGTACACAGTCATGATATGATAATTGTTGGATTCAGACGCAACGCGATAGTTACGGTATCCATAGACGCATGAGCCGGTACAGGTACAGCGTGTGACGCCGCAGTTCGATGATGTCATCAGCGTGATTTCGTCTTCATGCCCGTCGTAATCCGCCGTGATTTCCGAAAGAACATCAACGCCGCCATAGGTCAACGTTTGCAGTGCGGAGCAGTCAGTAAAATTGTCAGGACTAATCTGCCCGACAGAAGCCGGAATCGCGGCAGAGGTTAGGTTTGCACAGCCGTCCAGCCAGAAACAGATGTCGTAAAACTCAATTCCGTCAGCCAAGTTGAATCGAAGAGACGTGATGCTTTCCCGCACATCCTGCCACGGCTGCTCTTCGGGTGAATAAAACGGTTCAATATATCCGGTGATGAGCAGCGTGCCGTCTGATTGAAGCTCCCATGAAGAAGCAATCGTATCATCGACAGAAGGCGGAACAGCATCCTCGGTGCCTGCTTCAGTGGATTCGCTGAGCATCTCTGTCGGCGTTTCCTCCTCTGCCGGCACATCTGCAACGACAGTATCCGATTCCGTCAAATACTCGTCAGACGTTGCTGCTTCGGTGCTTTCTTCAAGCTCATGCTCGCAGCCGACTTCCGTGCAGACTGTCTCGGTCTGCGTATCGGTCAGTTCCGTTTCTTCTGCCGCTAGCGCCGTCATGGGGAGCATTGTCACGACCATGACCAGCGCCAGCAGCAGAGGCAGAAGCATTTTGAGGTTATATCGTGTCATTCATCTGCCCCCTTAATCCACGATGGAAATCGTGAAAATTACGTTCGCGGCTTTCAAATCAGTGGCATTCTGCGCGTCACCTGAGACCTTGGCAAAGTAGGTCAGCGTTTGGCTTGCGCCTGCTGCAATGATTGGGAACGAAGAGCTTGTAACTGCCACGCTGCCGGCACCCTTCGTGACACATCCGTTGATTTTCAGCGCGATGGTTTTGGAACCGGAGAAGCTGTCATAGCTTCCGACCCTGTAAGCACCATCCGAAACGGAGATCGCAGTTACCTGAACTGAACCGGATGAGGCGTTGTTGGTGATTCTCGCGTTATCCGCCGTAACGACCGTGCCGTTTATGACATATACGGGAAGCGATGCGGGAACCGTGACATTGACCGCCCGATATTCGTTTGCCACGGTCAAGGTGACAGGGACAGTCGCTTCGGTTGAGCCTGCCGCAAAAGCCGTTGTGCCCAGCGAAAGAGCAAGCGCGGCGGCAAGAATAAATGCCGAGAGTTTCTTAGCTTTCAATTAAAATGCCTCCTTCCGCGGAAAGGGCAGCTTCAATTGCCGAAACTGCCCAACCGCCTGTTTTATGATAGAGGATTGCGGCGTTCGATTAAGCGGCGGTATCCCACTCGATAATGAAGACCACGTTGGCAACGGTGGCGGCGGTCACAGCGCTGGACAGCGGAGTGACAATTGCCGCATAGTCGATGGAAACGGAGTTTGCGGTCGCGTCGCCTGCGCCGGTCATATAGCAGCCGGCGACGGGAGCGGAGATGAGCGCCTGGGTGTTGACATTGGATGCGTCAGTCGCGGACTGAGCGCCGCCGCCGATGCGGATGGCAAAGCCGAGCTTGTTGGAATCGACCTTTTCACGGGCAAGGGTGGTTTTGTCGCCAAACGCGGTGAGACTCCAACCGTCAGCGGCGGTGATCTCAACAGACTTCACACGGACAGCGCCATAGGAGTTATTGGTAATGCGGCAGTTGTCGGCGGTAGTTACGTCACCGGTCTGGCTCATAGTCATGGGCAGCGCGGTAGGAACAGTAACGCTCATAGCGGTTCCGGTAGGATCGCCGCCGGTCGTACCGTCAGAGGTAGAAGTCAGACTGACAGGGGTAGACCCGGAGCCGCCGGAGATGTCGATCTCATTCTCAGCGGCAAACGCGGTAACGGACATACAGACACACATACAGAGGACGAGTGCGAGCGCAAGAAACTTTTTCATAGAATTCTCCTTTTCGCCTTTCGGCATTTAGATTATTAGACTGCCTTTCGGCTTAGTCTCGGATATAGAAAAACCGTCACTCCAGAACGGTGACGGTAATAACGGCTCCGGCACAGCCAAGGTATTCGCCGGTATCAGGATTCACGTTGTAGAACATCGCGGTACATTCATATTCTCCTTTGGCAAGGTCAACGTCGAGCTTTGCTTCCTCAATCTTCTTGCCGACAGGAACAGCGCCTGACTTGTAGATCGTCTCGCCGGTATCGCTGCTGACGATTTCCACCACCTGCGGATAGCGGTTGATGGCCTCGTTGACGATCATCAGATTGCCAGAGGAGCTTCCGTTGGCGAAAATGGGCGATGTATTCATGCTGATGTTAATCATGCCCTCGTCCACTTTTTCATTGAGAGAGGCGACAATCTCGTCTGTATCAGCTTCATCCCAGCCGCCCTCTACGGCGTTGTCGTCATAAGCAATACCGCTCGACGGGGTATCGGGTGCTTTGTCACCGGAACAGCTTTTGAACAGGCACACGATGACGGCGATTACGACGAGCGCAAGAATCAGAATGAGCGCGAAGCGGTATTTGCCCGGCTTTTGCTTTTTTTCATGGGTGATGGGTTTGTTGGTATCTTTCATGTTGTCCTCCATATTTCTGCCGCTGTGCGGCGCGTTTTGGTTATACGCCTCGTTGTTTGCTAAGGCGGAACGACAAGCCTGTGAAGCAGATATTTGAGCACCGTCTTTAGAGCTCTGCTCCCGGAGCCTGTTTTTCTTTTTTCGCGGTAGGCTTTATCGGGTCTGTGGGGATGGCGAGTATCTTTTGACCCATTTTGAGAAAGGTCTCGGGTCTCTTGAACATGCTCGTGAACTTCTCTTGAAGCTTTTCCGGGAGTGAACCGAAATTGTCCTCGGACAGACCGCAGACGAAGAATTTTCCGGCGATAATATCCATAATATCGCCAGTATCGTCTCGGACAGCGCGGTTCAGCGGCAGGCCGATGTTTTTTCCGTCCTCATTGCAGACGAGCGCGACAGGCTCATCAAAGAAATACGCGGCTTCAATCGAACCGCCGACAGTTTCCTGCATGGACTTCAAATCGCTGCCGATGGCGGTCATTTTTGCGTATTGTCCGGGTTCTACAAGCAATACGTCTATGCTCTTGGAGGCTTCCTTTTCAACTTCCTTGCCGTCGTTTCCGGCAAACTCAACGCCAGTGAAGTCTTCTGCGTCAAGAACGATGTCCTCATCCCTCCACATATCCTCCGCCATGCGTTCGGCTTCCTCGCGTGAGTCGGCCTCGACAGTCACCGTCTTTTGCAGAGTCTCGGTGATGCTTACTTCAAATTCTTTCATGCCGGCACCCCTTCAAAGGATATATGCCGAAACGCAGGCATCGCCGTTTTTGAGGAAAACGGTTCTTTCATCCAAAATTCGGGACACAGTGTGCGCGTCGTCGGCAGTGATATGAAACAGCGTTTTGTACGGCGCAAAGAACACGATGGCAGGCCCGGTCAGATACCGTTCTCCGCTCTCCGTATAAATTGCTTCGGAATCATATGCCATTAGAAGATCATGGGTAGGGACGATACCTACTCTGTCGCAGTGCCCGCGGCTCTGCATTCTCTCCAGCGCATCAATCAATTTCATAGTGACGGCTGCTTCGCCGGGGACGGCATAGAGAACATAGAACTCGCTGTCGTCATAAGCGTCCTCGTCGAAATCGGGGTCGATATTGAAAAAGTCAAAATTGATCTCCGTATTGCGGTCGCACTCAAGCTCCACAACACCCACAACAGCGGACGGAGGACGCTTCTTTTGAACGGGTACGGTGATATGAACATCGCCGTTGATGTTTACGGTCAGGTTATTCACGATTGATTCTCCTCTCATAATCAGCGCTCATTGTCGCGCTGCCTTTTTTTCTGCCACTGTTCCAGCAGCTTGATTATGGTCTCCTGCATCTTCTGCGGAGTGTATGACTTTGGGAAATACTTACTGAGCACATCATTTCGGAGCGTCAGATGGTCGAGCTCGCTTTTCTTTTCTTCGCTCATCACGGCGCACATAGCCTCGGAGGTGCATTTACCGTCCTGACTGAGCTTTTTGAGCCGCTGCGCCTGGGAGAGCGACGGCGTTGCCTGTGCGTAATCCATAGCGTCAAGAAACTGTGCCTGTTCCTCGTGCTTGAGGTAAGAAAGCTCGACGGCGGGATTAAGCGCGAGCTGCTTTGAATCCACCATATCCATAAGCGGAGGGACAAGCTCCGTAAGGCGGATAAATCTTTGAACTTGGTTTCGACTTGAACCCACCTGATCTGCGATGACTTCATCCGCTCGCAACTTCGTCCCAACTTGGGACGAAGTTAAATCCTGCCGTTTTCCTTGATGTTTCAGGGCTTCAAGCTTCATCCGATAGGCAAAGGCTCTCTCGCTGGGCAGGATATTTTCACGCTGAAGATTGCTGTCCACCATGAGGATGATGGCTTCGTCGTCGCTCATATTCCGCACGATAACCGGCATAGTCTCCTTGCCGGCAATTTCGGATGCCCGCAGTCGTCTGTGACCGGCGACCATTTCATACCCGCCGTCAGGGTCGGGTCTTACGATAGCCGGAGTGAGCACACCAAACTGCATAATGCTGTCCACGGTATCCTGCATAAGTTCGTCGTCCACCACCTTGAACGGATGTCCCTCAAACGGGTGAAGTTCTGACAGGGGTATCTGCACGACCTGTTCTGCGGCAGGAGCATCCGGTTTTTCTGTTGATTTTGTAGCTGCCAATTTTTCACCTCCAAACAAAAACGCCGCGGTCAACTAATGACTGCGGCGCTCAGATTTTGCCGTATTCATTTTTTAGTATCCGAACATATCGTGATTGACCCGCGTTGTCCAGTAGTTATCCATGGTAAGGCTGGCATTGTACAGGGTGGTAAGCAGATAGCTGCGAATATTGCGAATATCCGAGGGGTTGTTTTTAAGAGCGTCAAACACATAATCGATGTGCGAGCTGTTGAGTTTAAGAAACCTGCTCTTGACGACCTCTTTCGGCATGTCCTCGCCGTTGATACGTATCGTGTCCTTTGACGAACAGACAGCGTCGAGCATGATCTCAACCATTTCATTGATTTGTTCTCTGTTGCTCTGGGTTGCTATGATGTCGTACTCGATGTTTTCCAAAATCATTTCTCTGTAGCTGTCTCTCTCATCCATCACATCCATCCGTCCCGCGCCTCTCTCTGAGGGATTGATAGATGGATAATTGCTCAAATAAGTATTTTGTTCTTGTGTACTTGGTTTCTTAGTATTTGATTGCGTTGGATTCTCCGATGACGGAAGAACCGTTGTCGGTTTCTCCGTTGTTGGATTTTCCGATAACGGTAAATCCGATACCGGTTTTGTCGGCTGCGGTACTTCATACACGACGTATTCGTTTGCCGACAAACGACCGTGCGCGTCGCGTCCTTGCCTTCTCACGATATAGCCTTCGGCCTCAAGCTGCACGACCGCGTTCCTGACGGAATCCACGCCGTCGCAGCAGAGTTTGGCAAGACCTTTGAGCGTGTAATCCCAATCGTCCGGCAGCGAGAGCATGAGGGACATGAGCCCCTTTGCCTTCAAAGACAGTGTTCGGTTCTTCAGGTGATGGTTCGACATAACCGTGTAATCCCGCGTCTTCTCAACGCGAAAGACCGCCATAAGTTCACCCCCTCCCAGAAATAGAAAAAGCGCGTCTATCCAGCCTGAATCTCAGGCAAAAACAGACGCGCTATGTAATCACTATTCGATTTTGAGCAAAAAAGAAACGGGTCAAAACCCCGCAAAACCGCATGATACCTATGTTTTTAAGCTGTTAGTCCATAATTACCAGCAGGATTTGCCATAACGAAATCAACTTTGAGGTCCTTGTGTAAGTCGCTGCCGAAGCTGTCCGCATTGCGCTCTCCAAGGTCACAGCTAATTCCACGAATGGCAAGATTCATTTTTGCGAGACGATAGGTATCCGGCTTTGACTCCTGGCCATAGACGGAGATATTAAGTTTATTTCCATGATGAGCCTCCACGAATTTTACGGATTGTACAAACATTCCTCCGCTTCCACAGCAGGGATCGTATATTTTTCCGGAGTACGGCTCAATCAGTGCGGCGATAAGGTCAACGATACTTTTCGGTGTATAGAATTCACCCTTTTCGGCGCGGGCATCGATGGCAAAGTTCTGCATGAAATATTCGTAAACGCGACCGATAAGGTCAGCGTCATGATAGCGTTCCTCTGAAATTTGGTTAATGGTATCGATGAGAGACTTAATTGTTTTTGTTTCCACACGCATATTGGCATAGAACCGCTGCGGTAGAGCGCCCTGCAAGGGCTTGTTTTCTTTCTCAATGTCCGCCATTGCCTGATCGAGAATATTGGCAATGTTGTTATCCCCGGCGTGCTGAACAATATAAGTCCAACGGCACGTTTCACTTAAGTAAAAAACATTATCTGCAAGATAAAATGATGGCTTGTCCAGAAATATCGGAATATCACCGTATTGTTCTGTCAATGCCTTGCGGCGCTTTCCGAACTTATCCCCAGCAAATTTGAGAAATACAAGGCCCATGACCGCATCGCGGTTGGCCGAAGATTCAACTTTGCCACGCAGCACATTGCGGCAATCAAAGAGAATGTCCTCCAATTTTTTTTCTTTAGCTTGTTTTGCAGTTCTTGCCATATATTTTCCTCGTTTCTGCACCAATGAATGGGTACGGGTTCCTGTACGGTTTCGGATAGGATGATAATATACACCTTTTGTCCCCATATGGTATCCGTAATATTTTTTCTGTTGTATTATATAAGTTGCTGCTTTATATCGAATGGACGATTTTTCAATTGTCCTCTTTCATTATCTCGGCTAGATCAGCATTTAATTTTTGCACTTCTTGAATCCCCTCCGCTTCAAGATCTTTCAGCTTCTGTATTTCTTCTTCTGATAACGGATCATTATGTTCCAAATATAGCGGCTCCTCATACATCATCAGGACACTCATATATACATTGGCACAAGGCTGGTTGAAAAGATTCGATGCTTTTAAATAGTTTTCGAATTCCTCTCCGCCAAAACTTTTTCTGTTATAATTACATCTTATAGTTGTGAAATACCAATTCCAGCCATGGCAATAATAAAAATTCGATATTCTAATGCCGCATTTCAATATGTGAAACATAAAGCGCTCATATGGGGTCAGAAGGTTAAGTTGCTTTTCTATTTCATCTAATGCGTCAACATCCCATGCTTCTTCCCTCACAACAGAAAAAACAGACGGCAACATTGGCTCTTTATCCGCAAACGCAGCAATGTAATTTTGGTAGAATTTTGATCCTTTGATTTTGGGAATAATATCATTTAATCCGAGGAACTCCTCAAAGTAGTCTGTATCAATCGGTTCCGTTAATAGGTTGTAATTCAGTTTGGGAGATACCTCTTCATCTGCCAACGCAAGAGATATTGGTTCTAAAATAATAAATACAATTAAAAGGACACCAATCGTATATTTAAGTGTTTCTTCAAATTGTTTAATTTCTTCTTCTTGTGAAAAGTTATATTCATCCGGAAAAGTGGTGCGGAGCCGATAAAACGTATCAAAGCCCTGTTTATGTATGACTTTATTGGACTTTTTTATCAGATCATCATGCTTATCAAAATACTCTGGAATCAAAGTCTTAATTTCTTTGTAGCTCTCCGATAACTTTTCAAGATGGGATCTAATCCTATTATCCATCGGGAACCATTCTTTTGTGGACCAATCAGTTAGAGTAGATCGTTCATTATTTGAGAGATACAACATATTATTTATTAGTTCACTGCTTTGCCGGATGGAGTAAAATGCACAGTCAAAATAACCGTCTTCATAAAGAAAAATTGAATTGATTAATAGCCGCGCTGCTTCATCCAAAAAAGTATTGCAATATATGATATCCAGCCGTCCTGTAAATAAAGATAAATTATTCAGGAACATCAATAATTTCTTGCGATCGGGTAATAAAATTTTTGATTGGGTGTCAATGTGCATAGATTCTATTATTGTTTGCTCAAAGTCCAAAGCACAACACTTCTCTCAAATATTTAAGCCTTGTATCACATATTATTGGAAAAATTATACTACCAATATGTTCAAAAATCTATATATTTGTCAAATAATGAAATATTTGAATCATAGCTAATTTCTTTTTATTACGATTCATCCGATGACACAGCCGGATATCTTCCGTCACCCAGTAGATAAAATAAAAGGGGCCCCCGGACAGATAGCCGAGGGGGTTTTTCATTGACGAGCATGCTCCATGCCGCAAAAGGCACCTGCCTTACCCATACCCAATTTGTTTTTTCTCATTTTCGAAACACAATACCCCTAGGCATCCCATTTTTTACTGGGTGCTATGGGAAAGATTCACAAAGCTTCGCTGGGTTTAGTAAACATCAGTAACACAATCAGTGGTGAAGTGGTAGGAGGAGAAATACCGTACACTCCCGACTGTAGTATGCACCAAGGGCCAGTTGGCAATATGCTGCCGCCCGGAACAGTCTAACGATGCCTCGATCAATCGAAGGAATAGTTAAAAAGGCTACTGATATGATATCTTTTGGTACGTTTTTCGCGACTTTTCGCCCGAAAAAGTCATAATTTAAGCACCTCTTTTTCAATCGAAAAGGAGGTGCTTTTTACGTGCGTAATATTTCGATATTTTCCCATTGTTGAGCATGTTTAAGCGTTATAGAAGCAGCCTCAAATAAAGCCTCCTTCTGGCCCATTTTCGGCCTAAATTTCCTCGCGCGCGCGAGGAACCGGTTTTGTCGTCCCTTACTGCCCGTTCTCCCCATGCCCTGCCGCTTTTCAATTTTTTCGACCGGGGGTATCATTTTCACGTGGTTTTGCTCCGGAATATACCCGCAACAGATCCGTAATGATAGCTTCCGCGGAGCACCGCGGAACTGCTCTTCGTCCTCGAAGGCCGGTCCCTTCTCCGGCTACCGGCATCAGGCCAAAGATGCTGCAGCCGCTAGTAGGTTCCGCCGCCCGTACCATTAAAAAGGCCATCGATTTGTCGACGGCCTTTTGCGTTTATTGTTCGGGATTTTGCAATCGCATCCCAACTTGATTTTTGCACTTTGGTGAAGAAAAGATTGCCAGCGGCGAGTTTTGCCAAGATCCCTTATCTTACAGGAGTAAAATCGGCAAGTATATACCTTCTTTTTACATTCAAGTTGAAATTACTTCCATTTTCAGGTATAATCAATTAACGGCGGGCTTGCGCTTGTAGTCCACAGCATAAGTCCGGCCTCGCGAGTTTTGCGCGGCCGTTTTATACAAAGACAATTGTTTTTTCATTCTGCGCGAAAATTACAAGCCATAATATGAAGTCATCACTGAGGAGGATACTGCTTTGAAAAACATGGCCGGAGAAACTGACACCAACCCAAAAACAGGGGGCGGATTTGCGAGCAATATCGAAAAATTGGTTGCAGATGCTTCTGCAAAAGCAAAAGATGCCGCAGCAAAAACTCAGAGATCAATTGTAACTACTGTCGATAAAAATGAAAATGGTAAAATAGATATTGAGGACTTTGGTATTGAAAAGACGGACATCATAGAAGCCAAAGAAAAAGTCCAGGACATTGCGGCGAAGGTTGTTGCGGATGTAAAAAAGGGCGGCGTGCAAGTCAGTCAGGCGCTTGAAGAAGCCAAGCTTGAAATGGAAAGGAAAAATCTTAGGCCGGTTTTCCCTGCTGATTTGAATGCGAGCACAATTTCTTCAGCGCCGAACCCAAGCATGGTCCGCATTGTTGAGAGAGATAAGAAGCGCAGCGAAAAAGAAGTATGCAAGGGAGAGGCGGGCTACCTAACAAAAGTAAAAGGCATGGAGATTCTCAATATATATGAAGACTGTGCCCGGCACATCGGAATACAGTTCTATCCCAATATCAGTAAAACGATATATTATATTGATCCATTTCAACCAAACTATTATGTCAGCTTGGATGAATATTTTGTCTATCTCAAGAACGCCCGCGTCAGCGAGCTTGCAATGATTGCTAAGGATTTGGGTGCCAAGAAAGTTATAATCTCATTGAAGGAACATAAAAAAACTTTTGTGGCCAATGATGTTAAAGTTGATGCGAAAGTTAAAAAGGGCGGTGCTTCCGGCTCTGCTTCCGGCACATACGACAGGACAGATAGTGATATTTCAAGTGTCGCAATCGCCGATGAAGAAGAATTTAGCGGCCACGATACGCCTGTAAAACCAAGAGTGGTATACTTTAGGAATGAGAGTGATATCGTAAAATTAATTGAAATGCGAATGGACACTAAGAAGCAGAATAAAATTAAGTCGAAAACCTATACGCTCCAATATAGCAAATCATCTGGAATTAAAGAAAAAGAAGCTGCAGAAATTGACGCCGTATTAAGCCAGATGAAATGCGGAGGGACTGCCACAATCAGCAGCGAAGCACAAAGGGAAAGCAGGACAGATCTCGAGTATCACATCGAATTTGATGTTCTAAGTCGTTGACCTCAAAAGAGGATGGAACCACAATTTGGTCCCATCCTCTTTTGCTCCAACTGGGAATCATCCCACTCGCTCAAACGGGATCACCTTGTAGCGGCTTTCTTGCGTGGGTTCCGGGTCGGGCGGCTCCGGGACGGGTGCGGTGCCCGTGACCTCGGCCAGGAATCCACGAACCTTCTCGGCGGTGTTTTGCTACATCTGGTTTGTCGCATGGATATAAGTGTCCAGCGTGAAGCCGGCGCTGTAGTGGCCAAGCATGCAGGATGCTGCGAGTTCGAGTCCCGCCGCTCCGACCATGCGGGTTTATCGGTTTCCATTTGATCTATGTCCTATAATTACACTCGTAAGCAAAATTGAGTGACAGGATTTTTTATACCTGCTATAATTAATATGAAAAAAATTTGGTTGGGGCGGGTAATGAGATGGATTTTTTAAAAGAGGCAATTATTGCAGTAGTTGTTGCTGTAATAGGTAGTGTGGTAACCGGCCTCTATGAGCGTCATAGAGATAAGAAAAAATCTATAGAAGAAAAACGAGAAGTACAACATAAAATGCGTCCAGAATTTACAATTGTTGATATGAAGGACTCGTTTTCTCGTCCTGGAACCTATATCACTTCTCAGCCTTGTGATTTAGAAGTATTTGTGGCTCCTTTTTCGGGTGTAACAATTCAAGGCGATACTGTCAGCGCTAATTATGATGAAGGACTCCTTGACAAAAAGAATTGGGTTTGCAGGCAATACACATTTAAAAATATAGGTGGAACAGCGGCCTATACCATATCCATAATTTCAAACTATAAAAAGGGTACGTGTATAATTGATAAAGATGCCTTCACAGCACGGATGGTTTCTGATGGTTTACTCAACTATTGGGCAATGTTAGAAAAACGTGTAGGCCCAGGGGAATCCTTTACATTGAAATTATGCTACTCAAAAGATAAAATTGTAACAGGTATGTTGTCTGCAATAATGAGTCTCGTTATATGTGATGATAATAGTGTTTATTGGGAACAGCCATTCTTTTCTCCTGAGCCCAAATTATATGAGAGCAAAAAAATACTTTATAATGAATACCGAGAATCAATTTCATCTGATGCTGCAATTGAATGCTTAAAAAAGACATACCTATGATAAACTTCAGTGCAAATACTGCTTGTCGACTAACAACAAATCATTGATATCACTGGATTTATCCAAGTCCTATAATTTCACTCCGGCCAGAAATAGCGATCTTGCTTTCGGGCTCCTTCTTCGGTTTCGCCGTCGTGTGAAATCTCCCTGCTCCGCCGCCCGAAACGCTCATTTTGCACTGTTGACTGATGGAGGTCATGTCAGCGGCTTCCTCTCCTATGAGCCACTGCAAGGGTTTCTCCCCTTCAGCCCACAGGGTGGCCCGTGGTCCGTATTCGGATTACTTTCTGCATGCCACATCGGGGCCCGTCTGTGCTATCCGTCCCACAGGGCGGCCTGTGCGGGCCAAGCTCCCCCGTTTCCGCCGCGTTGATAAATTCCACGTCTTTTCTATTGAGGCGGCATTTGCGGCGAAAGCCGGGCGCAAAGGGGCTTCCATCCTGCCAGCCCTTCACTAGATCAGCCCCGTCCATTTAGTGTTGCGCTGTGGTCCTCTCTGCAACCGTTAGTATTCATTGAAGATCGTGCGGTCCTTTACAGGCGGTACTGTATGGGTACCGCCTTATTCATCCCCGTCCACGTCCTTGATCTTCTCCAGCGCCTGATAGAGCAGGCGGCGGGTCTGCATATAACTGTAATTCACCTTATCCGCGACCTTGATCAGGGGAATGCCGTCTATGTACCGGAGATTCAGGATCAACCGAAGCCTGGACTCTTCCACGCTGTTGACCATTCGAAGCAGCCTTTCCCTTACCCGGCATAGTCTTCTCACTTCATTGGCAATCCTTTTCTCGATGTCAACGAGCCTTTCAGCCGCACTTCCAATGCGGTCTTCTCCATTTCCTCCCCTCGGCATTCCGTTCAGGACCGGCGTGATCCGCGTGGCCGCGGTCATGACACGGTTGTATTCGTCCTTTTGTCTTTGGATCTCCGCCTCAATATCCCGGTACTGCTCCAGGAGTCTTTTCTTCTCGATAGTGGTCACAGTCCTGCCCTCCTTATATGTTCAATATTTTTTCTGTCTTTCTGTTCAATGCTCAAGTTAAAATGAGCACGGCCTTTTCCGCCGTCCTCAGTAATCGTCGTCGAGGCACTCGTCTGCCTCCGTGTAATATTCGCCGTCGTAGCCGCGCTCGTTCATGATCTTCTCCCAGCAGTCCGGACAGACAAGCCGATAAGGGATTCCATAACAGTCGTGCGTCATAATGGCATTCTTCCGAAGGATTGCCTTTCCGCAGACAGGGCACTCCATTGTTTCCATCGTTTCCATCCTTTTTCCCTCCATGCTTTCCTTTCCGTTCCTGCTTTTCACTTCTTGCCTCCGATCAGCATACCCTGTATACAGCATGTTGCAGGAGGTGATTCATTTGGTGACTATGCGGGCAACTGTTCTTACCGTTCAAGATGACCGCTTACTTGTATTCGATCATGCAGCGTCTCAGAGAGTAATTGTCTTTACTCCCGGCGCACTTCGCTTTTCTGTGGGAAACCATGTTCTTATCCTGTATAACGGCATCATGACCAGAAGCATTCCGCCCCAAATTACAGCGATCAGTATTTCCGTCATTCCCCGTTTCGGTCCTTTTTG
>ERZ795053.5059-NODE-5059-length-13863-cov-11.355229_pt1 | contig 13863 bp, 2 predicted proteins | sample MGYA00375137_ERZ795053 | MGnify/ENA primary metagenome ERZ795053 (study PRJEB30182, sample SAMN05720284) | activated sludge metagenome | isolation source: Anaerobic digester | place: Hong Kong | collected 2014-12-17 ... | reverse complement strand
GCGCCGGGGCTGGCCAGTGCATTCTGTGGCAAGACGACCGTCGCCACGTAGTTCGTCCCCGACGGCGTGATGGTCCAGTAGATGTCCGTCGTCGCGCCGCCCGGCGCGTTGGGATGGTTGGCGTCGATGCGGTCGACCTGGAGGCTTGTCAGTGGGTCGGCGCCGCTCAGGTCGGTCACCTCGATCTCCACGCCCCACGAGCCGGGATAGCTACCGGCCAGACCGAAGTAGAAGAACTCCGGCCCGCTCACCGGCTGCGTCTTGCGGATCGTGCCGTAGTTGGTCAGCGTGTCGTAGATGAAGGCATTGTCGTCGGTCACCGCCTCGACCAGCGTCGTGCCGGTGTAGACGGTCAGGAAGTCGAAGCCGGTGAAGGTGTTGAGCACCAGCCGCTGTGCGGTGGCGCCGTCGAAGGTCACGCCAAAGCCGTTGGAATCGAAGGTGCCCGAGTTGGTGAAGTGCCCGCTCACGGTGATGTCGCTCGTGAGCTGCAACTCGCCATTCTCCTCGATCTCGATGTCGCCATAATCCGACGCGCTGATAAGCTTGCCCGAACGCACCGTCATCTTCTTGCTCACCTTGAGCTTGCCGTCGATGGTGACGGTATCCGTCTTGTTCGTCTTGTTCACCACCAGGTTGTAGAAGCCGAGCGGATTGCCCGTGAGTGTCTGTGGCTGGTCGCCGGTGAGGGTGACGGTCTTGCCGTTGGGGTCGAAGGTGCCGCCAGGCTGAATCTCAAAATTCCCGCTGAGATTGATGTCACCGTTGAGCGTCACCGTCACGCCGGGCGGAATCACATAATTACAGATGCCGCTGCACGGCGGGAAGATATCGCTCCAGTTCCCCGAGCCGGAAGGAGTCAAGGTACTCGACGTCGTAAAGGCCGCCGCGGCAGTACCAGTCTGTGCGCTGCCGCTGAACCACGCCGTGTTGGTGATCGTCGCACCGCCACTGGCCGCGTTGGTGACGGCAAAGGTAATCGTGATACTCTCTCTACCAACAACCGGCCCTGCCCAGCTAACAACGTCATTTTCTATGTTTGCCCCAGATTGGTCGATCCAATAGGCAAAGTCTACCTTAGATGGCAACGTGTCGCTCAAGACCACGTTCGTGTCGCTGACGTTTCCTGTGTTAGCAAGGACAAGGGTGTAGGTCATCACGCCGTTCCACATCACCTCGCTCGACGGCGCTACAGATTTGGTCAGATCCACCGTAAGTGGCGCTGCCGTAGGAAATACAGTGAGGCTATTCTCAAGCCGCCTGCCTACAAGCAGCTTCTCGTAGACCGGATTATAAGTACCAGACAGCCCCCCTCCCCCATTTGCTACGCCGCCAATGACGCTATTGATGGCCGAAACCTCACCCCTCGTGCCAGTGGTGCCATCACCCCAAGTCACTGAACCAGAGTTTACCGTCGCCCCATTGTCCCACGAAGCGCTCAATACTATGTAGTTGCCGTCGGAGAGCGCTCTTACAGTACCATATGCGCCGGACATAAAGTCATAATTGCTGCCGATCTGATCGCTGGCCGAACTGCCAACAAGGCTGTTAACGGCAGAAACTGTGCCGGTAATGCCTGTTGTGCCGTCTGCCCAGGTCACAGCTCCAGCATCTACCACGGTCCCATTGTCCCAATAGTAACTGTCGACGACATAGTTTCCATTGGCAAGCGCAAGGACCTCCCGCCCAACATAGTCGTTTGCCTTGCTACCCACGAGGCTGTTGGCTGCGGAGATTGTCTCAGTAATGCCTTTGGTTCCATCTGCCCACGTGACGGATCCCGCATTTGTCATCGCTCCGTTGGCCCATCCTGTGTAGCTTACGACATAATTGCCATTGTTAAGGGCAGTGACTCTGCTAAGCCTCCCGGATGCTGTAGTGCCGACAAGGCTGTTCGCGGCCGACACAGCGCCACTGATACCTCCGGCGCCGTTGCCCCAGGTTACAGCACCTGCATCAGAGATGCCCCCGTTGTCCCAATAAGGGCTACGTACCACATAGTTTCCATTTGCCAGCGCTGTTGGGCTATCGCTCCCGATCTTGTCGCTGGCCGAACTGCCAACAAGGCTATTTGTTGCGGAGACAGTGCCAACACTGCCTGTTGTGCCATTACCCCAGGTGACGGCGCCGGCATCGACAACGCCTCCGTTATCCCAGTTGGGGCTACTCGCGACGAAATTACCGTTAGTTAGCGTAATGACATCGCCATATCCGATTTGATCGGACGCGGTGCTGCCAACCAGGCTGTTGGCAACGGAAACCGTACCTGATGTCCCGCTTGTACCGTTGCCCCAGGTGACAGCCCCAGCGTCGGCAACTGCCCCATTATCCCAGTTGGGGCTGCGCACGACATAGTTTCCATTACTGAGTGGTGTAACAAGCGCGTTACCATATGCGAAACCGATCTGATCGGATGCACTGCTGCCGACAAGGCTATTGATGGCAGATACCACACCAGAAGTGCCAGTTGCGCCGTTGCCCCAAGTAACGGCTCCGGCATCAACAACGCCACCGTTGTCCCACATTGAACTACACACGACATAGTTGCCGTTCGGGAGTGCAATCAGACTGCCGTTGCCGCCGCCTATACCGTCATTAGCGGTGCTGCCGATGAGGCTATTGGCTGCAGATATGGTTCCAACCGTCCCCGTCGCACCGTTTCCCCAGGTGACGGCGCCAACGTTGGCGGTGCCGCCATTATCCCAACCAGAGCTACGCACAACATAGTTACCGTTGGCAAGGACGAGAACGCCATACATATAGTCATAGCCGACATAGTCGTTTGCCGAACTGCCGACAAGGCTGTTGACTGGGGAAATCGTACCGGTGATACCTTTCGTGCCGTCTGCCCAAGTAACGGCGCCAGCATTGACTACGCCGCCATTGTCCCAATAGGCGCTGCGGACGACGTAGTTTCCGTTGGGTAGCGCAATAACCTCCCTGCCAACAGAATCAGCGGTTTGGGTACCGACCAGACTGTTCGCAGAGGAGATCACACCAGCAACGCCCGTGGCGCCATTGCCCCAGGTAACTGCACCAGCACCGGCGATGCTCCCATTATCCCAAGTGTCAGCCCCTACGACATAGTTGCCGTTACTAAGAGGAATAATGTATTGGCCGACGAAGTCGCTGGCCGAACTACCGATTAGGCTGTTGGCTGCATATACTATTCCGGATACACCAGTGTTTCCATTCCCCCACGTGGCCGCACCCGCCCATTTATTGCTTCCATTGGCCCAGTAGCGGCTATCCACAACATAGTTGCCGTTATTCAGAGCAATCACTCTTTCACCGACGCCATCATCGGCTTGCGCGCCGACGAGACTATTCGCAGCTGACACGGTACCCGAAATACCTGTCACAGCGCTACCCCACGTCACTGCGCCCACGTTGGTAGCGCCGCCGTAACCCCAGTTTTTGCTCTTTACCACGAAATTGCCATTCGACAACACGGTGACACCGCCCGAACCGACACTGTCGTTCGCTGTACTGCCGAGCAGCATGGAGATCATCTCGTGCGTATCGCCATTGTAAAGATACACCGCGCCTACGTCTGATGCACCGCCTGGGATATCATAATATGGATCGGTCACGACGAAATTCCCATTCGGTAGCACCGTGATAGATGTGGGAAATGACCCGCTTCCGGCGGGACCGGGCACATCCACCTGGTCCGCGGCACGCGCCGCCGGCGCCAGGCCCAGCACTGCTACCACGGCCAGCAAGCCGGCCAGCAGCCAGCCGAGCGACCTGCGGGCGACAGCCTGCCTGCCCTCAACCTCAAACGATTGGGCGAAATCATCAGATGACAAGTGCGAGTTGGCGTGCGCGGTCATGGATTGGCTCCTTCGATAATCAGTTGCTTGTATTCCCACCCAGGCTACGCAGCCTGGGCTTTGCTTTCAAGTGAACGGGGCGTATGACAATTGTCGAGCGAGGCGGCTACTCTATCTGGTAGCCGCCTCGCTACAACGTTCGCTCAGCGAGCTACGAGCGGCAGGTGCAACCGCGGCGTAGCATTTGGAGCGTCGGACGTTTCATCGGTCGCCGGCTCATCAGCTTGCACCACGGCAGGTAGCTGGTCAGTCGTAGTCGGAGCGACTGCCTCATCCGGCGTAGGAATCGGTTCCTCATCCGAAATGCCAGAATCGACGGCTGCAGGCGCTTCAACGTTGGGTGACGGCGTCGCTACCACTTCCGTCTCCGTGTTGTGAGCAGTCGCCTCGTCCGGCCGCTCTTCAGACAGTGCCGCTTCCCGCACCTCGGCCAAGTTGTTTGCATTTGCCACGACCGATAGATATTGATAGTACGCATAGGTTACCGGCGTATCCTGGCCAAAGAGCGCAAACTCTCCGAGGCGATTGACACTCACCGTCAAGGTGTGCGCGTCGGCATTCCGGCCGACGATCGCGATGCCGTCACTCGACCATGCAGCGCCATCCCAGCGCATGAGCGTCAGAAGCGCCTCGTCAAGACCGTTGAGTTGCGCCGGATCATACGTAATGACAACCGTCACCGGCTCGGCGAAGCGGTAGCCCTCCTGCAACGCTGTACTGACATACGCACTCAGGTCGAAGACAATGTTGCCGAACGTAACCTCGGAGGGCAGGTGGTTGATCCCGCCGGTTGGGTTCAATAGCGCCGTGAAGACCAGGTAGAAGATGTCTTGTGGGGCAAGCGTCGCCGTGTAGGCGCCTGCCGGCACATTGACGCTCAATGACACGTGACCGCCGGTGAAATGACCGGTGCCTTGGATGCCTGGCGTGACCACGGCGATCTGGGGTCTAGCGTCGCTCTGGCTGCCGTTTGTCACGACAACCGCAACCGTGGCCGTGCTCGTCATGCCCTTGGAATCACGCAACGTATAGGTGAAGCGGTCACTGCCGCCATAGCCAGACGGAGCAAGATAATGAACCGTGACATTGTCCGAGTTGATGGTTGCCGTACCGTGAAGCGGCTGCGATATCTGGGCCACGACCAGACCGCCAAAGGGGCTATGATCGTTGGCCAGAACGGGCACGTCGACTGCCTCACCATCCTGAACGCCCACCGCGTCGTTGATGGCAAGCGGGTTGGGCTCAGTTGGCGTAGAGTCGTTACGGTCTGGTATGCCGTCGTTGTCGCTGTCGGTGTCCTGGTAGTCGGGCGTGCCGTCCGAGTCCGTGTCACGCGCATCACTGGTGTTGCCGTCGTGATTCGGGTCGAAGCCCTCCTGCCCGTTGGTCAGACCATCGTTGTCATCGTCGTTGCCGCCGCCGGTAGTCGGATCGTCGGCGTCGTACGGGTCGCTGCCGCCGGTCGTCTCGTCCGCATCGGAGCCACCGTCGTTGTCGCTGTCGGTGTCCTGATAGTCAGGCGTACCGTCCGAGTCCGTGTCGCGTGCATCGCCGGTGTTGCCGTCGTGGTTCGGGTCGAAGCCCTCCCGCCCGTTGGTCAGCCCATCGTTGTCGGCGTCACCGCCACCACCCGTCGTCGGGTCGTTAGCGTTGTATGGGTCGCTGCCGTTGGTCGTCTCGTCCGCATCGGAGACACCGTCGTTGTCGCTGTCGGTGTCCTGATAGTCAGGCGTACCGTCCGAGTCCGTGTCACGCGCATCGCCGGTGTTGCCGTCGTGGTTGGGGTCGAAGCCCTCCTGCCCATTAGTCAGACCGTCGTTGTCGGCGTCGCCACCGCCACCGCTCGTCGGGTCGTTAGCGTTGTATGGGTCGCTGCCGTTGGTCGTCTCGTCGGCATCGGTGACGCCGTCGTTGTCGCTGTCCGTGTCCTGATAGTCGGGCGTACCGTCCGAGTCCGTGTCGCGCGCATCATCGGTGTTGCCGTCGTGATTCGGGTCGAAGCCCTCCTGCCCGTTGGTCAGGCCGTCGTTGTCGGCGTCGCTGCCGCCGTCGCTCGTCGGGTCGTCGGCGTCGTACGGGTCGCTGCCGTTGGTCGTCTCGTCCGCGTCGGAGACGCCGTCGTTGTCGCTGTCGGTGTCCTGATAGTCAGGCGTGCCGTCCGAGTCCGTGTCGCGCGCATCGCCGGTGTTGCCGTCGTGATTGGGGTCGAAGCCCTCCTGGCCGTTGGTCAGTCCATCGTTGTCGGCATCGTTCCCGCCACCCGTTGTGGGATCGTTGGAATTGAGCCGATCACTACCGTTGGTCGTCTCGTCCGCATCGGAGACGCCGTCGTTGTCGCTGTCGGTGTCCTGATAGTCGGGCGTGCCGTCCGAATCCGTGTCGCGCGCATCGCCGGTGTTACCGTCGTGGTTCGGGTCGAATCCTTCCTGCCCGTTGGTCAGACCATCGTTGTCATCATCGTTGCCGCCGCCGCTCGTCGGGTCGTCGGGATCGTACGGGTCGCTGCCATTGGTCGTCTCGTCCACATCGGAGACGCTGTCGTTGTCGCTATCGCTGTCCTGATAGTCGGGCGTGCCATCCGAGTCCGTGTCGCGCGCGTCGCCGGTGTTGCCGTCATGGTTGGGGTCGAAGCCCTCCTGCCCGTTAGTGAGACCATCGTTGTCGGCGTCACCGCCGCCACCCGTCGTCGGATCGTCTGGATCATACGGGTCGCTGCCGTTGGTCGTCTCGTCCGCATCGGAGACGCCGTCGTTGTCGCTGTCCGCATCCTGATAGTCGGGCGTGCCGTCCGAGTCCGTGTCGCGCGCATCGCCGGTGTTGCCGTCGTGGTTGGGGTCGAAGCCCTCCTGCCCGTTAGTGAGACCATCGTTGTCGGCGTCACCGCCGCCACCCGTCGTCGGATCGTCTGGATCATACGGGTCGCTGCCGTTGGTCGTCTCGTCCGCATCGGAGACGCCGTCGTTGTCGCTGTCCGCATCCTGATAGTCGGGCGTGCCGTCCGAGTCCGTGTCGCGCGCATCGCCGGTGTTGCCGTCGTGGTTGGGGTCGAAGCCCTCCTGCCCGTTAGTGAGACCATCGTTGTCGGCGTCACCGCCGCCACCCGTCGTCGGATCGTCTGGATCATACGGGTCGCTGCCGTTGGTCGTCTCGTCCGCATCGGAGACGCCGTCGTTGTCGCTGTCCGCATCCTGATAGTCGGGCGTGCCGTCCGAGTCCGTGTCGCGCGCATCGCCGGTGTTGCCGTCGTGGTTGGGGTCGAAGCCCTCCTGCCCGTTGGTCAACCCGTCGCTGTCTTCATCGTTGCCGCCGCCGCTTGTCGGGTCGTCGGGATTGAGCCGATCACTGCCGTTGGTCGTCTCGTCCGTATCGGAAACGCCGTCGTTGTCGCTGTCGGTGTCAAGATAGTTCGGCGTACCGTCCGAATCCGTATCTCCGCCGCCTTCGACAACGTCGGATAGGCCATCATGGTCGCTGTCGATCGCAAGCGTGGCATTGCTGCTGTTGTTGGCCAGGCTGCCTTCCAGCGCGCCGCTGGCAATTTGGGCAGTGGCTGTGAGGGTCCACGCCGCCGAAGAGTCGACGTTCGCCGTAATCGTGATGACACCGCCTTGACCGCCGGCGAGACTGGCGATATTCCACACATAAGGCTGTGGCGTGCCGACGTTTGTCAACGCCACGCCGCTACTGATGACATTCTGCACGGTCAGGCTGGCCGGTATGCTATTGGTAATTACAACGCCACTGACAGCGGCAGTGCCGGCATTGGAAAACGCCAATGTATAAGTGACAGTGTCACCGGGCACGGCCATGACAGGCTTGACAGATTGGCTGATCGCCAGGTCCAGTGATGGGGTGTTGACATAGACGAAATTCTGGTAGTAGTTGGCGCCTTCAGCCAGGTCCAGCGCTCCATCATTGTCAAAATCGGCCCATGCTACGCTTCCGGTTTCGCCAGTGGTCGAACCGAACAGTATTGGATCGCCGAAAGTGCCATCGCCGTTGTTGAGTGAGATGGCGTTCTTTGCGTACTCATTACCTTCGGCTAGGTCAAGGTCACCATCGCCATCGAAGTCACCGGCAGCCAGGCTGCGCAGGGAACTAGCGGTACCGAAATAGACCGGGGCCATAAAGGTGCCGTCACCGTTTCCGGGTAGAATCATGCTTTGCACACCATCATTGCCAAGCACGAGATCAAGATTCCCATCTCCGTTGAAGTCACCCCAAAGCACGCTACGCGTTCCCCAATCCCCATAGTCGGCATCAGGTTCAATAGGGTCGGCAAACGTCCCGTTGCCATTGTTCGGATACAAGTAGTTACGACCTTCATTGCCTACCGCGAGGTCGAGATCGCCGTCATTGTCATAGTCGCCCCAGGCCACGCTGTTGGTGGAGTCAGACATGTAAGTGGGAAGGCTAATCGCGCTTCCAAAGGTGCCATTGCCGTTGTTGGGATAGAGGTAATTTTGTTGGTAATTGGTATTACCGACCGCCAGGTCGAGGTCACCATCGCCATCGTAGTCGCCCCAGGCCACGGATCGCGTCGAGGCGGACGAATATCCGAAATTGACCTTGGCGCCAAAGCCTCCGGCGCCGTTGTTAGGATAGACGGCGCTCTGCGTACCGTAGTTGCCCATAGCCAAGTCAAGGTCGCCGTCGTTGTCGTAGTCGCCCCAGGCTATGCTGTAGGTTGAGTCGCTATTGGGGCCGACGTTGACTGCGGCGCCGAATGTGCCATCTCCATTATTGGGGTAGACCATATTCTGATAGTCGTTGCCAAAAGCCAGATCGACGTCGCCGTCGCCGTCATAATCCGCCCAGGCCACAGCGTGGGTACGCGAGTTTGAAACACCAACAGCGACTGGGCTTTCGCCAAAGTGTCCGTAACCCGCCGGTGCCTCGGCGTAGAACTGCATGATCGCAGGGCTGTACAGCCGGCCTCCACTAGCACCGGCGACACGGTAGTTGGGGGCGGCGTAGACCAACTCGCCTGGGAGAAACGGCCGGTTAGGCGTCACGGTCACGACGTTTCCGCTACTGACATGAGTCGCGGTAATCAGTCCCTGCTGCATGGCATGGACCAACACGGTGCGACTGGTGACAGTCGCTGCTTCGATCTCCTGGCTGAAGGTGAACACTACTGAAGCGCCCAAGCTGGCTGCGCTCGTATTGCGCGCCGGTGCAGCATCATCGAGGGTCATAGGAGCGACATTCAGGAATACCAAAGCCCCCTGCAACGCCGTGGCGAGATCAAGTGTGCCGTCACCGTTAACGTCACCCCATGCAAGCGCATTGGCCGCATGGGTGGCACCGATGGCTACGGGGGCGCCGAATCCACCAGCCCCGTTATTGGGGTAGATTAGGCATTCCACGTTATTTGCAGTTGCGAGGTCCACATCGCCGTCGGCGTCGAAATCACCCCAGGCCAGTGCTTGGGTTGAGTCAGTACCCGTGCCGAAATTGATCGCGCTGCCAAAGACGCCATCGCCACTATTGAGATAGAGGACATCTTGTGTCTGGTAGCCGCCCGCGGCCAGATCCAGGTCGCCATCATTGTCAAAGTCGGCGGCAGCCAGGCGGTATGCTGGATCGGTGCTGCTGCCAAACGCTATCCCACTAGTAAAGCGCCCATCGCCCAGGTTGAGATAGAGATAGCTCTGAGACGAGTAGCTGCCAAATGCCAGGTCGAGTCTGCTATCGTTGTTGAAGTCACCAACAGCGAGTGAATCGGCGCCACCACTTAGGCTGAACCACTCTTGGACAAAGGTGCCGTCACCCTGGTTGAAGTCAATGCTCCCCAACCGAGCCAGGTCTAGGCGACCATCGCCATCAAAGTCACCCCAGGCAATCGGCCCTCCTCCCGAACCTAAATCGACAGTGGCGCCAAAGGTGCCGTTGCCATTATTGGGGTAGATAACGACTCGATCCCAGCCGTTGCTTACGGCCAGATCGAGGTCGCCGTCGCCATCGTAATCCGCCCAGGCGACGCCGCGCGTGGCATCTGTGCCCGACCCAAATGCAACCGATGAGCCGAATGATCCGTCGCCATCGTTGAGGTAGACGGCGTTCTGACCGCCATCCACTCCAAGTGCCAGGTCCAGGTCGCCATCGCCATCAAAGTCGCCCCATGCCATGGCGCCAGCCCAGCCACCGGTGGAGCCGCTCGAGCCAACAGGCAAGGGAGCGAAGTGCAACCAGCCAAAGCCGGCCGTCGGCGGTGCGTTGAATTGCCATATGGTGGGCGTGATGAGATGCGTATCCGTAATACTTGTAGTGTGGGTCGTCGCCGTTGCATTGACAGGCTCACCGGCCAGAAACGGGCGATGGGGTGTGACCGTAACGACATTTCCGGCGGTGGAATATGTTGCCGTAACAATCCCCTGCATCATGGAATGCACGACAACAGTACGGCTGGTAACGCTCGCAGCATTGATATCTGCGCTATACGTCAACACGACCCGGCTATCCACTGCCGCCGGACTGTTACGCGACGGCGAGAAGTCGGTCAAGTCCAAGCGCGGACCGTTGAGATACACTCCGCTTGGCTGACCGGTATTTCCCACTGCCAGGTCCAGGGAGCCGTCACCGTCAGCGTCGCCCCATGCCAGGCCGACCGTATCCTCATTTCCGTCGCCAAAGGGAATCCTCGATCCAAAGGTGCCGGCGCCGTCGTTGACCAGGATGAAGTTCTGGCCCTCAAATGCCGAAGTGGGATAGGCGTCATTACTGCCTACTGCAAGGTCCAGGTCACCGTCAGCATCAAAATCGCCCCATGCCAGGCTGGCAAGATACTTACCGACTAAACCTTCAATTTCGACAGGATCCCCTAATGTGCCGTCGCCATTGCTGGGGTAAATGGCAATTGCGTTATAGGAGCTCGAATATCTATATCCAATCGCCAGATCGAGATCCCCGTCGCTGTCATAGTCGCCCCAGGCCATACTCACCGTAGGCGTAGTGTTAGGGCCAAGATAGATCCAGCCGTCAAATGTCCCGTCTCCGTTAGCTATACGAATATAATCCTGCCCTCCCCCTCCGGTTCCAAGGGCCAGGTCGAGGTCGCCATCATTATCAAAGTCACCCCATGCCAACGTTGAAACAGGATTGCCTGCGTTGAAAGTTGATGTCTCAATAAACACACCAGTGCCGCTGTTGAAGTATTGTGTAACAATACTGTCTGCGGCAGTCAGGTCTAGATCGCCGTCACCGTCCATGTCGCTCCATGCGACAACGTTAGTGGCATCGGTGCCGGTGCCGAAATTGATCGGGGCGCCCAATGTGCCATCGCCATTATTGGTGTAAACGGCGTTTTGGCCGCCGTAGTTGCCGGCAGCTAGATCGAGATCTCCGTCGCCGTCAAAGTCCCCCCAAGCTACGCTGCGCGTGGCATCGACGCCGGAACCAAATGTCACTGATGAACCGAACGAGCCATCGCCGTTGTTGAGGTAGACCGCATTCTGACCGCCATCATTGCCAACAGCCAGGTCCAGGTCGCCGTCGCCATCGAAGTCACCCCAGGCTACGCTGCTCGTGGCATCGGTGTCTGCCCCAAACTGCTTGGGCGTGTGATAGAAAGAGCCATAACCTTTGGAGGGTGCAGCGCTGAACTGCCACACTGTCGGCGTATATAGTTGTGTATCTGTGATACCGTCTGTCGCAAGCGTGGCCACGGCGTAGACCAATTCTCCTGGCAAGAAGGATCTGGTTGGAGTCACGGTCACGACGTTACCGGCTACCGTATGCGTAGCCGTCACGAGCCCCTGCATCATGGAGTGCACTGCCACCGTATGACTGGTGACAGTGCCGGCATCGAGTTGAAGGCTGTAGGTGAAAACCACGCTGCTGTCCACGCCAACGTCAATCGCATTCGGCAAGGGCGAATAGCCCGTCAACTCCTTCGGTGCAGCATTCCAATATATTGCGCTCTTGGCATTACCAATCCCTGCCAGGTCCAAATCGCCATCGCCATCATAGTCGCCTGCCGCCATGATTGAACCGCCCGGTGCTATCTGGAGCGATTCTTCAAATGTCCCACTCCCGTTGTTGAGGAATAGGGTATTTCCGCCTGTATAGTTCCAAGAGATAATATCTAGGTCCCCATCCCCCTCGGCATCCGCAGTTACTAATCCGCTTGAGGCCCGTCCCAATCCCATCGGATTTGCGAATGCGCCGGCGCCATTGTTGAAATAGACGACACTTGGCTGGCTGTAATTGCCCGCAGCAATGTCCAGATCGCCGTCTCCATCATAATCACTGACCACCAAGCTGTAGGTGCTGTTTGGCGCGGTGCCGAATAGACCTGCGTAACTAAGCGTAAAGTTGCCGTCGTTGAGAAAGATCTGGTTGTTATACGAGGAACCTGTTGCCAGGTCCAGATCGCCGTCCCCGTCAAAGTCGCCGGTAGCGAAGGTTTCGGCAACTCCTGTGTACAAACTGCCTGCACTACTGAATATACCGTTCCCTGTGTTGCGATATAGGGTTTCAGAGCCTGATCCGCCGCCGCTCACGATTAGATCCAGGTCACCATCGTTATCAAAGTCGCCCAAGATAACGTCTCTCAGATTAGTCACTGAAGAACTGGACCACACAGCCGAGCCAAAGCCGCCACTTCTGTTGTTCAGGTAAGCCCGCGTAGTACCAGAGACGTGACCGATGACCAGGTCGAGCGCACCATCACTATTCAGGTCTCCGGCAACAACGACGCCAGCATAATCGCTGGCCGAATCGACAACGGTCGACCTGGGAAAGCCACCGGCCCCGTCGCCGAAATAGACGATGTCTGGTTTGGCATAACCGCCAACCGCCATATCGAGATTTCCATCCCCGTCAAAGTCGCCGACCGCGGCGCACTGTGGTGCAGTATCTCCAGCCTTGACCGGACGAACGGCAAATTGGCCGGTGCCACCGATAGCGCCAGTTGTGAATTGCCATTGGCTGCTTTTCGGTGCGTGTGTACCGCCAAGATCGGTAACTTGGGTAGTAGCCATAGAGAATACTGTCTCGCCAGGGAAGAACGCTCTATTCGGCGCCACCGTAACGGCGCTTCCCTCAGTGCTATGCGTTGCGGTCACCAGGCCCTGCATCATGCTGTGCACGACCACCGTGCGGCTCGTCACGGTCGCGACGCTGATCTCGGTGCTATAGGTGAGCACGATATTGCTATCCAGCGGCGCCGTCACGCTGTTGGTGACTGGCTCGTGGTCGGTCAACACCGGCCCCTGTGCGTGCACACCCGGCGCTAGCCCCAGCACCGCCACCACGGCCAGCAAGCCGGCCAGCAGCCAGCCGGCGGCGCGGCGGCGGCCGATCCCCGCCAGATGTACGGAATCATCAAACGACGAGTGCGAGGTAGCGTGCGCGGTCATGGTTTGGCTCCTTCAATCGAAAGATCATTTGTATTCACGGCCCAGGCTGCGCCGGCAGCGCAGGCGGGGCTTCAATTCCAAGCGTGGCAAAGAGGGCGGCGAGGTCGTCGACCGTCGCCAGCGGGTAGAACTCGCCCATGAGCGTCACCGCGCGGTCGCGGTGCAGATCCAGCCCGACGATGGCCGGCGCGGCAGCCAGGCAGGCCAGCACCTGCGCGGCATCCACGGCTGCAACGTCATAGAGCACCAGGGCAGGGGCGGGAAACCCCGGCGCGCACAGATCGCCGACGCTGGGAATCTCGCGCACGCACAGCCCGGGACGGCCGCGCAAGATGCCCGCGATACCAGACATGACGACGGATGTGGTGAGAACAACGATCGACGCGTGGGAAGGCATGCATTCAACGATACTGCGCAACGCCGCTGCCGCCACCGGCAGATTGACTGAAAAAACGACAGTCTTCGCCAAAGGCCAAGACTGTCGTTTTTTCAGTCAAATGACGGTTGACAGGAACCGCTAAAGATAGGGCAAAAGGTGGAAAGCGCCATGGATGGGCGCATGAAGGGCAACTGTCAATGCGCAAAGAAGTATAGGGGAGAGTAGCCGCGACGTTTCGCCCCTCGCCCCTATCGTCACCTCTCAGGCGCCGTTTGGCAACTACCGG
>ERZ795053.5054-NODE-5054-length-13872-cov-3.775783_pt1 | contig 13872 bp, 12 predicted proteins | sample MGYA00375137_ERZ795053 | MGnify/ENA primary metagenome ERZ795053 (study PRJEB30182, sample SAMN05720284) | activated sludge metagenome | isolation source: Anaerobic digester | place: Hong Kong | collected 2014-12-17 ... | reverse complement strand
CACCGCTCCGCTGCCGCAGGTGGCTCTGGTCGCTTGTGGAGGCTATGGACGGGGAGTGCTCAATCCGGGCAGTGACATCGATCTCTTGTTTTTGGTGGGAAAAGAGATCAGTGATACCCCGGCCGTTCTTCAGGATCTGGTGGAGACGCTTCTTTATATGATGATGGATGTGGGATTCAAAGTTTCCCAGTCCGTCCGCACGGTTTCCGATTCTCTCACCTTTGCCAATGAAGATCATCCCACGAAAACGGCGCTTTTGGATGCCCGGTTTGTGGCTGGCAATGTGGACATTTTTGAGGAATTCCAATCGCAGTTTTTCCAGCGGTGTGTCGAAGGACGGGAGCAGGATTATTTGGGAGAGCGGAGTCGCGATATCCGATCCCGGCACCAAAAGTTTGGTCATACGGTGCATTTGCAGGAACCCAATGTGAAGGAAGGCTGTGGAGGTCTTCGTGACTTTCACAACATCATCTGGATCCTCTGGGTGTTGCGGAGGACGAGGGATCTCAACGCGGTGGTGACCGAAAAATTGCTTGGCCTTAGTTCGGTCAAAGCCATGGAGAATGCATACGAGTTTCTCATGCGGGTCCGCAATTCGTTGCATTACCTGCAAAAAAAACAGGGCGACATCCTTACTCTGAGGCTCCAAGGCCAGGTGGCGGAAGACTTGAACTATCCTCAAAAAACGAAAATCCGGCGAATTGAGGCGTTCATGCGGGACTATTATGGTCACACCCGGAGGCTTTACCAATATAGCACTTCGTTGATGGAAAATTTCGAACTGGACCTTGAGGCCGACAAGCCCAGTCGTTTCATCGGCTTCCTCGCCCGCCGCAAGAAACGGGTCGAACATTTCGACGGCTTTTATTCCAAAAATGGCCTCATCTACCCCGATTCAGATGACATTTTCAATGAAGATTCGAAGCGCATGATGCGGATCTTTCTCCACATGCAACAGCGGCATTTGGAGTTCAGTCCATCGATCAGAAGGCTATTCCGGAGGAGTTTGCCTCTCCTGAACCGGGGGTTCCTCTACAGCAAAGCCAACCGGGAGACGTTTGAGGAAATTCTTCAACACCGGGGGGATGTTGCCCGAGTGTTGCGTCTGATGCACCGGGTTGGGTTTCTCGGGCGGTATCTGCCAGAATTCGGGGAGCTGACCGACTTGGTGCAGCATGAGTTTTTTCACCAGTTCACTGCGGATGAGCACACCCTTCGCTGCATTGATGAACTGGATGGCCTGGTTCTTTCCGAGGATCCCAAAACACGTTTCTTCCGGCAATTGTTCCTGGACCTTGAGGATCCCTACATCCTCTACATTGCCCTGATCATGCATGATGCCGGTCGATCGGAAAACATGAGGCATCACGAGGATGCCAGTGCCCTGCTCGCCAGCAAGGTCGCCCGTCGTCTTCGGATCACTGGTGACCGGTTGAAGCGCCTGATTTTTCTCGTCGACAATCACCTGATTTTTTGGCGGGTCGCCACAACGAAAGATCTGGGGGATCCTTCGACCATCGAGGATTTTGCAAAGGCGATGCGGAGCCGGAGCTACATGGAATCACTCCTTTTATTCACTCACGTGGACTCCAAAGGAACCAGCCATGAATCCTGGACGGCATGGAAAGAGTCGCTCGTCATGCAACTCTACCGGAACACCTGCTCGTATTTTGAGGATCGGGTCGGCTATGCGGAACAGGCCAATCAACCGGTTGACACGCTGAAGGAGAAGATTCTGGGCTCTTTTCCCGCCACCTATGAAGGAGAAATCGAGGCCCACTTTGCCACCATGCCGGCACGGTATTTCCGGTTCAGGGGCGCTGCGAGCATCCAAAGGCATGTGAAGCTCTTCCATCGGTTTTTTAAGCGCCTTTCCGGAGACGACCTCTCCTCTCTCGTTCCCGTGGTGAATTGGGAAGCCCGTCCCGATGAAGGATACAGTCTGGCCGAATTCTGTTGTTGGAACCGGCATCTCCTGCTCACAAAAGTGGCGGGGGCCTTCGCGGCCCGGAACATCAATATTCTCAGCGCCGATCTGTTCACCCGGTCCGATTCTTTGGTTTTGGATATATTCCGGGTGTGCACGACCAATTTCCAACCGGTGACAAGTGAACGCGAAATCGCCAAGGTGGAGGCCTTGGTCGAGAAAGCCTTCCGGGTCGGTGAAGACTGTGAGGATTTTCGCCAGATCATTGAGGAGGCGAACCGGCCCTCATTGTTCCGGGAAGCTTTGGAAATCGAGATTCCTCAGCGGGTGGTGGTCTCGAATTTCTTCAATCCTCTGTACACGGTTTTGGAATTGCAGGCCCAGGACCGTATCGGGCTTCTCTATGATGTCTTCACGGCGATCGGTGAACTGAAAATTGAAGTGGTGATGGCAAGGATTTCCACGCAGGCGGGGGCCGCCATAGACAGCTTTTATTTGGTCGATACTGGAACGGAAAAGAAAGTGGAGGATCCTGTCCGGCTCAAACAACTGGAAGCGGCGGTCAAACGGGCCGTTGGATTGTGACCTTCCTGCCATCAACGGCCATCAGATGCTCTTAAAGAAATCGTCACCGGACGATGGTCACTCGCGGTTTGCCACTCCGGGAGGTCAATAATGCGGCCTTTCTCCGGTCCGAACTCTTTTTTGGCCCCTTTGCTGATCAAAATGAAGTCTAATCGCGCATACTCATCCGCAAATTCCCAATAGTGGGTCCATCGATGACCGTTGCGATCCTCGGCATCAATGTCGTCGAGATAATTCTCGGCCCCATACCGCCCGCGTAGGATGCGGACCGGCATTTCGTTCCGCGTGTCATTGAAGTCTCCGTAGACCAGCAAATTGACCCCGGGTTCCTCCTGGAAAATGGTGTCAATATGTGAGCGCGCCAAATCCGCTTCATTGCGCCTCATCAGTGCCTGGTCTGCCTCGGGTACCTCCCGCTTGGACTTCAAATGGAGTCCGACGAGCCGGAGCCGGTATTCCGGAGTCGGGGCGACGGTCACATCAAGGATGCCACGTTGGACAGGCAGGATGCGGTCGCCGATTCTGTAAGAAAGGTCTTTTTTTGAATGGCGCGCCACGATGGGGAAACGGCTGAGCAAGGCGAGATTTCGCGGTTGGTCACTTGCTGCTCTGACCCATTCAAACTCCGGCAGATCAAGTCCAGCCTTTTTCAGCCGGGATTGAAGATCTTTGATTTCGGCCTCCAAACCGATTTCACAGACTCCAAGGACGTCCGGCTTCCCTGCCGCGATCATGTTGACCACAGCTTCGATTTCCTCTGCTGGTTTCGGGGCGTCCTGAACCGCCACCCCGTCTACCCGGCGGTTCATGGGCAGGTAATTTTTCAGATTGTAGGCCATGAACCTCACCTGAGGTTCAGGAAGGTCGGGAGTTTGAGCGGGAGCTCTGCGGTAGATGCCGGCGCCCAGCAGCAGCAAACAAAAGAAAACTCCCCGCCGGTACACCGACGGGGAGTTTTTGCACAATGGGACGGTTCCCACTTTCATGGAGGAACGTTTCAGTCTTCGGAAACTTCCTGTTTGGCAGGAGGCTGCACTTCTGTGGAAACGGGACGCGCCGGGGCGGCAGGCTTGTCGTAGGATTTTTTGGCTTCGTATTCACCCAGCTCAAGTTCGCGATCGAACTCGGACTTGGCTTTCTTGAATTCGCCCATTCCGCGTCCGATCCCCCGAGCCAACTCGGGGATTTTCTTGGCGCCGAAGAGCAGCAGAACTACCAAAAAGATGATCATCATCTCTTGGTAACCGATGAACGCGAGGATTGTATTATTCATGGGATCATCCTAGTCCCCTGGTCGGAAAAGTCCAAAAGAAAAGGAGGACGCAATCTCGGTGTCATAAAAAAGAGTTGCAGTGACAACCAATATGGGCGTTTTCGTGACAATGCGGATAGGATTGTTCGGTGGGACCTTTGATCCCGTGCATAGCGGACACCTGGAAATGGCGCGCCTTGCCAGGATCACCTGTCACTTGGATCGGATTGTTTTCATTCCCTGTCAGCAGTCACCTTTCAAAAGCCGGGCTACCGTGGCTTCCGGCAAAGACCGGTCTGAAATGCTGAGGCTGGCGCTTCGGGACAAGGGTTTTCATCACTGGGCGGAGGTTTCGGAGCTGGAATTGGAGCGTCCGGGGCCCTCTTACTCATGGGAGACCGTTCAAGCAATGGCCCTGGAGTATCCGGGAGCGAGACTTTTCTGGATCATGGGCGGGGATCAATGGCTTTCTTTGGGGAATTGGGCGAGGGCAGATTATCTGGCAGATCACCTCGAATTTATTGTCTTTGCCCGGGACAATGTGCCGCTCCTTGCCCAATATCGATTTCGTGGGCAGTTGATCCCATTCGATCGACCAGAGTCCGCTACTTTGATTCGGCAAGGGAAATGGGATCAGGATTGGTTGACTCCTGCCACGGTGCAATATATCCAGGAACACCGTCTCTACCCATCTTTTTCTTGAACTTCAGGGTTTGATGTAAAGATTTGTGGTTTTAAACGTCCCTTCATTGCGTCCTCTTGTGAATTTTGCCGCCCGGGTTATGATACGGGTCGAAGTTCTCGATTCAGGACAAGTCAAACTACCAACCCACACCCTAATGATGAAAAAACTGCTTGCTATCGCTGCCTGCGCCTTTGTGGCTCTCTCCTCTGTTTCCTTTGGCGGGGAATACCCCGACATCAGCATCGACGAACTCAAAAAAGCGATCACCGAAAAGAAGGTGACCGTGATTGATGTCAACGGCTCCGCTTCCTACTCCAAAGGTCATATCCCGGGAGCGATCGACTTCCGCGCCAACAAAGAAAAGCTGGCCACTCTGCTTCCCTCCGATAAGGGGGCACTGGTCGTTGCCTATTGCGGTGGCCCCACCTGCAGTGCCTATGCTGCTGCTGCCAAAGCCGCTGAAGAACTTGGCTACACCAATGTGAAGCACCTCTCCGCGGGCATCTCCGGCTGGCTGCAAGCGAAAGAGCCAACTGAAGCTGCCAACTAAGTTGGTTGCCCCGGCTCCGACCGGGTCTTTCAAAAGGCGTTTCCAGTCCTCTGGAAACGCCTTTTTTTCTTTTGGAGTAAATCGAACGTGGACGAAAGGAGAAAACGATGTTAACTCTTCACGATATAGCTAAAAGAGGATTAAATGATCCATCCATCCAAAAAGTTGAATCGTGCCGCGTTGGAGCGGGTGGCGGAAACCTTTTCCCTTTTTTCTGAGCCGACCCGACTCGCCATTCTTCAGGAATTAAAGAGTGGGCGTCAATGTGTTGGCCAGTTGGTGGAGATTCTTGGCGTCTCCCAAGCTCATGTCTCCCGACAGCTGGGAATTCTTCATGCCGGCGGACTGCTCCTTCGGGAGAGACAGGGAGCCCAGGTTTATTACTCCATTCAAGATCCTCTGGTGGAGGTGCTCTGCGGCGAAGTGTGCAACAAACTCTCCCGGGATGCGAAAGAACGTGCTTCGGTTGAATTCGGAGTGTGACATTTTTTGGGGACGTTGATGCGTCCTCCCTAACTTCCTTTCAGTGGCTTGACCTCGGGGAAATTGCATTGGAACGTGTTTCGTATTCCTATCCCCCTACTCGGATGATTCTGCGGACATTTGCGATTCCCCAACAGCACCGTGTGGTGTTCACTCACGGAGTTTTTGATGCCTCGAATCATGCTCTGCGTGACCTTATCGCTGAAGGAGCCGGATTGGATGGCTCCGGGCGGGTTCTGGTATGCATCGATCAGGGACTCCTTGAGATGGCTCCAGGATTGCCCGGGAAAATCACGGAGTATGGCAACGCTCACGCTTCCGTAATGGAGTTGGTGGGATCTCCGCTCTGCCTGCCGGGCGGGGAGGCCTGCAAAAATGATTGGAGCCGGGTGGAAAAACTTTGGGAAGCCTTTCATTTTCACGCCTTGTGTCGTCACTCCTATGTGGTGGTGATTGGTGGAGGGGCCTTTCTGGATTTGGTTGGGTTTGCAGCTGCCACGGCTCACCGAGGTATCCGGCTGATCCGTATGCCCACGACCACCTTGAGTCAGGGAGATGGGGGCGTCGGGGTGAAAAATGGGGTGAACTATTTCGGCAAGAAAAACTGGGTGGGCACCTTTGCCGTTCCCTTTGCGGTGGTCAATGACCTTGAGTTTCTGCGGCTGCTTCCAGACCGCACCTGTCGGGATGGAATTGTTGAGGCCATCAAGGTGGCTTTGATTCGGGATCGCGATTTTTTCCATTACATTGAGAGACACACCGCAGAATTGGCCCGATTGGAGACCGAAGCGTTGGAACGGGTGATCCGGCGCAGTGCCGAACTGCATGTCGACCATATTTCTTTGGGCGGAGACCCCTTTGAGCAAGGATCCGCCCGCCCTTTGGATTTTGGGCATTGGGCCGCACACAAGCTCGAGCAAATCTCCGGTTTTACGGTCAGCCATGGAGAGGCGGTATCCATAGGAATGGCGCTTGATCTATGTTACTCCGCCCGCATTGGCTTGATCGATGCCGCCATCAAAGACCGCATTCTGGGAGTCTTGGAGGCCGTTGGGCTCCCACTTTGGTCGGACTTCCTCGATGCAGCCGTTCCGGGCGGAACCAAACCCATGGTCCTGCAAGGGGTGGAGGAATTCCGGGAACATTTGGGAGGACGGCTCACCATCACCCTTGTTCCCCGCATTGGGTCCAAAAGGGAAGTTCACGAAATGGATGAGAAGGAAATCCTCTTCGCTCTCGACGAACTTCGGTGCCGGAATAGGCTTGCTAAGGGTGCATCGGCCAAAAGTAAGGGATGAGCAGGCTTGCGGTGATCCAGGCGATCAGGTTCAACGGCACTCCTATTTTGAAGAAATCCAGGAATCGGTAACCCCCTGGCCCATAAACCATCATGTGGGTTTGGTAGCCCATGGGACAGGCAAAGGCAAGGGAAGCCGCTAGGGTGACTCCAATGAGAAATGGCTGAGTGCTCACGCCCAGCGCCGTGGCTGTTTTGATGGCCAAAGGGGCCGCTAGAATGGCGGTGGCATTGTTTGACATGACTTCCGTAAGGATCAAGGTGATGAAAATGAAGGCACTGAGGAGTACGTAGGGCGCCACGGTCTGGGGAACTGCGGACATGGTAAAGGTTACCGCCGAATTGGCGATCAAAGAGGCCAATCCCGTTTTGGAAAACGCTTCTCCCAGAGCAAGCATTCCGAAAATCAACATCACGATGGTCCAATCGATGGCCCGGTAAGCCGATCTGGCATCGGTGATGCGGGCCAATACCAACAGCGCGCAGGCCGCTATTGCCGCCCCGGAGATGGGAGCCCAATTAAATGTGGAGACGATGACCACGGCAGCAATGGCGGCCCACACGGCGGCCCTGTGCCACGAGGCTTTTGGCTTAGGCTTGTCTTCCAGGGTTTCCGGCTCATTGAAGGCCAATTCCCCCTCCTCGGTCAGTTGCTCCTCCGCATGGGCCGGGCACACCAAAAGCAGGGTGTCCCCCACGCGCAGAGGGGTGTCGGCAAAACGGCCTTTCAAATTGTGCCCCCGGCGGTGCACGGCGAGAACAAGCCCTCCATGACGCTGGCGGAACCGAAACTCCCTTAAGGTCCGACCGATCAACGGGGACTGGGGAGTCACGACGCCTTCATAGAGACCGCCTTTGACTCGCGACAGGGTTTCAATCCCGAGTTCGAGATCGCTAGCCTCCCCAAATTTCAAGGAATCGGGCTGGCCGGCATTGCGCACCACGTTCTCCCGGTTCACCACGATGGTGAGGCGATCATATTGTTGCAGTCTTTGTTCGTCGAGTTCGGCGCGGATGGTCATGGCCTGGCGCCTCAATTCCAGCAGTTTGGCGCCTCCCGATTGCCGGAGGAAGTCGAGGACCGGGCGACCGATGAGCGGGGAGCCCCGATCAATCATGATTTGGTAGATTTGCGCTCCCCGTTCCTCCGGGGCCAGAATGGAAGAAACGGTGCCTCTGTCGGGCAGCACCCTTTTCGCGAAAATTGCCGTGTAGGCGATACCGATCACGGCAATGGGGAGTCCGACTTTGCCCAATTCAAACATCCCAAAACCGGGGTGGCCTTCAGCCACGGCAACGCCGTGCACCACGAGGTTGGTCGAGGTGCCAATCAGTGTGCAGCACCCGCCAAGCAATGAGGCATAGGAAAGGGGAATGAGGAATTTCGAAGGGGACATGCCCTGGTCCCTGGCCACGGCCATGATAACGGGGATGAAAACGGCCACTACTGGTGTGTTGTTGATGAAGGCGGAGACTGATGCCGCCAGAATCATCATGACCAGGATCGCTGGGGAAACTCCTTTTTTGGCCACCCAACTGAGCATCTCGGCCAGTTTTCCGACTCCTCCCGTGGCGACGAGCAAGTGGCTCAAAATGAACATCGCGGCCACCGTGAGGGGCGCTTCATTCGAAAAAACGGAAAAGGCTTCCTTGGGCGACAAAATCCCCGTGAAAAGCAGCAGGCAAAATGCTCCCAATGCCACCGCATCGGTCGGGATCTTCTCAAACGAGAAAGCGACCAAGCAACCTGCGAGCAGGATCAAGACCAATATCATCTCCCACGTCATTGCAATCCTCTCGAAATCTCAGCCAAATACTCGACACCGGCCCGCAGACCCGCTTTCCGCGGCGAGAATAGGGGCGAAAGAGAATCTCGTCAAACGACACTTAAGGCGGTGAATCGAAGCTCACGGACGCTTCTCTGAGAAGGATCGGGAAGCCGTCGCGGACAGGGTAGGCGCGTCCGCCTTCATCGCAAACCAAGGCTTCGTCCCAGACGTCTGAAGACTCAGCATGCCGTCTCTGCAGCGATTGGCACTCTTCAAACGTCCCTATCCTCAAGGGGAAACGCGTTTCCGGGCAGATCAAAAGCGCCAGGACGCTTTCAGGCAGGTTCATTCAATACAAAGGTATGGAGGGATCAATTTCTTTGGACCAAGCATTGATGCCACCCTGAACATGGCAGACATTTCCGAAGCCATGGGAGAGGAGAAGCTGAAGAGCCCGGGCACTTCTGCCTCCCGCTTTGCAATGAATGATGATTTCCTCTGCAGGATCCAATTCCTGAAGACGATTCGGGAGCTCACCCAGGGGGATCAATCGGGCACCCGGCAAACGGCAGAGTTCATGTTCGTTGGGTTCCCGAACATCCAACAAAACAAATGGTCGGCCTTGTTGAAAATAGGAATTCAAATCGTGGACGGAGATTTCCGGGAGAGGGGACATATTGGCTTCGCAGGTATCAGGGAGGTCGGTCGGTTCCAGAATGGTGGGGGTTTTGCCACAAAGCGGGCAGTCCGGGTCACGGCGGAGTTTGATCTCTCTGAATCGGAAACGCAAGGCATCAAAGTGAACCAAGCGACCTAAAAGAGGATCACCCAACCCGAGCAACAGCTTGATTGCTTCCGACGCTTGGAGGCAGCCCACAATCCCCGGTAAAACACCCAGGACCCCCCCTTCGGCACAACTGGGAACCTGACCGGGCAGGGGAGGTTGGGGAAACAGGCAGCGGTAGCAAGGACTGCCGAGATGGGGGGCGAAGACCGAAACCTGCCCCTCAAACCGGAAAATGGCGCCGTAGACGTTGGGTTTGCCCATCAGGAAAGCCACATCGTTGGTGAGATACCGGGTTGGAAAATTGTCGGTTCCGTCAATGAGGATGTCATATCCCGTGGCCAAGGCCTTGGCATTGTGAGCGGTAAACCTTTCAGGGTACAGATCGACCACCACTTCGGGATTGATCCGCTGCAGGGTCTCCGATGCGGAGTCCAATTTCAAACGCCCCACATCAGTGGTGCCGTGAAGAATTTGGCGTTGCAGATTGGTGTAATCGACGGTGTCGAAGTCCACCAGACCGATTCTCCCCACACCCGCTGCGGCCAGATACATGGCGATGGGAGATCCCAATCCTCCAGCGCCAATGCAGAGGATGCTGGCAGCTTTGAGTCGTTTTTGCCCTTCCAAGCCCACTTCGGGTATGGTGATGTGACGAGCGTAGCGCCGGAACTCGTCCGGACTCAATTCCTGAGTTTCCCGACGCTCATCCGAAATGATGGATTCCATGCGTTCATGGTGCCCTGAATTCGACAATTTTCCACCTATGGAATGGCGATGTCTGATTTCTTTGATAATTCCTGAAAAAATCCGACAAAGCAGGCCCGGGGTGACGCTCATTCAATAGAACATGAAATCCAAAGCCTGCGAGGCCGCGGAAACATCACTGCCAAGACAACCTGATCCGAAACTCCCTACCATGCACTTCAATACCTCCCGTTCGCAGTTGCGAATCACTTTGCCCGCTCTCAGCCTCAGTGCTGTCGTGGCCATGTCCTGCCTTGCTTTAAAGGGGCAGGATGTGAAATTCGAAGACCTCAAAAAGTCGATTACCATCGAAAATGGCCCTGTCAAAGCCGCCCCGGGCGTTGTGTCCACCTACGCGGATGCCCTTGATAAGGCTATGCCCGCTGTGGTCACAGTGTTTTCCTCTAAGCAAGTGGAGGTCAAAACACCCGAAATGTTCCGGGATCCGATGTTCCGCCGCTTTTTTGAAGTTCCTGAGGGCTACCAAATGCCCCCCCACAAGGAGCAAGGACTTGGCTCAGGGGTCATCATTTCGAAAGATGGCTACATTCTCACCAACAACCATGTGGTCGGCGAAATGGACGAAATTCAGGTGAAATTTCCCGGCGACAGCAAGGAATACAAAGCCAAACTGATCGGGGCCGATCCCAAAAGCGATGTGGCAATCATCAAGATCGATGCTCCGAATCTCAAGCCCATCGTCATTGGAGACAGTTCCGCCCTTCGTGTTGGGGATGTCGTGCTTGCTGTGGGCAGTCCATTTGGTCTCGACCAAACGGTGACCCAGGGCATCGTGAGTGCCTTGGGACGTAAGAATTTGAACATCACTGACGGTGGATATGAAAACTTTATCCAAACCGACGCCCCGATCAACCGGGGCAACTCGGGAGGAGCTTTGATTGATGCCGCCGGTCGTTTGGTTGGTATTAACACCGCCATTCAATCTGGCGTCGGTGGAGGCAGCATCGGCATTGGATTTGCCATTCCCTCGGGTATGGCGTTGAGTATTGTCGAGCGACTGCTGGAGGGAGGTGGCACGGTTCACCGGGGATTCTTGGGCGTTTTTCTTAAGGATGTCGATAGCGACATGGCTTCGGCCCTGGGACTCGATGGGAAGAGCGGTGTGATCATCGCAGAAGTCAGTCCAGACTCGCCTGCCGAAAAAGCAGGCCTGAAAGCCGGTGATTTGGTGGTTTCGGCCAACAACAAGCCGGCGACCAGCATGGCGGAACTCAGGCTTGATGTCAGCAACACGAAACCCGGAACCAAAATGGTTTTCGAGGTGATCCGCCGCGGCAAATCTGAAAAAGTGGAAGTCACCCTAGGCGATCTTCAGGACAGTCAGCTTGCCCAGTCCGGTGAAGTAAAGCGGGGAGATGGCAAAAAGAGCCAAAAGCAAGAGAAAGGCAATGAGTTCATCGAAGGCGTCCGCATTCGTGATCTCGATGCCCAAATGCGCGAGGCTCTTGGTGTGGAAGAAGGCATCCAAGGAGTGGTCGTCGAATCCGTGGATACCAATTCCAAGGCTGCTGAGGCCGGGTTGCAGACGGGATTGTTAATCACCCAAGTGGATCAGCAGGATGTCAAATCCGTTGCCGAGGTCAAGAAAATCAAAGAAGCCTTCCAAGGAGACGTCCTGCTCCTCCAAATTTACCGGGAAGGGCGCCATGACATCCTTGCCATTCGGATCAAGTGACGCTGAAGGATCCCATTTCCCCTCCTGAGAGAGTTGGTGCGTTCAGAAAATCAGGAGATTAGAGAGCAACCAGCCAGTCGAAGGTCGAAGGCACTGTCCAAGAGGACGGGCTGGAGACCGAAGACTGGCTGGTTTGTTTTCGCAGACAAGTCCTCAGCGCGCATCCAGCCCGATGATGTCGAACCTTCCGGCCGTCTTGGTCGCGAAATATTTAGGAGCCTCTTCCATCCAGCGTTTGACGTGGGGTGATGCCAGATGGGATTCCATCGCGGCCAGGTCATCGTAGACTTCGTAGAGGCAAAACTTCAAAGGATCCTGCAGGTGGCGGGAATACTCCCACTTCCGGCATCCGGGCTCTTTGCGCGAATGCCCTGCGTTTTCAACGATTTCAGCGAGCAGCGCGTCGGCGTGTTCGGGATGGGCTTCCAAAAAGACGGTGATGGCAATCATGGGGGTGCGGTGGAATCATTATTTCAGCAGTCCGGAAGCTTGCAGCCAATCGGCAGCCCTGTTGGTCCAGGTTGAAACCATTTTGGTGGTCGGTTTCATGCCGAACCCATGGCCGCCTTCGGAGAACACGTGCAGTTCGGCGGGAACGTTGTTTCGTCGCAAGGCCAAATAGAGCAAGGCGCTACCCTCCACAAAGGTGCGATCGTCGTGTGCCACCACGATGAATGCCGGAGGGGTGTCTTTCGTCACGGTGATTTCATTGGAGAGTGCATCTTTGTTCTGGTCATCCTGCAGATAGGCCGGGTAGACGAGGATACCAAAATCGGGACGGAAAATCGCATCATCCGCAGCATCGACTTTCGGATAAGTGAGCTCGCCTTGATGGGTCATGGCACAGGTTGCGAGGTGGCCCCCAGCCGAGAAACCCAGAATCCCAAGACGATTCGGATGGATGCCCCACTGCGCAGCGCGGCTTCTGGTCAGGCAAATGGCACGCTGGGCATCCTGAAGAGGTGCGGCCTGTTTGGGCAAATTGGCGCGGCGAGGGACTCGGTACTTCAGGAGCACAGCGTTGACGCCGATGGAATTGAGCCATTCGCAGACTTTGCTTCCCTCATGCTCGTAGGCGAGAATGTTGTAGCCTCCGCCGGGACATACGATGATCGCGGTGCCGGTGTTGGTCTCCTTGGGCGCTGGATACCACTCCATGCCGGGCAAGGAAACGTTGGACATGCGGGCTATGCCATCTTTTCCTGAAACATCCAGGGATTCTGGGTTTTCCAGTGGCTTGGATTCGCCGGGAACCGCGCCAGGCCAAAGCGGAATGATCTCGGCTCCTGGGAGAGGCACGGCGGTCATGACCATGGAGAGAAGTGAAAGGCTGAGGGGACGAAACTTCATGAGGCCATTGCTAGCCCCGTCGGTGGCTCGGTGCAAGTTTCAATGGATCCTGACGGCGTCGTGATCGCGCCGGAAGGGGGGTGCGCTCTAGCTCGATTAATCCCGGGTCTGAATGTCTCAGGGGATTGGGGCTTGTGCGGGGGATGCATTTCCTTTAGAATTCCACATTCATGATTCCCCCCCGAAGTATTTTGCTGAACCGTTTGGTGCTGGGACTCTTACTGGTGGCATCGGCCGGGTGTGACAATGCAAAGTTGGAACGGGCTTTGATGGATCGCAGGGTGGGGGAGTTGGAACGACAAATCAAAGTCCTGGAGGACAAGACCGAGCAGGAACTTTCTGAAACCGTTGGTTCCAGCCGCAACTTGGTGGCCCGTCTCGATAGCGTCGAAGAAAAAACCACCGAAGCGCTGAAGCAAGCCAGTGATGCCAACCAGGGCCAATCGGATCGGTTTCAGCGCATCGAACAAGGTCTCGCCGAGCTGGTGCGGATGCAGCGGGATCAGGAATCGTTGGCCTATTTGTCGCCGGATTTCAAAGGGCATTACACGATCCGGACGGAACATGGCGTGCTCCTGATCCGGCTCGATTCACTTGATCGCGATTTTCAGTTGGGCGGCTTTGTGGCACACCTCAGTATTGGCAATCCCATGGGGATCACGGTTCAGGAATTCATCTTGAAAGGGGATTTTGGGACCACGGCTCCCAAGCTTGCGGCTGGGGAAGCTTATGAGGATTTCAGCAAAC
>ERZ795053.5052-NODE-5052-length-13878-cov-3.956883_pt1 | contig 13878 bp, 12 predicted proteins | sample MGYA00375137_ERZ795053 | MGnify/ENA primary metagenome ERZ795053 (study PRJEB30182, sample SAMN05720284) | activated sludge metagenome | isolation source: Anaerobic digester | place: Hong Kong | collected 2014-12-17 ... | reverse complement strand
AACCATTTGGCAGCATTAAGCAGGGTAATCAGCAGTAAAAGCACAATGCCGATACTGGATAATTTTTTGTTTCAGCTTTCCGAATCAGCTTTAACGATAACTGCTTCCGATTTAGAGTCAACATTGATTACAAGTCTCGAACTCGATAATATTGAAGGTGAAGGTTCAATTGCAGTTCCGGCAAAGTTGTTTATCGATACTTTAAAAGAATTTCCTGAACAACCCCTCACTTTTCAGATCGATGGAGGTTCTTATACTGTTGAAATCTTTTCGGATAATGGAAAATACAGTATTACAGGTCAAAATGCCGACGATTTTCCTGAATTGCCCCGTTTAAACGAAGAATCAATGTCAACATTAAATGTGAGCCATGTTGCGTTAAAAAAAGGGATTGAAAAAACGCTGTTTGCCACAGCAGACGACGAACTCAGACCCGTAATGAACGGAATTTTTATTGAGCTTACACCAGATTTTATGAGTTTTGTAGCTTCTGATGCCCACAAATTGGTTCGCTACCGCCGCACCGATGCAAAGGCAGATTTTGATGCATCATTTATTCTACCTAAAAAACCGGCAGGTTTGCTGAAAAATCTCCTTCCCAAAGAAGAGTTTGATGTAAAAGTTGAATTCGACGAAAAGAATGCACATTTTACATTGAGCAGTTATAAATTAATTTGTCGTCTGGTTGAAGGAAATTATCCGAGCTACAACTCTGTTATCCCAACAAAAAACCCAAATGTGATGGTTATTGACAGGCTCAACTTTTTTAATACAGTTAAAAGGGTTTCAGTTTTTTCAAACCAGGCAAGCAATTTAATTAAACTGAACATTAATGATAACCAGTTAGTTGTTTCGGCACAGGATATCGATTTTTCAATTTCTGCGGTTGAGCGTTTGGCTTGTGAATATGAAGGCGATGAAATGGAAATTGGATTTAAATCTACATTCCTGCAGGAAATACTCACCAACATTTCCACAGGAGATGTTCAGGTTGAAATGAGTGACCCAACCCGGGCAGGGTTGTTACTACCGGCCGATAGCGGAGATGATTCGGAAGATATGCTTATGTTGCTTATGCCGATGATGATTAACGCATAATATTTTTTTATAAGAATTTTGAAAAGGTATCTTTGAAACCAAATAACATAAAGGTTTCAGGATACCTTTTCTTTTAAATATAAACTATGTTGTTAAAATTAAAAAACCCGGTTGTAGTGCTCGATTTGGAAACTACAGGAATGAATATTGTGACAGATCGTATAGTTGAAATTGCTCTTTTAAAAATAAATGTTGATGGCAGCGAAGAGGAGAAGTTGATGCTTATAAACCCTGAAATGCATATTCCAACTGAGGTCTCACAAATTCACGGAATAACCGACGATGATGTAAAAGACAAACCAACATTCAGGGAAGTAGCAAAAACACTCGCAAAATTTATTGAAGGTTGTGATTTGTGTGGTTTCAATTCAAACCGTTTTGATATTCCTTTGCTTGCCGAAGAATTTTTACGTGCCGATATTGATATCGACCTTAAAAAGCACAAATTTATTGATGTACAGGCGATATTTCATAAAATGGAAAAACGCACTTTGGCTGCAGCCTATAAATTTTACTGCAACAGGGAATTGATTGACGCGCACAGTGCAATGGCAGATACAAAAGCAACTTACGAGGTTTTAAAAGCACAGTTGGATATGTATAACGGAGTAGAGTTCGAAGATGGGAAAGGTGGCAAAACTGTTCCGATAGTGAATGATGTAGAGAAGTTAAGTGAATTTTCCGCTTATGATCAGAATGTAGATTTTGTTGGACGAATTGTTTATGATGAAAATGGGGTAGAGGTTTTCAATTTTGGCAAAAACAAAGGTGTTCCGGTTGAAAAAGTTTTAAGAGAGCAACCTGGTTATTTTGGCTGGATGCTCGATAGTGAATTTCCCCTCTACACAAAAAAAGTTCTAACCCGAATAAGGTTAAGAATGACAAGTAAATAATATTAACTTAAAGTTGTTAATGTTTTGTGTAAAGCATTAATTATAAAAATGTTTCGTATAAATCATTTTTTCTATCTTTGGCGTTCTCTATTCATAAAACCGAATATGTTTTTTTATATATTCAAATTAAAATAAAAAGTTAAAAAGGACTGCATAGAAAAATAGCTTGTGATTGAGACAGGTTTTTGGACGATTTAAAGGATGGAATTTACAGATAAACTAAATCGAATTACACTAAGTTTTCCCGATGAAAGAGAAATTCAGTATCGGGAACATTTTTTCATTCAATCCTATAAAACAACAAGAGTTGCTTACCTTATTTTAGCGGTACTTTATGCTTTTTTTGGATATTTGGACAGTGTGGTTGCCAAGGAATTCTTTGAGGTATTTATTACAATCAGGATTTTTGTTGTAGTTATTTTATTATCAGTATTTCTTTTTTCATATTCGAAAAAATTTAAGGATTACTGGCAGTCATTAATATTTATTTCTTTTTTTATTGGAGCGGTTGGCATTATTATTATGCTTATAATGATGCCGTACAAGGTTATATACAGCAGTGGTTTAATACTCGTGTTTCTTGCCGGATTTGTTCTTATAAAACTGAGGTTTTTTGCGGTTTCGGTTGCCAGCTGGATTGTAATTATTATTTACATTGTTGCAGCTCTGGTCTGGAAAATAGAGATTGACATTGCCCTTTCAAACGGTTTCTTTTTTATAGGAGCAAATTTAATTGGAATGTTGGCAGCTTACCGAACTGAAATATATAACAGGCAAAATTTTAACCTTTATCTTCAGATTGCAAAAAAGAATGAACAAATAGAACAGGCAAATAAAAATCTTGAGGGTAAGGTTGAGGAAAGAACAAGGCTGTTGAATTTCAGAAATAAAGAACTTAGAGACGAAGTAAAAAGAAGAGCGGAGGTTGAAAAAGAATTAATAGCAGCCAAAGAAAAGGCAGAAGAATCAGATAAACTGAAATCGGCATTTCTTGCTAATATGAGCCATGAAATTCGTACTCCGATGAATGGAATTCTGGGTTTTGCAAGTATTTTGCGGGAAGCTGAAAATGAAGAAGAATTCAACGAATTTATTGACGCCATAATAAATAGTGGTGAGCACTTATTAAATCTGATAAACGATATTATCGATTTATCGAAAATTGAAGCAGGAATTTTGCAAATTGAAAAAAGTAAATTTGAATTAAACAGACTTACAAAAGAAATTTATGAAATGTTTAGCATCGACTCAAATGTAGTTTCCAAAAATATTAAATTCAGTTATACTGACGGTTTGCCCGGTGATGATTGTATGATTTATACCGACAGAATGAGATTGAAACAGATAATGATAAATGTGGTGAACAATGCATGTAAATATACCGACCATGGAAGTATTGAATTTTATTATACAATCAAAAACGGTTCGCTTGAATTCACTGTTAAAGATACAGGCATTGGAATTCATGACGATTTGAAGGATTCAATATTTAATCGTTTTATGCAGGTCTCGTTAAGCAGAACTGCAGGAAGAAATAGTACAGGCTTAGGTTTGGCAATTACAAAAACATATTTAAACCTGATGGGCGGAAATATTAGTGTAAAAAGCAAACTGGGCGAAGGATCTGAATTTACATTTGAATTGCCCGATATTTTTAACTTTGAAAATTAAAACCTATCCAAAGTGGAATTAAACTGGAAAAATAAAACCATTGTAATTGTTGACGATACAAAACTAAATTTTGTATTGTTAAAAACAATTCTCCGAAAGACAGAAGCAAATATAGTCTGGCTCGAAAACGGCCAGGAAGTAATTGATTATGTAAAAAATTTAAATGCTGTTGATTTAATATTGATGGATATCAGAATGCCCGTAATCGATGGGATTGAAGCATCAAAAATTATTAAAAATATAGCACCACAAATACCAATTATTATTCAAACAGCAAGTGTTATGGGTGAAGCATTCGAGGATATAAAAAACTCAGGATGCGACGATACAATCTTTAAACCTATTGATAGTGGCAAGTTGATTATTAAAATACAAAAACAGCTTGAAAAAAAATAAGATAAATGATAAGACAAGAAAATCCTGGCCATCGGTATAACATCTCGGTGCTCTTTGTTGACGACAACGAAACTATCCGGCAACTTTACCGGCGGATTCTTGAAAAACATGTGAACCATTTATACATTGCTGAAAATGGTTCACACGGATTGGAATTATACCAAAAACATAAACCCGACCTGGTAATTACCGATATGATGATGCCGGTAATGAACGGGCTGGAAATGGTGAAGGAAATTAAAAAAATTGCCCCTGAAGCAAAATTCGTTGTAATGTCGGCATACAGCGAAAAGGATAGTTTTATCGAATCTATTCATTTGGGTATTGACGGGTATTTAATGAAACCGGTTGAGGCTAAAAAACTCCTTTCATTAATTGATGAATTTGCAGGTATCACCCTAATGAAGTGGGAACTTGAAAGAAAAGAGAAAAAGCGGCAGGAAGCGGAAGAATACCTAAAAAGATCGCTGGAAGAAAAAGACGTTTTACTTCGTGAAGTTCATCACCGGGTAAAAAATAACATGCAAATTATTTCAAGCATATTAAGCATGCAAAGCCGAAATATCGATGATCCCAAACTGAAAGATATTTTACAGGAAAGCCAAAACAGAATTCATTCGATGGCGCTTATCCATGAAAATTTATACAATCATAAAAGTCTGGCTAATATAATGTTTTCGGCCTATGTTAAAAGTTTGTGCGGAAATATTGCCAGAACATACGCAAATCAACAGGCAGTTGTGCGATTTGATTATCAAATGGACGATGCATACCTGCCAATGGATATTGCAATTCCATGTGGTTTAATTATCAACGAACTAATTTCAAATTCATTTAAATATGCTTTTGTAAACCGACCTGACGGAGTAATCAGTATTCATTTTATAAACGTGCAGGACGACAGATATGAATTAACTGTAGCCGATAATGGGAATGGTATCCCTTCAAATATCAATATACTTAAAACCAAATCGTTGGGGATGAAAATACTTTACAAACTGGTACAGCAGATAGATGGAGAAATTCAAAACGATTTTTCAAACGGAACAAAATTTACAATAACTTTTGAAGCTACAAACAAATAAACAGAAAGAAAAAAATTTTCAAATCACTTTTTTAAAAAACCAGAAATGAACCAGAAGTACAAAATTCTAATTGTAGAAGACGAGATTCTCGTCGCAACAGATATCCAGGAAAGTTTAGAGAGCCTCGGATATACTGTTCAAAATTCAGTAGATACCGGATTGAAAGCCATTCAGGCTGTAGAAAAAGAATTACCCGATTTGGTGTTAATGGACATTAATCTGAAGGGTGAAATGACAGGTATTGAAGCAGCTAAAACCATCAATCAAAAACATGATGTGCCTATTATTTATTTAACTGCTAATGCCGATATCGACACGGTAAATAAAGCAAAGGTAGCACTCCCGTATGGTTATATAATTAAACCATTTACCGACAAGGATTTACAAACAAACATTGAAATAGCCATTTTTAAGTTTGGAAATGATTTAAAACTTAAAATGGAAAGTGAACAGTTTAATACTTTTTTTGATTTAAAAGATCATGGCAAAAATCAGATCATCGTACACGGCTCGCAGGGGCTTGAAAAAATAAATATTGATGACGTTTATTTTATCGAAAAAAGTGATGAAAATTCTATAATTCATTTAGCTTTTGATGAGGTTGTTACAAGTAAATCTTTTGATGAACTTATGGAATTGTTTCCAAAGAAAAAATTTATCCAGGTAAGCAAACATTTCGTTATTAATACCTCAAAAGTATTTGCCGTAAAGTATCCTGAAGTGATAATTGCCGATAAAATGAGTGTTATTTCGGTGGATGAAGAATATAAGGAATTAATTGGAACTCTTAGTAGTGAACTCGGTGAAATAGTTGATGATGAATAATATACAAACCTCAAGTGAATTATCATTACCTGAAGTTAATACTTTTGATGTCGACGCTTATATCAAGGAGATTTTTGCAAAAAATGGGCCTGACGAAGAGGACTATGCTGATTTCTATGGAATGGTTGACCAGGTAAAAGATGAAGAAATAGAAAGTTTTAGAAAAAAGGTATCTTCAATTTTACATCCGGGTACACTTTTCGGATTTTCTTATACCAAGCCTTTTGGTTACAGCGGCGATTTCTTTATAATCGAAAAGTTTTACCAGGGATATGTAAATCCTGATGAAAAATGCCGGAAATGGGATCAGTTTATTCACGCTTCAGGTGCTGTAACTGCTGTTGTAAACAGGAAAACGCTGGCAATCGATATTTTCGAAAAATTAAATGAAAAATCATTGGGTTTGCGACAGGATGTTATGATTTTGGGAAGCGGACCTGTTACCGAAACCTTTGAATTTTTTGAAAGAAACCCTGATAGTCCGCTGGTTTTCGAAATGCTTGATCTTGATAAAAGAGCAATTGCCTACGCAAAAAACAAAAACAGGAAGTATCTCGACCGGATGACTTTTCATAACGCAAATGTAATCCGGTTTACACCTACACGAAATTTTGATTTGATCTGGAGCGCAGGTTTATTCGATTATTTTAAAGGAAAACACTTTGTTTATTTGCTGAAAAAATATTACGAGTATTTGAATGAAGGCGGTGAAATGATAATCGGTAATTTCAATATCGAAAATCCATCACGACGCAATATGGAAATTCTGGGCGATTGGTTTCTGTATCACAGGTCAGCAGAAGAATTGAAAGGTTTTGCAACCCAGGCGGGAATTGAGGAATCAAAAATCGATGTAATTCAGGAACCCCTCGGAATTAACTTATTTTTAAGAGTTAAAAAGTAAATAACTCTGCTTATTTTGTATTTCAGGAAAACAGATCAATTTAGTTGATAAATTATCAAATTAATTACCGGTTAATCACATATTTACCGGTAATTTTTTTTGTTGCGGTAAGCATCAGAAAATTATGAATTTGTGTATAATTGGTTTAAATTTGGATGATTAATTAGTCTCAAATTAAGGTAAATCTTAATTCGATTTTATATTAAACCATAAATTTTAAAAACCAAAGTTTAATTGATTTTTAAATAAAAACCACTGTATGAAAATAATTTGTATCGGCCGTAATTACGTGGCACATGCCCGTGAATTAAACAATGAAATTCCGGATGAACCGGTATTTTTCATGAAACCCGATTCGTCGTTGTTGCGTAACAACGATCCGTTTTATATACCCGATTGGACGAAAGATGTGCATCATGAAATTGAATTGGTGATAAAAATAAACAGGCTTGGCAAGAACATTGAAAAGCGTTTTGCAAACCGATATTTTGATGAAATTGGCCTGGGAATCGATTTTACAGCCAGAGATGTGCAGAATAAGTTAAAGGAAAAAGGGTTGCCATGGGAAAAGGCAAAAGCTTTTGATCAGGCAGCAGTTTTGGGTGGGAAATTTTTTGACAAAAATATGTTTGCTGACCAAAGAAATATTTCGTTTAATCTAAAGATCAATGATAAACTTGTTCAGGACGGTAATTCTAGCCTGATGATTTTTAGTTTTGATGATATTATTTCTCATGTTTCGAAATACGTTACATTGAAAATAGGCGATTTAATTTATACAGGTACACCTGCAGGAGTTGGCCCGGTTAAAATAGGGGATCATCTCGAAGGGTATTTGGAGGAACAGAAGATTTTAGATTTCATGATAAAATAATTCAATTGTCGTTGTAATGTTTGTTTTTGTTGAATAAATCAAATAAATTTCAATTACCTAATTTACCAGATGACGATGATAGCTCAAAAACGACCACTACATGAAATCCAAATCAGCATTGATAACTTAAAACAACAACAACTATGGTAACTTTAAACGAAATTCAAAAATTCCTTGAACCCCGAAAAATGGCAATTGCCGGAGCATCACGTAACATGAAAAAATTTGGCGGAGTAGTTTTTAAAGAACTAAAGGAAAAGGGTTTTGAATTATACCCGGTTAACCCAAACGCTGCTGAAATTCAGGGAGTAAAATGCTGTAAATCTGTTGAAGAGCTTCCTTCGGATGTTGAAAATCTATTGATTATTACTTCCAGCGAAGAAACAACTTCTGTGGCCCGCGCTGCAATTGAAAAGGGGATAAAAATGATTTGGATACAACAGAAATCAGAAACTCCTGAAGCTGTTAAAACCATTACCGATGCAGGAATTACGTTAATTCACAATAAATGTATTCTTATGTTTGCTTCACCTGTTAAAGGGTTTCATGGTTTTCACAGGTTTTTAACAAAAACTTTCGGGGCTTATCCGAAACTTGTTGCTGCCAGTTAAGTTTTTGTTATGGAAAAATTTGATTTTCAGCTTGAAATGCAGGTTCGTGATTACGAATGCGATATTCAGGGTATTGTAAATAATGCTGTTTATCAGAATTATCTGGAACATTGCCGCCACAAGTTTTTAAATTCTGTAGGATTGGATTTTACCCAGGCCCACAATGACGGTGTTGATGGAGTAGTTATCCGCGCCGAATTGGACTATAAATTTCCGCTACGTCCGGGCGATGATTTTTTAGTTGGAATTAAAATGGCAAAACAAGGAAGATTGCGTTTAATTTTCAATCAGCAAATTATACGAAAGGCTGATAATAAATTGATGGTAGCCGCACGTATTACAACAGTACTGACCAGAAATAACCGGCCTATTTCTCCAGATTATTTTGTTGAAAAAATGGTGAAAGCCGGAATTTCTATCAACGAAGATTGAAAAGGAAACTTCGAATTTGCTAATTATGGTTGAATTTAGATTTTAACGGCTATTGGTATTTGATAAATTTGCCATTTTCAAAACAGGTAACTCCATTGTCAGTTCCTATCCACATCACACCATTTTTGTCAGATATAATGCACAGTATATTATTACTGCCCAATCCATCTTTTTCTGTAAAAGATGTCCAGACAGATCCATCAAAAACTGATATTCCGCCTTTGGTGCCAAACCATATTTTGCCTTTATTGTCAGCAGTAATTGCCTGTACAAAGTTGTTTACAAGCCCATTCTCATTTGTAAATGCCGTCCAGTTATCCAGTGAATTCTGACCGGTATGTCTTGCCACGCCCATATCGGTTCCAAACCATCTTGTACCGTCAGGTGCTATAAAAATACTGTAGATTTTATCTGAAGGTAAAATCATGGGGCCCCACTGTGCCAAAACGGAAGCACCCGAAATTCCATCCACCTCGTTGCTGAATACTCTTGCAACCCCGGCTCCGTTGGTTCCAATGTAAAGTGTATCACCATCATTATCAGCTGCCATTGACAAAACAGGAAACTCCTGAAATAAAAATTCAGGATAGATATCTTCATAATCAGGAGTCAGCCATTTGTCGGTTTTAAAAGCTGAAATTCCTTTATCGGTTCCAAACCAGCGGAGTGGACTTTTGCCCACCGATATTTGTAATACATTGTTGCTTATTAACGAAGTATTTGAACTACTATATAAAGTTGCTCCTGAAACTGCATCAATTGGTAGTGAAGCAACATTTGCCCCTTTTGGTGTAGCAAGCCAGATTTGTTGTCTGTCAGAATTTTTTTCAAAAGCGATTCCTTTAATATCAAGCGATTCTACCTTGCTGTTCTTATTATGCAGAGTCCATTTTTTTCCATCAAAACCAACAATTCCCGCCTCAGTTAAAAACCACTTGTTATTATCGCTATCCACAACAACGGCGCTAAATATTTTAACAGGAATTTCCAAATCCATTGCTAAATTATTTTGTGTACCATCATTTATCTCAACATTTCCGGAAATTACATTTGCATCCTTAAAATCACTGGAAAGTGACTCAGATTTTACATCCTTTAAGTGCTTTTCATTTCGATCTGAAATACTTTCATTGCTTTTTTGTTCAAAAAAATAAACAGAAGCAGATTGTATTTCTGAAGAAGAAAAAATACTCAAAAAAACAAATACAGTTAAAATCAAAATGATTGTTTTGAGTTTGGCCTGAAGTAGAATTTTAATTTTCATAATTATATTAGTTTAAAGAATTTACTCAAAAATTATTAAAATCAAATTCAAGGGGTTTAACAACCGGAAAACTTGAAAAACCAAGATTTTATAAATCTGGTTTTCAGTCGCTGGAACGAAGTAATTTACCTTGGAATTAAAGTTACGGAATTTGAGTGAATAGTGATTACTAATTTCTAAACGAGGATTTTGGTTTTTTACAAAACTTGAAAACTAGCATTTAATAATTGTAAAATATTTGAGAATGCTTAGTTTCATTCTGATAATCAATTGAGTTGTTGAAATTTTAGACGCATTTATTTTTGTTCCTCTGTAAATTTATTTACCTTTAGAAGATCGTTTTTATCAGTTCAAAACTGATACTTGTCTGTAAAATTAAAAATCAACATTACTTTTTGCTCTTTGTTTGTTTTGTTAAAAGTTGAGTGAAATAAGCCAGGTTTATTCATTTATATTTTAAAAATAAAGTAATGAAAAGACGTGATTTTATTAGGGTATCCTCCGCAGCAGGAGTGGCTGCAATTGTAACTCCGGGATTCGATGCTGTGGCAAATTCAGCATGGTCGGGTGCAGAAGGTTTTGACCTTCATCCTTTTATAAAAGAACATCCCGAAGCAGTTTTTATAAATCTTACTTCTGTACAGAATAAAGTCGATACGAAAGGAATTCATGATGCAGCATTTAAGCTTGCAAATGAGATGTTTGTTAAAACTTCCAATGGTGAAGGTTTTCCGAACACAACCAAAATAACTTGTAAACCCAACTGGACCTGCAATAATTATAATGATGAAAACAAAATTGCTCAAATGGGAGTAAATACCGATGGAAATTTTGTTGAAGGATTTTTAAAAGCTGTAAAAACCAAAGGGCCGCAGGAGTTTTATCTGAGAGAATGTGCCTGTTCAAACCTTTGGGAAGCAAATGGCTGGACTGCGATGGCAGAAAGAAATAATTTTGACCTGCGCGATCTTTCGTCAAAGGATTTCTGGGATCTTGGAAAAGATGATATCATTTTTAAAGAAGTTGATGGAAATGTTTTTAAGCAGGTTGCATTTATGGCCCCAATGACTGCTCCCAATACTTTTCTTATAAATATTGCGAAATTTAAAGCCCACATGATGGGAATTACTGCATCTATTAAAAACCTGCAAGGTATTACAGCAAAGAAATTTCACAGTTACTGCGGGGGACACTACAATATTTTTAAAACATACGATAAACGATATCACGAATTTTTTCAGCCCGATTATATGCAAAGAATTGCTGAGCTGCACCAGAAACACCTGAACAGTGGAATTCCACGCTGGAAAAGTAAAATGGACAGGCCACCATACGGTGGAGGTATGTTTATGGAACAATGGGTTCAGCGAATGCTTGATTCATACAGCATTACGCCAACCGGCATTAACATTGTTGAAGGTATTTATGGTCGTGATGGCGATGGTTTTGCAAATGGACCGCATGATGGAAAAGGCATGGATTTTATGAGCAACAATATTATTTTCGGGAAGGATGCATTCAGGGTTGATATAATCACGCATTGGCTTGCCGGTCATGAACCGGGGAATTTTGGGCTGTTTCATATCGGAATTGAAAGAGGTCTTTCGGATGTACTTGACCCCAATGATATTCCTGTTTATCTTTGGGAAAACGGGCAGGCAAAACTTGTAAAACTTGATTCACTTAAAAGAACTCCTCTTTTAAGCTATTACCTGAGGAGAAATTATGACGGTATGAATGAAGACATGTTTCATATGTGTGATGAACCTTTCGACTACGGTTCGTGGAAAATGGGAAAATCATCGCAAAATGTGACTCCTGATATTCGTGCAATTGGAACAGATTCAAATGATAATGTTATAATGGAAGTTTCTGTACCCGAAAAAAGTGATGTTTATGTCGATATTCTGAACCGGCATGGCGATGTTGTATGGCGCATGCACGCTCCTGATCTGGAACCCGGCAAACACCAGGTAGTTTGGGATGGATTCTCGCAACCAGGCATGTACAATATGTATGTTAAAGGCATGAGTTGGGACGCCGAACATGAAATGGTAATATATACATAATCTTTTGGGCTTTATAAAAATCTGTTTTTAAAAAATATATCAGGTTTAATAAGTAAAACATGCCTTTATTATAATTACAATCCAATCGGTAGTTTTTGTATAATTAGCAAAATCACAACATTTTCAAATCTGCCTGTGATATTTCGTGTTTGTAACTATTTGGGCTCATAATTTAACGGTAGTGTATCTCCAATTCTCTTTTCTGCAAAATCTCCTAGCCAGGTTATTCCTGTGGAATCAAAATAACCGATTTCATCAAAATAAACTTTTGGCTTACGAAAAACAATCCCACTTATTTCTGAGTTATAATAAACATAAAGTTTAAAAGAGCTGGCAATGAATTTGTTAAACATGGTTTGTTCAACATTGAGATTACTGAATTCTTTAATCACAATAGAATCATAGTTGAGATTTATATTATCTGAATTTTTAATTGCAAATCCGGATGATTCTAATTCATTTAACCAAAGTGCCCTTAAAAAATGCATTCTTGAACCAAAATAGGAGTTTTTTCTTCCTTCTTCATATAACTTCTTATCCGTATCGTTAGTTGACAGATCTTCATTAAAGACAATATTTCCAATATAGTTAAAAGACTTACTTTTTCTGTAATACTCAAATTTATCGAGATAATAAGTAATCTTGTAACCCAAAGCTTTATTATAAATAATGATGGGCTTCAATGCAAAAGCTTTTAAAGTATCCCGATCAGAGTCATAATTAAATGTAATGTCATTTTCTTTTATAATCTCACAACTTCTTGCATTTGCATTTCTTCCAAGAAATTCATTTTTAAACAATCTTAGATTTGCCTTTCGTTTCCCGGCAAGAGATTTAGCAGAAACAAAAACATCATTTATTTCAAAAATCTTGGGTTCCAAATAAACTATTAATGGTTTATCAGTTAAATAATCAGTCAGAGTAACCGAATAATAACCAACACTGCTAACAGTTAATGTCATTGAAGCATTTTTTGAGATGTCAAGTTTAAAATTCCCGTTTATGTCTGAAGAAGTTCCGACAAATGTTCCGTTAAAATAAATTGTGGCAAAACAAATTGTGCTGTCGGTTTTGCTGTCCATAATAGTGCCACTAATAACCTGATTATAAGCAATGATTTGGAAATTTAGGAATGTAATTAATAAAAAGAATTTTCTCATGCCATATAATTTTCATTGATGACCAGGGTATAAAATATATACCGGTTATTCTTTCACCTCAAAAAACGTTTCAGAATTAATAATTTCACCTTCAACGGATATTCCTTCAAGTACAACTTTGTAAGTGCCATATAAATCCGAAGTATAAAAGGTTACTTTGCTATTTCCCTGTTCATCCAGTTTTAAAGTCGGATTCCAATATAAAGTAGAGCGATAATCTGGTCTTTCCTGATTACTCTCATTTGTTGAGTAAACTGGTTCATAAAATTCCCGGGGCCTGCTAAAACCAGGATGTATAAAACTAATAATCCCTTTTCTTTCTTTTGTTTCAGTAAAATCAAGTATATCTTCAGCATCAAGTGTGTAAACTGCAAAAACTCCAGTAGCCCCATAAATCGTTGCTTTTGCACCAAGCAATATATCCACAAAGTGAATTTCTGACATAGGCAAAGTGTAAATCACATTTGTGTCAACAGGAATTCCATCCAGAAGATATAACGAGATAATCCCTCCTCTGATTTTTGCTTTATTCCCAACTACTTCAAATCCCGGAACTCTTCCAATAAGTGCAGTTAAAGCATTTAAGTTGGGTACCT
>ERZ795053.5051-NODE-5051-length-13879-cov-5.418258_pt1 | contig 13879 bp, 11 predicted proteins | sample MGYA00375137_ERZ795053 | MGnify/ENA primary metagenome ERZ795053 (study PRJEB30182, sample SAMN05720284) | activated sludge metagenome | isolation source: Anaerobic digester | place: Hong Kong | collected 2014-12-17 ... | reverse complement strand
CTCCCGACCCCCAGTCCCCCAGACTGGTGCGCTAACCAGGCTGCGCTACGCTCCGATCTCTTAGGAATTACAAAGACTTAGGTCTTGCTCTTCCAGGTTCTGCTGTTGGCTACGGCAATCTTACGGCTTGGCGCCGTTGCGAAGCCCCCGTGTTACCCCGCTGGGGCGGGGCAAGGCAGAGCAGGTGATCTAGCAGAGCCAGAGGATAGGGGCAACAGCTTGTCGCCAACGCCGGCGTGGTTTGCGATCCCCACCCTCTCGTAGCCCTGATGACCCTGGGCTCAATGAACGAGACAAGCGGCGCTTGCCGCGCCCTACGCATCCTTATTCCGGGGCCCGACCCTTGAGACTTTGGCGGCAGCGGCAATCTCCCAGGTCGTGACGTCACAAGCGTCGACAACGGCATCGGCGACATTGCCGATCGCTTCCAGATCGAGCGCATCAGGACTTGAGTATCGTTCAAGGCCCGGAGGCACGCCTTGGCGCACGTTGAGATCCGACACGCCAACCTGGCATGCAATCTCGCGCGCCTCACGCGCCGTCACCGGAGCAAAACAAACCTCCTGACCCGGACACCGCTGGGCAAGCTTGCCCAGATCGGCACTGATCACGGTGGCAATCTTGGGGTAGCCGCCAATCGTCTGGCGATCAGCCATCAGCACGATCGGATAGCCGTCGGGCGGCACCTGGATCGAACCGGGCAGTGTTCCGTCCGAAATCAGTTCTATGCCAGGCTTACGCTCGATCACAGAGCCCTGGAGACGGTAGGCCATACGGTTGATGCCATGCGATACGGTGAACGGACGGCCCAACAGGGTTTGCACGCCGCGCTCAGTGAAGGCATGATCTTGAGGCCCCACCACAACACGGATCGGCACCAGCGGATCGAGCCCAACCGCATTGGACCAACGCGACACGAAGGGCGTGGCACGTCCATTCAACGGCAGGCAATCGCCCGGACGCAAAGGTCGCCCCACCAGACCACCAATTGCGGCGCGCGCATCAAGAGAGCAGCTACCGAGCACCGGCGGCACCGCGATGCCACCCGCGATTGCCAGAACGGCATAAATGCCGTTCGTCATGGCGCCGATACGCAGCTCCTCCCCCTCATGCAGAATGAATGTACGGTGCGATTGTTCCGCTCGCCCACCACACTCTATGTCAGCGGGCGCACCAGCCAGGGCGAGCTGCATTGCTCCCCCAATGGCGCGCGCCACCAACCCCGCAAAGGCAAGTTCGACAGCACCGGCATGTGGAGGATTGCCAACCAGCGCATTGGCAAGCCGCAACGCGCGCTGATCCATCGCGCCAGCCGACGGCAAACCTATCCGCGATAGACCTGGACGTCCGCCATCCTGGATGGTCGTCGCGGGACCGCAGTTGAGAATCTCAAGGACGCTCATGCGACACGCTCAGCCACCATCTCACCGCTTTCAGCACGGGCCGCCAATTCGTGGAACTGTTCAATGGTGATCGGCTCCAGACGAACATTGTCTCCAGGTTCGAAGATCGTCGCGGGATAGCGCTCGGCATCAAACGTGCGCAGCGGGGTTCTGCCAATCACGTTCCAGCCCGACGGACCTTCGATCGAGCCTATTGCTGTCTGGCTGCCGCCAATGGCGATGCTGCCGCTGAAGATGCGCGCGCGCGGTGAAGCCCGTCGTGGCAGAGCAAGCCATGAGGGCAGTCCCGACAGATAGGCAAAACCCGGCAGAAAACCAAACATCGCAATCGTATAGTCTGCCCCCGCATGTGCCGCAGCCAAGTCCGCAGGCGACATACCAAGTCGATCGCAGGCGTCTTCAAGATCGAGACCAAACACCCCGCCATAGGCGACGGGAACACGCCAGCGTCGTGTCTTCGCGCGCATCGAAGGCGGCGCACTGGCGAGCGATGTCATTCGCCGCGCCAACCCATCGTAGTCGGCAAGGTGGGGATCGAACACGACAAGGAGCGAGGTATAGGCGACGATCGCCTCGACCACGCCGTGAATTTTCTCGTTGGAAAGTGCCTCGTCGAGCTGCAACACCCGCCGCGATACCTCATCGCAGATGTGCGATCCAAACTCGACCAGCAATCCACAATCACCAACCGGCTTCAATGTTGCCTGCGCCAGCAGGCCGGACACCGGCTCGTCTGCAAATTCCAATACAGCCGCCGACAAATTCACCCCCTAAATCTCTATAGATTATTGATTATATTTTATCCTCTATCTCCACACACTTTTCGGTAGTTATATGTTTGATATATCGGAAATGAAGACGCCTGTCGCATCATATCCAGATCAACACTTGGAATGATTTCAGAAAGCGATTGCCTGTACATAGATTGGAAACCGTTTTCTGCAACAATAAAAAAACCAACAGAACGACGAATGCGGACACCCGCACACTGCTCCATGACGGTACAGTGATCTCGTCCACGCATGATGCACCAACAAGCATAAACCTGCGGCTGGCTTGGCCACTTTTTTCATCATGCCGGAGTGATTACCTTGCCCTCCTCAACGCGCATTTCAACGCTCAACAGCAAGGCATCGCTTTCATGGAAGCTGCCTATGATCGGCCTTAGCATTGCGCTGGTCGTCACCATTTGGAGTGGAGCCTGGCTGGCAATCCAATCGGCGCGCAAGGACATGATCCGGTCATTGACCCAGGAGACCAGCAACCTCGCTCTCATCTTCGAACAAAACACCGAGCGCACCGCCAGTGAAATCGACCGGATGATCCGCTATTTGCGGGCAAGCTACGAGCGCAGCGGATTCAAGGCTGACTGGGCGACACTGGTTCAGGAAGAATTCACAATCAACCGACGCACGGTGCAGATCGCCATCACCGATGCCAAGGGCATGATGATCACCAGCTCGAAAATGCTGCGGCCGGCGAAATCGGTCGACCTTTCCGACCGAGAACACTACCGGGTTCATGCCAACGTAGGCAGATTTGTCGATCAGCTATTCATCAGCAAACCCGTACTGGGGCGCGCCTCCCATAAATGGTCCGTACAGTTTACGCGCCCCTACCGCGACTTATACGGGAGCTTTGCCGGTGTGATCGTTGTATCACTTGATCCTGAGTTCCTCACGCGCAACTTCGCCGGATTACGCCTGGGAAACGATGGGGGTTTGGCAATCGTCGGCAGCGACAAGATCGTGCGTGCCGGCGCCGGTATTTTTAAAACAAAATTCGACAGACCCCTTGATTGGGCTGTTGAGAATTCACCCAACAACGATAATTTCAATGGTGGAGTGACGAAACTCTATGAGGAAGATACCGGCCCGCGCGTATCGGTCGTTCGCAAGCTCAAGGAATTTCCTCTATGGACGGTGATCGCGCGATCAGACATGCCGATATTCAACACCTACCTGTCCAACAGAAAGAAATACATCTGGGGTGCGGGAATACTCAGCTTCGCAATTGTCATGGCCGTGATTGCAAGCATCATCGGTCGGCGCTCATATGAGAAGCAGCTCAACTACATGGCACGCTATGATGCTCTGACCAACCTCCTCAACAGACGCGAGTTCAGCGATTGCATCCACCGATACCTCAACGAAATACCACCGAAGAATTTCTATCATTTTCTTCTGGTCGACCTTGACGGATTCAAGCGTGTGAACGACACGTATGGCCATCCCGTTGGTGATGCATTGTTGACGATGGTTGGCAAGCGACTGATGCAAAGCGTGGCCAGCAGCGACGTTGTTGCCAGGCTCGGCGGTGACGAATTCGCCATCATCCAGAAGGGTGCCGCAACCACAGATGCCGTAGTGGTCCTGGCCAAAAAGCTCTGCGAAGATCTGTCGGTGCCGTACCAGGTCAAGGACAGGAGAATCGAGATTAGCGCCAGTATCGGCATCGCGTCCATGCTGCACAACTTCGACAACGAAGACCATCTCATGCGATCAGCGGATCTTGCCCTTTACGCATGTAAGGACGCCGGCGGCGGCTCGTTCAAGTTCTACGATGAGCACATGGACGAGGAAGCGCAAGCGCGCCGCGAGGTCGAAGAAGGACTGAGTAACGCCATTGAGCAAGGCCAACTGGAAGTCCATTACCAACCGATCTTCGGCATCGATGTTCCAGCAATGAACAGCGTCGAAGCTCTCGTGCGCTGGCGCCACCCTGAGAAGGGCATGATTCCACCCGGTATATTCATACCCATTGCCGAAGAATCGGCACTGATCATTGACATTGGTGCGTGGGTCATGGAGCGAGCCTGCTGCGAAATCGCTTCCCGCTCCCCGACCTTGCAGGTCGCCGTGAACGTATCAGCCGTTGAATTCCGCGACGGAGACGTTCCCGCAAATATACGCCGCGCCTTGACCTCCTCGGGCATCGAACCCTCTCGCCTCAAGGTCGAGATCACAGAATCCACTCTTATGAGCAGGGACCGCGCAACACTCGACCAGCTGGAGCAGATCCGCGCCCTTGGCATCCAGATCTCGATGGATGATTTCGGAACCGGTTTTTCATCATTGAGCTACCTCCAATCCTACCCACTCGATTGCATCAAGATCGATCAGTCATTTGTACGTGGACTGGGACAAAGCAAAAAATCCACGGCCATCATCGAGGCAATCGTTCGGCTGGCCGGCGCGATGGGAGTAACGACGGTTGCCGAAGGAGTTGAGAGTGAACAGCAGCTGGCGATGCTGCGCACAATAGGCTGCACTCTGGCACAGGGCTTCCTGCTGGGACGGCCAAAACCAATCGAGGAAATCTTTCCCAACGATTATGCCGAGATGAAGCACGATGATGTCTTTTTGAACAATGATATGGATCACCAGGAAAAGGTCGGGGAAGAACCGCTCGCGAGTGATGCGCCAAGGTCTCCTGCCGAAAACGAGGGCAAAGCGGAAATCGATTTACCGCTGGGCAAGGCGAGCAACCGGGCTGCGGCATGACCGACCCAAAAAAGGGGCACGCCTGCCATGCATTTTCCAGCCGGCATTCAAAGGGTGCATCAGTCTGGAATGCCGATCCTATAAATAGGGATCGGCGCTCCGATTCTTTGATTAATCGTATTTTCTGCGACGAACCGGAGCCGAGTTCGCCAAAAACCACTCTGACAATTTACCGCCGCATGCACAATCGATGGTCTATGTGGTTTCCGATACTGTGAAGGCGATTTCTTGCGGCTTGGTTTCACCAGCCTGCTCCAGCGCGAAAAGACTACGGATACGCTTCAAGGCTTCGTAGGCTCGGTCTGACTCGACCAACTCCTTGACCTCGACCAGTGCCTCCAACAGATCGTAGTCCTTATTGGTTGCAATCAGCTCGCGGTGCTGCGTGTGATAGACCTGAAGGGCGAGATCCCTGGCATTCGGCTCGATGATGAGTGACTGGATGACGAAATAGAGCTGTCGCAGAGGTGTTGTCGCCTCGTTCTGCGGCAAGACATTGCTCTCCAGCAGGAAATCCATGTCGTTGAGGAGTTCCAGCGTGACCCTGCGGTCAACACGCACAAGAGCACCGTTAATGTAGATCCGCTCTTTCGGCTTCAAATGGATTTTGAGATTGCCCTTCACTGTCTTTACCATCCTGGTTCATGTGCGACAGGGCGATTGGTCAAATCTGGCGTCGTATTTTCTTGTAACCGCTACATATCGTAGGCCCAACGAAACGCGGCCAAAGCAGCGGTGCGGCAGGGCTTGACCTCATCGCACATGAGAGTATGCACCCTGCCCCACGCCATTCCCCCAATGCGTTCGGGTTTTGCGATGGCGCCCGGGTTCGGGTCAGATCGACCCGCAGACCCGGTGCCATCCCCCCCATCCCCCTAGCCGCTGATCCTGCAGGTACCCTCACCCAATTCGATCAGCAATTCGCTGACCTCGATGGGGACATCTCCGGCATCACAAAGAATACGCCGACACGAGAGAGCCACACCGTCAACTGCGCGCGCGAACAACTCTTGCAGGGCAGCATCAGGCCGGCGCACGTTGACCGACCAAACCATGCGCCCGACGGGCCGACGAAGTTTCTGGAGATAGCTCGCAGACACGATCGGCGCCGCAAGGTCGGCTTCCTCACGCAATCGAGGCAAGCGGGTCGCGTCCACCAACGCCCTCTCGGCGCACACAACCCGCCCCTCAAAGCTCCACACGCGCATGATCTTGTGTACATGCGGAGCCATGCCCCGTTCCGCTGTCATCTGAAGTAATTTCTGTTCCGAGGGGGAAGCAGCTACAAGTTGTGCATCCACCACGGATATCGTGGCGTCAACGGGACGGCCAGTTTCGTCACAAAACCAAGTGTCGAAATCTCCGCACCAGTCCTCTGGCTCCTTGATAAAGGTGCCGCGACCACGTTCGCGAACAACCAGGCGCTGACGAGCCAGCTCATCGAGAGCCTTGCGCACGGTTCCGATACTCACCCCCAACAGACGCGACAACTCCGCGTCGCCGGGGATAACCATGCCACCTTTCCACTCACCGTTTGTGATCTTACTTTTCAGGTTCTCATGAACCTGCTGATATAGTGGACCGCTAAAATTGGCTTGAAGCGTCACGTGACCCTCCTTCACGAGAGGCGTCGGGGAATTGCCGACGAGTCGTGTATACTTCTTATAGGTAAGCAACGCTTACCCCCTTTGTCAACGACGGGACAAGGCCGTATTTGTGCGAACCCTTGCTAGTATTTGCTAATAAAAGTGACACGTATGGAAAGCGGTCAAAGACTTCGTGACCTTCGGGAGGCAGCCGGTCTTTCACAATCAAAGTTGGCGGAACTGACCGGCGTCACACGCAACGCAGTCTCCCAATGGGAGGCTGGAGAAACACAGCCCTCAACGCGACGCCTGGCCAAGCTTGCCAAGGCACTCAAGGTGCCCATCGATGAGATCATGACATCGCCCGCGCAGGCGCGCGATCGCATCCTCAACACAGCGGAGCGACTGTTCGACAGACTGGGCATCGCAGAGGCAAGCGTAGACGTCATCTGCGCCACGGCGGACGTCACACGCAGCCAGTTTGATTCCATGTTCGGGTCGCGCGACCGGATGCTCCAGGAACTCATTCGCCGGTTCAATGCACAGGCTTTCGCGGAGCTGCGAAAATCTCCACCCCGGTACGGGTCACTGGCCGCACGACTCAAATACCTGCTGCGGGCGTTCTACGTTAACGATCTCAGGAACATCAATCTCAAGGCCGCCTTCATGGCCTATTCCTGGCAATGGAGCCGTGAACAGGACCGCGAGAATTTGGTCCAGCTCTACGAGTTCCATGAAATCGTCATTTCGCTTTTCAATGACGCCGCATCAAAGGGCCAGATTCGCCATGGCGATTTTCACGCAGCCTCGCACCTGATCTTCGCCACCTATATCCAGGGACTGCGCCGGGCAATCTTCGAAACATACGATGCCGATCAACTCGTGCAGGCGGTGGAAACGCAGCTGCTGATTATCCTTGAGGGGTACGGGTTCCACGATATTCCCGGTTTTTCAGATCCGGAAAGCAAGGCTTAGCGCATGTTGAGCTGAAGCGTGTGCGATAGAGCCGTGAAAAACACGGCTCAACACAATAAGCTCGAGCGTCGATCCGATTCCATCGGATCGCAAAGCGCTCTGGAATATCTTCCGACGAGGTGGAGACCGGTTCGTCGAAGACAATGTGACGAGACAAAAGACCAGCGCATCGCCCGACAAAGTGCACGCCGGCGCGTTGAGAAAAAATGCGACAAGGCAAATAGCGAGCGTATTGCCCAACCAAGGGCACACCGGTTCGTCGAGCGAAAATGCGGCAAGCTAAAAGACCCGTGCATTGTCCGACCAAGCAGACGACACAGACACGTCCAACCTGAACCATCTCCGCAGGAAACTGCTGCGCACTTTTGCGCGACATGCGCCTTCCCTGTGTTGCGTGTCGTGATCTGCAAAACCGCTGTGTACTGCTGTGCGACATGCAGCCTGCCTGCGGCACATATCGTACCCCCTCAAACCGCTACGCAGTCATCCGCGACATGCCGCGGTCCGCATCCCCCGACGACATCCTCAGCTACGGCGGCGCCACGGCGTCGAGACTGCTCTTTACTTCAATGGAACAAGGATAGTCATATATTTCAATTAGTTGTATTGATATATTGAGACAGAAAACTCCAATACTCTTGGAACCCGTGATCAAACCGAAGATTTTTCTCGTAACAGGTAACGACGATCCATCCTTTATCTATAATATTTTGTAGTATTGTTTAATATATATACTTTGCATTTTTCATATATTAGTAAGAATAACTATTATTTTATTTAATTTGTGCTAGAAGATGCCCCCGTTCAGCCCGCGAAATACATCGAACAAGATGTTGCTCATGGGCATCAGTGCGCCTGAAATTTTAAGGGGCCCGCGGACGTTCAGCGGGCAGAACCTAGGGGGGGACATGTCCGCAAACGCACAACGCATCAAAATTCGAGACCTCGATCCAAACTTCGGCACGAGCGACCCAACCGCGTTCGACCGTCAGACTGCTGCCGTTTTGCGCGCCTTCAACACCTGGGCCTTCAAGCGCTCACAACCTTCCGAACCTGACCTGCTGGCGCAAACGGTGGCGAGCAGGATCGCGCAAGCCGATCCCATTTCGTTCGTTCTTTATTGGGGTAAAGGACCTCGCGATAGGGTAGGCGCGCCCGAATTCACCTGCCTCGACTATCTTGCGGCAATGGGAGCCCGCATTGCCAAAGCCTATGGGCCAGGTGCGCATTTCAATCTGTGTCTCACCGACACGCACGCCCGGCTCAACGGCCACAGTGAGGAGTCGATCGACTGGTATTTTGACGGCGTGGCTGAAGCGGCCGCATTGCGTGGCATGGCAAGCGAGCGGCTCAGCCGCCTGACCGAGGGGCTGGAGCATATTCCAGACGGTGATCTCCACCATGATGAGCAGATGTTGGAGTCGCTGGAGCGGTGTGCGGCCCGCTGGTATCGCGGCATTGGCGACGTGCGCGAGGGAGCGCGCACCTATCTGGCGATGAACCGCGTGGAAAGCCGCGCCGTCGCCGCCCGCTATCGCGGCAGCATCTTCGTCACATTCAACGGCCCCACCTACCGCGAGATGTTTCCCGATACGCTGCCGGTTTTCTACATGTATTCGCTGCGGCGCGGCACGGCGGTCAAACCGTGGTTCATGAACGAAGAGTGCATGCCTTATACGGATGCGGACGCGAACGACACATTGGGGGCGGCATGATCGATGCAATACCTGGGCTCTCAGTGACGAGCCTTTGCATCGCCGCGGTTGGCCTGATCATGGCGGGGATTGTCAAAGGGGCGACAGGGCTCGGCTACGCCTCATGCGCCCTGCCCTTTCTCGTCTATACCGTGGGCCTCAAGACCGCCATTGCCTTCGTGTTGGTGCCGGCCATGGCCACCAACATTGCGGTTGCGCTCGGCAACGGTCATCTCACCGCGACGCTGCGAGGATTTGCGCCGCTCTATGTTGCGATGCTGCCGGGCATCGCTCTGGGCGTCTTCCTGCTCGGGCATGTCGATACGAAACTGGCGATGATGGTGCTGGGTATCTCCATCATTGCTTACGCGCTGTTCTCGCTCGTGCGCCCGCAGATCCTGTTGCCGCATGCCCTCGTGGGGACGCTGCAAGTGCCGGTGGGGCTCGCCAATGGCGTTCTGACCGGGCTCACCGGCTCGCAAGTCATGCCGATGGTTCCCTATTTCCTTGCCTCCAATCTGGAACCAAAGCGCATGGTCCAAGCCATCAACCTTGGCGTCACGCTGGCATCCGCGGTAATGCTGTGCGGTTTGGCGTTCACCGGGCTGGCGCAGCGGCCGGTCATCATCGCCTCAGTAGTGGCCATCGCGCCGGCGCTGATCGGCGTCGAACTCGGGCAACGGATTCAGCACTACATTCGTGCACAAGCCCTGCGGACGGCGATCCTGATCGTGCTTGCGGCCGCCGGCGCGGGGTTGATTTTGCGATGAAACACCGCGTCACGCTTTGAACCTTGCATGAGGATCCGCCGTGGTAAGCAGATCAGTTGGCAGGCGCGGCTTTCTTCGGACAGACGCGCTCGGCAATGCCATTGCCGGGCGCAATCGCGGCCCACGCGATGTTTGTGGGCAATCCCGCCGCATCGAAAGTCGTCGATGGCGTTATCACCGCCTGCTCCCCCGTCTTGCAATCGACAATCACGCTCGATTTGCGCGAGCCAAGGTATCGCTCGACCACATGCAGCTGCGCGAGATAGCGCCCTTCGCTTTTGGGAAGCGGCTGTACGCTCTGCAAATCGAGCACGCTGAATTTGTCGGTGCGCGGCACCAGATACGTCCAGGGGGATATCGGGGAGGACACCGGCGGCCCCTTCTCGACAACGACAAACTGACCGGGCAGAGCGGCTGCGGTGCGCGTATACCAGCTCATTTCGTTCCAGCCGCTATAAGCAACCATGGCAAATGCCGCCACGAACAAAATGACGGCCTTGGGCATCCGTCTCCCGGACAAGCGATAGACGATGTAGGCAAGCGATGCGCCCAGCACACCGCTCATCAACGCGGCAATCAGATTGAACACCATGCCAGCAGGATTTCCTCTTAGGTTACTTCACGCGATACCGCGCCCTGGCAACGGATCGACCTTGCCACTCACATTCCAAATCTGCCGCGGCGGGCTGTCCGCGCCTTGTCCGTGCGCCTCGTTGGCGCACTTTAACTCATCAGCGGGCTCCCATCTGATGTGAGGATGCCAAAGCCGACTGCAGCGTTTTGACAACCGTGAAGGCATCGCGCAAGTGGTTGCGCTCGAAATGCGAAAGCTCGGACAAGGAGAGATAATTGTTTGGGCTCTTGCCGGCGCGGATCTGGTTGGCCTGGTGCTTGAGCCTGGCGATGGAGATAAACTCAAAGGCATCGAGCAGGTCGCGCGCGCCCTCTTCGGAAAGCACGCTTGCCTTGCGCCCAGCTTCCAGCCGGCGATGCGTGTTCACCTCTGAGATCGAGGCTTCCAGTGCATAAAGACGCGCGATATCGACGATCGGCACGACGCCGCCGTGCTTCAGGTCGATTTCGCCCTTGCGCTCTCCCAACCGTGGCACCGAGATGTTGCCGAAGAAGCCCAGCGGTGGCGCATGCGTCAACGAGTTCGACAGCATGTGGGCGATGAAGATCGAGTTGGCCCGTGCGTAGGGAAGCATTTCCTCCTGAAGCCGGTTGTAGAGCGCCTCATCGCCGCGGATCGCCCGCAAATCAAACATCACTGACGCCAGCATCTGAGCCATCGGCTCGGGCTGATCGATCCACTTGCGGAAGTAGCGACGCCAGACCGAGACCGGCTGGCGCCACTTGTCGGTAACCGCCATCATTTCGCCGGGACAATAGACGTAGCCGGCTTCGTTCAGCCCGTCGCAAACACTGCGCGCAAGGCTCTTGAAATATTCGCCGTGCGCGGCCTCATCGTAGCTGTCCGACAAGATCATGCAGTTGTCCTGATCGGAAACCCCGGTCTGCTCCTGGCGGCCCTGCGAGCCGCAGGCAAGCCACAGATAGGGCACGGGTGCCGGGCCCAGGCGATCTTCAGCCAGCGTGATAAGCCGGTTCGTCACCGCGTCGGTTATGCTGGAGATGATGTGGCCGATCTTGTGCGCCGAGGCACCGCTGGCAACCAGCGAAACGAGCAGCTTTGGCACGTCATCGACGATCGCGGCGATCGATTGGACATCGGGTTTGCGGCCAATCTCACTGATCATATAGACGGCCGAGCGTGACTGCGCGCGGATCAGATCGGTCTGGGTGAGGATGCCGGTAAGCCGACCCGCCTCGACCACGGGAACATGGCTGATCTTTCGCTGCATCATCGAGGCGAGCGCATCGAAGGCCAAGGCATCGGGCGCCAGCGTCAACGGCCGATGCGTCATGATGTCGGCAATCTGGACGTCAGATGCGCAGCCTTCGGCAACAACGCGGTCGCGCAGATCGGCGTCCGTGAGGATGCCGACGATCCGCTCGTCCTCGACAACGGGCAGGCAGGAGATGCGGCGCTCTCGCATGATCCGCGCCGCACCATTGGCCGTATCAGCGGGCGTAATGGCGATCGGGTTGCGCGTCATCAGATCACGAGCCGTCAGCACCATGAGATCAAGCCCTGCCCCAGGCGGGCCGTCGGAAGCGGCCGGCTCGGAGGATGAAGCAAGTGGGGTGAGGCCGGTGCGCTCGATACCGATCGGCTCGAAATAGCGCTCAAACTGGGGGTGGATGTCCGCCATGTCCATGAAGGCCTGACGTGGCACCTTGAGGATCAGGCCATCCTTGAGGGCCACGGCACGGTACGTCGAACGCCCGCCGCCCAGCAGCGCACGTATGCCGAATGCCTGGCCCGAGCCGATGCGGCCGAAAATCTTGCCGGTTGCGGATCGAATCTCGATCTCGCCGGAATGAATAACGTGGAGGCTCTGGTTCTCCTGGCCAAGTTCAAGAACGGTCTCGCCATCCTCAAAACCCCTCTGCTCAACGGCTTTGGAAAGCTTATCGACTGCCTCGGCTGGGAGCAGTGCAAACGGATGGCAGCTTCCCAGGAAGGCTTCGATATCAGCGGACGTCAATGTCACTGAAATACCTCGCTTGGTCGTTAGCCACACGGCACACACCAGGGCCGTGGGACAAAGAGCGTCGAGCAGCACCAAAAGGGATATACCAGAATCGAGCGGGCCCCACGATCTCGCGGGGCCCGCCCAGGTGTCATTGATCGTGATCTATCAAGGTCACGATATCAGTGGCCGGTGGCTGCGCCGGCACCACGTGGGACGCGGACGCTCTCCACCAGATCCTGGATGTGCTGCGGCGGTGGCGCCGTCACCATCGACACGATGTAGGCCACCGCGAAGTTGATGACCGCACCAACCGTACCGAAGGCCTCCGGTGAGATGCCCAAGAACCAGTTGCCCGGAACATTCTTTGCCATCTCGGTGCCGGGAATGAAGAACCAGCCCTTGAACCAGAAGATGTAGACCAGGGTGGCACCGATGCCGGCGATCATGCCAAGGATCGCTCCGTGCGAGTTGATGCGCTTGGAGAAGATACCCATCATGAGCGCCGGGAAGATGGAGGACGCGGCAAGACCGAACGCCAGAGCCACAACCTGCGCCGCAAACCCTGGTGGATTGAGACCCAGATAGGCGGCCACGGCAATCGCAAACGCCATCGAGACACGGGCGGCCATCAGTTCGCCACGCTCGGTGATGTTCGGATTTATCATGCCTTTCAACAGATCGTGTGAAATCGCTGACGATATCGCCAACAGCAGGCCTGCAGCCGTCGATAGAGCTGCGGCAAGACCGCCAGCGGCCACCAGAGCGATCACCCAGTCCGGCAACCCGGCGATCTCGGGGTTGGCGAGCACCATAATATCGTTGTCGATCTTGGTGAGCTCGTTCTCCGCGCCCCGCGGACCCTTGGGGTTGTAGTATTCGAGTTTGCCGTCCTTGTTCTTATCCTCGTACTTAAGCAGGCCGGTGGTCTCCCAGTTCTTGAACCACTGGGGACGTGTCTCGATCGACATCGGCTCGCCCTGGGCACCGTTCGGCCACATCGTCTGCGTCAGGTTGAGGCGGGCCATCGCGCCAACGGCCGGAGCCGTCGTGTAGAGAAGTGCGATAAAGACCAGCGCCCAGCCAGCCGACCAGCGCGCATCAGCCACCTTCGGCACCGTGAAGAAGCGGATGATGACGTGCGGCAGACCCGCGGTGCCGATCATCAGCGACATGGTGTAAAGGAACATGTCGAGCTGGCTTCTCAAGGGGCCATCATAGGCACCAAAACCAATCGCCTGGATGGTTTCGTTGAGCTTCTGCAAGAGCGGCACGCCGGAGACGTGATTGCCAATGAGGCCCAACTGCGGGATCGGATTGCCGGTCACGATCAGCGAGATGAAGATCGCCG
>ERZ795053.5050-NODE-5050-length-13880-cov-12.216709_pt1 | contig 13880 bp, 10 predicted proteins | sample MGYA00375137_ERZ795053 | MGnify/ENA primary metagenome ERZ795053 (study PRJEB30182, sample SAMN05720284) | activated sludge metagenome | isolation source: Anaerobic digester | place: Hong Kong | collected 2014-12-17 ... | reverse complement strand
GCGGTTGTGGCTGCTGGCGGGGGCCACGGCCGTTTCCATCTTCTTTGTCACCACGGCCAGCTTCTGGTGGTGGGCCCACGTCGCGCCGCTGAATTTCATCCAACTACCGACGCGCTTTTTGGGTCCGGCCAGCCTGGGACTGGCGCTGCTGGCGGGTGTGGCCGTGGATGCCCTATTGCGGCATGCTAAATTGGACCAATCTTCAAGATGGGTCCCATCTCTGCTTGTGGGGCTGGCGGGCACGGCCGTTTTCCTTTCCGGCTGGCCCTGGCTCTACCCCCATTACTGCCCCGTACCCCAATCGCCCGACCAACAGACACTGGCCCAGGCCACCACCTGGCTGCGCTGGTACGCCGAAGCGCAGGGCGAACTGCTGCCGCGCTGGGTCGATGCTCTGCCGCCCGAAGACGGCCTCATCCCGCAGTACGTCGCCGGCGGGCCGGTCAACCGGCTGGATTTGCCGTCAGAGGTGGCGCTGCGCGGTTGGCAGACCGGACCGGGCTGGGATCGGTATGAATTGGCGGCGGACACGGCCGTTACCCTCACCTACCGCGCGTTTTATTTTCCCGGCTGGCAGGCCACGGTGGACGGCACGGCCGTGCCGCTGACGATCACCGCCCCCGAAGGCTTGATGGCTCTGGAACTGCCTCCCGGCGACCATCAAGTGGACATCGCTTTTCGGGCAACGCCGGTGCGCCGCGCCGCGCTGTGGATCAGTTTGCCGTTTGCGCTGGCGGCGCTGGGGCTGGCGGTGGTTAAGCCGCGTCGCCGGACGGCAACGCCGTCGCCAGCGCCTGCGCCCTGGCCTAAAGGCGTGGTCGTTGCATTTCTGGCGCTGGCGCTGCTGCTGCCCGCGTTGAAGCTGAGCGCAGATCGCGCCCTGCCCTGGCTGCGCGAGAGCGGCATGTTGGGCGGGCGCTGGGCCGCGCCGCCGCTGGCCATCGACTTTTCCGGCGAGTTTACCTATCTGGGCTACGACGGGCCGGAGGTAGTGCAGCCGGGCGAGCCGCTCGCCGTCACGCAGTATTGGGCGCCGCAGCGCGAGATTGGCGTGCCATATGGCTTTGCCCTGTACGTCACCGATGACGCGGGGCGGGTGTGGCAGCAGCCGGCAGGACGGCCGTTTGGCTATACCCATTTCCCCGGCGATTTGGGCTGGCAGGTGGGATCGGTGGCTCGCGATGCCTATGAAATCTGGCTGCTGCCGGGCACGCCGCCCGGCGTGTACTGGCTGGAGGCGGAAGGCTTTCGGCGGGACACGGCCGTCTCGCTGCTGCCGCGCGATTGGCCGACGGGGCCGAATCCGGCGCGGGCGCGGGTGGGGCAGGTTCGGGTGCTGCCGGGCGATTGGACCGGTGGCAAAGGAACCGTCACCGAGGAGATTGCCGCCGTGGGCAGCTTCGCCCCCACAGCGATTACCGCGCGTCCCGGCCTGACGCTGTTGGGCTGGACCGTGCCGGACGTTGTCTGGCGGGCGGGCGACGCGGCGCAGATGGATTTATTGTGGCAGGGCGAGCAGGCGGCTGCCAGCGATGCGCCTATCGCCCTGGTTTTGACGGATGCGGCAGGGGTGGAAACGGTCCGGCTGCCTATCGCGCCGGGTGGGGCGGATGAGGCGCTGGCTGGCTGGCCGGAAACGGCCGTGGTGCGCGATCAGGTGACGTGGCGGCTGCCGCCGGAATTGGTGACAGGCGCATACGCCATCACGCTGGAGGCAGGCGACCAAAGCGTGCGGCTGGGAAGCTGGCAAATCGATGCGCCGCGGCATGAGTTTGCGCCGCCGCCGGTGGCGGCAACGGCCGTGTTGACCACGCCATTTGCCAGTCTGGTGGGCTATAGCTGGGGGGAAACGGCCGTGTCTCCCGGCGCGACGACGGAATTGGAATTGGTCTGGCAGGCCCAGGCGACGGCGGAGGCCAGCTACCGCGTGTTTGTGCATCTGTTGGACGCGGGCGGGCAAATCGTGGCGCAGTCGGATGCTGTGCCCGACAACTGGACAAGGCCAACGACGGGCTGGCTGCCCGGCGAGTTTATCCGTGACCGCCATGCGCTGGTTGTGCCGGAAACGGCCGTGCCCGGTCCTTACAGGCTGCGCGTGGGCTGGTATGACACCCTTACCGGCCAGCGGTTGGGTGAGACAGAGGTACCGTTGGCTCCGTAGTCTCAGTAGAATAAGAAACTAAGCCACAGATTTCACAGATGGCACAGATTGAACCAGAAAAAAATCTGTGCCATCTGTGAAATCTGTGGATCAATGGATGATTTTTCGATCTACTGAGTCTGGGCGCTTCGGCAAACGGCCGGGCGCACGGTACAATCCGCCGCAATGAGACGACGTATTCTGACCTTTTTGGCCCTGGCCTTGCTGGCGATACCGGCCGCTTCCCCCTTCTTTTTGCCCGGTGTGCCGCGCACCAACGACCTGACGGCCCATTTGTATCGCACGTTCTTTTTTGGCCGGACGTTGGCCTGGGGCGGCTGGTGGCCGCGCTGGTCGCCGGACCAGGTTTTTGGCTACGGCTACCCGGTTTTTAATTTTTTCCCCTCGTTGTTTCACTTGGTCACGAATGGAATCCATCAATTTGGACTGCCGCTGCTGACAGCCTATCGGGTGAATACTTATTTGCACTTTTTGCTGGCGGCGTTGGGCAGCTACGCGCTGGGGCGCGTGGTGTTTAAGAGCCAGATGGCCGGTTGGGCGGCGGCGTTGGTGTACACCTACAGTCCGTACCTGCTCTATGATGCCCACGTGCGCGGCTCCGGACCAGAGACGCAGGCGCTGGCGCTGCTGCCCTGGCTGGTGCTGGCGCTGTGGCGGAGTGGGGAGTGCGGAGTGGGGAGTGCGGAGCGCGGAGTGGGGAGTGGGGAGTGGGGAACGTGGCGAAAGTCTCTCGTCTCTAATCTCCAGTCGCCGGGGTGGGTGTTGGCTACGGCCGTTCTCTTTGCCGCCACCTTCCTGAGCCATCCGGTGGTGTACCAGATTCTCATTCCGATTGGGTTATGGCTGCTGCTGCGGGCGTGGTTCGGGCGAAAAGACGGCCGTTTCTGGGCTTCGCTGGTGGGTCCGCTGCTGGGGATTGGTCTGGGCGGGCTGCTGGTGGCTTTTTACTGGCTGCCGGCCTTTGCCGAGGTGGGCTTTGTGCAGGCCGACCGCAGCATCAGCCAGGGGTATGCGTACCAGAGCAACTTTTTATCGCTGCCGGACATGCTGCGCTGGCCCCACATCCCGGCCGACCCGGCGCTGGTGAATCCGCCGGTGGTGCGGGCGCTGCCGGTGGTGGGGCTGCTGTGGGCGGCGCTGATTCTGGCCTGGCGCTGGCGCAAGTTGGGGAAGGAGTCGCGTGAGATTGTGGTGACGTGGACGGCCGTTCTCCTGCTCTGCGTCTGGCTAATTACCCCCGGTTCCCAGTTTGTGTGGGACAATTTTCCGCTGCTGCGCCTGACGTTTTATCCCTGGCGGCTGCTGAGCATGGCCTCGCTGGCCACGGCCGTGCTGGCGGCGCTGGCGATGGCAGAGATGGGAGACTGGAGACTGGAGATTGGTTTGTCGGCTAATCTTCAGTCTCTAGTCTCCAGTTTCCTACCGCCCTTTTTTCTTACCGTCATCGTCATCACCGCCAGCATCCCCTGGCTCTACCCGCCGCGCAACACGCTGGCGGAGACGGTGGATCTGGCAGCGGCGTTGGCTGACGAACTGCCGCCGTATCTCATCGGCACGACGACGTTGGGCGAGTTTTTGCCGCAGTGGGTGACGGAGCTGCCGCCGCAAGAACCGGCCAAAAGCGACCTCGTCGCCCAGGACAACCCGGACCGTTTGCAGCCCGCCGACGGCTTGACCTGGACGAGGCAGCGCGAAAATCCGTTGGATGCGGTGTATGAGGTGGCGGCGACACGGCCGTTAACCATTACCTACGGCCAGTTTTATTTTCCCGGCTGGCGGGCGTGGCTGGATGGCGCGCCGCTGCCCATTGCCCCATCTGCGCCGCACGGTCTGATTACGGCCAGCGTCCCGGCGGGTGACCATACGCTGCGCTTTGCCTTTGGCGCGACTCCGGCGCGCACGGCGGGCTGGGTGATCAGCGGGCTGGCGCTGGCGGCCGGGCTGGGAATGGCTTATTTCGGAGTGCGGAGTGCGGAACGCGGAGTGCGGAATAATTTTTCCGCATTTGCCACTCCGCACTCCACACTCCCCACTCCTCTCTGGCTTTTGGGGCTGACGGCCGTTCTCGTCTGGCTGTTTTTTACCTACGTCGATACGCCACTACGGCGAGACACACTGCTGGCGGACGGCGTGTGGGGCAAACCGGCCATCACGCCGCTGGATTTTGCTGGCGAACTGCGCCTGCTGACGTTTGAGCAGTCGGCGACGGCGATTGCCGCCGATGAACCCATCGAACTGACGCTGTACTGGCAGCCGCAAAACGAGATTGGCGTGCCGTACAGCGTGGGCGTGCAGGTGGTGGATGCGGACGGCCGTCAGTGGCAGGCGGACACCACACGCCCGGCGGATTGGCGCTTTATCGGCGCGGAGCCGTGGCCGTTGGACGGCTACCGGCTGGACCCGTCGGTGGTGCGGCTGCTGGATGGCGCGCCGCCGGGCGCGTACCGCTTCCACGTCGGCCTGGTGCGCCGGGACACCGGCCAGACGGTGGCGGCGCATGATCTGGGCGGCTTCCAGGTGACGGAACCGGCGCGCGGCGAGGGGTCGTTGGAAGAGGGCATGACGGCGGCGGGAGAAACGGCCGTGTCCGCCAATCTGCGCCTCCTGGGCACACGCCTGGACCGGCAGGAGGCCGCGCCCGGCGACGTGGCCCGGGTGACGAGTTTGTGGCAGGTGGTCGAAAGTCCGGCAAACGCCGCGATCAACCAATTCAACTTACAGCTTCTGGCCCCGGATGGTGGGCAACTGCTGAACCAAGCCATTACCATTGCCCCCGATTATCCGCTGGCCCAATGGCAGCCGGGCGATAGGCTGCGCAGCGAGACGATTTTGCGCCTGCCGGCGAATTTGCCGAGCGGCAGTTACACCTGGCGGCTGCAATGGGGCGAGCAGGCCGTGGATGCCGGGCAGATTGAGGTGAGCGCGCCGGAGCGGGTGTTTGCAGAGCCGCTGCTGGCAGTGGCATCAAACGAAACGTTTGCCGACGTGGCCACTTTGCTTGGCGTGCTCTCTTTGCCTGGTCCCCTGTTACCCGAATCCTCTGTTGACATAACCCTGGTTTGGCGCGCCGAACGAGAAACGCCTGCCAGCTACCGCGTATTTGTCCACCTCATCGACGAGGCCGGGCAAATCGTAGCCCAATCGGACAGTGAGCCGGCCAATTGGCGCCGCCCGACCACCGGCTGGCTGCCTGGAGAGATCATCCTCGATGAGCACAGCCTAGCGCTGCCGGAGGACTTGCCCGACGGTCCCTTGAGCCTGCGCGTGGGCTTGTATGATCCCGATACGGGCCGGCGGCTGCCAACCGGTTCGGGTGAGTTTGTCGTCATTCCCCTCGAGGCCCGGTAGCGTCGACGCGCCGGGACTTGACTGTTTCCCCCCAGATAGATTAATATTAGCGCTGCTGATTGTTAGCAGTGCTAAATAAAAACAGCAGCAAAGAGGAACGATGGATTTGATGGTGCAGGAAGAGTTGGATTTGCTGGCGGACGCAGCCGAAATGCAGCGACTGACCTTACGGCTGGGCTGGGTGACGCATCGGCAGCAAACGCAGCGCTTGAAGGCGTACAATTTAACGATGCCCCAATTTATGATGCTGCGTGCGCTGCAGCGGCTGGGCCAGGGCTGCACGATGTCGGACCTGGCTGAGGCGGCGATGCAGGTTTCGGCGACGGTAACGGGGATAATTGACCGCCTGGAAGAACGGGAACTGGTGAGCCGCCAACCACATCCAACCGACCGGCGCAGTTTTCAGGTGACGCTGACGCCGGCCGGGGAGGCGCTGTTGACCGAGATTGACCAGGAGAAGCGGGAGGCACTGGAGGCTTACCTGGGCGCTTTGCCGGCAGACGGCCGTCGCCAACTGCTAGAAATGCTGCGTGGCTATCTGGATGTTTTGTCGCAGGAGGGGCTAGATGTCTAATCGCCGCAACATTGGCCTGCTCTTTTTTACGCTGGTGGTGGTGATGATGGGCTTTGGCATGGTCATTCCCATCCTGCCGTTTTACGTGGAGCAGTTTAACGCCGGGGGCAGCGCCCTGGGGCTGCTGATGGCCGTTTATGCGCTGATGCAGTTTATTTTTGCGCCGGTGTGGGGGCGGTTGTCTGACCAACACGGCCGTAAACCGATCTTGATGGTAGGCATTTTGGGGAACGCCATTGCCAATCTGCTGTTTGGCCTCTCGAATCAGTTGTGGATGTTATTTGCCGCCCGCGCTTTGGCCGGCATTCTGTCCTCAGCCACGCTGCCGACGGCGATGGCCTATATCGGCGACAGCACGTCGGAAGAAGATCGCGGCGGCGGCATGGGCATCATGGGCGCGGCGATGGGTGTGGGCATGGTGATTGGGCCGGGAATAGGCGGCTGGCTGGCGGCGCGTTCGTTGGCGCTGCCGTTTTTCCTGGCGGCCGGGCTGTCGCTGGTCGCCTTGCTGCTGGTCTGGTGGCTGCTGCCGGAATCGTTGACGGCTGAGGCGCGCCGGGAGATGGGGGAAACGGCCGTGTCCGGTTCCTTCAAATCACAATTTACAGATATGTGGCAGGCTTTGTCTGGCCCGATTGGTTTCTTGCTGCTGTTGGCCTTTCTGGTTAGCTTTGGCCTGACCAATTTTGAGAGCGTTTTTGGTTTGTATTCGCTGCAGCGATTTGATTATGGCCCGCAGCAAGTCGGCGGTATTCTCATGTTCATCGGGCTGCTTTCGGCGGTGGTGCAGGGCGGCCTGACCGGTCCTTTGTCGCGGCGCTGGGGTGAAAGCGCCATCATCAAAGCCTCGCTTTTGGGCAGCGCCATTGGCTTTGCCATCATGCTGCTGGCCTTTAACCTGGCGACCATTTTATTGACGGTAGGGTTTTTTATTATCAGCAACGCCATGCTGCGCCCGGCCGTTTCGTCGCTAACGTCGCGGCGGGCGAGGGGCGGGCAGGGCGTGGCCATGGGCCTGAACAATTCCTTCATGAGTCTGGGGCGAATTGTTGGGCCGGTGTGGGCCGGGTTTTTGTTCGACGTCAATATCCACTGGCCTTATCTGAGCGGCGCGGTGGTGATGTTGGTGGGGTTTGGGCTTTGTTTGCGCTTTTTGGATAGGGCGCGGGAAGTGGAAACGGCCGTGCCGGTCAGCCGATGACCAAGCATCCGGTTTGCGGGGCGTTTATCAGTCAAGTAAACCGCAAAAGGTTTTGGGAATTAGACCCGTAGGGTTTGAAACAATTTAGTCGAGTATCCCGGGTTTCAAACCCTTCGGGTCTTCTGAAAACTTTCTGCTGATCGCTCAAAAAAGGAAGAGGAGCTATGTCTGAAACAACAACCATGTGGATGGAAGTATCGTTTAATACCGCTTATTTGATTGTTATCTGGGGATTGGTAATAGCCATGCTGCGCCGCCAGCCTCATCTGCCTGATGCTGTTAAACCGCTGACCCGTGTGTTTATCTGGGCGTTTGCGCTGCTGGCCCTGGGCGACACGGGCCACGTAGGGTTTCGCGTGTGGGCCTATGCGCAGGGCAGCCTGGAAAGTACCATCTCCCTGTTGGGGCGGGAAGTGGGGCTGGTGGGCCTGGGCGCTTTGGCGACAGCGTATACGGTCACCATTTTTTATATGCTGGTGTTGATGATCTGGCAGAAGCGGTTTGGCAAGCCGTACGGTTGGTTTGGCGGCCTGTTATGGGCGGCCGGGGTGTTCCGGCTCATCATTATGCTTTTCCCCGGCAACGATTGGAACAGCACTGTGCCGCCGCAAACCTGGTCGCTTATCCGCAATGTGCCCTTGATGATTCAAGGGTTGGGCGTGGCATACCTGATTTTGCGCGACGCGCTGGCTGTCCAAGACCGGCCGTTTATCTGGGTGGGCATCATGATCCTGGTCTCCTATGCTTTTTATCTGCCGGTCATTCTTTTTGTGCAGCAGGTGCCGATGATTGGCATGTTGATGATCCCCAAAACGCTGGCATATGTGGCGATTGCCTTTATTGCCTATTTCAGCTTGTTCAAAAGCAAGAACGAAGCCGACGTGGGGCAGCCAGCGTTATCGGCTGACTGATTCGGGTGCGGCAGGGCGAAGCTGCACGGGGAAAAAAAAAGAGAACGGCCGTCTCCGGGGAGACGGCCGTTCTCTTTCTACAAATACCAACGAAACCCTAATCAGTCGGCAGGGAGGCTACCCTTTTGCATGCAATAAATGAATGTACCCAATCCGTTTATTCAACGTATACTTTTGCCAGAGCGTGGCGCTGGCGGCGTTGGGTGAAAAGCATACAGGCGGCGATGGTGAGAATGGAAGCGATCACGGATGATACGATAAAAATGAGAATAAATGTCATTGGGTACATCCTCTCCTGCAATACGATGCAATAACCAGTACAGTGCAACTATCTGCATTCTACAAAAACCGAGTGCAGCCTGTCATTAGTACATTCGGTTTATCCAGGTGGAACGGCCTCGATCTGGCCGCTAACATTTCTCTTACGTCATGTTGATACTTCTCCAATTCTGCATCAACGGGTTTCTAACGTTCCTGAGGCAAACTATGGTCATAGCTAAAAATTCAGACGGCCGATGTGGGCCATCCTAAACAAGATATGAACCTTTGGGAGGTAAATTGGACATGACAACTTTAGTACGCTGGAACCCTTCACGCAGTTTATTTAATGAATTTGACCGCTTCTTTAACACGCCTGCCGTCAATTGGGAAGCTCCCCGCGCCTGGGGTCTGCCCCTGGATGTCACAGAAAATGAGGACGCTTATGTGGTGAAAGCTTCTGTACCCGGCGTCTCGGCTGAGGAATTGGACGTGACCCTGGAAGATAACGTATTGACCATCAAGGGCGAAATTGCGGCCGATGAAAAGGTTGAGGATGTACGCTATCACATCCGCGAACGCCGCTTTGGCAGCTTTAGCCGCAGCCTGCGTTTCCCGGTGGACGTAAACGCCGACGGCGTTGAAGCTTCATACGTAAATGGCGTTCTGACCCTGAACGTCCCCAAAGCGGAAGAAGTAAAACCGAAACAAATCACCGTTAAAGTTAACGCGTAAACAACATTTTGATTCCTCCTTTTGCGAAAAAGGCGCTGGCTAATCGAGGCCAGCGCCTTTTTTGCTGTGGCAAGGGGGATACGGCCGTTACTCCCTGCTGACGTAAGGCAAAAAGGTCCGGTACGGCGCGTCGGGGTGGGTGGTGACGCTGACGTGGTTTAGCTGCGCGCGCCCCGCCGCCGAAGTGGTATCGTCGCCCAGGAAAATGAGATTGGGGGTTTCATACGGGTCGGGGAAGCCGCTGAAATTAGTATAGTCGCGCACCGGGCCGCTTAAAATGGGCGTGCTGGCGGCGGACAGGGTGTAAGTGTCGGTGATGATGTGCAGCGTGTAGGTGGTAACGGCCGTGGTCGTAGCAAATGCCACGCCTTCAGCATGGGTAAAAAGATTGCCGGGGTCCTGGCTGTCGTCATCTTGCGCCCAGATTTCGTTGCTCCAAAAGCCCAGTTCCAGCCCTTTCAGATCGCTGCTGAGCACGATCAGGCTGAAACCGGCCCGATTGTTGTTCAGGTGGCTTTCGGCCAGGATGCGGGTGGTCAGGGTGACGGTAAAGCCCTGGCTGCGGTCCAGCGTAGGCGTCTGTTCGGCCCGGTTAAAGTAGCCGGCGGAGATGCCGGCGCTGGCGGTCGTGTCCAAAATCACGCCGCCATTGCTGATGGTTTGCGTCGCCCCGGCCGGAAATTCCAGATAGGTGAAGCCTTGCGCCGCCGGTAACGTGCCCAAACGGCCGTCATACAAAACGTCGGTCTGTACCCCGGCGACCGCGCCGGACGCGGTTTGTAAACTGAACGTCAGCCAGAGAACGGCCGTTACGCCGGCGGCCAAAATCCCGGCAATTGAAATGAATTTTTTCTGCATATCGCCCACTCCATGTTTTCACCATGTCCTGGTCATGGTAATATCAGTTGGTTAAAACTTGTTGATAATCTGGTGTTTTGGTGTTCAGGTGTCCAGGTGCTCAAGTGGAATGGTCGCCCATGAAAACCTAAACACCAGACAACCTGAACACCAGAACACCTCTAACGGATCAAGACTGCATGAATCAAGAAACATCCTACACCGAAGTTGCCATCGTCGGGGCCGGGCCCATTGGCATTGAGCTGGCCATCGCCCTGCAGCGCGCCGGCGTCGATTATACGCTATTCGAGGCGCGGCAAGTGGGCGACGCCTTTAGCCAGTGGCCGCCCGACACCTATTTCTACAGCACACCGGAGCATGTGGCCCTGGCCGGCGTGCCCGTGCACAACCGCAGCCAGCAGCCCATCAGCGGCGAGCAATACCTGGCCTATTTGCGCATGTTGGTGGAAATGTTCGACCTGAACCTGCGCGTCTACGAGCCGGTGAGCGACATTGTAAAGGAGGCAGGCGGCTTTTTGCTGCAGACACGGCCGTTAGCCGGACCCCGACACATCCACTGCCGCTATCTCGTCCTGGCGACGGGCGGCATGGCCGGGCCGCGCCGCCTCAACATCCCCGGCGAAGATTTGCCCCACGTCAGCCATTATTTTCCCGGCCCGCACGCCTATTTTCGCACGCGGCTGGTGGTGGTGGGCGGGCGCAATTCGGCCATCGAGTCGGCGCTGCGCAGTTGGCGCGGCGGAGCGCAAGTCGCCCTCAGCTATCGCCGCCCCGAGTTTGATTTTGAGCGCATCAAGCCGCATCTGGCCATGGATTTGCGCGACCGGCTGGAAAAACAAGAGATGACTTTTTATCCGGCCACCGTGCCGCTGGAGATCACCCCCACGCACGTCGTGCTGGCGGAAACAGAGGATGGGGTAGTGGGCAACGGCCGTATCACCCACGTCCCCACCGATTTTGTCCTCCTGGCCACCGGCTTCGTCGCCGACATGAGCCTCTTTGAACGGGCCGGCGTGGCCCTCGTTGGCCCGGAATGCGCCCCGGTGTTCGATCCGGAGACGATGGAAACCAACGTGCCCGGCCTGTACGTGGCCGGTACGGCCGCCGGCGGCACCCAGTCCAAATTCAAATATTTCATCTCCACTACCCACCACCACGTCAAACACATCGTGCGCCACATCACCGGCACGGCGCCCGAGCAGTTGGGCAGTGTGCCCGGCCGCAACAGCGCCGTCACCTGGGAAGAAGTCCAGGCCAATTGAGTGCTGACGTTTGATTTCGGATTGCGGATAACCCTTAGCTATCCGTTTCCACAGATTGATCGCAATTTCTATGCATTTTCCAACGACAAAAACCACCTTAGACAATGGTCTGACCCTCATTTTGAAAGAAATGCACCACGCGCCGGTCACCAGTTTTATGATCTGGTATCGCGTGGGCAGCCGCAACGAAATTCCCGGCCGCACCGGCGCTTCACATTGGGTGGAGCACATGATGTTCAAAGGCACGGCCAAATATCCCCACGGCATGCTCGACCGGCTGGTTTCCCGCGAGGGCGGGTATTGGAACGCCTTCACCTGGCTGGATTTCACCGCCTACTATGAAACCATGCCGGCCAATCGCCTGGACCTGGCGCTGGACCTGGAAGCGGACCGCATGATCAACACCGTCATGTCGCCGGAAGAAGTGGAATCGGAGCGCATGGTGATTCTGTCGGAGCGGGGCATGTATGAAAATGACCCGCGCTTCCTGCTGAACGAGGAGCTCACGTCGGCGGCGTTTCGCGTGCATCCCTACCACCACGAAGTCATTGGCGACACGGCCGATTTGCAGACCATGACCCGCGACGACCTGTACGCCCATTACCGCCGCTTTTACGCGCCCAACAATGCCGTGGCCGTGGTGGTGGGGGATTTTGACACGGCCGTTATCCACCCCCGCCTCGTCGACCTGTTCGGTTCCCTGCCCCCGGGTCCGGCCATCCCGCCCATCACCCGGCAGGAGCCGCCCCAGCGCGGCGAGCGGCGCATCGTCGTCACCGGGCCGGGCGACGCGCCCAACCTGACCGTCGCCTATCGCGCCCCGGCCGCCACCCACCCCGATTACTTCGCTCTGACCCTGCTCAACGCCGCTTTTGCCGGCGGCAGCAGCCTGGGCATGTTCGGCGAAGGCAGCTCCAACAAAAGCTCCCGTCTTTACAAGTCCCTGGTCGATACCGACCTGGCCGTCGCCGCTTACGGCGGCCTGACGCCCACCGTGGATCCGTTCCTATACGCCATCAACGCCGTGGTGAACAACGGCCACACCCTGGCCGAAGTCGAAGCCGCCCTGGACGCCGAAATCGCCCGGCTGGCCGTGGAGCCTATCACCCAGGCGGAACTAGACAAGGCGCTGAAGCGGGCCAAGGCGGAATTTGTGCTGGCCGGAGAGAGCATTACCGGCCAGGCGCAGCTTTTGGGCATGGCCGAGGTCGTCGCCGGGGATTTTCGCTGGTTTGAGACGGTGTTGGATAAATTGAATGCCGTGACACTGGACGACATTGAGCGGGCGCGGGCGACCTACCTGCGCCGGCAGGTGCGCACCGTGGGCTGGTACGAGCCAGCGTGATGCTGCGGGCGATTGGCGGTTGGTGGTTGGTTGTATTGGGCCTTCTGGTATTGGGCGGCTGCCAGATGGCGGGGTCGCCGGCGCTGGACGCCATTCCGGAAACGGGTGCACTGGCAAGGGCCACTGAACAATCACCCATGGACGAGCAACAAGTAACGCCAGAACCAGCGGCGACGGCCGCAAACGCCGACGTGACCTTTGTGCGGGCGGTGCAGACGGGATCAACCACCTGGACCTTTCACGTGACGGTGGCTCACCCGGATACCGGCTGGGAAGATTATGCCGATGGCTGGGACGTGGTACTGCCAGACGGCCGTGTCGTCAAGCCAGACCCGGACAGCCCCTTCACCCGTCTGTTGACCCATCCGCATGAAACCGAGCAGCCGTTTACCCGCAGCCAGAGCGGCATCGAGATTCCGGCCGGCGTTACGGCCGTTGCCGTGCGCGCCCACGACCTGGTAGATGGGTTTGGCGGGCGGGAAGTGGTGGTGGATTTAACGGCCGTTTCCGGCCCAAACTTTTCAGTAGAACATTCTTCAGATTCATGAAACTCTTGTTACACTTCCTCCGCAGCATCTTCGACGATTTTTGGGGCACCCTGCGCACCATCGCCTCTTACTTTAACGAGGAAGAACGGCGGCTGGTCATCCAGTCCGTGGTGATTGGCGTGTTTGTATGGGCGTTTGTCTTTGTTCTGAAAGAAGGCGTGCATTGGCTCTTCCACACCACGCTTCACTGGCTGGATGAAGGGCCGTCCTTACTGCTGGTGTTTGTGCCGCTGCTGGTGGGCGCGGCCATCGTCGCCGCCATTTCCCGCTACCACGCCCAGACCATCCATTACCGCGACGGCGAAGGACAAATCCACCAGCTCAACGACGTCGAAGGCGACGGTCTGGAGCGCGCCATTTCGCTTTATTACACTTCCGAACCCACCCTGGAAAACGCCCTGACCGGCCAGGAAGGCGTGGAAGTGCGCTGGCAGTTGCCCACCTTCAGCCTGGCGCTGCGCAAGTTTGCGGCGACGCTGGTGACGTTGGGATCGGGCGGCAGCGGCGGGTTGGAGGCCAGCGTGGCCTTGATTGGCGAGAGCCTGTCGGCCAGCCTGTTTAAGCCGCGCAAGCTGGGCGAAGAAGCCGCCGCCCACGTCTCCATCCTGGGGCGGCTGTGGCATTGGTGGCAGCCGGGCAACCCCGACCATTTGCAGACGGCGCAGTTGAGCGGCATCGC
>ERZ795053.5048-NODE-5048-length-13889-cov-4.199725_pt1 | contig 13889 bp, 12 predicted proteins | sample MGYA00375137_ERZ795053 | MGnify/ENA primary metagenome ERZ795053 (study PRJEB30182, sample SAMN05720284) | activated sludge metagenome | isolation source: Anaerobic digester | place: Hong Kong | collected 2014-12-17 ... | reverse complement strand
GCTGAGGCACTCGAAGCCAAGCGGCCTTCGCGCTGGCTGAGGCACTCGAAGCCAAACGGCCTTCGCGCTGGATGAGGCCCTCGAAGCCAAACGTCCTCTCGCTGGCTGAGGCTCTCGAAGCCAAACGTCCTCTCGCTGGCTGAGGCCCTCGAAGCCAAGCGACCCCACGCTGGCTGAGGCTCTCGAAGCCTAGCTGTTTTACAGTTGCGTCATTAAATACATAATACGACTTGCCTTCTCCTTTGGCATACGAGAAATCAAATAAGATGTAATACTGACCTGTCCTGCTTCTTCTGCATTTTGATCCATCTGCCGTAATACATCAATAATCAGAGGATCTTCCCAGTTTATCATAATATCAACCGATGATTCAGGTGGCATGGCCTGAATTTTTTGAGCAAGATCTACAACATTTTTTCTGTAACCGGTATACTGTTCTTTCTCATCTTCAAACTTCTTTTTTTCAAGATCTAGTCCACGAGCTATTTCCTGAAGACGTTCTTCTTCCTTATTCAGCTCTTTTTCTTTTTCAAGTATTAATGCTTCACGTTTGTCAAGATCAGCAATACGATCCTTTAAATTGTCCTGCTCTTTGATAAATTCTTCACGACGAATCAGTGATGGTTCATCATCATCAGCGTATAAAACAGATTCCGAAGACTTGACAAAGTTCTGACGATAAAAACGACTTAAATGAACCAGACCAAGATAATCAAGCCAAAACACTCCAGAAGCCAACAAGAAGAAGATCAAAAGTACAAGATAGATAACTTTAGACTTTTCAGATACTCTCATTTGTTACTCCATTTCCATAACATTATTTGAATTTGTTTCGGATTTATTTTGATTATTATATGCCTTAACAGCCTTGTTAATCATCATCTCTTTATTGTTTAAAAAAATATCTGCTTCATCAGATTTATTTATACTGTCTAATATATTTATGTTTTTATTTTGTAAACGCTCGTTGTAATCTTCACCGACAATATTTTTTATTAGCATATTATTTTTGGCATTAATAATCGATACAGTTTCTGATGGTAAAACCATGGATAAATTATCATTATTTGACCCATTATCTTTATGTTTAATACTATCTTTAAAAGCATCACCAGAAAGCTGTTCTCTTTTAAGACCGAATCGTTTTTGAAGCTCACTTATTCTGTTTAATACATTTACCATATCAGATGTCATTTACTTTACTCCTTTGCTGATCATGAAAAATGCGCATATTAATCTCGTCATATTCAACTTCTTCAGCTCTTTTTACAGCGTATTTCCACTCATCATGTTTTTTTTCTTTTAATTTTTCTATCGAACGCCGTTCTTTGGATGCTTCCAAGAGGCGACCGCGTATCTCATTAATTTTAGGCTGCATAGCCATAATATCGTGCTCAGACGAATTAATAACCATATCTGCATACTGTGAATAACGGTGAAAAGCTTTTAGATCGTTAAAGTTTCCCCCCGTTCTTGACATTGATTCATGAAAAGCATGTTGCTGCTGTTCTATCTTTTCTTTTAAAACCCTCTGCTTTTCACGTAAAAGATTTTGTTTGCCAATCTCTCTCGCCAATTCATGCTGAATTTTCTTTTCGAATGCCATTTTTATATCCAAAAGTTTTTGTAACCTAAAACTAAACTTTTTCATGGTCTATTCTCTATCATCTTGTCGTTGAAGAGACATAATCCGATCTGCGGGCACGCGAAAGTTGTGGAGCGTCCAATAAAGCATGCAACTGAGCAACAGCTTTATCTATAGAAGATCCGTCCGCAACTTTTTGTCTCAAGAAACTGTTTATATCATTTATCATATTAATTGCACGATCTGCCTGCGGATTAGTTCCACGGGCGTAGGTATTTAACATCACCATATCTTCGACATCCTTATAAGCTGCGAGCAAACCACGCAGCTCCGATGCTAAAGCTTGATGCTCTTCAGCTGCAACATCCTTCATACATCTTGATAAAGAGGCAAGAACATCTATTGCAGGGTAATGTCCTTTATTCGCGATTGAACGGTCAAGAATAATGTGTCCATCAAGTATTCCCCTAACCGCGTCAGCTATCGGATCATTCATATCATCAGCTTCAATAAGCACAGTGTAAAAGGCCGATATTGAACCGTTTATTCCATTACCTGAACGTTCCATCATTCGCGCCAGCATGTTAAATACAGAAGGCGGATAACCTTTCGATGCAGACGGTTCACCTGCAGCCAGCCCTTTTTCGCGTTGAGCCATAGCAAAACGGGTAACAGAATCCAGAAGTAAATTTACATCTTTTCCCTGATCGCGGAAATATTCCGCAATGGAATGAGCAAGGTATGCTCCACGGATACGCATCATGGGAGCCTGATCAGAAGTAGCCACTATAACAACTGAACGTTTAAGCCCTTCCTCACCTAACTCTTTGTAAACAAAATCACGAACTTCACGTCCACGCTCGCCTATAAGTGCAATTACATTTATATCAGCATCAGTATATCGTGCAATCATTCCAAGTGTTGTTGACTTTCCAACACCAGAACCAGAGAAGATACCAATTCGTTGTCCCCGGCCAACAGTCATTAGTCCATCAATCGCTCTAATACCTGTAGAAAGCGGTTTTTCTACATTACATCTTTGTAGCGGATTTACAGGAGTTCCCTCAATTGGATATTTCTGCGAAGTAATGATGGGCCCTTTGCCATCTATAGGCATCCCTATACCATCAATAACCCGTCCCAGTATCTCATCACCAACTGGAGCCATTAATGAAGATCCTAGAGAAATCACATCGGCACCCGGAAGAACACCGTTCATATCGCCAATAGGCATAAGAACCGGCCGATCCTTGGCTTTAAACCCCACAACCTCAGCATAGATAAACTCTTTTTTGCCTGTCATAATACGGCACACATCACCAAAACGAACGTTAGGTCCCACGCTCTCAATTGACAATCCCTGTATCTTGTCAACATATCCTGTTAATCGGACACAATCAACATCTTCAAGGACTTTCATATACTTGGAAAGTATGTCTACTTTTTCGTGAGGTAAAACTCTAATCATGTTTTTTTAAACCGGCTCTACATAGTACTTGTATTCCGGATTGCCTCCTCAATTGTATCCAGTTGAGTCGATATTCTAGAATCAATGGAACCAACGTCAGTCTCGATAATACATCCACCGCGATCCACACGAGAATCTTCGTAAATATTGACCTTCTTAAGCGACTCCATCATTTTGATTAGCTCGTCCTTATGAGCTGTTGTCATATCAAGATCAGCAAAGTTCACACGTATATCAATACGGTCACGGTCTTTAACTCGTCGTATTGCTTCTTTAATATTATTAATAACAACTTCACGTCGTTCAACAATCTCATCTTTAATGACTTTTCGGGCAATCATTAGAATCATTTCAGTCATCATCTTTTCAGATGATTTGATAATATCATCACGTATATCGACTGCAGTTGAAACAATTGTCCCCAGACGATCGATAAGGCGCATTACTTCGGATTCACCCTCTTTGTATCCCTCTTCTCGTCCAGCATCGTAACCCTTTTTATAGGCATCATGTTCTATTATTGAGACCTTAAGTTCGGCATCTTTTATCATCTTTTCAGCTTCAAACTTACCACGCTCAATCTCACGATCAGAATCTTTTCGCTGCTGTTCCATCTCGTTTTTGATCTGCTCACGGGCAATCTTAAGCTCATTAAATGCATCATTCTTACCAGCCTCGACTATACGTTCGGCCTCAAGACGAGCTTCTTCAAGCATACGTCGACTATCTTCTTCAGCTTCACGGCGATTACGTTCAAGTTCGGCCTCCATCTCTTCAATAGAGGGTCCCTGATATACGTCTACCGGATTACCGTCAGCATCGACTTCGAACTCCTTATACTCATCGTCGGACATAAGACTCTTCTGATACTTATCCGGCAATTCAAGCTGTTTCGGTATAACCGTCTGGTGAATTTCCATCGGTTTAAATACTAACTTAGCCAAGAATCACCTCCTGACATATAATCAACTCTGCTGTTACACTGTTTATTCAACAAGTTCTTCTTCCCCACTACGGGCAACGACAATTTCACCCGAGTCTTCAAGTTTTCTGATAATATTAACAATTTTTTGTTGAGACTCCTCCACATCACGTATACGCAGAGGCCCCATGAAATCCATATCCTCTTTCAATAATGAAGCAGCCCTTTTAGACATGTTCTTGAATATTTTTTCTTGAACATCAGCGTCAACCCCTTTGAGAGCTTTACCTAGTTCATTGTTATCAACTTCTCGCAAAACTTTCTGAATAGAACGGTCGTCCAGAAGAACAATATCCTCGAATATAAACATACGTTTTTTGATATCTTCTGCAAGTTCTGGATCATCCTCTTCAAGTGCTTCGATAATGATTTTCTCTGTTGTCCGATCCACATTATTAAGAACCTCAACAATTGCATCAATACCACCGGCCGATGTATAGTCTTCAGACGCAAGAGTCGATAGTTTGCGTTCCAGAACCCTCTCAACCTCACGTAAAACATCAGGCGATGTTCGGTCCATCTTTGCAATTCGCTTTGCTACATCTGCCTGAATATCATGATTCAGTGAGGATAGTATCTGTGCCGCTTTTTGGGGGTCAAGATACGCAAGAATAAGAGCTATGGTCTGCGGGTGCTCGTTAGCAATAAAGTTTAACAGGTGACTCGGATCCGTACGGCGGATAAAATCGAAGGGACGAACCTGCAATGACGAGGTAAGTCGATTAACAATATCAATGGACTTCTGAGTACCTAGCGCACGCTCTAGAACTTCACGAGCATATTCAATACCACCGTTGGTAATGAACTCCTGAGCCATCATAAGCTCTTGGAATTCCATCAGTACCTGATCCTTCTCGGAAGGTTCTACCTTGTCTATACGGGCAATCTCAAAAGTCAGCTGCTCAATTTCATCCTCGCGCAGATGCTTGAATATCTCGGATGACACCTCGGATCCGAGAGTAACAAGAAAGATAGCAGCCTTTTGCCGGCCGGTCAGCTGTGTCTTTTTAGATTGTAACATAATGATCCATTATAATGCTCCGCAAACTTATATCAAGAGATAAATATTACAGAGTAACGTATGTATTTACAGAAAAACCGGAAAACGGATATTCCGTCTCCCGGAGAGTTTCCCTCAATTGTTTATCGGCAATTTTACATCTATTCTTCAGCAAGCCATGTTCTTAAAAGCTGTGCTACGTCATCAGGACGCTCTTTGGCAAGATTAATTGCGTTTTCCTGAAGTTCAAGTCGTGCGCGATCCTCAAGTGAGAGCTCAACATCCACACCCTCTTCCTCGGCAGCCCTTAATGCGGCTTCACGCATACGTTGTTGCTCAAGAGCAAGCTGTTCTTCGCGTATTCGACGACGGCGCTCCAGCTCTTTTTTGATTGCCTGAAAAAGAATAAATCCCAGGAACAACGCAAATAGGCCAATAAGCGCAGCAAGAGCCAAACGTTTCATCTGCTCTTTTCGATAATGCTCATCCCTTATGCCCGCCCATTTCTTTGAATGGTCAAACATAATATTCTCTACAGCAACCTGATCGCCCCTGATCTGATTATACTGTATGGCAGCCTTTACTATTTCTTCAGCTTTTTTCAATTCTTCAGGTGTCAATGGTATTTGAATAGGATCTTTTGAAGGATCAAGATCATAACTTCCATCCGGTTTTTTTGGCAAATCCTGTATACCATCTATTGCTATAGAGACAGCAATACCGGCAATTTCATAAGGCTCTCTTATGATTTTTTTATTTCTTTCGTTAACCTTATGGTTAAGTATATTTTCATTTTTTTCATACTTTGCATATTGATCATCAGCCGCCTTGTACCCTGGAGGTCTGTTTGATTCTGTGCCTGCAGGCCCTTCAGGGTTCCAGCCATGCCCCTGAAATTTCTCATCAACAGTCTTTTCAGAAACGACAAGTGAATCTTTTACAACTCTTTCAGAATATGGGGTATTAGGATTATCAGGAACCATTTCGACAGGGAAATGCTCTTTTATATCTTCTGTTACCTCGTCCCAGTTATATTCCAGATTAAGGCTTACAATCTGTACTCTATCCGGAAAAATTCTCTCTAATCCGTCATGTATGTCTTTAAGTAACCTTACCCTATCACGCTCTTTTATTTTGCGTCGTTGTTCAATTATCGTGAGTTCTTCTTTTGCTTTATTAAAATCATCATCAAAATCCGAAATAATCTTACCTTCAGCGTTAGTAACGGTAACATTTTCAGGTTTCAGTTTACTTCCTACTGCGCGCGAAACAAGATACATTATACCTTTTATTGTCTTTTGACCGATAGTCTCGTATCCAGGAGCATAATGAACAGTTACAGCGGCGGTATAAGTTGCTTCGGGAGAGGAGTAGAGATCATCACTTGTCATAGCGATCTCGACATCGGCCTTTTCAATAGGCTTTAACGACTCGATATGTTTCTGTATGGACCCCCTTAACGCACGCATATACTTAACATCAATTTCACGATCTGTTTCGGTCCATTTACTTACATCAAAAAGCTGCCATCCCGGTATACCCTTGGGGATCATATCCTCTTGAGCAAGACGCGTCATTATTATCTCGCGATCCTTCGGATCGACATGAATAGCCGTAGTCCCGGTTGTTGTATAATGATAACCTAACTCTTCAAGCTTTTTAGTAACCTGGCCAAAATCGGCGGCAGACAGTTCTGTAAAAAGAACCGATTTTGGAGTTTCACTACTAATACTAAATAGGGCAATAAACGAAATCACAAAGACAGCACATACCGCACCGACAATAGCTTTTTTTGCAGTAGTCAGTTTATCAAAAACGTCCTTCAACTGACTGACCATCTGTTTAACAAAATCCATCGAATTTCCCCCCGAAAAACTGTATAAGATGTCCCAAGCGCAATGCAAAACAAACAAGAAAACTAGGTGATTACCGAATTTAATGAGACATAATGCAATAATAATATACATCTATCTATTTGTAAACGATAATTCGCTTTTTCAGCGCACACGAAATGAAAAAAAGGGGCATAATCTCTTTTTTTGGTCAAAAACCAGAAAAAATTACAAATTTACTTAAAATATTGATAATACTTAATAAAATTCTTGTTAAATAATTGCTATGATTAAAAAAATGAAAAACGTTATTAGATCACGTTCATAAAACGGTTTAAAATACATAAACCAATTGATGCTGTTAATTTATTTATGTATAGTATATATTAACTTTCATCATGAATATTTACTAACAGTTTTATAAACTAATATTCATAATTTTTCATTTGGAGAATAAAATGAGCAACTTTCACAAATTATTATTTCTTTTTTCATTATTTTGTTTTTTTTCATGTGATTCATCTGATAGTAACACAGACAAAACTCCTGAAGTAAATCAAAACATTGGCAATAACGTTACAGCTGTCGTAGTTACAAACATAAACGGCAAAAGTACAGGACTCGCAGAATCTGTTGGCACCCTTCCATCGCCCATGCCAAAAGAGAACTCAATAATTTTTCACACAGAATCAACTCCGACCACTGCAATTAGAGGACGTCACAACTTAACAAATTATTCTAATATCTATGACTCTAATCCACCAAAGCGATTTGCAAAAACATCACGAGGACTTAGCCAGTTAGATAACAACCACACATTTTGGGCTTTAGATAAAAACGACGATCCTATCCAGATCAACGCCAATTTAGAATATGGTTCTTCTACATCCAAATGCTTGATATATGTAGCAGATGATTATTCCGGATCTTTTACTAACTGGGATTCAATTGGCCTTTTTTTTGATCAGACAGTATCACCAAGAATGCTCACAGGTTTCGGTTCCCCTACCGATGTAGATAGTAATGGAAAAGTTATTATTCTTTATTATGACATGGATTACCCCACCTACCTAGGGTTTTTTAACCCAATCGATTTGTTTTCTAGCGAAGATGCTAATTCGATAGGTAGAAAATCCAATGAAATGGAAATTTTCTATATGAATTACACTTGGGGAACATCCTCGGGAAGCCCTGAGCCCGATCCAGATCACCCCGAAATGCTTCGTACTCTTCCTCATGAGTTCCAGCATATGATAAACTTCGGTCGCCGCATACAACAAGGATTCGACCAGATGGACACTTGGATTGATGAAGGTCTTTCTGAATCCGCAGAACATTTTGTTTTAAACCAACCCGGTTACAGCCGAATTGATTGGTTTAAAAACGACATTGACGAAGATATCCGAAATGGCGCATCTTTATGTTCTTGGGATCAAAAAATCAGCAACTATGCGCTGTCTTATACTTTTATGCAATACTTAAGAATACATGCTAAAAGCGGCCATTCATTATATAAAAAAATAATCAATTACAGCAACGGCTCATATTCAGGTCTTGCTTCTGTAATGGAAAATGAAAATCCATACTTTATTAATTTTAAAACTATTATGCTAGCATACCGGATGGCAAATTTACTTCAACAAGAAGATAATATATATGGTTATAAATCCGAAAACAGTATTTTTAACCTAGACGTTAAACCTCCAACTGCTGATTTAGAGACTTTAAATCTAAAACCCGGCGGTTCAATCGCTATTACAACAGACAAAATATCTGTTGAACAAGCAGCTGGAAGCGGAAGAGGTTCTAACATAAAATTAACAACAGTGGTAGGAGGACTTGTAATTGAATTGGAAAAATAAGAAAAAAACGACACTTCTCATCATGACACTAATCTTGCTATTTCCACTTTTTTGTATGGCAAGAGGAGCTAATTTGCGGACTATTAAGACATTGAACAGAAACAAACTTGTCTCGGTTACTCCAAGAATGATTACTAGTGGTAAAAGCTATAAAATCATCGGTCGTATACGCTTGGTTGGTAGCGAACGTTTTCAAAAAATCGTTGTAACAACAGATGGCGAGTTAACAGTAGAGCTTGATGTGTCAAAAGCAAACAAAGAAAAAATACTGGAGTATCAGAATCGCTATATCGAAGTTGAAGGCGTTATAACATCTAAAAAAAACAGACTTGCCGATGAATCAGGTCGTGGCATGAGCTATAAAATGAAAGTTAAAACTTACACTATTCTTATAGTAAAAGACCGCGATGACTTATAATTAGCATTATTTATCCCTGATTATGTAATCAGGGATAAATTTTGACCACTGCCTTTTTATCCCCAGCTCGTCCACAAAAAGAGGACGTCTGTCTCCTGCGAAGCTTATTACATCAAGCCTTAAACGAGCTCTGGTAATAGCGACATACATCAGCCTTCTCTCCTCTTCAAGACAATTGAGCGGAGAAGGAACCTGAGAATTATGTAACCCACATATAATCACATGATCATACTCAAGCCCTTTTGAAGAGTGGAATGTCGAAAAACTTACATTATCGTTAAAGCATATATCGGACAGCCGTTCTCGAACCTTGTTGCCATAAGCATTATTACGATAAAGTACAGCAAGACTGAATTTTTTATCACAATGGTTAATTATATCTGCAATAAAACGGCACTCGTCATCAAAACTGCTCACGAAACCAAGATTTACCATCCCACCGGAACCCATATTCGAAACCATTTTTTTGTGAATCTGGTTTCTATTTTTACGTATAAGCCTGTTCGAAACCGTAACAATTTCCATGGTAGAACGATAGTTCACAGTTAGCATAAAACGATCGAAATCCTTAAGGTACTTTTTAAACCCTATCATTATTCCCGGAGAAGCCTTTCTAAATCCATATATTGATTGATAATCATCACCTACAGCACAAAGGGTTGCTCCATCTGACAGCATATTATTTATCATCAAAAAATTATTTCTGGATGTATCCTGAAACTCATCTACAAGCAGATAATCAAACCTGGTTGCAACCCATGTTCTAAAATCTCTGTTTTTTTTATAAAGCAGATTACACCATGTAATCAAATCATCAAATTCGAAAGCTCCTATTTTTCTTTTCTCTTCACTTCTGAACTTCGAATAGTGCTTAACAGCAATTAGCAGGTCTTCTCCAGCTCGTTTTACCAGATCATACTCACTAATCTTTCCGGAATAGATATTTTCACAAAGAGTGGGTATAATATCGAATGGCAAACCGCAAAGGCATTTTCCATAATCATTATAAAATTTTTCATTAATGGACATCTCCTGTTTTGATGTTAAAAGCGAAGGGAATTTCATATACCCAAAAACATTTTTAAACACTTCCTCATGCAAACGGACAGCCTTTAGACAAAACGCATGATATGTTCCAACAAACATACTGTCTGCATGCTTATCCAGCCTTTTACGAAGTCTCTCTCGCATCTCTTCGGCCGCCTTTTTGCTAAAAGTCAAAAGTGCAACACGGCAAGGCTCAACACACCCATCAGTTATTATACCTGCTGTTTTTGCTATCAATGTAGAAGTCTTGCCGGTGCCGGCTCCTGCAATTATTAAAGAATGCCTACGAGAAAAGGCAGCCGCCTTTGCCTGTGCCGCGTTTAACTGTTCCATGGTTGCTCCTGCTGTTATTTAATAATTTGTAAAAGTTGTGGTGCTTAGTATTACAGACTGAATTTTTAAAAAAAAGGGCGATTTTTTTTGATAAAAAACATCTTTTCTAGACTTTTTATGTTAAAAATCAAAATAATATCAGATTCAGCAACTTCATTATTGACAGAAACCGATCCGATTATGCACAATGACTATTTTTTATATGTTTGGATAAAATATTCTTTGCAAATTTTAGTTTATTCACAGGAGGCATAAATGAACAACTTAGAGAACGTTATGAAGCTTGACAGGGAGTACCTTTTTCAAAACTACGGAAACCGCCTTCCTGTAGAATTTGTTCGCGGTGAAGATTCTTTTCTTTTTGACAGTACAGGCAAAAAATATATAGATTTTCTTTCAGGGATATCAGTTGTAAACCTCGGATACAGTAATAAGCATTACACCGACACCCTGCATAAACAGATAGACCAGATAATGCATACTTCAAACTGGTTTTTCAACTCAAACCAGGTTCAAGCTGCCAAGCAGATATCTGACCACTCATTTAAAGGACGCACGCTTTTTGTTAACAGCGGCACAGAGGCTAACGAAGCTGCTATTAAACTTGCCCGCAAATATGGGCAATCTATCGATGAGGAGTGTTATACGATATTAACGTTTTCCAGCTCATTTCATGGCCGTACCTTCGGAGCCATGTCGGCAACCGGAAACGAGAAGATAAGAACAGGCTTTGGTCCGGTTGTTCCTGGATTTAAATATGTACCTTTTAACGATAAAGACGCTTTTGAGGAAGCAGTTAAACAGGAAAAAGTTTGTGCGGTCATGGTCGAAATGATTCAAGGTGAAGGCGGAATAAAAGTAGCCGACAAAGATTTTATTCAGCACGTTTATAAAATTGCAAAGGATAACGGCATACTATTTATAGCTGACGAAATACAAACAGGTATTGGCAGAACCGGTAAGCTTTTTGCGTTTGAACACTACGACATTGTTCCTGATATAATTACTCTCGCAAAAGGACTTGCAAACGGTATACCAGTTGGCGCCATGCACGCAAAAGAAGAGCTTTTAAGCCTTCTTGGTGCAGGTACACATGGCACAACTTTCGGTGGAAACCAGCTTGCTACAGCTGCTGTTTGCGCTGTCTTTGATATAATAACCAAACCATCTTTTTTAGAGCATATTCATGATATGTCAAAAGTAGTCTTTGATAGACTTGAAAATATCAAGAAAAGTGTTCCTCTAATTAAAGAGATTCGCGGCAAAGGGCTTCATATTGGTGTTGAACTAGAATCTGACGGAATGCCTTTTGTTAAAAAAGCTCTTGATGCAGGTTTGGTAATCAACTGTACAGCTCAAAATGTTCTTCGAATAATGCCTCCATTAATAATTGACGAGAATACATTAATTCAGGGACTGGATATTTTTGAAAAAATTGTAAAACAGGGTTAATTATTATGAAAATTCCTTCGGTTAACACAAGACACCTGCTAAAGGTGACAGACTTTTCGTCAGAGGAGATAATTAATCTGTTCTCTCTTGCTCAGAGCCTAAAAGCAGCACAGAAAAAAGGCAAGAAACACCACCTGCTTAAGGGTAAGGTTCTGGGTATGATTTTCGAAAAAAGTTCTACCCGAACACGCGTATCTTTTGAAACTGGTATTTATCATCTAGGTGGTACAGGCCTTTTTTTAGGCAAAAATGATCTTCAGATAGGTCGAGGAGAACCTATTTCAGATACAGCAGCCGTCCTTTCGCGATATCTTGACGGAATAATGATACGGACATTTGAGCACAGCAAAGCTGAAGATTTTGCCAAATACGGCTCGATACCGGTAATAAACGGTCTAACTGATGATTATCATCCATGTCAGGCTCTTACTGACTATTTTACAATGTTCGAAAAACTGAGCAAATTTAAAGGCACAAAATTGGCCTATATAGGCGACGGCAACAATATGGCTCACTCTTTAATGCTATGTGGAGCTATGCTTGGCGTAAATGTTTCCATCGCCTCTCCCGCCGACTATGCCCCAAATCAAGGCATAACAGACGAAGCACGAAGCATTGCGGCGAAAAACGGATCTGAAATAGTAATAACAGAATCAATGGATGAGGCAGCAAAAAACGCAGATGTCCTTTATACCGATGTCTGGGCAAGCATGGGTCAAGAAGATGAGGCGGAAAAAAGAGCCAAGAGTTTTGATGGCTACTGTATATCAATAGATCTTATTAAAAAGAACGCACCTGAAGCCTATGTTATGCATTGTCTTCCGGCTCATAGAGGTGAAGAGATAACAGCTGAAGTTCTTGATTCAGATCATTCTATAATATTTGATGAAGCTGAAAACAGATTGCATGTTCAAAAAGCAATAATGACTGTTCTTATGAACTCAAGATAATTATTATATATAACAAGGAGAAGCATTATGGGAAAAATAAATAAAGTTGTTTTGGCCTATTCCGGCGGATTGGACACCTCGGTAATTGTAAAATGGCTTATTGACACATACCAGTGCGAAGTTGTATGCTATGCTGCCGATGTCGGGCAGGAAGAGGAACTTGACGGTCTTGATGAAAAAGCGCGCAAAACAGGTGCATCAAAATGCTACATCGAAGATTTACGTGAAGAGTTCGCCAGGGATTATGTATTTCCGGCAATTAGAGCCAATGCAATATATGAAGACCGATATTTACTGGGAACATCTCTAGCACGTCCCATTATCGCGAAACGTCATGTCGAAATAGCTCGAAAAGAAGGTGCCGATGCTGTTTGCCACGGTGCAACAGGCAAAGGAAACGACCAGGTTCGCTTTGAACTGGCTTTCAAAGCTCTTGCTCCAGATTTAAAGATTATCGCCCCCTGGCGCGAATGGGATCTTCACTCAAGGTCACTACTTTTCGATTATGCGGACAAACACGGCATTCCTTTACCTTTATCAAAAGATAAGCCATATAGTATGGATCGCAACCTTCTCCATATCTCGTACGAGGGAGGGATTCTCGAAGATCCATACAATGAACCCGATGAATCAATGTTTTTACTTACAAAATCTTTGAAAGATACACCAGACGAGCCGGAATACTTGGAAGTGAATTTTGAAAAAGGAATTCCCTCTGGACTTAACGGCAAAAAAATGGCGGCTCATGACCTTATGAAAGAAGCCAACTTGATAGCCGGTAAACACGGTATAGGCCGTATCGATATTGTTGAAAACCGTTTGGTAGGAATTAAATCTCGCGGAGTATACGAGACTCCAGGAGGAACAATACTCTGGAAAGCACATCGAGATTTAGAGTCGATATGTATTGACAAAGAAACACAGCATCTAAAAGACAAGCTTTCAAACGACTACGCAATA
>ERZ795053.5047-NODE-5047-length-13890-cov-16.411999_pt1 | contig 13890 bp, 9 predicted proteins | sample MGYA00375137_ERZ795053 | MGnify/ENA primary metagenome ERZ795053 (study PRJEB30182, sample SAMN05720284) | activated sludge metagenome | isolation source: Anaerobic digester | place: Hong Kong | collected 2014-12-17 ... | reverse complement strand
CATAAACCCCATTTCACCCGAACGACCGCGGTTGCCCATCAAACCTGGGCCAGAACGCGGCGGCACGGCCCCGATTTGATGGCGTCACGCCAATGCACGTTCGCCTAGCCTCGCGTCCGACGGGGTAGGTTCTCGAACATGAGCTACACGGGCAAGACACACGTCGGTGGGCCCGCACAGGTCCACGAGCTGACCCGACTGACCATCTCGAAGCTGGCGGTCGGCCCGATGGACAACAACTGTTACCTGCTGCGCTGCCGTGAGACCGGCGATCAACTGCTCATCGATGCGGCGGCCGAGCCCGAGCGCATCCTGGATCTGATCGGTCCCGACGGGTTGACCACCATCGTCACCACTCATGCCCATCCCGATCACTGGGGTGCCCTGGCTGAAGTTCGCAAACAGACAGGGGCAACCTCGGTTGCCCATGAAGTGGATGCCGAGCACCTTGCCGAACTGGTGGACCGCACTGTGGTCGACGGGGACACCATCACTGTTGGGCAGGTCGCCTTGCGGGTCATCCATCTGGTCGGCCACACCCCCGGATCGATCGCCCTGCTCTACGACGATCCGATGGGACAACCGCACCTGTTCACCGGCGACTGTCTATTTCCAGGTGGCGTGGGCAAAACCTGGAGCCCAGAGGACTTCGACACCTTGTTGGCCGGTGTCAAGGAGCGGATCTTCGACTCCCTTCCCGATGAAACGTGGGTGTATCCCGGTCATGGGAACGACACCACGGTTGGGACCGAGCGCCCGTCGCTGACCGAATGGGAGGCTCGCCGGTGGTGACGGGTAGACCCCACACACCGGGGTGAGGCTGGCAAGTATCGGGTGCCTACGGGGCCATCCGCATGCGCAACGTGTCGTAGATCGGCGGCGCCTTGCGAACCGTGCAGATGACCATCGCGATACCCGCGGCCAGCAACATGGGGATCAGAACTGTCGTGGTCGCGGTCATCTCCACGATCAGCACAACACCGGTGACCGGCGCCCGCACGACGGCGGCGAAGAACGTGGACATGCCCACCATCGCGAACGCCTCGACCGACAGGTTCCACGAGGGAACCAGCACGTTGAGGGTGCTCGCCGTAAGGGCTCCGATGGAGGCACCCACCACGAGCAACGGCGCGAAAAGTCCGCCCGCAGTGCCTGCCGCGTACGACAGGGGACCTAGGAACCACCGCACCACGAACACCACCAGCAGAGTCGAGATGGGTAGGCCCACCACCAGCACCCGGTCGCCGAGCACCTCCCCGCCACCGACCAACCACGGTGCGATCACCCCGATCGCCCCGACCAACGCCCCGATGAGGGCCGCGCGTATCTCCGGGAGCAGCCCGGTCATCCGCTCCATCAGGTCGAGCATCAGAATCACGAGTCGGTTGTAATGAATCCCCAGCCACCCGATGAACAGGCCCATGGGCGCGTAGATCAGCAGATGCCACAACGGGCTGTCCGGTATCGGCGAAACCGGGAAGACGGGATCGGATCCCACGATGGGCCGGGCAACGGCGAGCGCCACGGCGGCCGAAATCAAGGTGGCAACCACCAGCCGAGTCCGGATCGCGCGTGCAAGCTCTTCGAAGACGAACACCGCGCCCCCGGTCGGAGCGCTGAAGGCCACGCCCAGACCGGCACCGGCCAGTGCAGCACTCAAAGAACGGGTGTCGTTGGGGTGAAGCCCGCTGCGACGGCCGATCTCCGCGCCGACCGACGCTCCCATCTGCACTGTCGGGCCCTCCCTGCCCAGCGCCATCCCCACGCCGAGCGCCAACGACCCGCCCACGAATTTTGCCGGCACCACCCTCCATGCCGCAGGCGCCGACTCGTGACGCATCATGGCCTCCACCCGCTGCACACCACTGCCCGCGGATTCCGGGGACCACCGCACAATCAGCCGGGCCAGGCCCACCGCTACTGCCGCTCCCACCACAGGGAGCAGCAGGCGCCAGCCACCGAGGTCCCGAGCCCACAGCAGGAACTGCTCCCACAGCCGCCAGGACTCGATCAGCACCAGCCGGAATGCTCCGCCGAGCACACCGGTCACCGCACCCCCTAGCACCGACAGGAAGGCGAGCCGGACCAGTCCCGCGAGTTCGCTGTCGTCAGGAGGCGGTGCGTCCTGCACAGCGTCGGGGAATGGCACACGCGCGAGTGTAGGTGTTCCAGAGGGGCCTATTCATCCCGTCCGGCCCCTGTGTCCACGTAGCGCTCGTGCAACAGACTTGCCACCACAGTGACCGTCAGTATGCCGACGATCACCGCAAGGCTGGTCCAGTTCGAAATCACCGGGACGTCGAACGGCTCGCCGCCGTTGAGGAAACTCAGGGTGTTCTCGTGCATCGCGGTGAGAATCAGCTTGACTCCGATGAAACCGAGCACCGCTGCCAGGCCGAGACCCAGGAAGACCAACCGGTCCAGCAGATTGCCCAGTAGGAAATACAGCTGCCGAAGGCCCATCAGGGCGAACACGTTGGCCGTGAACACGATGAACGGGATCTGGGTCAGGCCGAAGATGGCCGGAATGCTGTCCAGCGCGAACAGCAGATCCGTCGTCCCGATGGCGATGAGCACGACGAGCATCGGCGTGAACACCCGCCGTCCTGCCACCACCGTTCGCATCTTCGTGCCCTCGAACTCCTGGGACACCGGCACCAGCCGTGCGACGAACCGGACGACCACGTTCTCCTTGTACTCCTCATCGGTGTCCTCACCGTGCGTGGCCAGTCGCACAGCGGTGAGGATCAGGAAGAACCCAAAGATGTAAAACACCCACGAGAACGATGCGATGACCGCCGCCCCGAGCGCGATGAAGATCCCGCGCAGCACCAGCGCGATGATGATGCCCCACATCAACACGTACTGCTGCAGATGCCGCGGGACGTAGAAGCGCGCCATGATCAGCACGAAGACGAAGAGATTGTCCACGCTCAGGGAGTACTCCGTGAGCCACCCTGCGAAGAACTGAACACCGATGTCGGCGCCGAACTTCCAGCCCAGGAACAATCCGAACGCGATCGCGCTGCCGATGAAGAAGCTCAACCAACGCAGCAACTCCGGCGTCTGCGGGATGTGCGGCCGACGTCCGACGATCCAGAAGTCGATCGTGAACAGGATCACGAAACCGACGATGGTGGCAGCCCACAGCCACCCGGGGACGGTCACGAACGTGCGTCCTGCATGCCCCGAAGCTCCTTCTTCAACTCCGCCACCTCATCGCGGTACCGGGCCGCCACCTCGAACTGCAGTTCCTCGGCCGCGTTGTGCATCGCCTGCGTGAGTTGTTCTATCAGATCGGTCAGATCCTGCGCCGGCATGGATGCCAAGGAGGCGGCATGACGGCCGACGTCTGCGGCGGGCGCCTTGGGTCCGACCCCGCGGCTGAGCCCACGGCCTGAACCTGCCAGCAACTCCTGCGTGTCAGCGTCCTCGCGGGACAGCAGGTCGGTGATGTCCGCGATCTTCTTACGGATCGGTTGCGGGTCGACGCCCATCGACTCGTTGTAGGCCGTCTGTTTGGCCCGCCGTCGATTCGTTTCATCAATAGCTGTCCGCATCGACGGCGTGATCTTGTCGGCGTACATGTGCACTTGTCCGGAGACGTTGCGCGCGGCCCGGCCGATGGTCTGGATGAGGCTGCGTTCAGAGCGCAGGAAGCCTTCCTTGTCCGCGTCGAGGATGCTGACCAGACTGACCTCCGGCAGGTCGAGACCCTCGCGCAGCAGGTTGATACCGACCAGGACGTCGTACTCGCCAAGCCTCAGTTCGCGTAGCAGTTCCACCCGACGCAAGGTGTCCACTTCCGAGTGCAGGTAGCGAACACGCACCCCGTTCTCCAACAGGTAGTCGGTGAGGTCCTCAGCCATCTTCTTGGTCAGGGTCGTCACCAGAACGCGTTCGTCACGTTCCGCGCGCGCGTGGATCTCGGTCATGAGGTCGTCGATCTGGCCACGGGTCGGCTTGACGACGATCTCAGGGTCGATCAGCCCGGTCGGCCGGATGACCTGTTCGACGACGTCCCCGCCCACCCTGCTCAACTCGTAGGGTCCGGGTGTGGCCGACAGGTAGATCGTCTGTCCGATCCTGTCCACGAACTCCTCCCAGCGCAGCGGACGGTTGTCCATGGCACTGGGCAACCGGAAACCGTGTTCCACGAGGTTGCGCTTGCGGCTCATGTCGCCTTCATACATGCCACCGATCTGGGGCACGGTCACGTGCGACTCGTCTATCACCAGCAGGAAGTCCTCCGGGAAGTAGTCGATCAAGCAGTTGGGAGCCGACCCGGGTGCGCGGCCGTCGATGTGCCGGGAGTAGTTCTCGATGCCGTTGCAGAAGCCGACCTGTTGCATCATCTCCACGTCGTACTGGGTGCGCATCCGCAAACGCTGTGCCTCCAGCTGATGATTGCCCCGCTCGAGTTCGGCGAGCCGTTCCTGCAGTTCCTGTTCAATACCCCCGATAGCGCGATTCATGCGTTCGGGTCCGGCCACGTAGTGGGTCGCGGGGAATACGTAGAGCTCCGTGTCCTCAGTGAGGATTTCGCCGGTAACGGGGTGCAGCGTCATCAGCCGTTCTACTTCGTCGCCGAAAAACTCGATGCGAACCGGATGCTCCTCGTACATCGGGAAGACCTCAACCGTGTCTCCCCGCACACGGAACGTTCCCCTGGTGAACGACAGGTCATTACGCGCGTACTGGATCTGCACGAGCCGGCGCAGCATCGAGTCCCGATCGACCTCGTCGCCAACGCGCAACCGCACCATCCGGTCGACGTACTCCTGCGGCGTGCCGAGGCCGTAGATCGCGCTCACGGTTGCGACCACGAGGACATCCCGACGGGTCAGCAGGCTGTTGGTCGCGCTGTGCCGCAACCGCTCGACCTCCTGGTTGATCGAGGAGTCCTTCTCGATGAAAGTGTCCGTCTGGGGGATGTAGGCCTCGGGCTGGTAGTAGTCGTAATAGCTGACGAAGTACTCAACAGCGTTGTTTGGCAGCAACTCCCGGAACTCGTTGGCCAGTTGCGCCGCGAGTGTCTTGTTCGGGGCCATCACCAGTGTGGGGCGCTGCAGTTTCTCGACGATCCACGCGGTGGTGGCACTCTTGCCCGTTCCCGTCGCCCCCAGCAACACCACATCCTGTGCATCGGCCTGGATGCGGCGTGCGATCTCCTCAATAGCCGCCGGCTGGTCACCGGCCGGTTCGTAATCGCTGATCACCTCGAACGGCGCGACAGTGCGCTGCAGGTCTGTGACTGGTCGGGCCATGTGACAACGCTACGCGCAGGGTGCGACATGTGCGGCGGCGGTTTGGGCGCAGCGGACTTTGCACGCATAAGGTCACTGACCGGCACGATCCGACCAAAGTCCCCGCGGGGCCGGGCGCGACACGTACGGCGGCGGTTTGGGCACAGAGGACTTTGCACGCACAAGGTCACTGACCGGCACGATCCGACCAAAGTCCGCACCGGCAGGCCGATACTCTCGACGCATGCGGCGCATCGGACTCACAGGGGGCATCGGATCCGGCAAGTCCACGGTGTCGGCGATGCTGGCCGACCTGGGCGCCCACGTGATCGACGCCGACGCGATCGCCCGCGAAGTGGTCGCCCCGGGTACCGAGGGGCTGGCCGCGCTCGTTGAGGCTTTTGGGCCGGACATCCTCGCCGCTGATGCGTCACTCAACCGGGCCGCGCTGGCGGACAAAGTATTCGCCGACGAGGCAGCCCGCGAGCGCCTCAATGCGATCACCCACCCCCGGATTGCCGCCCGGACTGCTGACCTCCTGCGCAACATTCCCGATGACGCGGTCTTCGTGCACGACGTGCCGCTGCTGGTGGAGGTCGGTCTGCAGGACGCCTACGACATGGTCCTCGTTGTTGACGCCCCAGACGAAGTGCGCGTTCAACGGTTGCGGGAGCGAGGCCTGGACGAGCCGGACGCCCGGGCGCGCATCGCCGCGCAGGCCACGCGCGAGCAGCGATTGGCCGTGGCGGATGTGGTCCTGGACAACTCCGGAAGCCTGGACGACCTCAAGAAGCAGGTCGAGCGAGCCTGGACCACGATCGTGGGTGACGAATAGAGCCGCATCTCACGGTTTCGCGGCGTCTATCAACCCGTCTTTGCGCCAGCGCTGCATCAGCTGGGCCCACACCGCCCGGCCCCCTTGAGGTGACCAGTGCACCCCGTCGACGTATAGCGCTTTCGCCCGATCTTTCGAAACCCCCACCTCCTCGTCGCAGGTGAGCGGATCAAGATCGATGAAATGCGCACTGGGGACCCGCTGCACAACCAGCTGGGCAAGCATGTTGAGTTGCGCGCGACGTAGCGGGTCGTTGCGCAGCAGCCCATCGTTTCGTGCTGCGAAGCACGGCATGCCGAGCACGTAAACCGGGATCTCCCCGTCGCGGCCGGCGATCTTGAGCCCATCCTCGAATGCCAGGGCGAAGGACCGGTCGAACACAAGATCCCCCGGCACCACGACTTCACCTTCTGACTTCCGGTTGATCGTGTCCCATCCGGACACACCGGTCACGGCCACCTGGCCGCCGACCTCACTTCCCCGGGCACGCCACTCATCGCGCCACCTCTCGCATTCCGGCGGAGGTGGCAGCACCCCGCCAGTCGGGGAGTAGGGAAGCGGCGACACTCCGCACCCGAGCAGCGTGGCACCGGTCACGTCCCGGCCTGGGTACCGGTCGTGCGGAAAGCGCAGGCTGAGTGCCAACATGCTCGAATCGCCATTGACCAATATCCGCATCGGCACATGCCGGCCAGGGGGCCATTCCCGCGACGGCCGCGCGGGCGCCCTCGATGCTTGCTCCCCTTCCCCGTCGGTCAACGCCGTCAGCGACTCGTCCATCAGCAGGGGCGTTGCCGGTTCGGAGCCCCGGGTCGGTGCCAGAACGAGCAGGACCACCGACGCGGCGATCGCGGCGTAGGTGCCCCATTGCACGCCGACGGGCAGTTGGACGAAGCGCCCGCGCCGCACCGGCCTCTCGACTGCCACATAACTGGCGGTAGCCGCCACCACCGTGATGGCCACTGCCGTCAATTGCGCCAACACGGACGCATCCCGCCCCTGCAGCCAAAGGAAGATGGGCCAATGCCAGAGATAGACCCCGTAGGAGATCAGTCCGAGTGCGACCAGCGGCCGCCAGGCCAATACACCGGCTAGCCGACTCGGTCCGACGGCCGCCCAGATCACCGCGGCCGCACAAATCGCCACCACGGTGTACGTCCATCCGAAGGAAGGGGGCCACACCCCTGCCAGCAGGATCGCCAGCCCCACCAGGCCCAATAGCCCCACCGGATCCCGCCACTTCTCCAGGACTGCTGGGCCGGGCCCGGCGCGCAGCAGCACGGCGAGCATCGCCCCTATCAACAGGGCCTGCAGCCGCGGCACCGTGCCGTAGTAGGCCCACGCGAGATCCCCTGAGGTGGTCGACCAATACATGGTCGCGATAGAGACCCCCGTTGCGACCAGTAGCAACATCAACAACCACCGACGGCCGACCCTGCGCCGCGCGACGACTGCCATGAACACGGCGAACAGCAGGTAGTACTGCTCTTCGATCGCCAGTGACCATGTGTGCAGGACCGGCGACTCGGGTCCGAACTGCGCGAAGTAGTCGCCGGACTGGGCGATCTCCCACCAGTTCGTCGTATAGGTCAGGGCCGCCAGGATGTCCGCACGCCAGGCCTGGGCAAGGCTCGGTGGCAAGAACATTCGGACGGCGCCCAGGACCAGAAGGAGAAGCAGCAGAGGCGGTGCCAGGCGTCGTGCCCGCCGCAACCAGAAAGCCCCCAGCGCGATGCGATCGCGGCGCCCGGCTTCGGCGAGCAGGATGCCGGTGATGAGAAAGCCGCTGAGGACGAAGAACAGATCCACCCCGAGGTATCCCCCGGCCAGCGGGCTGCTGCCGGTGTGAAATAGCAGGACCGCGCTCACAGCGATCCCGCGCAGGCCGTCCAATGCAGGTATCCGGCCCTGAGTGTCGGAGTGCGCCGGCCGCTCGGCCAGTTGGGCTCCAGCGTGCGCGCTCACGGCGCCTGTTCCTCACGGTGGAGACTGCGGCAGCCAGCCGACTCGTGGAGCGTGGCGGGTTTACTCATGAGGCGGCCCTGCAGGTCGGTGGTGAATCGATCTTAGCCCGGTGGTCCGGGAACTGCCTACGTGCGACCTCCACGGGGCGGGAGTCCTGAAACCAATTTGGAGAAGGCAAGTTCGCCGGGATCATCGAGATGGTCCTTCATGCGGTTCTCACCGGGCGGCGGTGCGAGTGACCCCATCCGAGGCCATGAGGTTGAGGAGCAGTGACCAAACCTCCTCAGCGCCCTGGGAGGTCCAGTGGACACCGTCGTCTCGCAAGACCCGCCCATTCCGGGTAACGATGGCCGTACCGTCCTCGCGACACGTCAACGAGGAAAGATCCGTGAACGTCACATTCGGGAGACCGTCTATCGCCTGCCGGATCAACGTATTCGCCCGTTCTACGCGTAGGGGGTCGTTGAGGATCTCCTGGTCAATCCTTGCGCTCATGCAAGGGATACTCAGCACATAGGTGGGTACCGAGCCGCTCTTGCTGGCCTGTTCTGCCGCCCTCCGGAAAGCGTCACCAAAAGCCGCATCAAACTGGGGAGTGCCTGGGCCCCTGGCACCGGCTGGCGTGGATCTGTCAAACAGATCCCATACGAGACTACCGACGACTGATACTTGTGGCGGTTGCGAAGTCAGTGCATCCGCCCATTCGCTGGGCCACTGTTCACAATCGTCACGTTTGACGGCGTTGCCCTGCTGCAGAAAATCACCGGGCATCAAGCCACACCCGATCGGTGTATATCCACTGACGACCGTGTCCGGGTAGCGCTCCGCTGGAAAGTACTTCGTCAAGGTCAGCATCGTGGAATCGCCGCCCACGAAGACTCGCGACGGCACTTCGTCGGCCGGGGGCCAGCTCAGTCCCGGGTCGATTGCATGAGTTCGGGCAGGTAAGAACACCATTAGACAGATCGCGAGTGAACCCAAACCGTACGCCAGCCACTGGCGCCGGACGGGCCAATTGGAGAACCGTCCCTCTCTAATGGGCTTCTCGACCAAGATGAAGGATGCACTGGCAAGTGCAATCGTCACGACGAAGGACCAGGCCTCATCACTGCGAGTGGCCCCGTCGCGACTCTGAAGCCACTCGAACACCGGCCAGTGCCACAGGTACACGCCGTACGACACCACCCCGAGTGCGACCAGTGGCCGCCAACTGAAGAGCCTATCCATCGCACCCGCATTCAGAAGTCCAAGAATCGTCGCGGACGTCAGTAGTGCCACCAGTGCGAATCCGCCGCGGAACATGAACGCCAGGTCGAGGGGTAAGACGAAGATCATCAATAGACCTATGGCGCCCGTCCATCCGACAAACGACAAGAATCGGCCCTCGACCCGCAGTCGGGCAGGAATACTCGCCCAACTTTGAACCAGGATCCCCAGCGCGGCTCCGATGAGCAGCGCTTGAACCCTGGACCACGTCCCGTAGTAGGCCCACGTCGGGTTATGTGAGCCGAGCCAGGCCATCCAGATTGCGGACGTGATCGCCAGGGCACAGAGAACCACAACAAGTCGCGTTCGGGAGAGCCTTGCCACCAGTACAAAGATCAGGATCGCGAAGAGAACATAGAACTGCTCCTCAATGGCCAGCGACCACGTGTGCATGAGTGGAGATCGCATTCCGAACTGCGCGAAGTAGTCCCCACCGGACACGATCTGGAACCAGTTGGTCGTGTAGGTCAATGCGGCAAGAATGTCCATCCGCCAGGCAGACGAATCCAACTGGGGAATTGCCAGGCGCGCAGTTGCAAGAGCCGTCAGAAGCAGCAACAGTGCCGGTGCCAGGCGACGAGCCCTCCGGAGCCAGAAGACAGAGAGAACTATCATGCCGTTCTGATCCCATTGTCGAACAAGAATCCCCGCGATGAGGAACCCGCTAAGGGTGAAGAACACGTCAACCCCGAGAAACCCACCACTCAATGGCGAGGAGGCGGTGTGAAACAGCATGACCGCCAGAACTGCAACACCTCGCAGACCGTCGAGCGACCGCACCCTCCCTTGAAGTCTGGCGTCTAGTTCGCCCGGAAGGGGTCTGGACGCAGTGGACTCACTCGTCATCAGGCAGTCCGGACGGGGGTAGCGGGACTAGTTCACCCGAATCTGGAGACACCCGATTGCCGATAGCTACCTCCGACAGGCAGGCAACTGCGTCATCGGCACCTAGCGAGACAAGGACCTCTTCGCCAGGCCCCTGAACGGGGAAGTACACGACCCTTGGGCCGCCGGCTTGGAGCGGAACCGTCGTGATCCGACCACCGACCGCGAGGTTCAACGTTGTCGCAGTACCGCTGGTGTAGGCCACACGGGCGTAGAAGGCCCACGCGATGAGGGCGCCATCCAGGCGTACGGTCCTAGGAGTTGAGGAAACCAGATACCCGCAGTCCGGGTCCGGTCCCTTGACAGAGGTCGGCCCCTCGACCTGCTGCTCTTCGACTACTCCCCATGGACTGAAACCCAGGAGCGCACCATCGGCCACATCCCCAAACTGAGGCGACCCTGGCACTGGAGACATCACCACTTCCGAATTGGCCAATGCAGATATCCGAATCGGGTCAACAAGAGCCGCGGGCACTCCCTGAGGCAACAAACGGGTGTCTGCAGGGATCCCGCTGAACCCCGCAGTGGCGTTCTCCATGTAGTCACGCGCCTGGTTTGATCCCCACAAACGTGAAGGCGTCACCGCCGAGAACACCGCGGAGATGCAGATGAGCACGATGAGGCCGCTCCCCCCGAGACTGACCTGCGAATGCTGCCACCACAGAGGTACAGCGGCCAACACCATGATGAGCCCCAGGGGCCAGACGAGGTCAAAGGTATATCGGTAGGCCTCGCTGGCGAATGGATTGCCTGCTCGGGCTAGCCCACCGGCGAGGAGTACCACGGCCGAGAACGCCAGTGACCAACCGAGCCAACCCCGCAGAGACGGACGTAGACGCCAGATCCAACCGATGGCAAACCCTGTCGCGATCAGACACGCCCACACCATCCATCCTGCAGGCGCTGGATTCGCAACCACTGGGGACCAGCCATCTGGCAGGGACACTGGAGTCCACCTCCATGGCCCGCCCCACAAAGCAGGCAGGACATTGAGGGTCAAGAGGTTCCAGATTTGCCGCATGAGCTCGACGGGCTCGGTACTCGCGAGCTGACTGCCCGAGCGTCGCCACAGAAAACCCAGCGCGAGGGCCGCGATTCCCAACATGGCAAGCCAATAGCCCCGCGCCCAGCGCCATGCGATCCTGTGCCCCATTGGTTCGGGCCCCTGAGCCGGGATTGATGCGACGACCCCGAAGACCAGCAGCGCAAGAAGAAACCCTCTGGCATAGGACAGCACCGTGCCCACGTAGCACAGCAGGCCAAACCAGATCCAGGTCCGCGATCCCCCCTTGAGCGCCTTCACGAAGCCAAGCAGGCACGCGACCAAGAAGAACTGATAGGGAACTGCGTACATGGCTGCCGCCCACCACACAGAAGCCTCAAGTCCGAAGAGGCTCAGCCCAGCAATCAGGGCCAGAAGAGCCGCTCCGATCCAACGATCCGTCAGCTCGAAGCCGACCCATGCCGCCAGGACCAGCGTGAGTCCCCACACGCAAAGAGAGAAGATGGCCAGTGCAGCGTGGGATCCTGGAAACGCCCACTGAAGCAGCCAGAGGAACAACCAGCCAACCGGGTTCACGTGTCCGTTGTACGACTGGGTCATTAGGTTCCAGGTCGGATAGTCCGAGGAGGCAATGTACCTGAGAATGAAGTCGTCGGTGTATAGGTAGCCGTTCAAGGAGACCGCGGCCCTCCCGGCTATCAACACCGCCAGAACCGATGCCACTGCTACAGGCTGCGCCGATCTCATCCAAGCGCTACTCCCCGCCGCAGTCACGCCCGTGACGATACCCCAGGCAGGCCCATCTGCAGGACCAGGCACCAGCAGGCAGAACCGACGGGTCAACTTGCGTGAGCGCTCAGCGGAACACGTCATGTGTAGATTGATTGCGGCATATCTGCGCCGACCAAGGGGGGATGAATGGCCGCGGCACCTACCGACTCGACTATCGCCCCAAGGTCGGCATCCCTGTCAAGTCCATCACTGCAAGGACCTTGGTCCAACCGGACTTTCCGACTTGCAACAAAAGCGCTCGTCACCGCTCTGGGTGTATTCACCATCTGGCGGTACGCATGGATGAGCGACGACGCCCTCATCACCTTAAGAACCTCACTCAACTGGGCTCACGGATACGGACCTGTGTTCAATCCGGACGAGCGGGTAGCCGGCTATACCCATCCTCTGTGGATGGCCCTGCTGACCCTTATGGGAGCAGTGTCGGGTTCTTGGATAGTGGGAACGCTCATTACAAGTGTGATCCTGGCCGGGATCGCACTTGGGATTCTGGTCTTTCGATCGCGCAATCTCTGGCAACTCGTTACCACCGCATCTTTCGTGCTGTTGTCGAACACCCTTGTGAATTGGGGTACGTCAGGACTTGAGGGTCCCTTGGCAATCGCACTTTTGAGCGGGCTGTTCGTTCTCCAGTCACGAGACGGCGAAGTCCGACACCCGCTCCTTAGCGGGTTCGTCCTGAGCCTCTTGCTGCTTTGCCGCATGGACTATCTGCTGCTGCTGGCGCCCTGGTTGTTGTGGGCCACCAAGCAAACATGGATACACCCGGTAAGAACCATACGCTTATGGACAGGATTGACTCTCCCACTAGCGGCTTGGGCTTTGATTTCATGGCAGTACTACGGGTTCATACTGCCTTCCACTTTTGAGGCGAAACCAGCATCGCTCACCAGGAACTCGTGGGCCGCGGTTTGGACTACCTACGGCTCAGTTTCGGTTTCGATCCCGCCGTACTGGTCGTTCTGGTCGGCGTGTCGGTTCTCGGGCTTGCCTATCGAGAACGCCCTGCAATTCTTTGGACGCTTGGATCAGCAGCCTACTTGGGTTACGTCGTCTGGATTGGAGGCGACTACATGCTGGGGCGGTTCCTGCTGGTACCCACATTCGCAATCTTGCTGGCCACTACGCAGACGTCCATTCCCTACACAAGGAAGGTGAGCCGCGCAAAGCATCGGTTGGCGTACGTCGTGCCACTGGTTGCCTGCGCCTTGAGCCTTCCGAGCGCGCTTCTTTTCGTCGGCCGCGAAGGGAGCCCAGACTTATCGCAACAATTCTCACCCATCGTGGATGAACGATTCTTGTGGATACGATTCGGCAGGGGTCTGGATCCTTTCGGATTGGTCGATCTCGAACAAGGTGTCATACCGACGGACTTGGCCTTTCTGGAAGCACAAGCGAATGCTTGGCCGTCGGGGCCGTGGCCCACGGCCGAGCCGATGGTCCGCTGTGGAGGGCTGGGTGCGGTCGGCTTCTTGGTACCTGGGAGCCACATCATCGACTCATGCGGGCTCACAGACAGGTTCATGGCCAGTCGCCGATACGAACCGCAGACCGGCAGCGGACCGTGGAAGGCAGGCCATTTCGAGCGACCGGTGCCCTCCGGGTATCTCGAAGCAGTCAAGGCGAATGATCCTTCGCTGGTTCAGGATTCGGAGCTTACCAGGGAACTCATGGAACTCTGGACCAAAATCCGCCCGTAGACAGCTGAGACGCGCAGAGGGGCATGCCGCCCCTCTGCGCGTCTCAGCAGTGCGCTTTTGTTTATCCCTCGCTCTGCAACTTCTCCCGCAGCGCGGCCAAAGCCTCGTTGGCATCCTCGTCCAGTGAACCCGAAGGCTCACCGGCAGCTGCGGTGTAGTCGCCGCCAGCTTCTGCCTCTTCGTCGGCCTTCTTGGCCT
>ERZ795053.5045-NODE-5045-length-13902-cov-12.066585_pt1 | contig 13902 bp, 11 predicted proteins | sample MGYA00375137_ERZ795053 | MGnify/ENA primary metagenome ERZ795053 (study PRJEB30182, sample SAMN05720284) | activated sludge metagenome | isolation source: Anaerobic digester | place: Hong Kong | collected 2014-12-17 ... | reverse complement strand
CCCGAAGGGTTTTGCATCAATTTAGTCGAGTATCCTGGGTTTCAAACCCTTCGGGGCTTCTGAAAACTTTCTACTGATTACTTAGGATGTACGCAGTTGCTCCGTTGGTCCTCTTGACCGGGCCGGGGGCGGCGCGGTGGTGACACCGGCCGCAGCCCTTCAAGTGCGCAGTTCCTACCTTTTTAACTTTTGGTAAATGTGTGACGGGCCAGCGCGGCCGCGCCAATCACCCCGGCGTCGTCGCCCAGCGCGGCGGCGATGACCTCCAGGTTGGCGCTGGCGGCGGGCAGGGCGTTTTCGCGGATGCCCTGGGCCACGCGTTCCACCCATTCCGGCAAACCGTCCATCACACCGCCGCCCAGAATGAGGCGGCAGGGATTAAAAGCGTTAACCAGGTTGACAGTTCCGGCGATCAGGCCTTGCACGGCCGTTTCCAACACTTCTTGCGCAAACGGGTCTCCCTCATGAGCCGCCTGCACGACGATTTTGGCCGAAATGGCGGCGACGTTCCCATCGGCCAGTTCGAGCAGCGCCAGCCCGGATTCCGGGTCCAGTTCCAGGCGGTCGCGGGCCAGGGCGGCAATCGCCCAGCCGCCGGCAAACGCTTCCAGGCAGCCGCGACGGCCGCAGTGGCAGCGCGGCCCGTGCATGTCTACGGTGATGTGGCCCAGTTCGCCGGCCGTGTTGGTGCAGCCGCTGAGCAAATTGCCGCCGCTGACAATGCCGCCGCCAATGCCGGTGCCAATAAACAGGCAAATCAGGTCGTCGCAGCCTTGCCCGGCGCCTTGCTCCCATTCGCCCAGAGTGATGGCCCGCACGTCGTTGGTGACGACGACCGGCAGCTTGAGCGCCTGGTGCAAATCGGCTTGCAGCGGCACGTCGTGCCAATCTAAATTGGGGGCAAAGCGGACCACGCCGCTGTCTGGCGCAACCTGCCCGGCGATGCCCACGCCCACGCCGGCCGGCGCGGTGTGGGCGGCCTGCCGCAGTTCGGCTACGGCCGTCACAATCTCCTGCTCGACCGCGTCCGGGCCATCTTGTACCGCCGTGGGGCGGCGCAGCCGTTCTTGCAAACGGCCGTCGGCCCCTACCCGCGCCACTTCGACTTTGGTTCCCCCTAAATCAACGCCAATTGTCCAGCATGAGTTGTCCATGAAGTATCCTTTGGGAGATTAGAGACTGGAGACTGGAGACTATTAAGTCTCCAATCTCTAATCTCCAGTCTCCAATCTCTAGTCTCAAGAAAGCCCGGCCACGGCCGTTTGAATCATCCGCAGCAGCGGGGCCGGGTACACGCCAAACCAGACCACCAGCAGCAGCAGCGCGGCCAAAACCAGGCTGCCGGTCACCGAAAGCGTCGGCGCCGGCGCGGCGGCAAGTTGGTCTGTCTGCGGCTCGCGGAACATGGTGACGATCAGGTTCAAATAGTAATACAGGCCGATGGCGCTGCTGACCACCAGAGCCAGCGGCAGCAGCCAGGAGAGCGCGCCCACGCTGGCCGCCAGCACAAAAAATTTGCCCACAAACCCGGCCGTCAGCGGGATGCCGGCCAGGGAGAACAGGGCGGTGGTCATGACGGCTGCCAGCCACGGCCGTCGCCAGAACAGCCCGTGAAAGTCAGCCTGGCCGTTGGCGTCGCTTTCCGGGCCAGATAGCAGGCCCACGACGCCAAACGCGCCCAGTGTGGTGATGACGTAGGCGGTCAAATAGAAGGTGGCGGCTGCCACCGCCGCCGCGCCGCTGGCCAGAAAAGCGACCAGCAAATAGCCCAGGTGGGCGATGGAGGAGTAAGCCAGGATGCGCTTGACGTTGCGCTCGCGCAGGGCCAGCCAGTTGCCGCCAAACATGGAGGCGATGGCGATGAGGGCGAAGGCCCACAGCAGCGCAGGCGATTCCTGAAGGGAAATCGGGTTGAAAAAACGGAGCAGGAAGGCGAAAACGGCCGTTTTCGACACCGTGGCCACAAAAGCCGTCACCGGGGCGGGTGCGCCATCGTACACGTCGGGAACCCACATGTGGAAGGGAACCAGGGCCAGCTTAAAGCCGACGCCGATGATCAGGAAGGCCAGCCCGGTCAGGCTGAGGGCGTCTGCGCCGAGCTGCGCATAGTCAAGCTCGGCGAAGGCCAGCGTGCCCTGGCTGGCGTAAATCAGGGCGATGCCAAACAGGGTGAAGGAGACGGACACAGCGGCCAGGACGAGGTATTTAAAGCCGGCGGCCAGGGTAAACGGCCGTGCCCGCAAATACGCGATCAGGCCCACCAGCGACACGCTGAGCAGTTCTAAACCCAAGAAGAAGGCGGCAAAATGGCTGCTGGCGACCAAAATCATCGCGCCCAGGGTGGCTAGCAGCAGCAGCACGTAAAACTCCTCGCGCTGCTCCGCCTGCTTGCTTAGATAATTGAAGGCCAGGACGGCCACGGCCAGGGCCGCCGCCAGGATTAGCCCCAGGTAAAAGCGGGCCAGGCCGTCGACGATTAGCAGCGGCGTCACTTGTTGGGGGAGAACGGCCGTTTCCACCAGCAGCGTCAGCCCGGCAAAAACCAGGCCAATCCAGGTCAGCCCGGCAGCCAGGATGTGCTGGCGGTTGAAGGCGATGGAGAGCAGGGTGAGAACGGCCGTGATCGCCAAAATCAGGAACGGCAGCAGCACAGTCAACTCGTTAAAAGTCATCAGGTTTTCCTCCTTGGGCTGAGGGGGTGATGGGGTGAGCGAGTGATGGGGTGATGGGGTAAGCGGGAGTCGTGCGTTCCCCGGTCTCCGGTCTCCAGTCTCCAATTCCCAATCTCCAGTCCCTCGTCTCTACCTCCGAAACCGAGGCCGAGGTCGTGGTCGTGGTCACGGTTGTGAATTGCTGCAGGTTTTGCACGGCCGTTTGCGTCGTGTCCAGCACCGGGCGCGGATAGAGGCCCAGCAGCAGCAGCAGTGCGATCAGCGCGGTGAAGATCGCCAGTTCACGCGGCGTGGTATCAGCCATTTGCCGCTCCTGCTTGTTCGGTCCGGTGAAAATGCGCTGCAGCATCCACAACGAGTACAACGAAGCCAGGATAAAGCCCAGCGTCGCCAAAACGGTCAGCGGGCGGTTGACCTGATAGCTGCCCAGCAGCACCAGGAATTCGCCCACAAAATTCGCCAGTCCCGGCAGCCCCAGCGACGCCAGGGCCAAAATCAGGCCGATGCGCCCCATACGCGGCGCGGTTTCCCACAAGCCGCCCATCTGGTTCAGGTCGCGCGTGCCCAGCCGGTCGTACAAGTCGCCCACCAGGATGAACAGTGCGCCGGTGCTCAGACCGTGGGCCACCATGACCATGATGGCCCCTTGCAGCGCCAGCGAATTCCAGGCAAAGATGCCCAGCATCACAAAGCCCATGTGGCTGATGCTGGTGTAGGCTACCAGCCGCTTGAGGTCGGTCTGGGCAAAGGCCAGCAGCGCGCCGTAGAGGATGCCAATCACGGCCAGAACCATGGCGATGGGCGCAAAGTTCAGCGAGGCCGTGGGAAACAGGGGGATGAGAAAGCGCATCATGCCATAAGCGCCCACCTTCAGCACCAGCCCGGCCAGGTCGACGCTGCCGGCGGTGGGCGCTTCGGTGTGGGCGTCGGGCAGCCAGGTGTGGACCGGCACGACGGGCAGTTTGACGGCAAAGGCGGCAAAGAAACCGAGCATGAGGAGAACGGCCGTGCCCGGACTCAGCGCCGTGTGCAGCAAAGCCTGGTAATCAAACGTGTACACCCCGGTCGTCTGCCCATGAATCACATACAGGCCCAAAATTGCCAGCAGCATCAGCAGCCCGCCCGCCTGGGTGAACAGGAAAAACTTCAGCGTGGCGTAAATGCGGTTTTCGTGCCCCCAGATGCCGATCAGGAAATACAGCGGCACGAGCATCATCTCCCAGAAGAAGTAGAAGAGGAACAAATCCACGGCCAGGAATACGCCGGTCAACGCGGCCAGAATCCAGAGCAAATTAAAGTGGAAGAAACCCACCCGCGCCTGAATGCTGCGCCAGGAAGCGGCCACGGCCATAATGCCCAAAATGTTGATCAGCAGCAGCAAAATCAGGCTCAGGCCGTCCAGCGCCAGATGGAATTGAATGCCGAGCTGTGGAATCCAGGGGATGCTGATTTCCAACAGCCAGGGATTCCCGCTGGCCGTGGCGATGGGCGTTTGCAGATTGGGTTTGGTGGATGCCCAGAGCCAAAGCAGGACGAGGAGGTGCAGGGCCAGCGTGCCCAACGAAATCCAGCGCGGCCACATCTTGCTCCAGCGGCCGGCCAACCACGCCAGCAGACCGCCGGCCGTCAGTCCGATGATTATCCAGAAGAGTATCATAGCAGTATCACCACCAGCGTTGTCATGACGATGGCGCCCAGGGCGATGGCCGCGGCGTAGCGCCGGACCTGCCCGTTTTCAGTGCCATTCAGACGGCGGAACAGCCACAGATTTGCCTGGGCCAGACCGTCGTAGAAGCTGTCGATCACGTCGTTTTTGTCCAGGCGGGCCAGGCGCACAATGGGCCGCACGATGAGTTCGTTATCCAGCCAGTCGAAACCCCAGCCAACGCGCCAGAAGTGGTGGAGGGAGCGGCCTACGGCCGTTTCCCTCACCTGTGCCGCCCATTCCCGCCGCCGTAAGAAGAACAGGTAGGCCACGTACACGCCGCCCAGGGCCAGCGCCGAGGCCAGGAGCTGGAAGATCAGTTCGGTGGTGGGATTGGAAACGGCCGTTTGCCGCGGCGGCAGCGTCGTGCCGATAAAGCGGCTGAACAGGTTGATCCCGCCCAGCGTGTCCGGCGTTTCCACCAGTCCACCCACTACCGACAGCGCCGCCAGCACTACCAGCGGCAGGCTCATGCGCCAGCCGGGCTGCGGCAGCGGCGCGTGCTCGCGCACCATCGCCTGCGGCTCGCCAAAAAAGGTCAAAAAGACCATGCGGAAGGTGTAAATGGCGGTCAGCAGCGCGCCAAACAGGCCTGCCGCCCATAACCAGGGGCCGCCCTGCGCCGACGACCAGGTGTCCCACAAGATTTTGTCCTTGCTGTAAAACCCGGCCGTCACCAACGGCAGGGCCGAAAGCGAAGCCGCGCCAATCAAAAAGGTCCAGAAAGTGAGCGGCAGTTCGCGGCGCAGGCCGCCCATCTTAAACATGCTGTGCTCGTGGTGGAGGCGGGAGATGATGACGCCCGCGCCCAGGAACAGCAGCGCCTTGAAGAAAGCGTGGGTCATAAAATGGAACATCGCCGCCGACCACGCGCCCACGCCGAGGGCCAGGAACATATACCCAACCTGGCTCATGGTCGAGTAGGCCAGCACGCGCTTGATGTCTTCTTGCACCAGGGCGCTGAATCCGGCCAGCAGCAGGGTCAGCGCGCCGATGACGGCCACCACCAGCATGACGGCCGGGGCCAGGGAAAACAGAACGTGGGTGCGGGCGATCAGGTAGACGCCGGCCGTGACCATGGTGGCGGCGTGCAGCAGGGCGCTGACCGGCGTGGGGCCGGCCATGGCGTCGGGCAGCCAGATTTGCAGCGGAAGCTGGGCCGATTTGCCCACCGCGCCGCCGAGCAGCAGCGCGGCGGCAGCCACGGCCAGGGTCGAACCGACCGGCCACTGCTGCGCAGCGCGCTGCATGAGCGGCTGGATTTGCAGTGTGCCCAGGTTGTCGAAGAGGAGGAAGAGGCCAATGGCCATGGCGGTATCGCCGATGCGGGTGACGATGAAGGCTTTGCGGGCGGCACGGCCGTTTTGCGGATCATGGTACCAGAAGCCGATGAGCAAGAAACTGCACAGCCCCACGCCTTCCCATCCCAGGTAGAGGAGCAGCAGGTTGTCGGCCAGGACGAGGATGAGCATCATGCCTACGAACAGATTCATGTAGGCGAAGAAACGGCCGTAGCCGTTGTCGTCGGTCATGCTGCTGTCGGCCATGAATTCGGCCGAGTACAGGTGGATGAGGAAGCCGACGAAGGTGACAACGGCCGTCATCAGCAGCGACAGCGCGTCCAGGCTGAAGGCAATTTGCGGCTGAAAGTCGCCGACGCCAATCCAGGTCCAAAAGGTTTGCGTGTAGGCGTGATCGGGCGGCGGCGCGAGCAGGAAACTGCTGCCCACCAGCAGCGTGACCAGCGCAGACAGCCCGATAGAGCCGACGCCGATGAGCGCTATGGTACGGCGAGACGGCCGTGCACCGCTCAGCAGTGTTAGCGCCACAAAACCGGCCAGTGGTAAAGTTGGGATGAGCCAGAGTAATGGAAGCATGGTTATCTCGTGTCAGGTAGTTAAATAGTCTTGTAGTCGGGTAGTCTTGTAGTCAGGTAGTCTTGCAGTCGGGTAGTCTTGTAGTTCGAAGAATGTTATTTGACTATTTGACAACTCGACTACTCGACTAAAATATTGCTGTCAAGCGTTTGGTAGCGCTGGTAAAGTTGCAGCACCAGGGCCAGGCCGACGGCTACTTCGGCGGCGGCCATGCTGAGGATGAATAGAAAAATTACCTGCCCATCGGCCTGTCCCCACTGGGAACCGGCCACGATAAAAGCCAGCCCGGCGGCGTTGAGCATAATTTCCAGCGAGAGCAGAATGAACAGCACGTTGCGCCGCACCAGCACCCCGGCCAGGCCCAGAGCGAATAAAATACCGGCCAAAATCAGGCCATGGATCATGGGAACAGTAGCCATCATAATTTCCTTACGCTGTCTGGGCCAGCGGCCGGCCGATGTGATACGCGGCGACCAGTCCGGCCAACAGCAGCATCGAAGCGATTTCTACACCCAGTAGGTAGGGCCCAAACAAAGCCAGCCCCACTTGCTGCGGCGTGATTGTGGTGGGGGTCAGAACGTATGCGGTTGGCTGCGCCAGCAGGTAGGCCAGTTCGACGGCCAGAACAACGGCCAGCAGCGCCGGGCCGCGCCAGAGGCGGGGTTGCAGCCACTGCCGTTCTTGCAGTTCACTGTCTGGTCCCAGGTTCAGCATCATCATCACAAACACAAACAGCACCATAATGGCCCCGGCATAGGTGATGACTTCCAGCGCAGCGGCAAACGGCGCGCCTAAACTCAAAAAGACCAGGGCCACGGCCAGCAGGGACACCACCAGATACAGCAGCGCGTGGACCGCGTTCACGCGGGTAATCACCAGCAGCGTTGCCACAATGGCCACCAAACCAGCGAGATAAAAAATGACATTCATAACAATCTCCTGTAAGGACAGCTAGAGCGGGGGCTAGAGCAAGAGCTAGAGCTAGAGTCTTGTATGTCTTCTTCCTCTCGCTCTCGCTCTCGCTCTAACCCTATCTCTAGCTCATGGCAGCAAACTCCGCACGTCTACGGGTGGTTTTTCGTTTTCGGCTGCGCCCTTGTCTTTGCCGCCGATGGCCAGACCGGCGACCCGGTAGAAGTTGTAGTCCGGATATTTGCCGGGGCCGCTGATGAGCAGGTCTTCTTTTTCATAGACCAAGTTTTGGCGGTCGTATTCGCTCATTTCAAAGTCGGGGGTGAGCTGGATGGCGTAGGTGGGGCAGGCTTCTTCGCACATGCCGCAGAAGATGCAGCGGGAGAAGTTGATGCGGAAGAATTCGGGATAGCGACGGCCGTTTTCATCTTCCGTCGCCTGGATAGAAATGCAGTCCGTGGGGCATACCGCCGAGCAGAGGTGGCAGGCCACACAACGCTCCTCGCCGTCCGGGTCGCGGGACAAAATAATGCGCCCGCGATAGCGCGGCGGCAGGTATGGTTTTTCATCCGGGTATTCCACCGTCGCCCGCTTGCGAAAGGTGTGGGTTAGAACGGTCCAAATAGTGCGTAAGATGCTAAACATGGAATTTTGAATCCTTAAAAATCACGAACTGAAGAGTAGAACGGCAACGGCCGTTGCCAGCAAATTCAACAGCGACAGCGGCAGCAGCAGCTTCCAGCCCAGGGCCATCAACTGGTCGTAGCGCGGCCGGGGCAGCGAAGCCCGCATCAACACAAACAAACTGATAAACAGCCCTAATTTCAGCAGGAACCAGACAAATGGCGGCAGCACCGGGCCCAGCCAGCCGCCAAAAAACAGCGTTACGATCAGGGCCGAGATCAAGGTGATGCCCAGATATTCCCCGACAAAAAACATGCCAAACTTCATGCCGGAATACTCAGCGTGATAGCCGGCAATCAGTTCGCTCTCCGCTTCCGGCAAGTCAAATGGCAGGCGGTGGGTCTCCGCCAGCCCGGCCATAAAGAAAATGACAAAGCCGATAAACTGCGGAATGACAAACCACACCTTTTGCTGCGCCAGCACAATGTCGTGCAGGCTAAACGAACCTGTCAGCAGCACCGTGCCCATCAGCGACAGGCCCATGAACACCTCGTAGCTCACCATTTGCGCGGCGGCACGCAGGCCGCCCAACAGCGAGTATTTGTTGTTGGACGCCCAGCCGCCCAAGGCGACGCTGTACACGCCCAGCGAGGACATGCCCAGGAAAAACAGCAGCCCAATATTCAGGTTGCTGACGCCGATGGCCGGGGTGATGGGGATGACGGCAAAGGATAGCAAGACGGTAGCGATGATGATCATCGGCGCAATGACGAAAACCGGCTTATCGGCAAAGGGCGGGATCCAATCTTCCTTGGTGAAGATTTTGATCATGTCGGCCAGCACTTGTAGCAGGCCGAACGGACCGACTCTGTTAGGCCCGTAACGATCTTGCCACAGCCCCAACAGGCGGCGCTCCAGCCAGATCAGCCCGGCGGCCACGCTCATCGCCCCAGCCAGGACGAGGAGGATAGAGAGAATTGAGAGGGTTGTCTGGTTCATGGGTAGCGATTAGATGCTGCGCGTTTCGAGCGCGGTTTGCACTTGGGTAATCACGGCCGTTGGATTTTCCACTTCCACCACCAATTCGTTGTAGCGATCGTCGGCCAGGTCGATGATGACGGCGTTATCCGGGTTGTGGACATCGTAGAAAATGCGCTTGCCATCCTGATAAAACGTGCCGGCTTTGATAAAGCCAGGCAGCCGGGTTCCCGGCGCGCGCAGGCCGCTCCACCAGCGCTGCGTCTGTTCACGATCCTGGCGGATCTGGCGCACGTTGGTTAACGGAATTTCCAGGTGGCTGCGTAGGGTCCACAGCTTGTCAATACCTTCCATTTCTAAATCCAAAGTCTTGTCATGAATCGAAACGTTGACCATTTTTAGTCTCCTTTCAAGTTAGCGAGAGCGAGAGCTAGAGTTAGAGTTAGTGCTAGAGTTAGAGCCAGAGCTAGAGATGGAGTCTTTCACGGATTCTTCCTCTTGCTCTCGCTCTAGCTCTCGCTCTAGCTTTCTGCGGCGTTTAAGAAACTGACCACGGTGGTTACCAGCCCCTCCGCCAGCGGCAGATCCGGGTTTGTGTAGGCAGCCAGGTTAGGCTCCCGGTCGGCCGGAACCGATTTGAGGACGTGGTTCATGCCCGCGATGATGGCCAGTTTCGCTTCGGGATTAGCGTCCGTCAGGCGATAGGCGTCGGCGACGGGCACTTGGAGATCGGTCGTGCCCTGGACGATGAGGATGGGCATGAGCAGGTGGGCCATAACGGCCGTAGGGTCAAACTGAAACCAGGAAATCAAGTAAGGCTGCACGCTTGAGCGAAACATACCGGCCAGCGCCGGTACCTGGGTGATGGTTTCCGGCAAGGGATCAACTTTGCGCCCGGCGCTCAGTTGATCAATCACGCTCTGCACAGCCGCCAACTGCGGCGCTGGTAACTGCGCGCTCAACTGCGAGATCAACGTCGCCTGGGCGGTGCGCCCGGCCCCTTCCAGCGAGACATAAGCGTCGGCGACGGCATGCTGCGCGGCGACCATGCCAATCAGCGAACCTTCACTGTGGCCGATGACGCTGCAATGGGCAAAGCGCTCGCCGGTTTGCAGATATTGCAGCCAGCTTACAGCGTCCTCGATCAAGGTCTCGAAGCGCATCTCGCTCTCTGGCGCGCTGTTGGCGCTGGCTCCGACGCCCCGTTTGTCGTAACGCAGGCTGGCGATCCCCGCGTTGGCCAGTCCTTCCGCCAGCAGCTTCAGGCTGTCGTTTTTGCCGGGCAGCATGGCGCTGTTGCCATCGCGGTCGGTGGGGCCGGAACCGGCGATGATTAACGCGACCTGGGTCGCGCCTGCCGGGTGGAGCAAGGTGCCTTCCAGAAAGCCGGTGGATGTTTTCAACTGTAAAGTTTGGGCGGCACTGGCCGCCGCTTGCGAGATCGTCATGGTTCTATCTCCTTTGTCAGGTGCGCCGCGCCCTCGCGCTGCGTGACGCGAATCCATTGGGCGCCGGGCCAATAGCCAAAGAAACCGGCCGGCAGACCGGCCGTGCCCTGAGGCAAAGAGGGCAGTATTTTGACCGGCAAAGCCAGGGGGAAATCGAGGTCCAGCACGGCCGTTTCCCCCTCTTGCCAGCCCTGCGCCGCCGCGTCGGCCGGGTTAAAGGCCACGTAAGGCTGCGGCGCGCGTTCGGCCACCCCCGGCGTCAACATGCTCAGCGGCTCCGAACCAAAAATGTGATGCAAGGGCACCGTCAGCCATTCGGATGGGCGCGGGCGGAAGGCGGCCGGGATGTCCTGAAAATAATCCATGGCCTGGCCGGCCGGCTCAATGAGTCGGCGGCCGGCGTCGCCGCCGCGCAGCGGGCCGGCCACTTCCTCTTGGAATTTGTTCAGCGCCTGCACCGAGTTCCAGCCAGGCGACCAGTAACGCGGCACCAGGGCGGCGGGCGGCTGGCCTTCGTAGCCTTCCATCGAGAAGGCCAGCGGCGTGTTGGGGTCTTGCGGCGGCTTTGGCTCGCTGACGTTGGTGTCGGCGTGCATGGAAGTGCGCCCACTGTAGCGTTCGGGCTGGCGCGGAATTTTTTGGCCGACGATGCGGAAGGCGGCGTCCGGCGCGGCTTCGGTGATGCCTTGCAAGGCGGGATGGGTGTGGGCCAGCAGGCGAATCCAATCATCCAGGCGGCGCGGCGCTTCGCGGCCGGCGGCTACGGCCGTTTCCCCCAGCCACTGCCAGCTCGATTTCACCGCGTCGGCCGGAGCGAATACCTGGAAGAAGCGCTGCGCCCGGCCTTCGTTGTTCACCAGCGTGCCGCTGTCTTCGGCAAAGGTGGCCGCCGGCAAGATCAGGTCGGCTTGCAGGGTGGTGTCGTTGCTCAGGTGCTCCAGCACCACGACGTCTTCGGCGGTCTGCAAAAAGGCGGCCACGGCGTCACGCGGGGCGCGGCGGAAGAGGTCGTTTTCCAGGATGATCACACTGCGCGCCGCGCCGGTGGCGACGGCGACCAGGGCTTCATCCAGCGGACGGCCGTCTAACAAGGCCACGCCCAGGCTGTTGTTTTCCGGCAGCACCAGGGCGATTTGCGGCGAACGGCCGTTGGCGTGCAGGGCGTTGGCGACGTTGGCCGCGGCTTGCAGAATCGCCGCGCTGCCGCTGCTGGTCCCGGCGATGACCAACGGGTTTTGCGCGGTTTGTAGGGCGTCGGCGATGGTTTGGGCCAGGGTCGCTTCGTCGGGGGTGAGATCAGGCACGGGCGGCGCGGCGGCATCCAGGGCGTGGGCCACGGCAAAACCCAGCCGGGCGACGTCGTCGGGGGCGGCGCGGAAAGTTTGCCGGGCGACATCGTCTAGCTTGGTGGCCTGCGCTGTGGCGATGAACAGCGGCCCGGTGCGGTTTTGGATGGCTTCCAGGGCGGCGGCTTCTTCCCAGACCGGGATTCTGCGCTCGGCCAGGATGTGCATCGGTTGGATTTCGGCCGCCTGGCGCAGGGCCAGGGCCAGGCGTGGCGCGGTGTTGGTCAGGTCTTCGCCCAACACCAGGGCGGCGTCGCTGGTTTCGCAGTCGCGGATGGCGGCGAGGCGGGCGGGGGTGGCTTGCAGGATGGTTACGGCCGTTTGCACCAGGCGGTGTTCGTCGGCGGCCATGCCGCTGTAAAAATAGTCCGCGCCCACCAACTGCTGCAGGGCGAAGTTGGCTTCCAGCGAGGCGCGCGGCGAGCCGATGCCGATGACGGGCTGGTGATCTTGCAGCATGTCGGCCAGGTGGGCCACGGCCGTTTCCGGGGTGATGGTTTGCACGAAACGGCCGTTTTTGCTGCGCAGAATAGGCTGGCGGACGCGCCGTTCGCTGTTCACAAATTCATAGCCGAAGCGGCCGCGATCACACAAAAAGTAACCGTTCACCTCGTGGTTGTAGCGGTTGCGGATGCGGCGCAGCGTGCCATATCGCTCGCCGGGGATGATGTTGCAGCCCAGGCTGCACCCGGTGCACACCGACGGCGCGGTCTGCAAGTCCCACTTGCGCGTGTAATGCTCGTGGAGGGTTTTATCGGTGAACACGCCTGTCGGGCAGACCTCCACCAGATTGCCGCTGAACTCGTTTTCCAACGGGCCGTCTTCGTGGCGGCCAAAATAGACGTTGTCATGGGCGGCAAAAACGTCGAAGTCACGCCCGCCGGCGTAATCGCGGTAAAAGCGCACACAGCGATAACAGGCGATGCAGCGGTTCATCTCGTGGTTGATGAAGGGGCCTAAATCCTGGTTGCGATGGGTGCGCTTTTGGAAGCGGAAACTGCGGTAATTGTGGCCGGTCATCACGGTCATATCTTGCAGGTGGCATTCGCCGCCTTCGTCACAGACCGGGCAGTCGTGGGGATGGTTGACCATCAGCCATTCGACCACGCTGGCGCGGAATTCGCGCGCTTCGGGGTCTTGAATGGCGATGCGCGTGCCGTTGCTGGCGGGGGTCATGCAGGCCATGACCAGTTTGCCCTCGGTATCGTTGGCGTCTTTGAACTGCTTGACGGCGCATTGGCGGCACGCGCCCACAGAACCGAGCGCCGGGTGCCAGCAGAAGTAGGGCAAATCGAAACCTAACGACAGCGCGGCCTGGAGCAAATTTTGGCCTTCTTTGATTTCGTATGTTTTGTCGTCAATGGTGATGGTGGTCACAGGGTTTCTCCGTGTTTTTCGCATCAGCTTGGTCCAATCTTCTTAGATTGGACCAAGCTTGGCGGGTGATTAATGGTAAGGGCAACGGCCGTCCACAATATGCCGCTCAAAATCATCCCGAAAGCGCGTCAGGGCGCTTTGCAAGGGTTCCATCGCCCCCGGGGCCAGGGCGCAGAAGGTGTGGCCCGGCCCCAGCAGGCGGGTGTGCTTTTGCAGCCGGTCCAGATCGCGCATCTGGCCTTCGCCTTCTTCGATGGCTTGCAGCACGCGGGCGGTCCAGGGCAGGCCATCGCGGCAGGGCGTACACCAGCCGCACGATTCCTGGGCAAAAAAGCGCTCCAGGTTCAGCACCATGCCCACCGGGCAGGTCTTATCGTCCAGAATGACCATCGTGCCGGTGCCCATGCGGCTGCCCGCTTTCTGAATCGCGTCAAAATCCATCGGCAGGTCCAGATGTTCTTCGTAGAGAAAGTCGGTAGAGGCGCCGCCGGGCAGCAGGGCGCGAAACTTCAAACCGTCGCGCATGCCCCCGGCGTGTTCGTACAAAATCTCGCGGATGGTCGTGCCCATCGGCAGTTCCCAGGCCCCCGGACGCTGCACCTTGCCGCTGACGCCGTAGAGCTTGGTGCCGCCGCTGCCCGGCGTCAGGCTGAGGCTGTTGAACCACTGCGCGCCGTTGTTGACGATGTGGGGCACGTTGGACAGCGTCTCCACGTTGTTGACGACGGAGGGCTGGCCCCACAGCCCGCTGGTGACGGCGAAGGGCGGCTTGGGGCGCGGTGTGGCCCGTTTGCCTTCCAGGGCATTCAGCAGGCCGGTTTCTTCGCCGCACATGTAGCGCCCGGCGCTGATGTGCAGGTGCATTTCCAGGCTGTAACCGGAGCCGAGGATGTTGTGGCCCAGGTAGCCGGCCTCGTAGGCGTCGGCGATGGCCTGGCGGATGCGGTGCGCGGCCGTTTTGTA
>ERZ795053.5042-NODE-5042-length-13908-cov-35.283982_pt1 | contig 13908 bp, 12 predicted proteins | sample MGYA00375137_ERZ795053 | MGnify/ENA primary metagenome ERZ795053 (study PRJEB30182, sample SAMN05720284) | activated sludge metagenome | isolation source: Anaerobic digester | place: Hong Kong | collected 2014-12-17 ... | reverse complement strand
CCGAACCAGACCGCGATGGTCTCATCGTCCAGGGTGATGACCTCGTGCAACAGATTCCGCACCCTGGCCAGCGCGGCCGGACCGATCTCGCCGGGATGGTCCTGCACGCTCAGGTCAGGATCGGTGTAGCGCGCCTCGGGATCGATGCCGTCCAGCAGAAACTCCAGAAATCCACCGACCAGTTCCCGATGGCTGGGCGCGCGGAACCCGACCGAGTAGGTCAGACACGGCTCCAGCGCCACCCCGTAATGGGCGACGCGCGGCGGCAGATACAGCAGATCGCCCGGCTCCAGTACCCACTCCTGCTCCGGTACGAACTCGCGCAGAATGCGCAACTCGGTATCGGGCAGGCAATTGTCCGACTCCACCGGCCGATGGCTGATCTGCCAGCGCCGCCGGCCCTGCCCTTGCAGCAGGAACACGTCGTAATCGTCCACATGCGGCCCGACCGAACCGGCCGGCGGCGCGTAGCTGATCATCAGATCGTCGATGCGCCAGTCGGGAATGAAACGAAACGGTTCCAGTAATGCCGTCAAATCCGACGCGTGCTTCTCGACATCCTGCACCAACAGGGTCCAATGACTGTCCGGGAGCTTGAGAAAATCGTCGTCCACGAATGGCCCGTGCCGTAACTCCCACGGCTTTTCTCCGCCCCGCTCCAGCACCAGCCGCGACTCCACGCCCTCCTCGCAGGCCAGCCCCGCCAGCTCCTCCGGCGTCAGTGGGTCCTGAAAACCCGGCCAGGCACCGCGCACCAACAGCGGTTGCTTCTGCCAGTACTCAGCCAAAAATTGCGCCGGATCGAGTTCGCCCAACACCTTCGGCATCATGACGGCTTCAGACCCGACGCGCTTGGTCAGCGGCATTGCCGACATAGCTCGCTGGCGTCAAGGCCAGCAAGCGCCGCTTGGCTTCCTCGGGGATCGCCAGATCGGCGATGAACGCGCGCAGGGTCTCCCGATCCACCCGCTGGCCACGGGTCAGTGCCTTGAGTTGCTCGTAGGGTTGCTCGATGCCATGGCGGCGCATTACGGTCTGGATCGGTTCGGCCAACACTTCCCAGTTGGCATCCAGATCGGCACCCAGCGCCGCTGTATCCACCTCCAGCTTGCCGATGCCCTTCAGGCAGGATTGATAGGCCACCAGCGAATGCGCCAGCCCGACGCCCAGAGTGCGCAGCACGGTGGAGTCGGTCAGATCCCGCTGCCAGCGCGACACCGGTAGTTTGGCGGCCAAATGATCCAGCAGGGCGTTGGCCACTCCCAGATTGCCTTCGGCATTCTCGAAGTCGATGGGGTTGACCTTGTGCGGCATGGTCGAGGAACCGATTTCACCGGCCACGGTTCGCTGACGGAAATAGCCGATGGCGATGTAGCTCCAAAGATCGCGGCAGAAATCCAACAGCACGGTGTTGGCTCGCATCACCGCGTGGAAAAATTCCGCCATGTAGTCGTGCGGCTCGATCTGAATGGTATAGGGGTTCCAGTCCAACCCCAGATCCTCGGTCACGAAGCGGCGGGCAAACTCCTCCCAGTCCAGTTCCGGGTATGCCGCCAGATGGGCGTTGTAGTTGCCGACCGCGCCGTTGATCTTGCCCAGCAGCGGCACCGCCGCCAGTTGCGCTCGCTGACGTTTGAGACGATAGGCGACATTGGCCATCTCCTTGCCGAGCGTGGTCGGCGAGGCCGGCTGGCCATGAGTCCGCGCCAGCATGGCCTGGTCGGCGTGCTGGCGTGCCAATCGGGCGATGGCGTCGATGCTCTCGTCCAGCGCCGGCAGCAGCGCCTGGGTCCGCGCCTCGCGCAGCATCAGCGCATAGGCCAGATTGTTGATGTCTTCGGAGGTACAGGCGAAATGGATGAATTCGCCGACCGCTTCCAGTTCGGCGTTGCCGGTGATTTTTTCCTTGAGCAGATACTCGACCGCCTTCACGTCGTGGTTGGTGGTACGCTCGATGTTCTTGACCCGCTGGGCGTCCGCCAGGCTAAAGTTCTCGACCAACCCGCTCAGGATATGGAGGGCGTGCTCGCTCAGCGGCGGCACTTCCGGAATGCTGGGATGACGGGCCAGCGCTTGCAACCAGCACACCTCCACCCGTACCCGATGGCGGATCAGGCCGTATTCGCTGAAGATCGGCCGCAGCTCGGCGGTCTTGTCGGCATAGCGCCCGTCGATGGGGGAAATCGCGGTCAGAGCGGAGAGTTCCATGGGTCGGATCCTTTACAAAGCTATCGGGGCAACCATATTAAGCTGGTGGCATCCGCCACGCACCCGTCAGCGCCGCGCCCGAAACACGACCGCGCCGAGAATGATCGCTCCCCCCACCACCGCCCACATGCCTGGCGTTTCTCCCAACAACAGGAATACCCAGACCGGATTGAGCACCGGCTCGATCATCGGAATCAGAATGCCCTCGACCGCCCGGACATGGCGCAGCGCCAGCGCAAACAGAATATAGGGCACGCCCAATTGCAGCACGCCCAGCAGCGACAAACCGATCCAACCCGACAGATCGGGCATGGACTGAAACATGAACGGCAGACCGATGGCGCCTGCCAGCAAGTTGCCGAGTAACAGGGAGGACAGCGCGGAACCATCTTTTTGCCGGCGCATGAACAAGGTCATCCACGCAAAACAAAACCCATCGACCAGGGCGATGATGTTGCCCCAATAGCCGCTCAGGGTCAGTTTATCCAGAAAGAACAGCACCATGCCGCTCATCATCACCAGCAGAATCAGCCAATCGCGACGACTGGCCCGTTCCCCCAGGAACCACGGGCTGAACAGGATGACGTAAACCGGTGCGGTGTATTGCAGCAGCACCGTGTTCGCCGCCGTGGTCATCTTGTTGGCGACCACGAATAGCACCACGGTACCGGCGTAGGCCACTGCCCCACCGATCAGCTCGAACGACCAGTCAAATCGCAACTCACGGCGAAACACCGCCCCGATCATCGCCGCGCCGATCAAGCTGCGCATCCCGGCGATGGCCACCGGGTTCCACTCGATCCATTTGATCAACAACCCGCCCGAACTCCACAGGATCGCCGCCGCCAGCAGCATCAGCACGGCGCGGCGATGGACGGTGGCGGGTTCGGGCGCGGCCGTCGCTGGCCGCAACACCTCCGCCAGTTCCGGCTCGGGGATCAGCGGCGGCACGGCAATCGGCGGCGGCTCGACGGCGACAATCGGCGATGCCGGCGCCGACGGCGATTCGTTCAACCCGTCACTCCTCGACCGTCTGGCCACCCAGGTAGGCGTTACGAATCTCGGGATTAGCCAACAGCGCCTCGGCGCGGTCTTCCAGCACGATGCGGCCGACTTCCATCACATAGCCGCGATGCGCCAGCTTCAACGCGGCGCGGGCATTCTGCTCAACCAAGACGATGGTGACCCCGGCCCCGTTGATCTCCCACAGGGTCTGGAAAATCACCTTAACCAGCAGTGGCGCCAAACCAAGACTCGGCTCGTCCAGTAACAAAATCCGGGGGTTGGCCATCAACGCCCGACCGATGGCCAGCATTTGCTGCTCGCCGCCGCTCAGGGTGCCGGCCAGTTGCTCGCGGCGCTGGGCCAGCACCGGAAACAGCTCGTGAATCCATTGCAGGGTCTTGGTGGTTCGGGTCCGGTCGGCTTGGGTAAACGCACCCAGGTTCAGGTTTTCCTGAACGGTCAGGGTACCGAAAATGCGGCGACCTTCCGGCGCATGGGCGATCCCCATGCCGACCAGGCAATGCGCGGGCATTTTGTGGATGGGTCGGGACTCGAAGCGAATTTCGCCCCGCGAAGGGCGCAGCAGGCCACTGATGGCGTGCAGGGTAGTGGTTTTGCCGGCGCCATTCGCGCCGAGAATGGCGACGATTTCGCCTTGCCGGACATGCAGATCGATACCGTGCAGCGCCTCGACGTTGCCGTAGCGGACATGCAGATTTTCGACTTCAAGCAACATGTCGTGAGTATCCGGCACGGATGCGTTTCATGACCATAAGCCCGCCAGCGAAAAAGCCACTGCGTCAAAGGGGACGGCGCGCACCTCGTCGTTTTCCTGATAAACGTGCTCCAGCGACCAATGTCCATCGCGCAGCACGAACGCTTCCAGAGTATGCAACGCCGGATCGACCAACCAGAGAAACGACACGCCGTATTCGGCATAAATCGGCATCTTATCGGCCCGATCGATTCGGGCCGTACCCGGCGAGAGCACTTCGCACACCCAATCGGGCGGCAGGGTAAAGTAGGCCAAATCGGGCAACTCCGGCATGCGCTCCCGTCGCCAGCCGGCCAGATCGGGCACCAGAATATGCGGTCCCAAGTGCAACTCCGGCTCAAACAGAATCCACCAACCGCCGGGACCCCCACGCCCTTTATGAAAGGGGCTGATCAATTCGCCGCCCATGGAAGAACTGGCCAAGGCATGTTTCGGCGCGGGGCGCGGTTGCGTAATCAATTGACCGTGAATGATTTCGCCCACCAAATTTTCGGGTAGGTCGAACAGGTCTTCGTAAGTCGCGAATTTGAAGGCGGTTGCGGTCATGCTCAGAGCTCCTTCACGGGTTCGCGTTACGCCTCGTCCTCAGTGCCCAGATAAGCCTCGATCACCTTGGGATCGCGGCGTACCTGCTCCGGCGAGCCTTCGGCGATTTTGCCGCCGTTTTCCAGTACCACCAATTTTTCACAGGCGCGCATCACCAGACGCATGTCGTGTTCGATCAGCAGAATGGTGATCCCACGCTCTCGAATGCGGGCGATCAAGCCAATCAACGCCTCGGTTTCCTGCTCGTTCATGCCGCCGGCCGGTTCGTCCAGCACCAACAATCGTGGCCGGGTCGCCAACGCCCGAGCGATTTCCAACCGCCGCTGGTCGCCGTAAGCCAGGTTCTTCGCCAAGGTCAGCGCCTGCTGGCGCAGGCCAACAAATTCCAGTTCCTTCAAGGCCCGGCCCATGGCGTCGTTTTCCTCGCGTCGCTGGAATGGCAACCGCAACATGGCGGCGAGAATCCCACCTCGCATCTGGTAATGGCAACCGGCCAGCACGTTCTCCAGCACGGTCAAGCGCTGGAATAACCGGATATTCTGGAAGGTGCGGGCAATGCCAAGGGCGATGATGCGATGGGTGCGCAACCCGGCCAGCGAGGTACCGGCGAATTCAATTCGCCCCCGGTCGGGTCGATAGTTGCCGGTGATCAGGTTGAATACCGTGGTCTTACCGGCGCCGTTGGGGCCGATCAGACCAATCACCGAACCTTCCTCGACGGCGAAGGACACCGCATCGACAGCCGTCAAACCGCCAAAGGTTTTGGTCAGCTCCTGGAGCGTCAGCAACGGCGTTGCGGTGGCGGCCGACCGACCGGGCACACCGGATGGTGCCTCCATCATCCGCGCCCTCTGGCCAGGGTCACCGGCGAAAACCGTCCTCCTCCCGCCGGCAGCAAGCCCTGCGGCCGGAACACCATCATCACCACCATCACCAAGCCGAACACCAGCATTCGGGCGCTGGCGAACTCGCGGAACAATTCCGGCAAGCCGATGACCAGGAAGGCCGCCAGCAGGACGCCGACGATATTGCCCGCTCCGCCAAGAATCACGATCATAAACAGCACCACCGATTCCCAGAAATTGAACGACTCCGGAGAAATGATGGTCATTTTGGCCGCGAACAGGGTGCCAGCCATGCCCGCCCAAGCCGCGCCTAGGCCAAATGCGGCCAGCTTGTAGTACGCGGTGTTGATGCCACTGCCCTCCGCCGCCACCTCGTCCTCGCGCAGGTAGTTGAGCGCCCGTCCGAACCGCGACTGCTTCAGCCGCAGAAACAGAAAAATGGTCAGTGCCACACAACCCCAAATCAGGTAGAAAAACTCCTGCGGCCGGCGGATGACGATACCGAATAGCTGAGGGCGGCTGATGCCGAAAATACCGTTGGCGCCACCGGTCATGCCGAAGATGTCGTTCACCAGGGCGATGCGCACAATTTCGCCGACGCCGATGGTGACGATCAGCAGGTAATCGCCACGCAGATGCACCACTGGCCGCGCCACCGCCAGCGCAAACAGCCCGGCGGTCAAGCCGCTCAGCGGCAGGGTCCACAAGATCGGAATCTGATAGCGAGTGTTCAGAATGGCGGCGGTATAGGCGCCCACCGCGTAAAAGGCGGCATGGCCCATATTGAACAAGCCAGCCTCACCCAGAATGAGGTTGAGACCCAGTGCCAGCAGTCCGTACAGACCGATGCTGTTGAGTACGTCCACCTGGTAGGCGTTGAGAAACAGCGGCGCGGCAACCAATAGCACGGCAAACATCACCACGGCGAACGGCTTACCGTGCTTCATCGGCTTTATCCGCCATGCTCCGCCCCTCTGTCCCTTTCATATCTTGTCCGCCACCCGTTCGCCCAACAAACCGGTGGGACGAACGATCAGGATCAGGATCAATACCAGGAAAGCGATGGCATCCTTCCAAGCGATGGAAATATAGGCCGCGCCGAGCGCTTCGATCACACCCAGCAACAGCCCACCCACCATCGCGCCGGGGATGTTGCCGATACCGCCCAGAATCGCGGCGGTGAAGGCCTTCATACCATAGACCCAACCCATGGTGAAATTGATCTGGCCGTAGTACAGCCCCACCATCAACCCGGCGGCGCCACCCAGCGCCGGACCCAGCAAGAATACCAACAGGATCACCCGGTTCACGTCGATACCCATCAGCCGCGCCGCGCCCTGATCGATCGCCGCCGCGCGAATAGCGGCGCCGATCCGGGTCTTCTGGATGAACAGGTACAACGCGGCCATCATCAGCACCGAGGCCAATACGATCAGCACCCGCATCAACGGCAGGTACAAGCCGAAAACATTCAGCGTAGCGGTGGGCAGGATGTTGTCGGGATAGACCTGGAAACGCGCGCCGTACAGCAGCATCAATGCATTTTGCAGGAAGATCGATGCACCCAGCGCCGACACCACCGCCGACAAGCGGGGCGATTCCCGCAAGGGACGATACGCGGCCCGCTCCAGAATCGCGCCGAGAATCGCCACCAACCCCATCACCATCAGTACCAGCACCAGCACGCCTAGGGCGAAACCCAAGTGATCGGTAAGCGCCAGCGAAGTCAGCAGAGTCAACCCCAGGTAGGCCCCGTAGGTAAACAGGTCACCATGGGCGAAGTTGATCAGTTTGAGCACACCGTAAACCATGGTGTAGCCCAGGGCGATCAGGGCATAGATACCACCCACGGCGAGGCCATTGGTGAGTTGCTGGAAAAATTCTTCCACGAGGTCACTGGGGATTCAGGTTGGAGAGCAGGGAACGTCGCAATGACGAAAAATATTCGCGCGGTCATAGCGGTTCCCCCCAAGCTGGGAAGGAACCACGCGACAGAGACTCATAGTTTCCGCAACACGAAATTACCTTCGGCATCCACCTGGTAGACCCGATACACCTCACCCTCGCGGTCGCCCTTGGCGTCGAAGGAGATCGGCCCACTCAAGCCTGGATAATCCTTGAGATCCTTATGCAGGTATTCGGCGATCTTGTCGCCATCGGTGGACTTGGCACCGGCGATTCCGGCCACCATCACCCGAAAACCGTCCCCGGCTAGCACTGCCCAGATCGAAGGAGGCAAGTCATTATATTTTTTCTGATAATCGGCTAGAAATGCCGCTGCTTCCGGCGCATCCAGATCCCGCGGCTGCGGTGGACTGAGGAAGTAGAAACCTTCGGCGGCCTCCTTGCCGGCGATCTTGATCAGATCGACATTATTGGTGGCGTCGCCGCCCAAAAACGGCACCGTCCAATTCATGTTCTTCTTCTGTCGCAGCAGCAGGCCGGCTTCAGGATAGTAACCGGTGAACAGCACCACGTCGGGATCGGCACCCTTCAGCTTGGTCAAAATGGCGGTGTAATCGCGTTCGCCGGGAGTCAGCGCGTCGAAAAACACTACCTCCGCGCCCTGACCCTTCAGCAGTGCATTGGCTTCATCCGCCAAACCCTTGGCATAAGAGGTATTGTCATGCAGGATGGCGACCTTCTTGAAACCCAGCTTGTCGATGGTCCGCGCCGCCATGCGGCCCTGCTCGTCGTCGCGCGGCGCGGTACGGAAGAAATGCTTGAAGCCTTTTTCGGTCAAGCGGATGGCAGAGGAACCGTTGGCTATTTGGGGTAACCCGACTTCATCGTAAATCGCCTGGCTGGCTTCGGTCACCGAAGAACCGTAGGTACCGACCACCCCCACCACGTTCCGGGTGGTCAGGCGTTGCGCGGCCAGCGAGGCGGTGCGCGGATCGCCGCCGTCATCCTCGGTTACTACCTCGATTTGCTTGCCCAACACACCGCCCTTGGCATTCTGCTGTTCGGCCAGCAGTTCGACGATCTTCTTCATGCCCTGGCCTTCGCTAGCCCAGGATCCGGTCAACGGCGCCATCAGACCGATCTTGACGGTATCGGCCGCCTGTGCGGTTATGCCGCCCACGGCCAGACCGAGCGCCGCGACCAATGCCAACAGTTGCTGCTTCATAGAGGGTGATCTCCTTGTGTGGAACCGGCTAACGGGGCGGGAAGGATGCGATCAGGCCAAGCCGGCGTGTCATAATCGGTGAAACATAGCAGCGAATTTCAAACAGCGTCAAACCCGCCGCAGGGTCGGCAAGGGCAATCGCACTTCCTTGACGCGCGATTTCGCACTCCCATCGACCAGCAATGCCTCATTTTCCTCCTCATTCCATTCTTCCGCAGCGCCATCGCCTCCGCCGGGCAACCACTCCGGTACCCGGCCGCCGTTGCGCGCGCCCAACCCGGCGAAATCGAACAAGCCGGTATCGGCCAGATGCGAAGGCGCCACGTTCCGCAGCGCGGCGAACAGGTTCTCGATCCGTCCCGGAAACTGCTTTTCCCACTGCCGCAACATGGCTTTGATCGCTTGGCGCTGCAGGTTGGGTTGCGAACCGCACAGGTTGCAGGGAATGATCGGAAATTGCTGAGTTTCAGCGTAGGTGGCGAGATCACGCTCCCGGCAATAGGCCAACGGCCGGATCACCACATGTCGACCGTCGTCACTCAGCAGTTTGGGGGGCATGGCCTTGAGTTTGCCGCCGTGAAACAGGTTCAAGAACAGGGTTTCCAGAATATCGTCGCGGTGATGACCCAACGCGATCCGCGTCATGCCATGCTCCTTGGCGAAGGTATACAGGGTCCCGCGCCGCAACCGCGAACACAAGCCGCAAGTGGTTTTGCCCTCCGGGACCACCCGCTTGACCACGCTGTAGGTATCCTGCTCGATGATATGGAACGGCACACCGATGCCTTGGAGATATACCGGCAGCACATGCTCGGGAAAGCCGGGCTGCTTCTGATCGAGATTGACCGCGATCAGTTCGAAGCGCACCGGCGCCCGTGCCTGTAGCTTGCGCAGGATGTCGAGCATGACAAAGGAATCCTTGCCGCCGGACAGGCAGACCATCACTCGGTCGCCATCCTCGATCATGTTGAAATCCTGAATTGCCTGACCGACGCTCCGCCGCAACCGCTTCTGAAGCTTGTTGAAATTGACCTGCTGTTTCTTGACCGCAACCGTCATCGCCCCATCACCTCGGAAACCATGTTCAGCGCGCCGACTTTACCTGAAATCGACACGGTTGCGCCAAGTCGGACATCTTGCCGGTCGTTCGGCGTAGGACTAGACTCCCCGGTTGTGATCACGATCAGCGCCGCGCGTCGGGAGCCTGCCCGGTCCCGCTTTGCCGCGCCTGACAAAAAACCCGCCCTGCTTCGGAGAACACCACAATGGAGAGCAGTGACATCGAACACTACAAACACCGGCTCGTCGAACTGCGGACAGAGCATCGCGATCTGGACGATGTGATCGCCCGCCTGGCCAAGGATCCGCTGGTCGACGAGCTTGAATTGAAGCGATTGAAAAAGCGCAAGCTGATGCTCAAGGACATGATCGCACATCTGGAAAGCAGGCTCATTCCCGACCTCAATGCCTGATCTCGTTCCGTCAAATGCGACCGCCTCGCCATCGGCTCGGGGCGGTCCTGGTTCCCGCCGCTTAAGCTGATTCACGCCGAGCGGGTCGTTCCGTCCAAGATCGGCGCCCCGGTCGGACCAAGCCCTAGAGTGCTTTGTCCCCGTATTTTCGAACGTGTAACGCCTTAGCCTGGCCGATCCAGTCATCGCGGTGAATCCGGCCCCTGAGGTGGATCAGCTCGGTTTCCAAGCGATTGACGTCGGCATCGGTTAAATTGGCGAGCTGCCGATAAGCGCAAAAGCCAGCAGCGTTCAACTTGCTTTCCAGCCCCGGACCGATGCCGTTGATCATCTGAAGATCGTCCTTCTCCCCCTCCGTACGGGTGGTCATCACGACCACTTTCCGCTGATTGGCGATGGCCTGAATACGCTTATTAATATCCTCCAAACGCTTGGCGATAACCTGCAACTCATCGCGGGTCGGCACGCCTAACCGCGTCAGCGCCCGCGCCACCCGCTCCTCGAACAATTGTTCCAGGCTATCCAACGTACTGGCCGCCTTACCCTTGATATCTCCAACCTGATCGCGGACCTCGGCAACCCGCTCCTTGATCTCGTCGGTCTTTTCCTTGGCCATCTTCAGCGCCTGACCCCGGAATTTCTCGCCTTCCCCGACCAACGAATCCATCAAATTGCTGGTTTCCCGCTGTACCTTGTCTATCGCTGACCTGACCTGACTGGTCATGGAGTCGGACTCATTCGTGTGGGTCTGCTCGCTCATGACATGCTCCTTAATCGGCTATTGCCTTAATATCATTTCGCTTTGCACTTTCCGTGGATTTCACTGTAGCAAACGCAAGTAGTGCAAACATCCTAAAGCCAACATCCGGCGCCACGCCGACCTTAAGAGGGTTGCGATACGGCAATACCTATCGCACCGCAGCACCAAATCCGAGCCGGTATGCTAAAGTAGGTGGCAAAATTAGCTGCCGGATATCGATCGAACCCACCCGAACCGGCAGGGCTTCACCACACCCCCGAGCCATATCGATCTCCTCATGATCCTGAGCCGTTTCCTCAAACCCAAGTGGCAACAAGCCAACCCTGAAAGCCGTAAGCAATCCCTGCGGAATCTGGACAGCAATGATCCGAAACTGCTCGATCTGGCTCGACAGGACCCCGATCCGGCCGTCCGCCGCGCCGCGCTGGAACGGCTCGGCGATCTTGAGCTATTGCGCCGCATCGCCGACGAGGATGCCGACGTGGACCTTCGGGATGCCGCCCAGACGCGCTACCATGCGTTGTTAGCGGGCAAAGTCGCCGGTGGCCCGACACTGGCCAGCCGCTTGGAACGGCTGCGGAGCGCCCCGGATGTCAACCTGGTGGAATTCTTACTGCAACAGGCGGTCGAGCCCGAATTGCGGTTGGCGGCGCTGGAGCGGATTGACCTGGAACCCACACTGGCCGACATCGCCACGCAGAATTCCTATCCAGACTTGCGGCTGGCGGCGCTGGAACGCGTGCATGATCCTGAACTGCTCGATCGGATCGCCCGCCAGAGCCGTAACCGTGACAAGCGCCTGCACCGCCGGGCACGGGAACGCTTGGATGCCCTGCACACCGAACAGGCGCGCGCCTTGAGCCTGGAGCGACTGTGCATCGAAATGGAACATTTGAACTGGGATGGCGAAAGTGGCCTCAACGCGGGCCGGTTTCCCAAACTGGAACAGGAATGGCGTGAGCAGGAAATCGGCGCTTCACCCGAACTTCAGGCACGCTACACGCAAGCTCGCGGCCGGTTTCTGGCCGAACGCCAAGCCAGCGCCAACCGCCGGACTCAACGGCTGGAACTGCTCGCCACGCTGGAATCCTTGCTGGAACGGCTGCGCCAGCACAGCGAATCCAACTCAGAATTGGACGCGGAGATCCAATACGCCACCACCGAGGCACCCACCACCTGGACCCATCACGGCCCTGCCCAAGACAGCGAAAGCCGACGGCAAACAACGCGGTTCCAACAGCTGGTTCAAGACATCGAAGAACAAGAACGCCTCCTGCGGTGCAACCATGTTCGCACCGAACGCTTACGCGAAATGCTGGAGCAAGGTGAAACCTTGCTCCAGCAACCCAGCGAAGTGCGCGATACCGATCTGAAGCAACTGCGGCAGCGCTGGGAAGGACTGGAACACCCGGAGTCGTCGGCCCTCGCCAACGATCTGCAAAGCCGTTTCGACGGCCTACTCGACAAACTGCGCGCCCGCCAACAACGACAGGCTCAGCATCGCGATCAGGAATGGCAAGACATCCAGGACCGGGTGAGCCAACTCGAAACGGCGGTCGAGGATGGCGAATTGCAGCAGGCCACCCAATTGCAGGAGCAAGTTCGCCACCAGATCAAACACAACATCGGTCTGAGTCGGGGACAAATGGCGGCGATCGAGGAACGGCTGCAATCCTGCGCCGCGCGCATCGGCGAACTGCGCGGCTGGCGGCGCTGGGGTGCCAGCCAGGCTCGGGAGCAGCTTTGCGTCACCGCCGAGAACCTAATTGGCCTTGACGCCGATCCGGCCGACATTGCCCAGCGCATCCAACAAGTCCGTACGGCTTGGAAAGAACTGGATCATCACGAAGGCGGTGCATCCAAGGGACTATGGAAACGTTTCAACAGCGCCTGCGAGCGTGCCTACGCCCCATGCCAAGCCTATTTCGAGGCCCAGACCCGCGAGCGCCAACACAATTTCGACCAGAAAGTGGCGCTTTGCGAGCAACTGGAACAGTTCGAGGCGGCAACCGACTGGCGGCAAGTGGACTGGCGCGAGGCCGATCGACTGTGCCGCCGTGCCCGCGAACAATGGCACCAACTCGGACCGGTCAACCGCGCCGACCGCAAAACCATCGACCGTCGTTTCCAACAAATCCTGCGGCGCTTGGACGCGCACCTTGACGTCGAACGCCAACGGGAGCTGGCACGGCGCCAGCAGTTGATCCAACAGGTTCAGGACCTCGCGGACAACCCCGATCTGCGCGTCGCCGTCGAAACCGCCAAGCTCGCACAAGCCCAATGGCAGCCCACCGTGCAAGGCTCTTACCGGCAAGAGCAAGCGTTGTGGAAGGCTTTCCGCACCGCCTGCGATGCGATATTTGCCCGCCGTCACACCGAACAGCAAGCCGCCGACGCCGAACGTCAAGCCAATTTGACACACAAGTTAGGTTTGTGCGAAGAGATCGAGTCGCTTGCCCTGATCGACCGCGAGCAACTGGCGCAGGCGAACACCCGACTGCAGGCGGCACAACACGAGTGGCAGATCATCGGACCGATTCCCAGAACCGAACAACGCGCGATCGACCAACGCTTCGAAGCAGCCGTTCGGCAGTTCGCCCAACGGGCAAAACTCCTGCGCCAGGCCAATGTCCAGGAAAGCTTCCAGCACCTGCAACAACGCGGCCAGCTATGTGCCCGGCTGGAAGCCGCGTTGGAAAGCCAGCGGGACGATACCCTGCTCCCATCGGCCCGCCAGGAGTGGGTGACCTTGCCGGATCCACCGACGACACTGGCGGCGACGCTGCAACAGCGCTTCGACGCCGTCTGTCAGGCACTGGAGGGTACTCCCGAGCAAATGCAGGCCGCGCGCGCGCGCCTGTCGCACAACCTGGAGCGCAAGCAAACCTGGTGTGTCTGCATGGAAATCGTGGCCGGCGTGGACTCACCGCCCGAGTTCGCGTCACTGCGGATGGAGTATCAGGTCGCTCGCCTGTCGGCCTCGCTGGCCGGCGGCGCCGTCAAAACCGAAACACTCTACGATCCTCGTCAATTGCAGGAACAGTGGTGGCTCACCGGCGCGCTGCCGGCTGAAGCGGCGGCGGAACTGGATAGCCGATTCCTGCACGCCGCAAGGGTCTGGTGGCAGCGGGAGGAAGAAGCCTGAACCCGTCGTCCGGCGACGACGC